>Ga0134090_1000112_pt1 | contig 87820 bp, 77 predicted proteins | sample 1_4taG_FD_94453 | JGI IMG/M metagenome (GOLD analysis project Ga0134090, IMG submission 94453) | Switchgrass degrading microbial communities from high solid loading bioreactors in New Hampshire, USA - 1_4_20_6_A1 metaG | ecosystem: Engineered > Bioreactor > Semi-continuous > Anaerobic >...
GGTATGACCTCCTCTACTTTATTTGTTTTGTTTTGTTTCCCTAATAAAGTAGAAATCATATCGTGGTTACTTTTGTCAATTAGCCTCCACGAAATTTACACCACTACTTGAGACTATAACCTTATAAATCATTACTGTCATTTATAGTATCATTAAAATTTACTCATTACCATATATACTTTTCATTAAAATTTCAATTCCATTTCATTTCTCCGAAATTAGTTTTTTTATTTCCAATTCCATCATATTATTTTTTTCATGCTCAATAAAATGATTTATTATAGTCATTCTATACCCTTTAACTTTGCATACAAAATTACATAAGTTCAAATAATACTTCAGTGGTAAAAAGAATAATAAAATGAAAGGAAGGTGAAGTCCACATGTCAGCTTATAAACAAGCCAACAGACTAATCCATGAGAAATCCCCTTACCTGCTGCAGCATGCATATAACCCTGTAGACTGGTATCCCTGGTGTGATGAGGCATTTGAAAAAGCCAAACGGGAAAACAAGCCCATCTTCCTCTCCATAGGCTATTCCACCTGCCACTGGTGCCAAGTCTGTAATTAACAGCAAAATTTTATTCGCTGTCATGGCACCACCTCCTTTATACTCAAAATTATTCTTATAAATTATAGTATATCCAAATTTACTAAGTATAAAAGGCTACCGAGATTTATCGATAGCCTTTTATAGTGATTCTTTATGCTGTTTTTTCCACCTTTTTCGCACTGCTCAATTTCGTAATAGTGCCTGCAGCACTATAAGTGTCCTTCGTAATCGTTTGATAGATTACATGGCTTAAATTGGCTAGTGCAAGGGAAGATGGCTTGTTTAATTCTTTAACAACAAATGTTATTTTTGCCATCCCACAAGCACCTCCAATTTTTCTGTGTTTTTTTCATCTGTATATAACATAACACATTTTTGGATGAGGCTTTTTGGATTGGAATATAAGGTAAAGTAATGGTGGGTAAGAATACTTTATACATTTAGAAACTTTTTAGAAATTTTTATAAAAAAAATTTTAAAAGTGCGTAGTTGTCTTACCCATTTGCGAAAAAATTTAAAAAAAGATAAAGGGCTGTATATCTAACAATCCTTTATTTCTTTGCAAGTTCCTGTAAAGCCTCTTTGTTTTATTCTATGATTTCGTCCATCATTTTTTCGAGTTCGTTTTTCTCTTTTTCTTGCTTATCTTCTTTTATAAACATCACTTCCTCTGCAATAGATATTCTAAAAGATTATTACCAGAAATAAAACTGTTTCTTAATAAATTACATTAGAATAAAGTGTTTTATAACCGTTTCTGTATATTACAGGTATATAAAAAGTTCGTTTCTGTTTATTTTTTCTTTTTCATCTTCTATTGTAGGAAAGCATTTCTAAAAACTTATCAAAGAGTTATCAAAAGAGGCTGTCTAATATGACAGCCTTTTTTATTTAAAAAAATCCCCTCTTTTTCTAAAAAAAACTTGACATGAGTAAGTTAGATTTTATTAAATAGCAGCACAAAATAAAGAGGGGGTATGTATTATGAATAACTTATACGATGAGGATTATTTTGATTTAAAAGATTACGAATACAACTATGATGATTATAATAATATCCTTGAACTGCGAACACTTTCAAAAAGTGAGTTTAATAAATTAATAAAAACAATAGAAAAAACTATCAAAGAAGCCAAGAAAAACAAACAATAAGTATAGCCTATTACCATTTTTTATGGTATAATTATTATGTATCTTCGAGAGAGGGCTGGGCTGTTTGGTTATCCATAGTCCACCCAAAACAAAAGCACCAGATTTTTTCTGGTGCTTTTTGCTTATAATTAGGTAGTAATAAAGCAATCATAACCGTCCGCTTTAAGTTTATTTTGAAGATTTATAGCATTTTGTTTTACGCTAAATGCTCCACATTGTACACGATACAGTTTCTTGTTGTTAACATTCGCTGTTACAATATAAGTATCGTACCCACTCTTTTTAAGCCTTTCTTCCATTTTTTTTGCATTTTCATAGACTGCATAGGCTCCAACCTGAACACGATACAAGATATTTGATTTTTGAGGTTCTATATATTCTTTTAAATATGAACCTGAACAAAAGGCAGTTTGATTTTTATAAGTGAATTGATACCAATTGTTTTTTGTAACTCCAGTTACATTGATAATTTCATTTTGCTTTAAAGTCCCTAAAATTTTACCATTTGTGCTAGGCAGTGTCCTAACATTTAATTCTGTAGCAGTTACTTGCATTTTTTTATTAATTTTTTGTATATCTGTATCTACCAATCTTGCAAGAAAATCTTCCCATCTTTTCGGTTCACTTACGAATGGGGCAGGGCAGTTTTTTCCCGTAACATCATAATGACGTAAGATATTGCTCACAGGTATATTGTATTTTTTCATTAACATTTTTGTAAGTTCAATAGTTTTCTCTACGACTATTTCAGAAAGACTCCAATCCTTTTCTATACACATCTCAATACCGATACTGTTTGAATTTCGACACTCTGAGTGTTTATACGAATTCGCTCCAACGTGCCAGCCCCACCAGTTATCCTCTAAAATTTGTATAGTTTCTTTTTCATCTATGAAATAATGGGCACTGGCTCCTGTATAATCACGGTTTATATAAAGATAATGATTGTAAGCGGAAGCCCCTGGATTTGCTGTGTAATGGATGACGATAAAACGAGGGGTTATCTTTTTATCTTTTGTATAGTTCTTATCGACTAATAACTTTCTAATTTCCATATTGGTGTCACCCCCTTTATTACTGTGACTTATGGATAATTTCGTATAATCCAATACCGCTTGTGCTAATAAAAATAGAATTGGCAAATGTAGTCATTATCAGTTGCCCAGTTATGGTTTCTCCATCAAGCGCTAAAATTACTAAACGAAGAACAAAGCACAAAAAGAATACTAAATACATAGTGCTGAAAGTTGTCTTAAAGATTTTTGTTGTTAATTTATCGAAAGGCACTTTCACAAACTGAATAAGAAGCACAAGCATAGGAACAAATGTGGCGTATTCAAGTAGTTGTTCAAATGTCAAAAAGTTTGTAAGGTTTTCCATAGACTACACCCCCTTTTAAAAATTAGTGTCTATTGATAGTAACCTTAATCTCTTGCACATCATTTTTGATAGAATTTACGATTTCTAATTTTTCTGTAAGTTCTTTGATTATTTCCTGATTTTTTATAATCATCTGATTTGTTTCTGCTAAAAGTTTTTTAAACTCTTGTTCTCTTTGATTTATGTCTTCTCTCATCTCTTTTTCTCTCTTCTGATTCTCTTTTAAAATCCAAAATATTAAAAATAAAGAAAGTCCAAGATAGACACTTTCTTTTAATCCAACAGCAATTAATTGCTCCATAAAAATCCCCCCTTCTAATAAACGGACGTGTTGTATACTCACAGCAATATATATAAAGAAGAATTGCATTTTCAAGTTTTTTAAATAATAAACAATACAATATTTAAACATGCTGTAGTATAATAGGTAAAAGGGGGTAAGAGGAATGGATACAGTGGAAAATAAAAATATTGAAGATATAATTATTAAAGAACTTTTTTCCAGATTGGAATATAAGGAAGAAGAAAAGTATTGGCTTCTTACAAATTTTAATGAACATATAAGCAAAATATATAAAGAAATATATAATAAATTTATTAGCAAAGATGAAATCAGTAAAGTAATAGAGAATTTAAAAGAAAATAATATTATTGAAATTAAGGAAAATAAAGAAGAGAAGGTAAAATTTTATTCTTTAACTACAAAGGGTAGAGAATACGCTTTAGATAATGAGTACATAACTAATAATGAAATTACAAGATATTCAACAGATATATATTATAAATTATTAGGATACTTTGCTGATTTAGGTATGTCGCTAACTGAATCCAAAAAGGACATTATTAATCTGAATAATAATGTTAACGAAATAAAAGAAGTATTAATACCGTCTGTAAAAAAAGTCAAAGAACATGAAACAAATATAAAGTCTTTTTATAACAATATAATTTCGATAATGTCTATTTTGATTGCTGCATTTTCTATTATTGGTTTTAATATTGGTGGCATAAAATTTATAGTAGAAAACAAAGACTTAATTAAGCCTTGGGAATATGCTGGAAGTATAGGAGTTATAAATTTAGGTATAATTGTTTCTTTATATTTTTTATTTTATTTACTAAACAAAATTGTTAACCCCAACAACGAAGAAAGGCCAAAACCCAAAAAAATTAATATTTTCAATAATAAGGTTGCAATATTCTTGTTAATAGCATTTATTATCTTAGTATCAATTTGTTTTTTCATTGCATAAGAAAGACTATCCTAAATTTATAGGATAGTCTTTTTTTTTTACATAATACCAGAGTTCGCTAACAACATTCCAACTAGTAATCCATTTTCAAAACCTTTGCCTGGTTGCGCAGTTACAAAATAGCCATTTAGATATTCCAAAAGCCTGTCCGTATAAATAATTCCACCAACAGCGGGGAAGAAGTATTCTTCCAAATTCTGTAATTCATAAATCGTACCATATTTAATGCTGTTTGGATTAACGAAATAATAGTCTTCTAGTTTTTCCTGTAGAAAATAATCCGTGTATCTTACATTATCCTCTTTTCTTTGAGTATTAGCGTGTATCTTACATTATCCTCTTTTCTTTGAGTATTAGCGAGTTCTATATAAATGGTGTCTTTATAATTAATACCTTGGGTTGGTTTGAATGCTGCTCCTAAATCAATAGCCATAAAGCATCACCACCCTTATATTAGTAACAACGTAATAATACACCATTCCATAAACTATCTATTTTGCCATTAAGACTTCCTAAACCCACATAAACAACCCCATTAACAGAGTAGAATGAACCAATTGTGGTGCTATATGAGTTTGGCATTACAATAAGATTAGATATTTTTCCACGAATCCCCTGCGATGTTGTAAATGCATATAAATTATACAACGGAATTTTGTTGTTATAATAGTTTCTAGTGAAATTCGAATCATATAGACTGCCTACTCCACCTGCATCTGTTTTTAAATATGGCACAGTATTTGCGATATCTTCCACATCAAATGCTTTATTGTACGCATTGAGTCCTGGAAGCAAAGATATAAAGACATCTGTATCCGCAGCATTTGTTGGTGCATCTATTCTAATTACAAGCATTGTTGAATTTTCATTTAGCGAATAATATGACGTTATTCTAAATAAAAAATAATCCTGATTTTGTCCGATTAAAAAATTCACAACTACATCACTTGTATCATTTTTATTAAAACTATAATCTGTAAAACTTGCAACATGTGCTTCTGCTACTGTTACTAAGGGTAAATAAGTGCAATCTATAGTAATTTCTCTTGTATCATCAACTGTTTCAAAAGTAATTGTTCCATTCAGTCGATTTAATTTATATTTTTCTTCTGTTTCAACTCCGTTATTTTTCACTGTTACTGGTGTATTTAAAGCAATAACTTGTTTAAGTGAATCTGCGATTTGATATGTTTTATTATCTAAAGTAGTGGTAGGCAAGTTTGCCGCTACTACGCCTTGTCCACTTACCTTAATAACTACATCTTTTCCTGTTAAATTCATAACCATAACCCCCTTTACAAAAAGGTTTATATTTTACCCTGCTATTCTATCTAAATAACAGGGTAAAACATAATTTTAAACAGTTCGTGCTGGAAGCACCTCTATAGGTTCTCCCGCTGCTTGAAGTGATATAGAAATAGTTTGTTTGTCTCCTGCGTCAGCGCTATACTCTACTGATTCAACGATACAGAGAAGTTGTTTTCCAGGATTGGCTGATGTATTTGGATACATGCCAATGTAGACATAATCACCAGCATGAAGTTCTTCAGTAGATTCCTTGTAATTTCCGCTTATTGACGCACTTGCATCTTTTAATCCAGGGATTCTCTTTTTATATTCTGAACCAAATTCTGTTATTTCAAGTATATCAGCCGTTTCGGTTAAACTTGCATTATCCATTCCTTCAAGTTTTGTTCCTGTTGTACCATCCATTGGTGTAGTTCCTTTTAAAAACCAAACTTCATTTTTGTTGCCTGCTAATGCTAAAGACATAATGCATACCCCCTTAAAACTGAATTTATAAATAAATTAGATATTTCTTTGAACTTGTACAGCGAAATTCATTGAATAGTGAACTCTATTTTGATTGTCTCGTCCCATGTTGAGAATATCAGAAGAAAGAGTAACTAAAATGTAGTTGTTCCCATTAATAGTAAAATTACTTTTCCCATCAAGTAAATCTTTTATCTTATTACACCAATCTAATGCGTCTTTTCGATTTGTATGACGAACTCGAATTTGAATTGAAGGATTTTCTATTTGTCTTTCATTCCCAAAAAAATAACTTGGACGGCTACCCCCTGAATGATAGACAGTAATACAATTATCATTAATATTGTCATCAGGCATTTCATCAACGAAAACATTGTTTGTGATTACTTGTAATAGAGTGCTTATATCTTTTGCTATGTTCATTACTTTGTTGCGAAGCATTTTCAGCACCCCCTTGTTAATGTTAACTCTTATCTATTAGTTCCTGCACTTTATCTCTTACATATTCAACATATTTATCTGCATTTTCTTTCAAAGGTTGTTCAAGGAATTTTGCTTGCCCAACAGGGTGGTGGGCTTCAAGATTCTCATGCACATATATTGCGTATTCCTCTTCAAAGCCCACGACAACACTTGGATTTTTACCTTGTCTATCTGCTTCCGTAAACGCACTTGCCCGCAATGCCCCAGTATCGATAGGGGTGATGTCAACCGCCTTTTGTTGTAAATCATTACCACAATCTAACAAAGCGTTTTGAATTACATCTGAAATTTCAGAAATACTTTTATTTAGTTTTTTTGTAAGTTCTACAAAGCCTTCTAATTTAACTCCATTCATTAGATATACACCTCCCTGAATTCCACGTTGCCGTCTAAACCCACAATTTCGCTAATAGCAATAATTTTAAATTCTTTATCGTTATAAACAATGTAATCCGACAATTTCAAGTTTTCTTTTGTATACAAAGTCGCTGAACTTGTTACTTGCTGTCCTTCTGCATTTACAACAATTTTATGTTTAAATTGAAGCCTTCCTTTTATAGTTTTAATTTCAGTTTGAATATCTCCATATTCATCTTTGCCAAGAACTCTTTTAATTTTTACTTCTTGATTTGTATACACATCTAACATATCGCAACACTCCCCAATAGGTATCGTCTTAAATAGGAAAGTGCTTCTGGACATATAGTTTTTTGTGCTTCAGATAAATTATCAACAAAAGTTTCGCTTAAATCGCCGAGACTATAACTTTTTACCCCTTGTTTCTGTAATTCTTGTCGTTTACTCCCGCCTTGTAGTAAAAACAATGCTTGTTCACAAGTAGCGTATGCAACCGAATCTGGTATCCCATCAGTAAACTCCAATGCCGTGTTAGTTCTTGGAAATTCTAAATTCTGATATAAATCTAATTTTCTACCACTAAAAGGTAATCTATTTATCTGCCTTGTAGCAGTAATAAGTGCTTTTTCTTTGGTAGTTGTATCATATTTATTCCAATCTTCAAATTGAAGTGTATTAACAAAGTAAGAATCTGCTTCTTCTACAGTTACATAACTATTAACAAGTTTTACTAACATATAAATCGCCCCCCTTTTTTTTAATACTTGCTATATTTAATAGGAAAATACTTTTAATTTGCAAGTTTTTTTTAAAAAAAACTCGTTAAAGTAAGTTTTTCTTTTAAAAACAAAAATAGAGGAAGACAATTAAATGTCTTCCCCTGATTTTTTCTTTTTAGTAGTTTTCTTTGCTTTTTTCTCTTGAACTATCTCTTCAATTTGCTCTTTTGTTTTCTCTTTATCTTCCTTTTTAATAGGACATAATATTTGATGAATATCATAAACTTTGCTATTTGAAAATTTTGCATTACACTTTTCACACTTTATCATTTAAAACACCTCCATTTAAAAATAAAGGGAAGTAGATTATCCACCTCCCTCTATCTTTTTGCAATATTGTTATGCTGCTATAGAAACATAGATACCATTTTTCTTATTATCGAGTACCCAAGCGTCATGATATAAGCGATAATCAAATTTCCATGCGTGTGCTTCTTGGTTTTGTTCAGGCGTGAATACCCTTGGTAATGCAAGTTTTACAATTTGTACAACTGCTGATTTGCTAACAAGCATAAAGTTAATTGCTTTTGCATTAATATCAGGAGTAAATCCACCACTTTCTTGTCCTGCTGTTTTTCCATCATTGAATACATAAGCAGTCTTAAATCTTGTGCTAGGAACTTTTACAACCTGCATTCCATCGAATGTTTCAATTCTTCTGTCTACATTTCCGCTTCCAGTCTGAACATCAAATCTCTTTACAAGTTCATTTGTGCCTTTCATGAGATTGTATGCTGGAACGCTAACAAATAATACTCTATCACCTTCGGGAACTTCCGCATCGTCCAATGTACCAATCGCTGTATCGATTGCTGCAATTATATTATCTTTTGTAAGTGCTTCTTGTACACTGTTTTCTGCTTTTGAAGCATAAGTAGAGAAACGATAAGCGTCAAGTTCGGGAGCAACCTGTGTACGAATAAATTCTCCACTCAACGAAGCAAACGCTACCATTGCTGTTTCTTCATTATCCATTGCGTCAATCATAAAAGTTCTGCCTCTGTCTTGTGTAAATGTATGCGTTACCCATTCAAGCGTTACATTTCCTTTTATAAAGCCGTTTGTTCTATCATAATCCCCAAGCCCTTGTAGCACCATCTTTGGGATTAGTACACTCTTTGCATTTGCTGTTTCTCTTATCAAATCACTCTGAACATCTAAAACAGATGATTTTGACTCTGCTGCATATTTTGCATCCAAAAGAGGAACATATTTTTGAATAAGTTCAATATAATTAGCCATTCTAACCACCCCTTCTGTATGTTTTTAAATTAAAATAACTTTAGTGCTTTTTTAAACATTTCTTCCAATTTATCTGTTTTCTTGGAATCTAAAATAGGATTTGCACCACCATTAGATTGGTTACCTTTTATAATTTCAGGAAATTCTTTTTCTAAGTCTTTTAATGCTTCTTGTAATCCAGAAACGTTTCCACTGTCATCAACTGTAATTTTTGATTTATCTAACAGTTTATTGACAAGTTTCATATTATATTGTCCTTCATACTTTTTAAGTTCCGCTTGAAAAAGTAACTCTTTTACTTTTTCAAGTTGTTCTTGCTGTGTTTTCTGCAAATTCGTCTGATAAGAAGTTATTACTGTATCCCAATCTTCAACCGCCTCATCTTCATTGATTCCAAGAAGATTTTTTAGTTTTTTCTCAAAATTTTTTGCTTTTACTCTGTTTTCCGCTGCTTCACTTCGAAGTGCTTTTACATAGTCTTCGCTAAAAAGACGAGGTTCTGTGTTGTTATTATTATTAGTATTAGTGTTTGTGTTAGTGTTATTATCGTTTAAATTTTGATTTTGATTATTAATATCTGTGTTTTGTGGTAGACTCATTCTACATCACACTCCTTTAAGTTGGGACTCTTTCCCATGTTTTAAACTTGATACAATATAGTAAATGATTTTTATTGATTTCAAGTATTTTTTATAAAAATATCTTTCACAAACAATGCTTTGCAACAGAGCAATGTACCCCAAAAATTCCCCCCCTTGCGGGGAAATTTTGCATTACTTTGTTGTGAAGCATTACTTTGTTGCGAAGCATTACTTTGTTGCGAAGCATTACTTTGTTGCGAAGCATTGTTGTAATGAAACAAACCCCGTTATGTATAAAAAAATACTGGGTAAGAGGGTAAAAAAAATAAGTAGAAAAGCAAGAATAAGTACTGTTTTAACACCTTAAAAGTTATTTTTTTGGGTATTAAGTTAGGTAATTTAGATATTTTTTTATTTTTGATATGTATTTTTTAAATTTGTAAGTTTTTATTTCAGTTATTGCTTAACACGAGTTTTTCTTTTAGAAAAAACTTGATTATTTTTTTAATTTTTTATTTTATTTTTTGAGTTTTTGTTTTTTATTTTTAATTAATTTAATTTTTATTATTTTTTTGTGTAATTTCTTAACTTACTACCTTATTCTTAAATTTGTTTTAGTTTTTGGTGAAGTCGGAACACGGCTTCTTCTCCCCCCTGTTACAAGACTATAAGATGGTATAATACGATATAGCCTTGTAACAGGGGAAAAAGGATAACGGAATAGTTTTAGTTTTTGGAGCCAGCCGGTATCCGTATCCTCCTCGCTTATTCGATAGGTGTGTATCAGGTATCAACCTATCTATTAGCGACATCCTCTCGAACCCGCCCAGGCCCGATTACCGGGTGTGCCACCACAGCACTTGAGGAGCCCCCCATGACGGAACTGTACCACAACCTGCGTGTCTGGGAAAACAATAACGCTTTCCCATCTAACGGGGCATCCATACGGTGGTTAGCCGCAGAGTTGTTTTAAGGTGATTATGCTTTCAACACCCGAACACTTTAATTTGTTTATATGGCGCAGTACTCGTCTTCTGCCCCTATTCAATTGTCTGTTCTTAAAGCGTATACCTTATACTGAATCATTCTTTAAAAAGTCAAGTCTTTTTTTTAAAATTTTTCTTTTAAAAACATAAAAAAATAACGGCTCTTTTTCAGAACCGTTACTGTAAGGCTTTAAGCAACTATCGTATATATTCCATCTTTGTTTTTCCTGTAGATTTTATCTGATATTTTGTTGACATCATTATCAATTGTTATCAAATGTTTTAATATTTTAGAATAAGTATTAAATGTTGATTCTTGATATTTAGCACATATAAAAGTGGAAGATGAAGGCATACAAAAAAGAATATCATCGCCAACTTTTCTTTGTATTTGTTCTTGAACATATTTTGACAGGAACAAAGTTGCTGCATAATCAGTATTAAATCGCAAACTATAGATTGGCAGTGTTTTATCTAACTGTACTAATATATTAGTTATTTTATTGAGATTTTCAAAACTCTTCGTTTTTAAAGTATCTATATCAATATTACTGTTTGCTATGTCATCTTTTGTTATAAAGCGAAAAACCTCTCCCATATCTGCTACCCAAAACAATGAAAGATTACAGAACAATTTTTCACTTATAAAATCTTGTTGACTATCCTTTCCAAACTCACTTGATTTTACAAAAGGAAAAACATTATTTAAATCCAATTTAAATCGGTAGGTATTTAAAATATCATTTATAATTTGCATATAATTTTTAAAAGTTTGTTTATAGCCTGTAAATTGATATTCCTGATACATAGGTTTTAAGGGTATAGATACATTAGTAACATTTTTTGCAACATATATTCTGTCTTTGCTATCCATTCGTACTTCATCAAAATGTGGTTTTAAGTCTTTAATTATTTCATTTACAAACTCTTTAAAACGCATACTATCAACTCCTTTCTTAAAACAGTATAACGTTAAAAAACAAAAATGTCTTGTCCTCAAAACAATTATTATGAAAATTCACAGAAGAGAATAGAGAAGAGGAGGATGGAAGAGATAAAGAAAAAGGTGCTGATTTTAGCACCCTTTCTTTAAAGAATATTTAGGATATTAAACATAACAATTGCAACTATTAGTAAACATATTACTGTCAATACCTTATTTATTTTTTGTTGCTTTACAAATCCTTTAGGGTTTTCCAGTGCCTTCTTAAATTCTTTATCAAGCCACCTATCAATTACCTTCATAAAAACATCTCCTTTCAATTATCCTTTCAAATTGCAAACATGTTATAAGAAATCATTCTTTGCTGTGTCAAGTTTATTTTTTCTATAAAATAAGAAAAAATTTTCTAAAAAAGACTTGACATGAGAAAGTATCATTCTTTAAAATGCCTCAAACATCAACAAGAGGAAAGGGGATGGTTTTATGATTAAAGAACAATTAATCATGGATAATAGAGAAGTACAAGAGAAATTTTATAAGTATAAAGACACTGTGAGAGTTCTTTACCTATGGGAAAATCAGCCGATTGAAGTGGATAGTTGTTATTATACACGAATTGATAACAAAGAGATAATAAAAGAGATTTTAGAAGAGATAAATGTCAAGAAAATCCAGCGAATTTTCGTGGGGGCTGGTGAATACGATATACATGTAGCAAAAGATTATTTCTTTAAACTGTTAAAAGGTAAGAATGTTAGAATTTTTAACTCTATGTATTAATAAAAAAACAGGAACCATTTTGGTTCCTGCTTTTTTGCTCTAAGGAGGTATTTTATCTGTTTATTAATTATTTTGTTTTGCTGAACGAAAATCTTTTAAAGTCGTATAAAACATATAAAAAGAAATTATGGCAAACGGGATATACCATAGATTTAATATTTGTTGCCCTAAACTTGGAATCTTTGTAAATATGGCTAACAATATAGCAAATACGCCATATCCAACAAACACTGGTAATATATTTATAAGAAAGCATAGAATCTTTTTCATAATATTTCACTCCTTTTTTATAAAAAAGTATTTTTCCTATATTATTAAGTATAACGTATTATAGTAATTTACGCAGCGCCTTGTATAAATTTTAATAAATTTGCAGCAATTTATTATAAAAAAGAATCTGTCATCAAAACAGATTCTTTCTTTTTTCTCATATAATCTTACCTTTTAATTGAATTCTTTTTCCTTTTCCACCAGAAGGGTATGTCCATCTGAAAGGTGTTCCGAAATGCCCATCATTAATTTTTAAGATATTATCTATGTACTTATCCAGTTTATGAATTTTAAATTCAGATGTTTCATTTTGATATGTTATTATATAATCAGCCCATTGTGTTTTGGGGTTTCCGTCACCTCCAACACCACCATATACCCACAATGCTAATTTTCTATTGTATTTCGGCATTTCCCTTTCTAAATACTGGGTAAGTTCTTTGCCAAGGGCTTTCATACCACCAACTTTTTGGAATAATTCTAATGTCTGGATTAACTTTTTATCTGTTATTTTTAATACATCAATAAATTTATCAACTGAATATTCATGTACGCTTACCCAATCGCTGCTCGTTCTTTTACAACTAAAAGTATAATTTTGGGTGTTTCCATCTTTAAATGTTACTACAAGCAATACATCTGTTTTTGGTTTACCTCCAGAAGGAAGTAGTTCTATATCTCTAGTAGCATTTATTTCTTTTATAATAGCAGGATTAGTTATATTAATACTATCCATTATTTGTTTGAAATATGGATAAAATAATCCTGTTTCAAGTTCATCATCATTAGCCCATTTTGCAAAGTTTTTCTGGTTGTTAAGAATTATTTCTATCTGTTCTTCAAAATTAAGTCCCTGCAATGCTTTTTGTTGCCCTGTTATCATGCCTCGGAGATACTTTTCTTCAATCATTGAATAAAACTCCGTTTGACTCACTACGTCATCTATAGCAGAGTAAATTTGATTATTTAGTATTTTATTATAATAAGATATTGCATTATTCCGCTCTGTTTCAGAAATATCATCTGGATATACAATAATTGATTTTGTTATTTCATCTTTTACTTTTTTAATATGATATGCATTCCATTGCTGGATGTTAATCCTGTCCGTTCTTATTGATGTTGTAGAATGCACTATCCACTTTTCCCCATCATCAAACTTTATTAAAAACTGGAAATAAAACTGCTCAGGATTAATATCTTTGTAACCAGCCCTGATAGGAGTCTGGTATTCTGCTATGTATCCCTTTTTCTTTAATAAATCTATTAAATCATTAAGGCTCATTTTGCCTAAATTGCCGTGCATCGTTTTATATGTATTATTATCACTCATCTTTTCACCTCCATTTCATATTATTTACAACTTTAGATTTTATCAAATAATAATTAAAAAAGAAACCCTTAGTCATAAAACTAATGGTTTCTTTTCGTTTCTCTTACTTTTTGAGTTATCTTTAACATTTCATCTATTGAATCTCTTAACTCTTTATTTTGCTTATTCCACCATTCCCAGAACGCTTCTTCAAGAATCTGATTTTGGTTTTTATGCAGAATTGTACTTAGATATGCCAATGTATCTGTTAATTTATCTGAAAGTGTAAGCGTAACCTTCTTTTTCATATTACACCTTCTATTTGTATTGCCCTTTCTGGGAATATAGAGTTAAGAGTTTTTACAATTTCTTTCGCTATATTATAAGCAAGCAGTGGTGGAATAGCATCTCCGATTTGCTCGTATCTATCCTGTTGCGGGTCGCTGTGAAATTTCACATATGGCCCTTCGAAAATATACCAGTCAGGAAAACTCTGCAATCTCGCTACTTCCCTTGGAGTTAATGCCCTATTTAAACGAGGATGTATCATTTCATCTAAACAGTGCGATGTAACAGTAAAACTAGGCTCATCCTCTTTCAATCTTCTATTCCTTGCTGCATAAAGTTTTTTAGGGAAATACTTCTCTATTAATTCGGTTTGATTGCTTTCCTTTAGTCTTTCACATGCAGTCTGCATATTTTCGCCCTGTTTTATAAGAGACATCCTCATTTTCATGCTCTCTTTGTGATTAACCGCCTTATGGCTACTTAAAGTTTTTGGATTATAATTTAAATGAGCAGGGGCAGGCTTACTTATACCATGCATGACTTTTAAAAATTCTAATCTTGTTGGGTTTGTAACAGTGTTTATATCAAAATCATAAACTTCAGTTTCTTCCCCCGAATCTATTTGAGGCAAATCAAGGATTGCATCTGCAACTGCTACATAAGGTTTTCCTGTACCTGGGCCATGAGTAGGGGAAGGGTAATTAAATTTTGCATTCTCATACTTTTCGTTGATAGCAACAAGAAATAACCTTTCACGGCTTTGTGGTACTCCATAATTAATTGCGTTCAAAAGAACTATGTCTTTATCCCTGCTTGCCAATCTATAACTGGGTAAATTTTCTATTTTTCTTTCAAATTCATTGCATATTGTTTCATACATTTTTCCTGGTATTCCATCTAATTTCTTAGAAAATAAACCTTTTACATTTTCAAACAAAATCATAGCCGCATTGGTTTCTCTTGCGATTCTTATTATATTCATAAATAAGAAGTTCCTGTCATCGTCTTCTTTTCTGTCCCCTGCCATCGAAAAAGATTCACATGGGGCACCTCCTGTTACGATATCAACTGTATTAACACCAAAGCGATTTTTCAAAATCTTTTTTATTAAATTACCATCAACTTTATTTATGTCGCCATGTATCAGCAGAGTTCTTTCACTTGGCTTAAAATAGGAGTCAGCATCTTCAAGAGTACCGTTTAGATATTTCTCTAATTCAAAGATATCAGCCCCATGAGTTGCTGCATAAGTCTGAACAGTCCAATCACTCCATTCAACCGCAATAAGCGGCTTAATTCCAGCCCATTTAAAACCTGTACATAAGCCTCCAGGGCCGCTGAATAAATCTATCGATGTGTACATGCTAAGTCCTCCTGTGTAATGTAATATTACAGATAGATTTTACACTAAATCATTATTGTTGTCAATAAATACATAATAATAATTTTATGTATTTCAATATTTATGTAATTCAGTATACTCGAATTTAAATAATATCTTAACTTTTACTTGCTAAGATAGTATAATTATAAAAAATGGGGGAATGATACATGGATGTTTTAACTCCTGAACAACGAAGAAGGAATATGCAGGCTATCAGGGGGAAAGATACAAAAATTGAAATAATTCTTAGGAAAAAATTATGGGAAAAAGGATATAGATATCGAAAAAATTACAAAAACTTGCCTGGAAAACCAGATATCGTTTTTGTAAATCTGAAAATAGCAATATTTTGTGATAGTGAGTTCTGGCATGGATATAATTGGGAAGAGAAAAAAAAGCGTTTAGGTACTAATAGGGAATTCTGGATTCATAAAATCGAAACAAATATGGAAAGAGATAAAAAGGTAAATGAAGAGTTAATTTCTAAGGGTTGGATTGTATTAAGATTTTGGGAAACAGAAATCAAAAAGAACCTTAATGAATGTATCCAAAAAATTGAAGAAGCAATTCAACAAAGAAAGCAAAATAATAAATAAACCGCTATTACAATAGCGGTTTATTATAAAAAGCAATCAATAATTTTGTTATTTTTTCCTTTTTTCTCTTTGTTCTTTCTTTAATTGTTTACAAATTGTGCATTGCCCATAACCCATCGCTTTAAGTTGTACGCTTGCTAAATATCTGTGTTCATGATTATTTTCGCATATCCACCAAACCTTTTTATGGCTTTGGTAGCATGTGTTATGAGGTGTTACATTGCCATTTCTTGCAAAATCCCAAAATGGTAATAAATGTGGTAACTTTGTAGCGACATTATTAACTTCGCTTGCTCGTGGATTCTTGTTGGTGCAATAAGGACAACCTTGTTTATTCAAAGTTCTATTGTATACGGCTGATTCCCAACTCATTCCACACTTTGGACATTTCCACCAGACTTTCTTTCCACTGCCATAACTTAAACTATTTATATCAATTTCATTTTTCTCTATATCAAATTCTCTTGCAATCTCTGGATATCTGTTAATAAGTTTATTCTCTTCTGTAAGCCTCTTCATACAAACCACCTCTTTCTCTTAAGTTTCGGGCATTTTATAGAAAGATGGTTTATGTTGTCAAGTATTTTTTTTCTGAAAAATATTTTATAAATAAAAAATCTTTGGGGGATAATTCACAAAGATTTCTCTTAAATTTTCTCTTTAATCTCTTCTTGTTCTTTTACAAACCTGTAAAAAGTGTTTCTTTTAAGTCCAAGTTCCTGCATGGCTTTTATCGCTGTAATTTCGCCATTTTTCCACTGCTTATATACTGTATCGAAGTTTTTTGGTTTTTGAACGGGAGGACGTCCAAACTTTATACCTCTTTTTAATGCTGCGTCAATTCCTTCACGCTGTCTTTCCTTTATCTTTCTTCTTTCTTCTTCTGCAAGCCAACTTAATATCTGTAAAACTAAATTAGTAACCAATTCTCCAATACCGTCTAATCCCTTATATTTGCGGGTATCTAATAAAGGCATATCCAATACAACTATATTAATTTTGTTATCAATTAACCATTGCCATTCTTCCAAGATACCTTTCTTATTTCTCCCAAGCCTATCCAGACTATGAACAAATAAAGTATCGCCTGGACGAATAGAACGCTTTAATGCTAACCATTCGGGACGGTTAAAATCCTTACCACTCTGTTTGTCTATGTATATGTCCCGTTCATCAATATAGTCATCCAACTGTCGAATACTGTCGATTTGCCTCGCAAGGTTTTGCTCTTTGCTTGAGACACGCAAATAAGCAAAATTTCGTTGCATAAATTTATTCACCTCGTTTGAAAAAGTATACTTTTATAAATACATAAAAATACGCTTATAATTTGTTTATTAAAGTTTAAGTTACTACTTTTTAAACATTTGAAAAATATAATATACTTTTATAAACAATATAACACATATTATTTTGTTATGCAGCAGGTTGAGGTAGAGTAGTAGTAATATAATCTATATAAAGTACCATTTCAGTTGACACCGTCCTGTGCAACAGCGTAGCAAAGCGAGTACTTTACCTCATAAAAATTAAAAAGCGGTAGGCTCATTACACCAAACAAGCCTACCACCTTATTTATGAAGAAAAGGAGATGATTTTATGAATACTTTGCTCAATTTAACATCTACGCAGAATCGTTGTTATAGTTGCTATTGTGTTAGTATATTATATAAACATACTTTTATTTTTCAAGTCTTTTTTATAAAATTTTTCTCTTTAATCTCTATTTGTTGCTTCTCTATATTTTCTCTTTAATTCTTTATAATTGTCGCTATTAGAATTTTTCATCCTGCGAAATCCTGCAAAGGTTGAAGGAGTGTCGTTGGGAAGAACTGTCCTATATTTTTCCCATAAGAGTCTGTCGCTTCGCAACTTTGCTTTTTCTTTTTGAACTTGGTAATATGCTTGCACTTGCCTATCGGCTTTGCTTGGTTTAATAAAAGGGCGATTGCTATTTATCATGTCTTCATTAACATTATTTAATTCCTCAATGTATGGCTCCAGCGTGTGACGGCAATTTGGGTGAATATTAGCATAGCCACTACTAAATGCAACATCCAGTTTGGGAAATCTTTTATCTTTACCACTAATACTATAAACTCTTCCTTCAAATTGCTGACATATAGGGCAGGAACCAGGGTGACTACTCATTTTTACTAAGTCATAACCTAATTCGCTAACTTGTAAAATCGTTGCAGTGTTTGTTACTTCTCTTGTCGTGCTTCTTGCTACCATTTCTGCGTAAGCGTCTAATCTTATTTGTCGTCCATTCTTTGCTTTTATTGCTGTTATTCCTCGCTCACTAAATTTCTTAAGAATATTCTTTTTACACTCTTTTAAAGTCTCGTTTGTGCCAAGTTTAAGTCCAATTGCTTCATCTGTTGCTTCCTTTATTACATCTTTAATTTGTCTTCCAACAAAATAACGCACATCGTCTAATTCTCCAAGTTTATTACGAACAAAAACATTAATGGTTTTTCTATGTGTTTTTGATAATTCTTTTAGTATATCCGCTTCTTTTGTGCTTTTTATTTTCTTACCCAGTTTTCTGTTTACAAATAATATTCCTTTTACATATGATTGTTTAATAAGCGACTCCATGACAGGAGTCGCATTTTTCTGAAGTAATTCTAATTCTTTATTTATTTGCGTAAGGAGTTCTTTTCGATACTTAGTAACTGTTCCACGAGGTTGAGTTGTTTGTAGTAAACGGATAAGTTCATATTGCGAAGCGGTAAAAAGTCTAATTAATTCATCTACATAGGTGAGTTTTCTTGCCATACAGCCTCACCTCTCTTTACTCTGTCTCTTTGTTTATCTCTTCTTCTGCTTCTTCTAAGCCCTCTTCATTTTCATATAAGTGAGGGTTTGGAATATTAAGTGGGTTTGCTTCCATCTCTTCTTGAAGTATTCTCTGATATTCTTCTTCGGCTTCTTCTCTTGTCATATCGTTTGCCATCATTATGCTTGTCACATGAGAAATAACAGGTTTATTACCATTTTTAATCCGCATAATTTCCGCTTGTTCTCTTTCATCATCTACAAGTCCGTCTTTCCACTCAATTATCAATTCATTCTCGTCTATGTCATAACCATCTAACTTCGCACAAGCAGATATAGCCTTGCGAATTGCAGTGTCCATACTGTTTCTAATTCTGCTCACTTTTTGTAAAGCGGTTTCCATCTTTAATTTATACGCAATGCCTGAAATGTTGCCGTTCACGTTCTCTTTATCCCCTAAAAGTGTACCTCCCATCTCTGACAACGTGTAGAGTGCGTTTTGCAGTTCTTTAATATACTCGAAATTAGCGTTTAATTGTGCGTCCCAGGTGAGGTAAGATACTTTTCCATCAGTACCCTCAACAATAAAATAATTTCCTGTCTTTAAACTATATGTGCCTGTTTTCTTATCATAAGTTAACGCACTGCTTGGCCCTTGCATGCTTGGTTCGGCGTGTTTATCAAGAATTTTTGAAATCTGACTAAATCTTACTTCTAATTCGCTTACGAGAGTATCTATTGCATCGTAGTCGCTAATTCCAAAGATATTATCGGAAGTAACAAGATTAGTGACAGGAATAACAGCAAAATCATCAAGTCCTGTTTCAATCACTTTTTCATCATTAAATTCTTTTGCTATAACTCCATTTTTAAGTAGAAAATGTTTTATAGTATATTTTCCTCTTTCGTGAATTTCACAAAATAATTCAATTTCTCCTCGTTTTTCATTGGTAATTACAGGTATACAAAGCACGTGATATTGAATTTTTCTTATATTACGTGGATTTAAAATTGGAAACCAAATCGCAGGTTGTGTTACATCTATGACTCCTTTGTTTGCTTCTTTATAAATATAAAATAGTCCAACTCCATATCTGGAAACATCTATTGCGACTATATACATAAGATTTAAAACATCGTTCTTACTCATTATTTCATCCAAAATCTTTTGTTTATTTTTATCCTGAACAGTAATCCGAGGCGGTTCCCCTACAAGCAAATCTGCTGTTTTCTTTGTTATTAACTGATGATAATTGAGTATTATGTCATAACTAACTATATCTGTATAACCGTTATTGATTCTTTTTATTCTTTGAAACTGATGTTGATATACATCAGAATGTTTTCCTTCAAATAACTTTTTATAGTCGTGATAATTGTTTATTCTTTCTGTTTCAGAAGTGGGTGGGAAAGGTTGCCCAACCTCCAAAAACTTTAAATCTGTAAGCATAAACACATACCCCCTTTTTGTGTTAGCGTAGTTTAACAAAACCAAGTCCAGTTTTAGAACCCCAGAATTGTTCTGTGGCATATCGGATAGCCGCAATTGCATCATCGTTAAACGCAACAGGTTCTTCCGTCACATTACCTTCCTTATCCACTTTGTACTGCCAATTCTGGATTTCTTTCAGTGTGTTAACACATTTTGTATTGATATAGATTTTTCTGCTTCGTAAATAATCAATTCCTGACTGAACAGAATTCTTACCCTTTTCAGCAGGGCGAATTGAAAGAAAACCATGATTGCGAAATTCTCTGATTCTATCAGGTTCGGCTGAATCTGCTACAATAGGAATGTTTTTATCCAACACAAATTTTTCCGCTTCATATATTAAATCCGTATTCGTCAATCTTCTTTTATACAGTTCATCCAGCACATATATATCGCCATCTTTAATTCCAACCAAAATTAGTGCTGACGGGTGGTTGTACCCAAAGTCTAAACCGTAAACTAAATAATCGTAATCTCTCCAAATATTATCCAAAGACAACTCTCTGACTTCCCAATTTGATAGAATGATATTTTGAAAAGTACCCCATTCGCCAAGTGCATAGACACGATAAAAGTTGTAGTCTTCATCTTTTAAGGCTTCAAGCATTTCTCTATACTCATCATCAATAAACTTGTTATCTTTGTATGTTGTTTTTAAAATAGAAACTTTTTTACGGAATTCCTGATTAGGATTATCAAAGAATTGACTCTTAAGCCATGAAAGTTGGCTCACTGGATTAAATGTCAAGTTGATTTGGAACGGAATATTATATTTATTAAAACCTCGTAACCTTGTATCCAAAACCCGGAAATCATTCACGTTTGCCTCACTTGCTTCTTCAATCCAAATATCTGTTAAAATTCCAGATTCGAATGTGATAGATTTTAATTTTTCTACATCATCAAGCCCTGCAAATCGAATTTGGTTTTTGTTATATTTATTAGTAATCGTCATGTCAGTTTTATTAATGTCGAAAATTTGGTAAAGATTCCAATCGCTTATAATTTGATTAAAAAGTGCAAATGTAGAATAACGATTTGTCTTACCCACTTTTCTGACTACTAATGTGTTTCTCCCTTTATCCCTCATATTGAGAAATAATTTCTTTTGTGCCATAAATACTGATTTTCCACTACCTGCACCGCCGTAGATAACTTCATATCTGTTTGTACTGTCTAAATAAGGAAGATAGATATCGTTAAAAACTTTTTTAGAAATTCTTACCTCCATATCTATCAACCCCTTTAATCTTCAAGCACCACTCTAATTACTTGTTCTTGTGATGTATCTTGCTGTTGTGCAGGATTATCAGACATGCCGAGCAAATTCTTTGCTAGAAAGATAAGGGCTTTTGTATCACCGTTCGTCACGCCTTTTTTGTATAGAGCACGGCGAACACTTAATTTACATTTTTCAAGTCCTCGTTCATATACTTCTTTAAATTTTTTTCTTCTATAAAGAGTGCTTTGATGAACACCAAAATGTGCTGCAATTTCTGCAACTGTACAACCTTCACTTGCGAGTTTTTCAACTTCTTGCATGTCTACTTTCTTTTTAGGACGTGCCATAGTTATCACCCCTTTTGCAAAAATTTTCTTGGTTTCACTATTGCAAAACTTTCGTAAAACACCTTATAACGAAAGATTTTGATTATTTTCAAGTTAAAATTTGCATAAGAGGGTGAGGGTGTGTTGAATAGATAATATATATAAAGTGCCGTTTCGGTTGACACCGTTCCGTGTAACAGCGTAGCAAAGCGAAGCAGTTTACACTTGATTTTAAACATAAAAAAAGCCCACTTGGGGCTTTGTTACTTTTAATTATTATACAATTTGCTCCAATAAGTATAAACCATATAGCCCAATGCAAATTGCATCTGCTTCATCCTCTAACGCTTCTTTTCCATAAATCTCTTTGACTTTCTCTATTGTGTTTCTCTTTTGTTGCTCTCTTTTTCTTCCTTTTATACCATTCCAAGATTTCCAGACGGAAGGAGGAATTATTTCAAATTGAATATTTAATTCTATCAGTAAATCTATTATTACATATTGTAACCCCGCTAATATTTTATATGTTTTTTGATTTTTTTGATACTGTATATCCTCTATAAACACAAAGTTAATATCATTATCTTCTATCAATTCTTTTATGTAGTTTTTTGTTTGGTTTATCCGTGTAAACAAATCCCCGTGTGGTTTATAACAACCTGATTTTTTTAAATGATTATCTATAAAAATAGCGAAACCAGTATTGATAGTTGACTGGTCGATAGCAAGGATATTCATGTCACACCACCCCCTATGTAAAAAAAAGGGACATATTGTATTACCCCTTTTTTAAATAAAAGTCAGATAAAATGAATTAAAACTTCTTAATGGAGGTGAATATAACATATAAAATCATTTTTATTAATTGCAAGTATTTTTTTTAATTTAAGGGAATTGAATATGCAAATTCTAAAGAATCCATAACAGTTAAAGGTATTAATCTACCCCAATTGTAGTAAAGAACTTTACCGTTAACATCTGTAGTTTTTGATGAACGTAATTTACATTCATGCATTATATTACAAAACCACGCAACAAATTCATCTCTGAACAAAACATAAACTTTTTGTTTAGGAATAACAATATAAATGTAATCTGCTTTAGTTTTCCATATCCAACCGGGCCCGTTATTTGACTTTGTTTCAATGAAAATATTTCTTGTCTCAAGTGCTTTTTCATCAAATTTCACTTCAATTGTGTTTACTAATTTATCATTTTTAAAGACAAGTAAATCAACATCAACTTCTTGCCATTCCTTTTCATGACTAACATCTACAACTGTATATCCTTTATTTTTAAATATTTCTGATACTATTTTCTCACCTTGTTTTGCTACTTCTAAGGAATTATAAAAGTAATCTCTATTTTGAAGCATACTATCATCCCCCTTGTGTTACAGGGAGAAGATGTGCTTACTTATTTATCTATCATTAAATATTATTTTGCTCTGTTGATTATTTTCGAAAACATTATAACTCCACGCTTGTGCCACCTTCTCTCTTTCTGTTTTTGTTCGCAAGCATGATATAGAAAGATACTTTATCATGTCAAGTATTTTTTTCTGAAAAAGATATAAATTTGGTAAAAACTATATGCTATACTAAAACTGATTACATTACATGATGATAGGGGTGAATATTATGGTAGATTTAAGCAAAGTAAAAAAAGTAGCAATATATTTAAGAAAATCTAGGGATGAAAATGGTGATACTGAAGATGTACTTTGGAAACACCGTACAAGATTGGTAGAATACGCAAATAAGAATGGCTGGCAATATGATATGTATGAAGAAAAAATTATAACAGGGGAAACTTTATCGGATAGGCCAGTTATACAGAAACTTTTGCAAGAAATAGAAAAATACAAATACGATGCTGTTCTCGTTATACATCCAGACAGACTTAGTCGTGGAGGAAGCAGGGACTTTGGAATAATATCAAGTGTATTAAAATATGCTAATACCTATCTGCTTACACCTGACAGAAGTTACGACTTGGCTGATACAAGTGATTCAATGCTTCTAGGTATTGAAGGTGTTATAAGCAATACAGAGTTAAATCTTATTAAAAGCCGATTCAAATGGGGAAAAATCCAAGGAGTTAAAAAGGGCAGATTAACGAACGGAGAACCACCATTTCCATATGAAAAAGTCCGAAAAATAACGGAAGATGAAAAAGGTAGAGTGCGAATAGATTTTGATATTGTTGTAAATCAAGAAAAAAATCAAGTTTATCAAAGAATTAAACAAATGTACCTCAGCGGAATGGGTACAGAACGGATTGCTTTTCAACTTAATAGGGAAAACATACAATCACCTGGAAACAAAAAATGGAGTTCAACTACTATTCAAAGGCTTTTGATTCATGAGTTTCACATGGGAAAAATTACATTCGGCAAGTTCGAATGGAAGAGAAAACCTTTGACTGGAAAAAGGGAAGTGGTAAGAAGAAATGAAGATGAATGGATTGTCGGATATGGAGATTACGAAAAAACAAAGACAGAAGAAGAACATACAGCAATACTTGAAATAATGAGTCGAAACCGTAAAATTCCTCGCCGTGCAAGACATGGTGTATATCCAACAAGCGGGCTACTAACATGTAAAAAATGCGGGAGACTCATGGCATATAGTCGTGGACGAAAAGAAGCAAAAACAGGTAAAACATATGATTATACAAAGTGTTATTATCACTCACCTGAAGGAGTTAAATGTCCCCAGCGTGGCGTAAAAATGGACGAAAATTTTTATAATGCTTTGTTTGATACAATAATAAACAGTTACATTGATACAAATAGAATAAAGCAAATAAAACAGAATGAAGAAGAAAAGAAAAAAATTGAGGAGCAGATAAAACAAAAACAACTTGAATTAGAAAAACATGAAAATGCTTTAAAAACAGCAAGAGAAAAATTGGAAGAAGGAATATTTACTGATGAAGATTTTTTAGATACAAAGCGTAGAAGGCAACCTAAAATCATTAAACTGAGAAAAGAAATAGCAGAACTTGAAAATACACGATTTACTGCTTATTCACAAGAAGAACTTGAAAAACTTGTCGAAAATTTCAAACAAAATTGGCACAATGCTACTACAGATGAAGAAAAAAACCAACTACTTAAAACAATAGTTAAGAAAATTTATTATAACCGTGAAGGAGATACAGTAACATTTGAAATAGAATATCTGTAAAAATAAATTGCTGTTAATAACCGACTTGTCACTGGTGCCATGTGATGGAGAGTGAATCCTTTGAAGATGAAGAAGTTGCCGAAATTCTAAACAAAAACTTTGTTTCCATCAAAGTGGACAGAGAAGAACGCCCGGATATAGACAGCATATACATGACTGCCTGTCAGGCACTGACGGGACATGGGGGCTGGCCGCTGACAATCATTATGACTCCCGACAAAAAGCCTTTCTTTGCCGGAACATACTTTCCCAAAAAAGACCGTATGGGAATGCCCGGACTTATATCCATCCTCAAGAGCGTACACAACACCTGGGTAAATGAAAAAGATTCACTTGCCAAATACAGCTCCAAGGTAGTCAGTGTAATCAGCGAATCAATTGATGATGACTATTACTATTCTGTCGATGAAATTACAGAAGACATATTTGAAGATGCCTTTTCGCAGTTCAAATATGACTTTGACAACATTTACGGAGGATTTGGGAACGCACCCAAGTTCCCTATGCCCCACAACCTGTATTTTCTTCTGAGATACTGGCACAAGGCCAAAGAGGAGTATGCCCTTGTCATGGTCGAAAAAACTCTTGACTCCATGTACAGCGGCGGAATATATGACCACATAGGTTTTGGCTTTTGCCGTTATTCGACTGATGAAAAATGGCTGGTGCCTCATTTCGAAAAAATGCTGTATGATAATGCATTGCTGGCCATAGCATATCTTGAAACCTATCAGGCAACAAAAAACAAAAAATACGCCGATATTGCAAAAGAAATCTTTACTTATGTGCTAAGAGACATGACATCACCGGAAGGTGGATTCTACAGCGCAGAAGACGCAGATTCCGAAGGCGAAGAAGGAAAATTCTACATCTGGTCTCCAACTGAAATAAAAGAAGTCTTGGGAGAAAGCGACGGTGAAAAATTCTGCAAATATTACAACATCACCGAAGAAGGAAATTTTGAAGGTCTCAACATCCCAAACCTTATAAACAGCACAATACCTGACGAAGATAAGGAGTTTGTCGAATTGTGCAGAAAAAAACTCTTTGACCACAGAGAAAAAAGGGTGCATCCCCATAAGGATGACAAAATCCTGACTGCCTGGAACGGTCTTATGATAGCCGCCCTGGCAATCGGTGGAAGAGTTCTGGGGATTGAAAAATACACTCTCGCCGCTGAGAAAGCCAGTGAATTCATATTCTCAAAACTCGTAAGACCTGACGGAAGGCTTCTTGCGCGGTACAGGGACGGAGAAGCCGCATTTTTGGCATATCTCGACGACTATGCATTCTTAATCTGGGCTCTTATTGAGCTTTATGAAACAACTTACAAACCTATGTATCTCAAAAAAGCCATGGAACTGACCAATGACATGATTAAGTATTTCTGGGACAATAAAAAGGGTGGGCTTTTCATATATGGCAGCGACAGTGAGCAACTCATTACCAGACCAAAGGAAATATACGACGGAGCCATTCCGTCCGGTAATTCGGTTGCAGCTTTGAATTTTCTAAGACTTTCACGTTTGACAGGGCAGCAGGAGTTGGAAGAAAAAGCCCATCAGATGTTTGCCCTTTTTGGAAGCAAAATTGACAGCATGCCGCAAGGATATGCTTTTTTCCTTACAGCTATGCTTTTTTCGAAATCCAAATCAAATGAAGTTGTTCTGGTGGGCAGCAATGAGAAAGACACTCAAAACATGCTCAGTATTCTCAGTGAAGATTTCAGACCTTTCACAACTTCAATTTTATATTCCGAAGAACACAAGGATTTAAAAGAACTGATACCGTTTATCGACAATTACACTACAATTGAAAATAAACCTACTGCTTACGTCTGCGAAAACTTTGTCTGTCATGAACCGATTACTGACGGCGCCCTGCTCCGCGAAAAGCTAAACCGTTAGTATAACTGCACTATACTATTCTATATATAGAGTACAAATTTAAAAAAGTAAAAATATTAAAAAAAATTTTTTTACGACAATAAAATTAAAAAAAATTTCGAATTAGTATTAATGAAAAGTAAATAAGGTATAACTTAATAAGTTATACCTTACGAAATCATCTAAATCTGCATATGCTATCAACTGTAGATTCAAAATCTACAGTTCATCTTACCACTTCTTGAAGTATCCCTCGCCCCAAGGGATACTTTCTCTATTTACAGATTTATTTACAACTATATTATAACTCAATTAACGCTCAACCGGTATGATATTTTCAACCATTAACACATCCTCAACTTCTGCAATATCAGATATGGCTTTTTTCATTGAAAGCTCCTTGGCCAAATGGGTTACAAATATCAAAGGAACGGCGTCCTTTCCCCTGTCCTTCTGAATTACCGATGCTATACTCACTCCGTGTTTGCCAAAGCATCCGGCAATTTTGGCAAGAACTCCCGGCTTGTCCTTTACCGTAAGTCTGACAAAAAATTCGCTTTCCCAGTCATCATTGAATTTTATCTTCTCAGCTGAGCCTTCTTCGTCATTGTAAAAACTGATATATCTGTGCTTGTCCTTCTGATGGCATGCAGTAATTATATCCGACACAATTGCACTTCCCGTAGGAAGGTCCCCGGCTCCTCTGCCGTACAGCATTATATTCCCCACGGCGTCCCCTTTAAGGAACACTGCATTAAAGGAATGCCTTACAGCAGCCAAAGGATGGTCAAGAGGTATAAATGTCGGATGCACTCTTACTTCGATGGTATTGTTGCGCTTTTTGGCAATGGCAAGAAGACGGATTGCAAACCCCAGCTCCCTGCCGTATTCAATATCTTCCGGGGTAATTTGGGTAATACCCTCCCTGTAGATTTTGTCAACATCCACCTTTTTATGAAATGCCATGGAGGATAATATGGAAATTTTATACATAGCATCATAGCCTTCTATGTCAGCAGTAGGATCCGGTTCCGCATACCCCAGTCTTTGTGCTTCTGCAAGCACATCACTGAAACTTCTTCCCTCCTCGGACATCTTTGTAAGTATATAGTTAGTGGTACCATTAATAATCCCCATAATTTCGCCAATTTTGTTTGCCTGAAGCGACTCTGCAAGAATCTTTATAACCGGAATACCTCCTGCCACACTTGCTTCATAATAAAGACCCACTCCGTTTTCTTTGGCAAGCGCCTGAAGCTCCAATCCATGTTTGGCAATAAGCTCTTTGTTTGCAGTCACAACGGTTTTTTTATTCTTAAGGCAGGAAACAACATAATCCCTGGCAGGCTCCACACCGCCCATGAATTCAGCAACAATGGAGATTCCGGGGTCATCTACTATTTCTTCAAATTTATCCGTCAGAATAGAATTGTCAACTTCCACATTTCTTTTCTTATTAATATCTCTTACAAGAATTTTCGCAACTTTCAGCCGAACTCCTTCACTTAGAAAAATATCATTACCGTTATCACGAATAATTTTATAAGCTCCGGTTCCAACATTTCCAAAACCAAGGAAACCAATTTTCACTTCTTCCATAACCAATCTCCTCCGAAAATCATTATACCAATTTATTTATGTTGATATTATACCAATAAAATTTTCCGTTTCAAGCCCCATGTCGGCTCCAAAACTTCTTTACATGCTCTGATATATTATTCCCCGTAACTCTGATATATGGGAACCACTCATTTGGAAAAAGGGCAAGATAACTTGGGTTTGTAAACCTGTCATCAATTAAAAGTATAACCCCCTTGTCATTCTCCGACCTTATAACTCTTCCCGCCGCCTGCATAACCTTGTTCATGCCGGGATACATGTAAGAGTATTCAAATCCGAGCCGGTTTTTATTCTGATAATAATCCCTTATGATATCTCTTTCAATACATATCTGGGGAAGACCTACACCAACAATAATCGCCCCTATCAGCCTGTCGTCCCTAAGATCAATTCCTTCGGAAAAAATCCCTCCCAGCACGCAAAAACCCAATACCGTCTCCTGAGGGTCCGCTTTAAAACGCTCAAGAAAATCCTCCCTTTCCTTTTCCGTCATGGAGGAAGACTGAACATAAAGCTTAATATCACCGCATTCCTTTTCAAACAATTCATAAATCATGTTCATATACTGATAGGACGGAAAAAAAGCAATGTAATTTCCCTTTTTGGCACAAACGATGGATTTTATGCACTGCACCACCTCATCGCAGCTTTTGCCCCTGTCCTGATAACGGGTGGATATTCTGTCGGCTATCATGAGGCATCTGTTATTCACTTCAAAAGGTGAATCCAAACACATCGTGTAATCATCCGGCCCTCCTCCCAAAACTTCCTTGAAATAACTCAAAGGAAGCAACGTGGCCGAAAAGAAAACCGCTGCCTTTCCTCTTTTTAAAGCTTCGCTTAAAAGATGGGAAGGGTCGATACAAAAAAGCTTTATTCTAACATCGTTATCGGATTTTTCCACAAAGGTAACATACCTGTCATCATAAAACTCGGCTATCCTGACATACATAAGGGCATCAAAATAAAGCTGCAGCAAATCCTCATTTTCAATTCCGTTCTTTGCCCTGTCCGTCAAATATTCTTCGCATTCACCGATAAGTCTTCTTAAAAGCAGGTATATTTCACTTTGCTCCTCCTTGCTTACAAAGTAGTCGTTATCGCCGCAAAGTTTTTTCATACCCAGCATAAATGTGTTAAGCTTTTGCAGTGTTTTCGATATTTTGGGACTTTCCTCTTTCATCGCCTTTTTCAGCTCAAGAAAGCTCTTTTTCGAAAGCTGCGCCGAAAACATTTCTCTTGCCCTGTCCACAAGGTTGTGCGCCTCATCCACCAGAAAAATATAGTCACCGCCCGCATCGGAGAAAAATCTTTTCAGGTACACCCTCGGATCAAACACATAATTGTAATCACAAATTACCGCATCGGCCCAAATGGTAAGATCCAGCGCCAGCTCAAAGGGACAAACTCTGTGGGCCTTTGCATACTCTTCTATAACTTCTCTTTTGATTTCATCCTCATTGGTCAGTATATCCATTATTGCCTCGTTCACTCTGTCAAAATGCCCCTTGGCATACTCGCATTTTTCCGGTTTGCATACGGCTTTTTCCATAAAACATATTTTTTCCTTTGCAGTGAGAGTCACCGTTTTAAATAAAAGTCCCTTTTGCCTCATTTTTGCAAAAGCTTCTTTGGCGACACCGCCTGTAACGGTCTTTGCCGTAAGGTAAAAAATTTTTGAGGCATGTCCCTCCCCTATTGCCTTGACTGCCGGAAACAGGGTTGAAATGGTCTTTCCAATACCTGTGGGCGCCTTCACATAAAGTTTTTTACCCTCCGTAACGGTCTTGTAAACAGCCACAGCAAGTTTTCTCTGACCTTTTCTGTATTTCTCAAAAGGAAACTCAAGAACTTTAATCGAACAGTCCCTTTTAACCTGCCAGTCACAGGCAAGCTTTGCCCATACATAATATTTTTCAACAAGTTCCTCGAAAAACCGGCTAAGCTCTGCAAAATCGAATTCACTGACCAGGTATTTTATCTCTTCTGTTTCCAAATGGCAATAGGTAAGCCTTATCTTTATTTTCTCCAAATTTTCATTTAACGCATGGATATATGCGTAGCATTTGGCCTGTGCCCAGTGCAGGGGATTGTAGAATTCATCTATCAACTCCAAAGGTGCCGTTGTTGTTTTTATCTCATCAATTATAAAACAGCCGTCCTCATTTATTACACCGTCCGCCCGTCCTTCAACTGTGAGGAAAAAGTCGTCAAACTCAACAGTGGTTTTCAGAAACACTTCCGGGCTATACTCCTTGCCCTGGGTTTTCTGTATTTTTTTATGAAGCCTTGTACCTTCGACGGCCCTGCTGCTTCCGGTAAAAGAGCTGTCAATGTCACCGGTCCTTAACACAAACTCAACCAGATTCCTTACCGATATCTTTATTTCCTTTTTATATTCATTCATCAGACTCAAACCTTTTTCATTATATGAATTTCTACAGCTCAATTATTTTTTATAATTATTGGTCGTTTAAAAATTAATGTTTTCTTCTGTAAACACTATATTTTTCATTATAATCAGCAAAATATTCATATCCGTTATTAAGAAGCATTCCTTCGCTTTTTCCCATTACTAAAAATCCTCCGGAATCCAAAGAATTGTAAAAATGCCGAAGCACTTTTTTTTGCAAAGGAATATCAAAATAAATCATTACGTTTCTGCAAAGAATCATCTGAAACTCATTGAGTATGCCTTTTTCAATCACGCTGTGCTGAAAAAACAAAATATTATCTTTAAAATCATCCTTAACTTTCATGTAGTTGCCGTTTACCTCAAAATAGTCGGTAAAGTTTTTTGAACCACCGGATTTCTTATAATTGGCTATATCAGTGTTTATTGTGCTTACAGAATAAAGACCGTTCTTTGCCTCTTCAATTACATAAGGATTTATATCAGTGGCATAAATCTGCACTTTGTGAAGCATGCCCAGTTCTTTTAGAATTATTGCCAGCGAATAAGGCTCCTTTCCGTTTGAACAGCCCACACACCATATTCTGATATGGGAATAGGAATCCAGAAAAAGCAATACTTTTTCCCTCAGGAACATAAAGACTTCCGGATCCCTGAAAAAATTTGTGGTATTGATGGAAAAATCCAAAAAAAGCTGTTCAAACACGTCCTGATCAGTAAGAGCCAGGTGGCTGAATTCATCAAAATTTGTCATGCAATATCTTAACATTGATATTTTTATTCGTCTTATTATACTATCCTTCCGATATTCTGTAAAGTCGAATCCATACTTGTCGTAAATATCCCAAAGAAACTTTTCCACTTTCTCCGGCTCAAATGTCTGGGAACTTAGTTTTTCTTTGCTCTCAAAATCTTTATTCAATATGGACTTTTTCTTTACCAAAAAACAACTTATGCCAAGGGACAAAAAATATGAGTACAGGTATGCTTTAAGTACGAATATCTTGCATTTGTTATGCTCCTTGAGCTTTACAATCTTTTCCACAATTTCCCTCGGAACGACATTTGCATCCAAAAAGGTTAAATGTATCTCACAATCACAGTTTTCATCAATAGACTCCAACAGCCTGTCCACGTCGGCTTTTGAGTCCAATTCACCCATAACCGAAATATGCATTATGTGACCGTTTCTGGCTTTATGAATATTCAAACAACTACACCCCAAACCCCGTATATAATAATTTACGATAATTAAAGTAAATTTTCATAATAATCAGAATTAAATTTAAGAGCCTAAAATTGCTTGTTAAATTTGTCCTTTAAATTTGCCCGCTTAGTTTTCTTTGGCTGTCCAGGCTTTTATAAGCCGTATCAGGACATCGTAATCCACAGGTTTTGAAATATAGTCATCCGCTCCGGCTTCGATGCACTTTTCCTTGTCGGATTTCAGAGACTTTGCCGTAACTGCGATAACCGGAATACCTTTTAGCTCTTTATCTCCCTTTATCGCTCTGATAGTCTCATATCCGTCCATCACCGGCATCATAATATCCATCAATATTAAGTCTACTTTATTGGTCCTAAGCAATTCAAGAGCCATTTTACCGTTTTCCGCAGCTATGATGTTGGCTCCGTAATCTTCAAGAGCCGCTGCCAGGACAAAAACATTTCTGTGGTCATCATCGACAATCATAATGGTTTTTCCGTCCAAATTCAACGCATATTCTTTTTTTACTTTCGAAAACAAATAGCAGCCATTGTCCATGTTTTCCTTAATTCCTTTAAGGAAAGCAGTCAGTTCATCCTGAAACCTTTCTTTTGAATCCGCTGTCTTAATAATTATTTTATCTGCATATTTTTTTATTTCCTTCTGCCGTTCTTGTGAAAGACTTTTTTCGGCGTAAACAATCAGAGGAATGTCCACATTTTGCTCAGCTATATATTCGCAAATGCCTGCAACATCTTTGTCATCCAATTCCATATTCAAAATCACAGCATCATACATTTCCTTTTTAAATTCGAACTTTACCTCTTCCTCAGTCGATACCGTTTTTGTTGTTATATTTCTTTCTTCAAACGGCTTTTTGATGGTACTCTGCCAGATTGCATCCCCTCCGACAATCATAATCCGTTCGGGGTGCCGTGCGGAATAATTCAACAAATACGCAATAATTTGCGAAACGTCATCTTCTTCAAGGTCGGAAATTACATGTACCGGAATTTTTCCAAGCTCCACAATGCTTTTTAGCTCTCTTAGCACTTCAATTCCACTCATATCAGGAAGCATAATGTCCAGCAAAATTCCGTCCACCCTGGTGTTTTTGGCTGTCTCCAGGCCTTCCTTTCCGCTGCCTGCGATAATGGTGTCAAATCCCATGCCGTCATTTATTTCTTTCAGGTACTTTGCAAAATTCTCATTGTCTTCAATAACCAGTATTACCTTGTCATTTTTTCGATCCGTTGAGATTTTCCTGTCCATGTCTTTCTTTACCGTCACCTTTTCCCTGCCATCCTCTTTTTTGCAAACAAGACCGGGCAGTTTGAGGAAAAACGTACTTCCCTCTCCAATTTTGCTTCGGACTTCTATTTCTCCTTTCATAAGGTCGGCAAGTTTCTTTGATATGGACAAACCAAGTCCGGTCCCCCCATACTTTCTTGATATTGTTCCGTCCACCTGCCGAAACTCCTGGAATATATCAGAAATGTGTTCTTCAGGAATACCGATTCCGGTGTCGGTTACCGAGAATATGACATCGTTTTCTCTGTCCTTGTCCATTTCCGCCTTTAAAATTACAGAACCCTCTGAAGTGAATTTAAACGCATTGGAAAGGAAATTTCTCAGTATCTGGGAAATTTTATCCCTGTCTCCGACCAACATGGAGTTTATTGAATCCTCCACAAAAAAGGATATATTTTTCTCTTTTGCAGAGCTTTCAAACATCTGCCTTAAGTCCTCCATCAGTTCACTGGAATGGAAAGTGAAAATATTCAAAGTCATTTTGCCCGATTCAACTTTGGAAAGATCCAAAACATCATTAATTAAACGCAAAAGTTCCTGACCGGCTTTATTGATTACCTCAATCTTCTCCATATCTTTTTCATCAAACTCATTTATTTTCTTTCGTGCAAGCATTTTGGAAAGGAGAATAATTGAATTGAGCGGAGTCCTGAGCTCATGGGACATATTGGCCAGAAACTCTGATCTGTATTTATTGACCTTTTCCAATTCTTCAGTTCTTAATCTAAGCTCCCGGGTTGTTCTTTCAAGATCTTCATTTTTAATATTCAAAAGCCTTGCCTGTTCTTCAAGAAGCTGTTGTTGTTCCTCAAGCTGGGAATTGGTCTGCTGCAATTCCTCACTCTGCTGCTGAAGTTTCTGCTGCTGATATTCAAGCTGGATATTGGTTTGCTGAAGCTCTTCAGTCTGTTTTTGCAGAAGAATTTGCTGCTCTTCCAGCACCCTGTTGGCCTCTTCCAGCTCGCTTGCTTTCCTGCCCGCCTCTTGTTTTGCAGCCTCTGTAATTTTCAAGAGGTTTACAATCCTGTTATTTTGTACGGCGGTATATAAATACGTGGATACAATCTTGGCAGCCTCGTTCATCAATTCCTGTTTTAATTCCACAAAAGGTTCAAAAGATGACAGTTCCAAGACGCCATAAAGATGACCTTGATATAAGAGCGGCACGGCATAAACATTAAGAGGTGCTTCAGTTACGGTGCCCGTGGTAATCAGTGCTTCCTGCCTTTTGACATTTTTTAAAAGAATCGGCTTTCTTTCAAGGGCCACCTGACCTATTATCCCTTCTCCCAGTTCATATTGGTTTGACAGACGGTCCCTTTCGGTAAAGGCATAGGATGAATTCAAATACAGCTTTTTATCCTCATCATTATAAAGATAAAGCACACCGTTTCCTGCATCCAAAATCCTTGCCAAAAAAGTTACCGCTTTATCCGTAATTTCCTTAAGATCAAATTTGCCGGCAAGTTCCTCATTTAGAGCACTGCAACTGTCTTTTATCCAGAACTGCTCCTTTAGATTTCTTACAAGCTTGTTGTAGTAATTGGCCATGTTAACCAATTCATTTTTCCCGGGAAGTTCAGCTTCAATAATCTCTCTGGTATTTGCGCTGGTTCGCATTATATGCTGCAAATATGAAACGGGCCACATTATGCTCCGTATCACAATGGTAAACAGAACAACCGAAGTAAACACTATTATCCCGGTCCAATAGAATATACTGTTTTTATGGTATTTCTGTATTTTGGCGGATCGGTCTATAAGATTTTGCGCTTCATCCTCTTCAATTTTATCCAGACTGTCCAGGCATTTCTCCAATTTTTCAACAAACTCATTATTTTTTACTGTAAGAGCAGTTGTATCTTGTAAATGTTTGTTTTGCTGTATCAGAGCCGCAATTTCCCCCCGGGTTTTTCTCCATTCGTCAAATATTTCTGTTGATTCATTTACAAGCTTCTCTATTTCTTCATTACCGCCGGAATTGGATTTTATTATTTCAAAGTTTTCCAAAACCTGATTATCCAATTCCCTGATTTTTTCCAATTCGTAATAGACATTATCAGGATTGTCAGACAGCAAAATCTCCTTTATTCCTCTTTGTATTTTCATTATTGCCACCCTTGCCTCTCTGGCGGCATTTGACGTCTTCAGCGACTGGGTATAAATGTCTTCGGATACTTGCCCAATCTCACTTACATTTCTGTAAGCAGCTACGGCAAAAATGACATACAATATAAGCCAAACGGCAAACAATGCCCACATTCTGTGTTGAATTCTTACATTTTTCAGCAGTTTCATTAACAATACCTCCCCCAATCAGCAACAAATATCAATCACAAAAGTCAATAGTATATATCAGAAAATTCTATATGCACATTGTGCTGCTTGTTTTCGTTTTCTTCTTTTCTGTCCGCCGCATCCATTGAAGGATTTTCCCCGTTTTCCAGATCCGCGGGAAGTTCAACCGTAAACTCGCTTCCCCTGTTGTACTCACTCTTTACACTGATCTTTCCGCCGTGCAGTTCCACCAGTGATTTGACCAGGCTCAAACCAATACCGCTTCCCTCATTTTTTCTGGTCAAAAGGTTATCCACCTGCTTGAACCTTTCAAAAATCATTTCCAGTTTATCCTCCTGGATTCCTATTCCGGTATCTTTCACACTTATTGCAACAGTCTTGCCGCAGTCTTTCACCTCAACCTTTATAGATCCTCCCCTCGGCGTGAATTTTATCGCATTGGACAAAAGGTTTAATATTATTCGCTCCATTGCATTCTGGTCGCAGGAAATGATCTTTTCTTCCACATCGGTGTCAAATATGAGGGAGACCCCTTTGTTTTTGGCATATTCCACAACCAATAAAGTAATATTTTCAACCACTTCAACTATATTGCAACGAGAGAATTTAAGTTCAAAATAACCTGAATCTATTTTGGTAATGTCAATGAGATTGTTGACAAGCCTCAACAGACGATAGCAGTTTTGCTGCTGCATGGCTATCTTACTTCGAATTTTTTCTCTGTCAAGAACCTTGTCCTCATTGAGATATGAATTAATTATCTGTGTTGTGCTGTACAGGATGTTGATGGGAGTCCTAAGCTCATGAGATATATTGGCAAGAAAAATGCTTTTGGCTTCATTCGCCGCTTCTGCTGCTTCTTTTGCAGCCCTTAATTCTTCTGTCTGCTCCCTTACCCTTTTTTCAAGAAGTATGTTCATAGTCCTTTCTTTTTCTATCATTTTCAGGTAGACATTAATTCTGTTAATAAGCTGGTATTCGTCAATAGGCTTTGTCAGGTAATCCACAGCACCAATCTCAAATCCTCTTCTTTGAAACTCGTCACCGATATAGGAAGCAGTCAGAAAAACTATAGGTATACTGCTTGTCTTTTTTCTCTTTTTTATTATCGAAGCGAGCTCAAAGCCGTCCATTCCTTCCATTTGAATATCAAGAATGATAAGATCCACTCTCTCTTTAAACAAAATTTTTAATGCCTTTTCTCCCGAATTAGCTTCTTTTACATCTGCATTTATATGTTCTTCGATAAGAGTTCTCAAAGAAAACAAATTATTTTCGTTGTCATCTACAATCAGAATTGTGTATACCGGTTCTTGCATTATTCTCCCCCTTCAAAATAAACTAAAGTTGCTCCGTTACAAATTCACAATACTCAAAATCACTTGGAAAAAACTGTTTGGCAGTGCTGTATATTTTGTATTGTAATTTTTGTATTTCTCATAAACTGGCATGTTATATATATAAAAGTATATCTATTGTTATATATGTTGCAATAAAATAACCCGGTATGGCTTTGATTATACCGTACCGGGTTAACAAATCCATGATATGCAATATCATTTATGCCATACCTTCAAAAGTTTTCCTGATTTCTTTAAGAAAATCCTCAGTATTTACTATTTTCTTCTCCGGAACTTCTGAAAGCGAAGCAAGATCCTTTGTCATTACACCATTTTCTATTGTCTGAACAGATGCTTGTTCAAGCTTGGTTGCAAAATCAACAAGCTCTTTTATGCCATCCAGCTCGCCGCGTTTCTTTAATGCACCCGTCCATGCAAATATGGTTGCCATTGAGTTGGTGGATGTCTCTTCTCCTTTAAGGTGCTTGTAATAATGTCTTGTAACAGTTCCATGTGCTGCTTCAAACTCATACTTTCCGTCGGGTGAAACCAGAACTGACGTCATCATTGCAAGACTTCCAAAGGCAGAAGCCACCATATCGGACATGACATCACCGTCATAATTCTTGCATGCCCAAACCATGCCGCCTTCAGATCTTATAATACGTGCCACAGCATCGTCTATCAGAGTGTAGAAATATTGCAAATTCTTGGCTTCGAATTTTTCCTTGTACTCGTTTTCATAGATTTCCTGGAATATATCTTTAAACCTATGGTCATATGTCTTCGAAATGGTATCCTTGGTTGAAAACCAGAGGTCCTGGTTCATGTCAAGGGCATAGTTAAAGCAGGCCCTTGCAAAGCTTCTGATGGATTTGTCGGTATTGTGCATACCCATTATCACACCGGGACCGTCAAACTCATGAATGGTCTGCCTTGAAACCTCTCCGTTTTCAGACGTAAATACAAGCTCGGCTTTTCCCGCCGAAGGCACATAGTATTCCACATTCTTGTATACGTCACCGTAAGCATGCCTTGCAATGGAAATAGGTTTTTTCCATCCTTTAACAAAGGGCTTTATGCTGTTTACAACTATCGGGGCACGGAAAACCGTACCATCAAGAATCGCCCTGATTGTACCGTTAGGACTCTTCCACATCTTCTTTAAGTTGTATTCCTCAACCCTCTGAGCATTGGGAGTAATAGTCGCGCACTTTACTCCAACACCATATTTCTGAATAGCCCTGGCAGCGTCAATGGTAACCTGGTCCTCGGTCTTGTCCCTGTTTTCAAGCCCCAAATCGTAATATTCTGTATTGAGCTCTATGTATGGCTCCAAGAGATTTTCCTTTATCAATCTCCATATGATTCGGGTCATTTCATCTCCGTCCATCTCGACCAACGGAACTTTCATTTTTATCTTACTCATAACTTATCTTCTCCTTCTATCTCTGAATATTTAAATGTTTTTGTGAATCATTGTTATGAATTTATCAAAGTCTCCTATTATTTTAAATTAAAATCATCCCATTATCAAGTTCCTTTTAGGTAATAATTGTACAATATTTGAACATATCTTTTTTGCCATATTTCACTTAAAAAAATAATGAATATCATGGTTGTTTGAGATTACTTTTTCAATTTCATACTGCCTTCCAGCCAGTCAACAAATTGCCTTGCAGTCCTTGCAGAGCGTCCGTTGTACATAAGCTCCCACTTCATAGCTTCTCTTTGGAGCGTGTCTTTATCAATGTTAATCCCTCTTTTAGCCACAAGGCCTTCAACAATCTGTAAAAACTGTTTTTTGTCCGGTGATGAAAAAACAACGGTAATTCCAAACCTTTCTGAAAGAGACAGCTTTTCCTGCATTGTGTCCTGTGCCCTGATTTCATCATCGGGATCGTCCGATTTAAAGCCTGCCCGGTCACTGAATTTCTCCTTTATAAGATGCCGCCTGTTGGAAGTAGCATAGATTAACACATTGTCCGGTCTGTTTTCCACTCCTCCTTCAAGTACGGACTTTAGAACTGTGTAACTTTCTTCACTGTCCTCAAAAGCCAGATCGTCAATAAAAATAATAAATTTACAGCTTCTTCCCTTAATCAGTTTTAACACCGCAGGAAAATCCACAAGATATTTTCTCGGTATCTCAATGATTCTAAGTCCCTGTTCCCTGTATTCATTTGCAATGGCTTTTACAGTTGAAGATTTTCCTGTACCCCTGTCTCCATAAAGCAAAACATTGTTTGCCGGCAATCCCCTGACAAACTTTTCTGTGTTTTCTATTACTTCAAGGCGCTGCTGTTCATATCCGATAAAATCGGACAAGCGAATCGGATCGGGGAATTCAACCCCTCTGAGAGAAGGTTTTTCTGACGGTTCCCAAACAAAAGCATGATAGCGGGCAAAAATCCCCGAACCGTTGGTAAAATAAAAATCGGAAAGGTTCTTGACACATTCTCCCCATTTGTTGCTTGAGACGAGAACATCAATCATCTTTTGGCAGTTTTGGGACAATTTTCTCTTTCCCTGATTGCTTCTGCCGTCAAATTCCCATGCCGGAAGGCTGTCTATAAACCTTTTTTCGCTCTCGGATTTGCAGATGTTCTCTAAAGCATAATCTTTAAACTTCCGGGATGTAAGAGCTGATATTACATGGAGTCTATCCAAGTCTTTTGAGGCTGCGTCAATCAATACTTTATCAATATTCTCAAAAGGTAATTTTTCTGACTGTCTTGAGTAAGGATTCTCATCAAAAAGTATCAGCTCTATTATATGCTCCTTCAATGACTGTATTGAACCTGATGTCAACTCAAAGAAGAATTCATTATATTTTTTTATAAATTCGTCCGTCCCGGGCTCTTTTTTGTAAATCAGGTCCCCAAGTTCATATAATTTTTTTATTACACTGTCATTAAGCAAATTCCTGTATACACTTAATGAATCCAACTCAAGCAATAATTCATTGAAATTAACATTAATCAACATAATCCCTCCATCATCCAAGCTTTCACTTATCTTCTCTAATTTTTTTCACTTATTTCTCTACTTATCTTTTCATTTTCGTTTATCCTTTTTATTATCTTTTTCATTATTTTAAGTATATACCTTGCCGATGTTCACGGCAACAAATATGTGTTAAATATACAAACAGAATGGTATACTATTAAGTGATATAAAATTGATGGGAGGCACAAAAGATGAAATACAGAAAAATGGGACGCACAGGACTTTATATCAGTGAAATCAGTTTGGGAAGCTGGTTGACATACGGCAATTCCACCGACAAGGAAACGGCAGTCAAAGTCATAGACACAGCTTATTCCCTCGGAATCAATTATTTTGACACCGCCAATGTATACGCCAACGGCAGAGCTGAAGTTATTGTGGGAGAAGCTTTAAAAAAATATCCCCGCGAATCTTATATACTTGCAACCAAGGCATTCTGGCCGATGGGTACCGGTCCCAACGACAAAGGTCTGTCAAGGAAACATGTTTTTGAGCAGGTTCATGCAAGTTTGAAAAGACTTAACGTTGACTATATAGACATTTTCTATTGCCACCGGTACGACCCTGAAACTCCGCTTGAAGAAACCTTGAGAACCATAGACGACCTTTTGCGCCAGGGCAAAATACTTTACGTCGGAGTAAGCGAGTGGACGGCGGCACAGATGGCCCAGGCCCTACACATTGCCGATCGTTATCTTCTGGATCGGATAGTCGTAAACCAGCCCCAATACAATATGTTCCACAGATATATAGAAAAAGAAATCATTCCTTTCGGAGAAAAGAACGGAATTTCCCAGATTGTTTTCTCTCCTCTTGCCCAGGGTGTACTCACCGGCAAGTACAAACCCGGTGGCAACATTCCACGGGACAGCCGCGCAGCCGATCCCAACTCCAACATGTATATAGGCCAATTCCTTAAAGAAGACAAACTGTTGAAGGTGGAAAAACTAAAGGCTGTGGCTGATGAAATGGGTATCACCCTTTCACAGCTGGCCATTGCATGGGTTTTGAGACAGCCCAATGTTACAAGTGCATTAATTGGAGCCAGCAAGCCCGAACAAGTCGAAGAAAATGTTAAAGCATCCGGAATAAATCTTTCTGATGAAATACTCAATAAAATTGAAGCCATTCTTCAATAGTCAATAATACATTAACAACCCATTTTTAATAACCGATAGTATATTGTAACACCGAATATCGCATTGGCTTTTTTACTGAATTATTTTTACAGTGTTAAAATCCTTGAACATAATTTCAGGGCTATTGAAAAAACTTCAATAGCCCTGTTTTTATTGTTTGTCCGATTTCGTTTTTAAGTTTTCCGTGGAATTAATCTCTTTTAGCAATTAACCTTTCTGAATATTTAATTTCCAGCCAATTTTTCATACAGTTCGAGATATTCCTTTGCAGACTTCTCCCAACTGAAATCGGTGGTCATGCCCTTTTTCATCAGATACGTCCATGTTGACCTGTGATAGTAATAATGAACGGCCTCTTTGATGGCATAAAGCATGTCATGGGCATTGTATCTTGAAAAAGTAAAGCCATTTCCTTCATGGGTGATGTCATTGTAAGGAGTTATGGTATCCTTAAGTCCTCCGGTCTCCCGGACTATGGGGATTGTACCGTATCTTAGGCTGAACATTTGGCTTAGTCCGCAAGGCTCAAAAAGGGACGGCATCAAAAACATATCCGCACCTGCATATATTCTTTGAGCCAAAACAGCATCATATTTCAGGTTTACAGAAATTTTACCCGGATACTTTTCCTGATAATACCTGAACATTTGTTCATACCTATATTCCCCTGCCCCAAGCAGCACAAACTGAATATCCATTTTTAAAATTTCATCCATTACATAGTCAATCAAATCAAACCCTTTTTGGGCAACCAGCCTGGATATGATCCCTATCAGAGGAATATCAATTCTTTCCTGAAGCCCCAGACTCTTTTGAAGCATCTGCTTGTTCGTAAGTTTCCCTTCAAGGTTGTCAACCGAGTAGTTGGCAAAGATTCTGTTATCAACGGCCGGGTCATTTTCCTCCATGTCTATGCCGTTCAAGATACCATAGAGGTCGTTCGATCTTTTTCTCAGCACATTGTTTAAGTTTTCACCGAAGAAATCGGTCTTTATCTCCTCGGCATAGGTTTTGCTTACCGTTGTTATTATATCCGAGTAAACAATACCCGCTTTAAGGTAATTCACCTTGTCATAAAACTCTATTCCGTCGGCATGGAAATAATCCCAGGGAAGTCCTAAGACTTCGCCAAAAACTTCTTTTGGAAATATTCCCTGATATTTGAGGTTGTGGATTGTAAATACCGTCTTTATGTCCTTGTAGAAATCCAAGCCTTTGTACCATGCATTAAGGAAAGCACTCACAACCCCGGTCTGCCAGTCATTGCAGTGAATTATATCCGGCTTGAAACCAATCACAGGCAGTATCTCCAGCACTGCTTTGGAAAAGAATGCAAAACGCTCAGCTTCGTCATAATACCCGTAATAACCGTCTCTTTTGAAATAATACTCATTATCAATAAAGTAATATGTAATATTGTCCATTTCCAATTTTAAAATCCCGCAGTATTGCCTCCTCCAGGATACATAGACACCTATTTCTCCAACCTTTTGCATTTTCTCAACGTACTGAAAAGGTATGTCCTTGTATTTGGGCATTACCACCCTCACATCATGTCCAAGCTTGCACAAAGCCTTCGGCAGTGAAGACGCTACATCTGCAAGCCCGCCTGTTTTTGCAAAAGGATCAACTTCCGAAGACGCAAAAAGAACTTTTATTTTTTTCATGGCATCCTCCCGTAATAATTTAGTTTATTGTTAGTTTAATTGTCGGTATATAAAAAATTTTTTCTTTAAGAATATATATTTTAAAATATATCAAATATATTATAATATCTATCCATTGATATGATAAATGATACACATAACAGTCAATCGGTTCAAAAAAATTGGTACGTATTTGGTAAAAAGCCAAAGAAAAAACAAAGGCAATACAAGCCGGAACACTTTGCTTATATTGCCTAATATATCGGACTTTTCCTGTAATGGGTTTATACAAATTTTTATATAAATTTTTATATAAATTTTATATATTTATTGAGCATTGTTTTCAATTATGGACTGGGTATTGGCAAGCGAAATTTGAAGCTGCTTCATCGGAGTTTCATAGGGTAAAAACCATCCTTTTTCCACCGCAAGTTTCGTCAACGTCCCGTGCTGCAATATAATCTGGTTTGTATAGTCATTCAAAAGCCTCCTGAGCTCCGGTGTGACGGTGTCAAGAGTTGCAGTAAGATAAGCCGTGGCAGCAGCCGCCGCTCCGGCCATGAGGTTGTAGGCGATTGTCTCATCGGTAGGTTTGCTCATATTTTGGCCGAATATGTTTTCAAGTATAGATGCCATTGTTACTGCACACCTCCGGCAACCATAACATCGTTGTCGCTGATAAACTGCCTAAGCCCATTGATTCTCGCCTCAGAATTTTTTACGGATGTCTTGATCAATTCTTTAAGTTCCTTGTCCGAAACAAACGGCAAAGTCGCTTTTAAAACAGAGAGATCCGCGGATTCGAGCTGAAGAAGTTTGCTTACAAACAAAATCTCACTGGCGGTTAATTGTTTCATGACAGTCCTCCTTTTTTATTTTATTATCTCTCTGTTTTAAAATAAATATTTACAACTAAAACAAATTGTCATGTTAATGTTCTTCTGCTATACTCTGTTAAACCAAGTCCACGGTTCAACTTCAGGAGGTTCACATGAAAAAATCATTTCCTGTTTTAAAACGGGATGAACAAAGGCAATTTCACTTGACCATAAAGCTATCTGCTGTCCGGGTTTGTTCACGCCATGGCCGTACTTCTGATCGCCGTACAACGGATGACCTATATTGGCCAGTTGGACCCTGATCTGGTGAGGACGTCCTGTGTGCAAACTGACTTTTACCAAACTGAAACCGTTATAAATCCCCTCTACCTTGTAATCCAAAACCGCCAGCTTGCCTCCCGGCGTGTCTTCTTTGACCACGCTTACCGTATTGTTCCTGGTGTCTTTTAACAGATAATTCTCAAGTCTTCCTTCAAGCTTGTCCAAAATTCCGTGAACAACTGCCAAATATACCTTTTTAAATTGTCTGGTGCGTACCTGGTCTGAAAGTCTTGATGCGGCTTTCGAGGTTTTGGCAAAAACCATTACTCCCCCCACCGGGCGATCAAGCCTGTGAACAAGCCCGAGATAGACATTTCCGGGCTTGTTGTATCTTTTCTTTATGTCCTCTTTGAGAAGAGTAAGCATGTCGCTGTCATTGGACTTATCTTTCTGGGTTGGAATATTAACCGGTTTTTTTACCACCAGCAGATGATTGTCCTCAAAAATTATATCAATGCCGTTGTTTCCGCAAGAGCTCATTTTTTCTGTGCCTCCCAACGGGCATAAATGCCGCATGGAAGAACAATACCGGAAGATGAAACAGGTATCCCCACTTCACCGCAGGTAACAACACCTCCAAATCTTTTCACCACTGTCATTTTAAGTATATTGGCAAGAACTGTAGGTGAAAAACCTGCAGTATATGAATTTATGAGAAAAAACAAAGGTTTTGGAGACAAAACGTCAATGCATTGTTCAACAAACCCATAAAGCTCATCCTCTATCTTCCACACTTCCCCCCGGGGTCCTCTTCCATATGAAGGAGGATCCATAATTACGGCATCGTACTGACGTCCGCGCCGCTTTTCTCTTTGCACAAATTTTATTACATCATCGACAATAAACCTTACACTCCTGTCCGCCAGCCCTGATAAAGCAAGGTTTTCCTTTGCCCGCTGCACCATCCCTTTTGCGGCGTCAACATGGCAAACCGAAGCATTGGCATAGGCACAGGCAACAGTCGCACCTCCGGTATAGGCAAAAAGGTTCAGCACGTTTATATTTCTGGATGCAGAACGTATTTTGTCAATCATCCATTTCCAGTTCACGGCCTGTTCCGGAAAAAGACCTGTATGTTTAAAACCTGTGGGTTCAATATAAAATGACAGATCATGATAGGATATTGTCCACCTTTCAGGAAGCTTTCTTTTAAATTCCCAACTGCCGCCTCCGCTCCGGCTTCTGTGGTAATGGGCATCCGCCTTTTTCCAAAGACCGTTCTCATTCCTGATAGGCCATATAATCTGCGGATCGGGTCTTCTTAGTATATATTTTCCCCATCTTTCCAGTTTTTCTCCGTTTCCCGTATCTATAAGCTCATAATCTTTCCAGTCATCTGCCAGCAACATCATGTCAAAACCTCCGTCTTCAAGTTCAATTACATATATTTTGCCTCAATTTATAGAAAAACCGACAACAAAAACACTTGAAATATTATACCATACTGCTCGCTTTTTTAAATAAAAAACATGTATTTGATTAAAAAACATGGACTGAATCAAAAGCTTGCTCTCAAATTTCACCCAGTAACAAATTGTTAAAAGCATGAATATTATATATTGACCCGTAAACGAGGAGTATTGACCCTCTCCAAGTTATTTGTCATTACTTTTTGCTTTGTTCTGCAAAGATTATAAATTTGGCATAAAACCCCAAATTTATAATCCACAGAGTATCAGAAAGGAGGATTTATAATGTCAGAAGGAAGAGGCTTTGGATTTTTCGGAGACAACAGCGAAATATTGTTCTTCATTCTCGTATTCCTGCTCTTGTTCTTTAACGGAAACTACGGCTACAGAGAAGAGTAAGTACAGCAAAGTCTAAAGAAGCAGCTTCACCCCCGAAGCTGCTTCTTTCTTGTTAAAATCACATTCTTTCTAAAATCACGATTTTTCCAAAAACAAACAACAATCAGCATACTCTGTTGCGCTCTTTTCCCTCAATAAAAGCCTCAATATTCAATGCTATTTCATCAACAAGTCTTTTTCTTGCTTCAACGCTGGCCCACGCAATATGAGGAGTTATGAAAAGCCTGTCACTGTTTTTTACACCAAGTAAAGGATTGTCACAATTTACAGGCTCTTTTTCCAAAACGTCAAGAGCAGCTCCGCTTATCAATTCTTCATCCAGCGCCCTTGCCAAATCCTCCTCCCTGATAATGCCTCCGCGTCCAAGATTTAATATTATGGCACTTTTCTTCATCATACGCAAACGCTCATAATCAATCAAGCCCCTTGTGTTATTGTTGAGCGGCGCATGAATGGACACAATGTCAGACTCTTTCAACAATTTCTCCAGTTCAGCTCTTTCATACTGAGTATTATTGTTTTTTCCCGAAGTTGAGTAGTAAACCACCCTGCATCCAAAAGCCTCCGCCGCATTGGCCACGGCTCTTCCAATGGTTCCAAGCCCTATGATACCCCATGTTTTACCGGCCAATTCATGATAAGGCCTTTCATGATGAGTAAAAATATTGCTCTTTGCATATTCTCCCGACTTTACATACCTGTCATAATAAGGCAAATTCTCCATCAAATAAAACAGCATCGCAAAAGTATGCTGTACAACACTCATAGTTGAGTATCCCGCCACATTGGTTACGGCAATTTGCTTTTGTGCCGCATATTCAAGATCTATGTTATTGGTTCCTGTCGCAGCCACACAAATCAGTTTGAGTTTTGAGGCATTTTCAAGGTTTTCTTTATTCAGCACAACTTTGTTGGTAATAACGACATCGACATCCTTAATCCTTTCAACCACTTCCTCCGGCTTTGTTTCAGCATAAACCTGTACAGGACCAAATTTATCAAACACCGTCAGATCCACGTCATCTCCCAGAGTTTTGGCATCCAAAACACATATCTTTAGCATTTTTCATCTCTCCCAATACAACAATTTCTCAATATATCAATTATTACAGCCTTTCGCTTCAGAAAGCACTATGATGATGATTCTACGATATAATCATTTGTATTTTGCGTAAATTGCAGTAAACATGCAATCATTTGCCATTATGCGGTATATCATTTTTGTCAATAAAGAACGCAGGATTGAATAGAGTTTTAACCGCCGCTATTTTAAAAAAGAAGTTATCCGAAAAACCCGGATAACTTCTTTTTGTCATACCTTGCTTTATTATCCCATAATTACTTCAACTTTGTGAGTCTTTCCGTCATTGAACACCGGAAGAATATTTCCGCTGATTTCATTGCCGTCAACAGTAATTTTAGCCACACCTTTTGATACATGGTTCGGATTCTTCACAGTGATTTCATAAGTTGAGCCTCTGAAATATCTGGTAACTTTGTATCCGTCCCATGCCTTGGGTATGCATGGATCAATCTTCAATCCGTCATAGTCAGGTTTTACACCCAGTATCCACTGTGAAATCGCCACAAAGTTCCACGCCGCAGTACCGGTCAGCCATGAGTTCTTAGCTTCTCCATGGCGTTTTGCGTCTTTTCCGGCAACCATCTGTGCATAAACATAAGGCTCAAGCTTGTGGATGTCACTTACATCTTCAATATAAGCAGGTGCTATTTTTCTATAGTAATCAAACGCCATGTCTCCTCTTCCGACAACCGTTTCAGCACAGATTATCCATGCATTGTTGTGGCAGAATATACCGGCATTTTCTTTGTATCCCGGTGGATATGTTGAAATTTCTCCGTACTCAATATAGTATCTTGTAAACGCGGGATTTTGAAGTACAAGACCATATGGAGTGTCAAGATATTTCTTGACAGAATCCAGAGCCTTCAAAGCCTTGCCGTCTTCAAGCCCGATTTCAGCCATTACACAGAATCCCTGAGACTCAATGAAAATCTTACCCTCTTCGTTTTCTTTGCTTCCGACTTTTCTTCCAAAGTCGTCGTAAGCTCTTAAGAACCACTCACCGTCATAACCGTATTTGAGAATTGCTTCCTTCATTGCGTCAATATGCTGCTGAGCTTTCCTGGCTTCCTCTTCAAGGCCCATGTATTCGCAAAGCTTCACATAGTCTTTTCCGATGAACACAAACATTCCGGCAATCATAACTGACTCTGCCACTTTTCCGTCTTTGCTTGTTGTGGTCTGGAACGACTCATCCGGAACGGTGGAGAAGCAGTTTAAGTTAAGGCAGTCATTCCAGTCCGCCCTACCTATAAGCGGCAATCCGTGAGGTCCAAGGTTGTTTACCACATGGTAGAAGGAACGGGTCAAATGTTCAAACATGGTGTCGGCTTTGGACGGATCATTGTTGAACGGAACTTGCTCCTTCAGTATTGAATAATCACCGGTTTCCTTAATATATGCAGCAGTTGCAAGAATCAGCCACAACGGGTCATCGTTGAAGTTGCTTCCGATTTCATTGTTACCTTTTTTGGTAAGAGGCTGATACTGATGGTACGCACTGCCATCTTCAAGCTGAGTTGCAGCCAGGTCAAGAAGCCTTTCTCTTGCTCTTTCGGGTATCTGGTGTACAAATCCCAGCAAGTCCTGGTTTGAATCTCTGAAACCCATACCTCTTCCGATACCGGATTCAAAGTATGAAGCGCTTCTTGACATGTTGAATGTAACCATACACTGGTACTGATTCCATATATTAACCATACGGTTGAGTTTTTCATCGTGGCTTTCAAGAAAGTATTTTGAAAGAAGAGCATTCCAATAGCTCTTGAGTTCTTCAAATGCTTTGTCAACCTTTTCAACAGTGTTGAACTGCTCTATCATTTCATAAGCTTTTTTCTTGTTGATGACACCTTTTGACTCCCATTTTTCTTCATCTTTGTTCTCCACATAACCTATAATAAATACATATTCCTTTTGCTCCCCGGGATTCAATTCAATTTCAATGCTGTGGGACGCAATCGGTGCCCATCCGTCCGCAACGGAATTGTTTGACTTGCCGTTCACTACAGCCTGAGGAGCGTCAAAACCGTTGTAAAGTCCTATGAAGCTGTCTCTGTCACTGTCAAATCCGCTGATTTTTGCATTTACAGAATAGAATGCGTAATGGTTTCTGCGCTCTCTGTACTCTGTCTTGTGATAGATAACCGAGCCTTCAATCTCAACTTCACCGGTGCTGAAGTTTCTCTGGAAGTTGGTCATATCATCATAAGCATTCCACAAGCAGAACTCAATAAAAGAGAAGAGAGTTATTTTCTTTTTGTCCTGTCCTTCATTCTTCAATATAAGCTTTTGGACTTCACCATTGTAGTTTAACGGAACGAAGAAAGTGACCTCCGCTTTTATTCCGTTTCTTTTACCGGCAATTTTTGTATATCCCAGTCCATGTCTGCATTCATAGCTTTCAAGCTCCCTTTTTACCGGAGACCATCCCGGCGACCAGAAATCACCGTTGTCATATATGTAGAAATAACGTCCTCCCATGTCAATAGGAACATTGTTGTATCTGTATCTTGTTATACGTCTAAGCCTTGCATCCCTGTAAAAGCAATATCCGCCTGCGGTATTCGAAATGAGTGAGAAGAAATTCTCTGTACCCAGGTAGTTTATCCACGGATACGGTGTCCTGGGCACGGTAATAACGTACTCTTTGTTTGCATCATCAAAAAAACCGAACTTCATCTTTCGTCCTCCTTAAAATTTTCGTTTATTTGTTTTTTATTTAGTGTGCCTAAAAGCACCATCTTATACATTCGTACCTTATATCTCTTATCTTGTATCTCTTACCTCATATCTCTTATTATTAACTACCGAAGTATATTTTCATAACGGAATCTTATGACTTATTTTTCTGACTGCCGTTTTACCATACGGTTAATTTATACGGAAACAGCTAATCTAACCTTGCTGAAGGCATGTTTACCAAAATATTATATCTACTTTACCATATTAATTCAAGTGGTCATTTTGATATTTTACGCCAAAATTTTTAGCGTTCCTTTACTTGATAATTTATCCAAAAACCTTCATTCGTCAAAACAATTATGATATAATTAATTTATGATATGATTAATTAATATTTACGGATAACTAATCATTTCAATGCAATAGATCAATATGCAAATCAATATCCACCTTACTCCGAACATTTTGCACCAACGAATGCCCAGCACTATATCCCGGCAAGCAATATAACGTCTATAATTTTTTATGATAACGATAAAATTAAATTTTATGAAAGGGGTAAAAGCATGAGAAAAATAGCTGTATTGTTAATTACTTTGACGTTCTTAGTCACGACTCTGTTTTCAATGTCATTTTCATCGGCAGCTGCAAGTCATGATTATGCCACCGCATTAAAATACTCAATTTTATTTTACGACGCCAACAAATGCGGTCCGGATGCAGCAGTTGACAATGTCTTCAGTTGGAGAGGACCGTGTCACACGACTGACGGAAGTGAAATAGGCCTGGATCTGACCGGAGGATATCATGATGCCGGAGACCATGTCAAATTCGGTTTGCCCCAGGCTTATGCGGCAGCGGTACTGGGTTGGTCACTTTATGAATACAAAGGAGTGTTTGACGCAACAGGAAACACCTCCAAAATGCTCAGCACTCTCAAATATTTCACCGACTATCTTTTAAAATGTCATCCGGACTCCAATACCTTCTACTATCAAGTAGGAGACGGTCAGGCAGACCATACATACTGGGGTGCGCCGGAAGTCCAGCCGGGTCCGAGACCCGTACCCTATGTTGCCAATGCCTCAAATGCGGCTTCTGATGTATGTGGTTTGACATCCGCCGCTCTTACGATAATGTACCTAAACTACAAGGATATAGACCAAAACTATGCCAACAAATGTTTAAAAGCTGCAAAAGAACTTTATACAATGGCAAAAACCAATTTGGGCTACTATGCCGAGAATGCTTTTTACATCTCCCACTCCTACTGGGACGATCTTTCCTTTGCAGCCACCTGGCTCTATGTAGTGGAAAAAGACCCGACTTACCTGAAGGAAATTGACAGCTATCTTTCAAATAAAACCCTTTGGGGAGAGAGTCCTTTCAACAACAAATGGACAATGTGCTGGGATGACATGTACATGGCTGTCTTCTGCAAACTTGCAGAGATAACAGGTGAACAAAAGTACATTGACGCAATGAATTACAATCTCGATTACTGGATGAATTCCCTTAATACAACTCCCGGAGGCCTTAAGTATCTTGACAGCTGGGGAGTATTAAGATATGCGGCCGCCGAGGCCTTTATCGCCATGAGATACTATGAGCTTACGAAAAATGAAGCATTAAAATCCTTTGCAAAATCTCAAATAGACTACATACTTGGCAGCAACCCCATCAACATGTCCTATGTTATAGGTTATGGATCAAACTACCCAAAATGTCCTCACCACAGGGCAGCCAACGGCTACACTTACGCCAACGGTGACAATGCAAAACCTGCCAAAAACCTTCTTTTAGGTGCTTTGGTGGGCGGTCCGAATATGTCTGACAACTTTATCGATGATGTCAATCAGTTCCAGTTTACGGAAGTGGCTATTGACTATAATGCCGCTTTCGTGGGCGCTCTGGCTGCTATTGAAAAATACTACGGCAATATCGTTATACCCACTCCTCCAGCCACTACACCCCCGTCTCCCACCGCAACGCCTTCCTTAATATGGTGTGATGTCGGAGACTTAAACGCTGACGGTTCAATAAACTCTGTAGACATTACATACATGAAAAGGTATCTTTTGCGCAGTATAAGTGTCCTTCCTTACCAGGAAAACGAAAGGATTCGCATACCGGCGGCAGACACCAACGGCGACGGTGCAATCAATTCCAGTGACATGGTATTGCTAAAAAGATATGTCCTTCGCAGTATTAGCGAATTTCCGGTTAAATATGATATCTATGGAAACGTCATAAATTAAATTAATTAGAGTTCCAAAAGCCACAAAAAACAGCCTCTAAACACAAAAGAGGCTGTTTTTCGGTTTAACTGCTTTTAAGTCTTTATCAGCGCAAGAAAACATATTTTTTATATTGATAGTTTGAATCTTTTTGTATAAACTTATATTTAGAATAACTATAAAATTATAAAGATATAATTGTTTGCCAATTTTTTATTGGTTTCCTTTAAATTTTAAATTGTTTAACGGGGAGTTTTAGAAAATGCAATATGATGAAAAGAGAAGCAAAACTATAGCCTTTTTTAATAAACATTTTTTCAATGTTTCATTTGTATTTTTGGTTGGTATATTGGTAATATACATAATCTATGAAACAGGTCATTTTTTTCCAACATTCCTGTATATGAGTGCCTTTGCGGCAATGATGATTACGGCAAAGTTTTTCATCAGGCACAAGGCACTAAAACACTTGCTTGCAGTATTGTCATATGTGCTGTTTATTTTTGTTGTGGATTCGCATTCTTTGCCTTATCCGTACTATACCGTAGTCAACAAATGGAGCGTTCTTACCATTTGCTATGTGCTTCTTCTGGAAAATATACTGTTTCCTCTCATTGCCGGGCTGTATCCTGCACTTAGAATATTCATGCTTATGCCCGAAGCCAAAGCAGGGTTGTATCCCATTGGCAAAGTAATTGGAACAGCCAACGGCCAAATTTGCTTTACAATTACACTTGTCCTCATATACCAGTTATTCGGAAAGGTTATTATTGAACGCAACAAATACAAAAAGATGAGTATTACAGATTCACTTACAGGTGTGGCAACCTTTGCCCACACAATTGAAACTGCCAAAAAAATGATCCAAAACGGTAATATTTCAATTCTGATTACCGATATGGACCGCTTTAAGCAAATTAACGACACTTTCGGTCACGTGGCGGGAAATAAAGTGCTCATAAAAGTTTCGGAGTTTCTCAAAGAAGAAACCGAAGGTCTTGAAAGAATAATCGGAAGGCTTGGTGGCGACGAGTTTATTATTGTGGTAAAAAATGATGGAAAAAACGAAAGAGTAAAAAATTTGGGAGAACATCTTTCAAAAGCAATAAGAGAGAAGAAGTTCGTAATTGACGAGGAACTGGATCCGATAAATCTGTCTTTTTCCGTGGGGCAGGCCAATTCGTCGCCTTCCGACACAGAAAATGACATAGAAAAGCTTTTGTATAAAGCAGATATAAATATGTATTATAACAAGTGCAAAAACCATAGGCTGGACATCTTTACAAATAACAAAAAACCTCTCCTTCCAAAGGAAGGATTTGAACTTTTAAATGTCCTGGCGGAAAAGGATATGTACACTTACGTTCATTCCAGGTACACTGCTCAGTACGCTGCTGCGCTTGCAAAAGAAGCCGGTCTTCCGGATGAACAGGTTGAACGCATTTATGCCGCCGGATGGCTCCATGACATAGGTAAAATTCTTATATCCAGCGACATAATAAGAAAAAGCACTACTTTAACTCCCGAAGAATATGAGCTTATCAAGGGACATGTAAATTATGGACTTAACATAATTAATAATTTATCTCTCCCTGTCGAAATTATAAATTGCATAGCATACCATCACGAAAACTGGGACGGCACAGGATATCCTCACGGACTCGCAGGAGAAAGCATACCTTTTGAAGCAAGAATTCTGCAATTAGCAGATTCCTATTCCGCAATGATAATAAGAAGAGTATACAGAAAAACTCTAAGTCCTGAGGATGCACTCAATGAAATTATCTCCGGATGCGGAAAACAATTTGATCCCAATCTCGTAAAAATATTTGTAAAACTGATACAAAGCAAATTTAAAGCAGCTTAGGTAAATTCCTTTTCCCTATAAAATACTCCTGTATAGCTAAATTTTACATTTGTCCGATATAGCAAATCAATGTTAACATAATATTGTATAGTGTTATTCTCATATGTATTTATATTCCATTATACAGGAGTGTTATGCAATATGTATAATTTAAAAGGTTTTCGTTCCGTCTCGGTTCTTGCCGTAATCACTTTTTTTGTAATGATGTTTCAGGTAAAAGCTTTTGCCCAGTTTGAATCTTCCGCCCAATCGGCAATTTTAATTGAAGCCTCCACAGGACAGGTGCTGTATGAAAAAAATGCTGACGTTCCAATGCCTCCTGCCAGCATAACCAAAATCATGACTCTCTTACTCGGCTTCGAGGCTTTGGAAAAAGGATTGGTAAAATGGGACGATGAAGTAATAATCTCGGAAAAGGCCTGGAGAATGGAAGGCTCCAAAATGTTCCTGCTTGTAGGAGACAAAGCTAAATTTGGCGAGATAATGACCGGTATATCCGTTGTCTCAGCCAATGACGGATGTGTTGCCCTTGCAGAACATCTATATGGAAGTGAAGAAGCCTTTGTTCAGGTTATGAACACTCGTGCAAAGGAGCTTGGGCTTACAAACACAAACTTTGCAAACTCCAACGGTTTGCCGGCGGAAGGCCATGTTATGAGTGCAAGAGATATTTCCACATTGGCACGTTACTTAATACAGAATTATCCCAAAATTCTTGAGCTGGAATCCACAACAGAGTATACCTACAACAATATAAGGCAGTTTAACCGCAATCCTCTTCTAGGAGTTTTTCCCGGGGCTGACGGCTTAAAAACCGGTTGGACGGAAGAAGCAGGATATTGCATAGTTGGAACAGCCCAGCAAAATGGACAAAGAATGATAGGTGTCGTGCTGAAAACCAGCAGTGAAAAAGAACGCTCGAAAGCAATCCAGGAACTTTTAAACTATGGTTTTAAAAACTTTAAACAGGTAACAGTGAAAAATGCCGGTGAAATAGTTGATTCCATAGAGGTTAAGAACGGTAAAAAACTTTCAGTTTCATTGAAATTGGACAGTGACATTTCCACAGTAATACCTGTCGGTAGGGAAAACGACCTTCAGATTGTGACATCAAAAAAAGCAGAATTCCTTAATGCACCGGTATCTTTGGATATTCCTGCAGGAACCGTTGAGGTTCAGCTTGACGGAAAAACAATTGCAACCTCAACCATGTCCACTGCGGAAGAAGCGGAACGTCTTGGATTTTTTGCCATGATTTTAAGAAACATAGCCAACTTCTTTAAATCGCTGTTTTAGTCATTTTAACGAAAACTATTCTTTTTTCTGTTTCAAATGTGGGGGCAAATCCCCCACATTTGAAATATAAAGCTCCATATAAAATTCTTTCGAAATGCAGGTTTTCCTTGTCCTGTACAAGAGGATGTCTTACGGTTCCTTTCCGTATACCAGCTTTCCGGACAAATAAACCGTAATATGATCCCAGTTTATAAATCTGTTGTTCACCCTGTTGTAAGAATAGTCATTAAACTGGTTGTATTTTGTCCATCCGTTTTTAGCAAAACCCACTTTAAGTTCCACACTTTCTCCCGGCTTGAGCGAACCTGCCTTATCGTAGAAACCAATCTCAAGATAGTGGTCGGCATTCTCCTTCGGCTTGCTCATCTTTACAAAAGTACCGTACACTTGGGAACCGTCCCTTGTAAACTCATTACACCAGAAAGTTTCATTCTCGTTTCCTTCTTTGGTGTAGTAGTATCTGATAATTATATCCGAAAGCTTTACACTTGTGTCTCCATTGTTTGTTATTTTAAATATAGGATAAATTGCAGTAACCGAAGATGTGGAATCCCCGTTTTTATACTGCACTGTAATAATCGGACCTTTTTTCTCAGGTGTCTTTTGTGCAGGTTTCGGTGTTGGTGTGTGCGTAGGTGTCGGCGTCGGTTTTCGCGTCGGTGTGGCAGTCGGCTTGGGCGTTGGTTTTGACGTCGGCGTAAATGTTGGTGTGGATGTCGGTGTAGCAGTTGGTTCAGGCGTTGGTTCAAGAGTAGGTGTAGGTGTAGGCGTAATGTCATCTGTTGGAGTCGGCGCATTCGTGTGCTCCGTCAAAAATGTATTGTCAGGTACAAGTCCTGCCGATGCAGTTGCATCAGTCCCGGGCGAAGGAGTATTTATGGCAATGGAAGGACTTTTGACACTGTCCGGGAAAGTTCCGTCAGCATCTCTTGATCCCGACCTGTTGTTTGTCAAAAACGTATAAACCACCAAAGAAGTCAATACCAAAACAACCGGAAGAGTTATCAAAGTTTTTATAACCTGTCTTTTTACCTTTGATTTATAATACCACTTCATAGCAAAGTTGTGTAATTATAGGGCATTTTAAATACAGCAACATATGCCCTATATACAACTCCTACCTCCTTAAAAAATTTGTGCCAGATTAATACTACTATTATACTATCTAATCGGCAAATACTCAAGTACAACAAAGGTATCAACCTATTGCGTTCCATGCTGCTACAACTCATTTTGCCGCTAAAGGAAAGATACATTCATCAAAATCCACTGTCAATCATCAACAGGTATATTGTCAATAGCTTTCAGTATATACCTTTTAAGAATCGAATAATCAGTGGAATTAACATTGCCGTCCCTGTTCAAATCAGCAAGTTTCCTGCCTTCCGGAATCGGAAAATCACTTATGGCCCTCAGCATATATCTTTTTAAAATTGCAAGATCGCTTGAATTAACTTTTCCGTCACCGTTTAAATCACCGTAAATTTCATCTTTGAATGATGTAAAACTGTCGTATATAACAGATGTCAAAGTAGTTCCTCCTTCCGCCGGGTAATCCCCGCTCAATTCCCAAATCATTATTCCTCCAAGATTGTTTTCAATGACATAATCACATTTATTTTTAAGGGAAATTTCATCTTCATAGCTGTAGAACGTTGCACTTTCAGGATTCCACAGATAGGGAACCATTGCATACTCGTCCCAGTATCTTGTAAAACCTAAGTCCGGTGACTTAAGCAAACTATTTATATAGTGGAACTGAGTACTGCTGAGCGGTTTTGATGACGTTCCGAAAAGTCCGTTTATACCGCCGTTAACTTCCTGCCATCCTGCTGCGTAATACGGTACTCCCACATTTATTTTCTCCGCGGGAACACCAAGTCTTAAGTATTCCTTTACCGTCCAATCCACATTGAATTTCTCTTTTCTTTCAGGATAGGACGGGTCGTTTGGATTCATATACAATGGAGCCAAATGATTCGCCACATTTTCCCATGAGCCACTGTAATCATAAGTCATAATATTGATAAAATCCAGGTATTGATGATAAATCTCAGGCTCGGTGTTTTTTATGTTAAAGCTTCCCGCCGGTGCGGCTATTGTAAGAAGGTAGTGCTTTCCGTCTTCAGCACCTGCGGCATCAAGTTTTTCTCTAAGACATTTTAACAAAAGAGTAAAGTTTTGCTTGTCCTCCGGCCTTCTAATATTTTCCGGCATTCCGCCGCTCACAGGATATTCCCAGTCAATATCCACTCCATCAAACCGGTATGTACGAATGAACTCAACACAACTGTCCGCAAATGTATTTCTTGATTCTTCCGTTAATGCAACATCCGAAAAATATTTGGATTCGGTCCAGCCTCCCACTGAAATCAGAGTTTTTACATGCGGATACTGTTCTTTGTACTTTATCAGTTGTCCAAAATGGCCTCTTATCGGTGTATCCCAGGTATCGTCGCCAAAAGGCTTTTGGATTGCAGCCCATTTATCAATAATTGCTATCCTTCCATTTTCAATTTTGGCAAAGGCATAATTTATATGCGTTACCATATCCCATGGAATATCTGAAACTTCATAATAATTGTTTTCAAGATATATATTCCATTCAGCAAAGTAGCCTACTATCCTTTTTGTCGGAAGAGAGTCGTCCTGTGCATACGACAGTGTGGGATGTAAAGATAAAAATATTATTGCTGACAGCAGCATAAGTAACGGTATTTTTTTCATAAGAGACCTCCAAAATACAAATATTACAAGCTACCCTTTACAAAACAATTTCTTATTAACAGGCTTGAAAACAAAAAGAGTTACTGCCCACCTATTCAGGTAGTTTGCAGTAACTCTTTCCGTAAATCTGTCAAAAACCCATTACACTAATAAGGTAGGTGGGGTATGCTCTTTATCAGATATCTCTTTAATATAGTCATGTCAGAGGAGTTAATCGCACCGTCACGATTAACGTCTGCAGCCTCTCTGTTTATATTGGTAACACTCTTCAGCAGATATCTTTTTAACATAGTCAAATCAGTGGAGTTAACATTACCGTCGCCATTTACATCACCGTAAACAACCTGAGGAGGCAATGAAGGTGTCGGATTCGACGGTGGTGTCGGTTGGCCGGAAAGGTCACTCAAAGGATTCGGGAAGTTTCCTGTTATGTACAACAAAGTGAGCAGTCTCAAGCTGTTTCCGTAATATCCGTAATATTCACTGTCCTTTACAGCAACAGTCTCCCTATAAAGTTCCTTTGCAAAGTTCAAATCGTAACCTGTCATACTTGCTGCCGCAACAGGTCCTATAAATGATGCGTTGTGATTGTTGCTAATTTTTGAACCTTGAATTGTGTATCCGTCAACGATTCCTTTTGCCCCGTCTCTGGCAAAGAATTTGGTCAGCATATCGCAGTTTGCCTTTGCTCTCTGGTCACCAAACCATGAATAGTCCACGGCAGTTCTCCAGCCGTAACGTGTAGCATCATATTTGTAGTCGTAACTCTGACCGCTTGCCGGAGTTCCGCTTGCAGTACACCAGTCAGGAACAAGGCCGGTTCCGTTGTTGTATTTCTTAACTTCTTCAACAATTTGGTAACACTTGTCCGCCACTTGATTCCATCTTGTGTCTCCTGTATATTGAGCATACACTTTGTACCATGCAGGCGCAAAATATGACGGGTTTGTTACTGATGAACCTCCCCATCTGTCACCGGGCTTTAATACATAGGATCCATGCTCTACACAATGGTTGTAAAGATTGTTTATCAATGTCCTTGCTTCCTGCCCGTAGTTTATTGCACCGGAAGAACCCCATAACTTGTCCGCAAATATGAGCGCAAGTGCAATATCCTCATCAGCATCGGTTGCCGCACCGTCGCCGCCGTCATGACTTGTAACATTGTTGTTGGCATCAATGTGCCAGTGCATAAGTCCGTTTCCATTGAAATGAGATTTTACGTAACGGTATAAATCGTCAAACAAAGCCTGTTCGTTAAAGCAAACCGCCAAAAGAAGTCCGTATCCCATACCTTCGGATACCGTATCATAATTGGTGGAAGCATCACGCTGTACTCTCTTGTATCCTCCTGCACCGTTCGAGGTAATTCTCTTGCTCTTCCAGTCTTCCCATTCTGCTTTGAGCATTGCAGTTACTTCCGACTGATTATCGGCAATAGAAGTAGGACCATAGGGGTATTTTGTGTTAAAAGGCACACCTGCCGCTGACACAGTGTTTGCCGGCATTGCCAACATATAAACCCCCAACACTGCAAGAATCAGCAAAACCACACCTACTCTTTTTTTTACGTTCTTCACTTTTTTTCCTCCTTTTTAAATTTAATATAAAATTTATAAATAAAAATTATAAATAAAAATAAATATCGTTACCCAAAAACATTTACCAAACCAATAACATCCTTAAAGTCTCCGTTATGCCAACCAATCCTTTACAATCATTATATCATATTTATTTTGTCATGTTTATACAAATTAGAATTAAAAATCAGAAATAAAAGAATATATATATAATCTTCAAACAGTTAATTTTCTCCCTTAAAATAAGTGCGAATTGAATGGGTTATTTGATAGGGTAATATTGACTAAATTTCATCCTTTTTTATTTTTTTTATTAGTTTAAGATTTTTTATTGGTATCCCCCGAAAAAATGTTCCCTTTACGAAATAACTAGTAATAAGAAAAGATTGTGCTTTCAAGCCCCTTTTTTATAGCAGTTTAGTGTGCTATAATCACTATATACTCTAATATACACAGTTCTCTTCTTTGCAGCAGTCATACCAGATGATTCAAAACCACATGCTGTGGTCAAGGGGTGAATTACTTGATTGATTTGTTTTCCCCTAAGGGAAAAAAAGATACAGTTAGTACAACTAATAAAGATAAATCCTTCGAGGACGGTATCGTGAATATTATAAATAAAATAAAGGCCGGAGACAAATTATTAAGGGAAGAGTTCATCAACAGCTATACACCTTATATTATCAGAACAGTCTCCAATTTGACCGGCAAATATGTTGATGTTGAAAACAGTGATGAGTTCAGCGTGGGTCTTGCCGCCTTCAATGAAGCTATTGACAGCTTTGATGAAGGAAAAAACATGTTTTTCTTTAAATTTTCGACTTTGGTAATAAAAAGAAGACTTACCGATTACGCTCGTCACAATAAAAAACATTGCCATGTATATCCTTTTACATATTTTGAAGATAAAAACAACAGCTATTTTGAACAAATACATTTAAAAAGTGAAATTGATTTACAAAACACATATGAAATCAGCAGAGAAATCGAGCTATATGAACAAAAGCTTCGGGATTTTGGAATCAGCCTTGAACATCTGGCCAAATGCGCACCAAAGCACAAAGATTCAAAATCCCTGTGTATAAAGATTGCCAAAGTAATTGCCGACAACAAAGAACTTTTCAGCAAACTTGAGAGAACCCGAAACATACCGAAAACAGAACTGTTGAAATTACTCAAGATAAATAAAAAGACAATTGAGAGAAACCGTACATTCATCATAGCCGCTGCTTTGATCTTTGGAAACGACTTCAACTTACTCAAGGACTTTCTAGACATCTCAGAACCAGGAGGTGACAACATTGAACGGAGCACAAAATAATATGTCACATTACACGGGAATCATTTTGAAACTGGAAAGTGACAGGGCAATCGTATTGACTGACGGGCTTGATTTTATGGAACTGAAGCTCAAACCCGGCATGCAACGCGGCCAGCATGTTATTTTCGATGAATCCGACTTGTATTCAGCCGGTCTCATTACGAGGTATAAAAGTATCATTATGCCTTTTTCTGCGTTTGCCGCTGCCGCTGCAGTTTTTCTTGTAATACTTTTCAGTCTGAGATTCGTTTCAATTTCCCAGGAATATGCTTATATAGATGTTGATATAAATCCAAGCATTGGGCTTGTAATTGATAAAAAGGAAAAGGTTATAGACGCAAAACCTTTAAATAATGACGCAAAACCGATTCTCGATGAAGCGGCCCCAAAAGACATGCCGTTATACGACGCTTTATCGAAAATACTGGATATTTCAAAGAAAAACGGATATATAAATTCCGCAGACAATATTGTTCTGTTCTCCGCATCAATAAACTCCGGCCGGAACAATGTTTCCGAAAGTGACAAAGGCATTCAGGAAATAATATCCACCCTCAAAGACGTTGCAAAGGATGCAGGAGTCAAATTTGAAATTATACCGTCTACCGAAGAGGACAGACAAAAAGCTTTAGACCAAAATCTTTCCATGGGAAGGTATGCTATATATGTAAAAGCTGTGGAAGAAGGTGTCAATCTTAACCTGGAAGATGCCCGAAACTTAAGCGTCTCCGAGATTCTTGGCAAAGTAAACATTGGCAAATTCGCCATCTCCGATACTCCGGAAGACTCCGGAATTATGCCTGCGATTTCGGTTCCGGCTGAACCTGTGCCAAGTGTTACACCGGCTTATACCGCTGTACCGGAAAAAACAGAAGCGCAACCTGTTGATATACCAAAATCTTCACCAACACCGGCAAGTTTTACGGCACATGTTCCCACACCGCCAAAAACTCCGTCAATCCCGCATACATCCGGGCCTGCCATCGTGCACACTCCGGCTGCCGATAAAACCACCCCGACTTTCACGGGGTCATCCACACCTGTACCAACCAATGTAGTAGCAATTGCATCCACACCTGTACCTGTATCTACGCCCAAGCCTGTATCAACACCTGCATATTCATCTACTCCCACACCCGAATCTACACCTGTACCTGTGTCCACACCCAAGCCAGCATCAACACCTACACCTGCATCTACACCCAAGCCTGTATCGACACCCACACATGTATCTACACCCAAGCCTATATCAACACCTACATCCACACCTAGACCTGCGTCCACACCTAAGCCTACATCAACGCCTACACCGGAATCTACGCCCAAGCCTACGTCAACACCTGCACCCGTATCCACACCTACATCGACACCAATACCTACATATACATCCACTCCTGCATCCACACCAATACCTGCATATACATCCACACCTACGTCCATACCAACGCTTACACCTGCAACATCACCTGCGCCCACATCATCGCCGACACCGATTCCATCGCCAGCGCCTACGGAAACTGACTTGTTAACAAAGATTGAGCTTCAGGCATACAATCACATCAGAACCTCCGAAACCAAAGAGCTTCAACCCAGAATCAAGCTGATAAATACCGGAAATACGCCAATAACGCTCTCTGAGGTAAAAATCAGGTATTATTATACAAAGGATCAAGTAATCAATGAGATTTACACATGCGACTGGTCAAACATTACTTCATCCAAAATAACAGGAACTGTGGTTCAAATGTCAAACCCAAAACCTAATGCCGACAGCTACGTTGAAATAGGTTTCACTAACAGTGCCGGTGTTCTAAATCCCGGTGAGTACGTTGAAATAATCAGCAGAATCGGAAACAGTTATGCTTTAAGTCTGGCAACTCCGCCTTATTCAGAATGGAATTATATGTACGACCAAAATTCCGACTACTCCTTCAACAACAGTTCTTCAGATTTTGTAGTCTGGGACAAGATTACAGTGTATATATCAGGAACTCTATATTGGGGAATTGAACCTTAAAAATAAAAACAAACAGGAGCTGCCCGTTAATTTGATTAACCAGAGCAGCTCCTATTTATTTTACGCCATTCACGTCCTAATAAGAACAAAAAATATTATGTGTGTTTTACAATCACTTGTCTTTTACAATCATTTCAAGCTCTTCACTTGATTTCTGAATTTCTTTCATAGAATTAAAGATACTCTCAATTTTATCTTTCTGGTCCTGCATCGAAGCAGCCATTTCTTCGGATGCTGCCGCATGCTCCTGCGAAATTCCGGCTATGCTTTCCATTTCCTTACGTATTTGAGAAAAGAGAAGAGTAGTGTTTTCAATCATTTTCAACTCACTGTCAATATAATTGTCAATATCCTTAAAAGACTGGTTCATCCGGTCATAACTCTCACTTACTTTTTTCACAATGGCTTCTCCTGCTTTTGTTGCCTCGGTTCCGCTATATACCTTGTCCAATATCGCATCTGCTTCGTCCTTTATATTCGTTATAACCTGATGGATAAGTCCCACTGTTTGAGTACTCTGTTCCGCAAGCCTTCTGACTTCATCTGCGACAACGGCAAATCCCTTTCCCGATTCTCCTGCTCTTGCCGCCTCAATTGACGCATTTAAAGCCAACATATTGGTTTGCTCGGCTATCTCCGTAATTCCCTGCAGAAATTCATTTACCCTGTCCATGCTCTCCTGAAGCTTTAGTACCGTTGAGTAAGATTCATTTACCGCAGTGTTAATAATGTCCATTTGTTTATTCATTTCATTTATATTTTTAACACCTTCATTTACAATCTGAACGGTTGAAACGGAAACTTCAGCCATTTCCCTTGAAATTGCGGCCGTATCAGCCACTAATTTATCTGCTTCCGACATCATAACATTAATATTACTGACGCTTTCAGCTTCCTCACTAATACCTTTCGCAACCTCTTCCACCGCCAGTGCAACACTGTCGCCCGATTCCTTAATCATTTTTAAAGTCATATTGCAATTCATTATGTCACGGTTTAAAATTTCAGTATTTTTTCTCAGAAATCCCATGGTATCTTCCAGTTTATTCAGTATATTATTTGAATTCTTCTCTTTTTCTATCATTTGATGGATTATTTCACTTCCCCATTTGGCGGAAAAATATAAAAACAACAAAATAAAATCAATTTTAACCAAATCTGAAATAAATTTCTGCATACCCATTGTTTTATATACTGCCTCAAAAATTACACAGAGCAAATTGAAGCAAACTGCATAAATCGCAAAATTTCTCTTGTTTAAATACAGAGCCATGGCACATGCAGGTATTACCAATACAAGAATCATAGTTTCCTCGACCACAGAATTCAGATTAAAATAGGTGGCTACAAGCAAAACCATAACTGACAGACATAAAATCAGACCGGTAATGTCGTTATATTTCCTTTTGACAAAGTAAATTGTTGAAGTAATCATGCCTGCGAAAAAAATTATCAGCGGAATACTTTCAATACTGATCAGGGAAGTAGGTGCAGTGATAGTCATTCCTAAAACTATACACACAAAAAAATATGCCCAGAAAATAAATAGGAGAACTTTGTTCACTCTTCTGGCATGACTTTCCAGAGTAATTTCCTTCATATCCGTTACCTGCCTTTTCATTAAATAATTGGTATTAGCAAAACAAACTATTCTGTCAGCAAAACAACCTGACAAAGATTATGGGCACACACAGAAACAGAAATGCATAAAAAATAAAATGCCTGTTGCATCACTGCGCTCGTAATTTGACAATAGTATGAAAATTATATTCGACACCGTTCTCAAAAATCCTTTTTTAAAATCAGAATTGCATAATGGAACATATTACCGTGAACCAGGCAACTTGTTCCTTAAATCAATATTCAGTTTTTCAAATGTCTTGTCCAAAGCGGCAAAAGTTTTCAAAATCTTGTCTTCATAACAATTTTCCCCCATATGTCCGATTCGTATCACCTTGTCCTTCAAAAAACCAAAAGAGCCTGCAATTAATATATTGTGTTCACTGAGCATTATATTGTATATATCGGTAAAAGTTGCACCATCAGGTACATAGAAAGCTGTAACCGTATTGGAAAAACCATTTTCAGGATACAACTCCAACCCTCTGTCTGCCAAAGCAGCCCTTACCCTGTCGGCAATGTTTTTATGTCTCTCAATTCGCAGGTCGTCCTGTAAGAGTCTGTCAACGGCCGCTCTTAACGCGTAAATATCACTGACCGGTTGTGTGTATGGAAACCACCTGTCCTCATACCAGCTTTTCCATACTGCCAGGTTGCAGTAATAACCTATTATCGGTGTCTTTCTTTTCAATATGGCATTCCATGCATCTCGGCTTATACTCATAAAAGTCAGTCCCGGCGGTGCGGAAATACATTTTTGAGAGCCTCCCAGTACAACATCAATCTCCCATTCATCTGCTTCCAAAGGCTCTCCTCCTATTGAGGAAACCGCATCAACGATGGATAAAATTCCATACCTTTTTAGCATTTTGCAAATATCGGCTATGGGATTTGTTATTCCCGAAGGAGTTTCACAATGTACAAGAGTTGCAGCTTTAAAATTGTGGTCATTCTTAAGAAAATTTTCGACCACATTTACATCAACAGCCCGGCGATAATCAAATTTCAAATATGTAGCTTCTCCTCCGTACATCTTTACAAAATCGCCAAATCCGTTTCCGAATATGCCATTATCAATACACAAAACTCTGTCTCCCGGTTCAATAACTGAAGCACAGGCAGCCTCCAAACCCAAAATTCCTTCTCCTGACAATATAATTACATCATTCTTTGTTTTTAAAAGTTCCTTTAGTCTTTCACATGTTTCCCTGTAAAATTCAAAAAAGCTCTCCTCCACATCCGGATTTCCCACTTCCTGTTGCATGGCTCTTCTTACATCCTCATGAACATAAGTTGGACCCGGAGTCATTACTAACGGTTTGTTCATTATAATCCACCTCTCTTTTTATTATTGTTTTTTAGATTTTTATGCTTTGCATTATTAATGCACACAGATACCCTTTATGCTTAAATGTGTATCGATACATTTTAAAAACCGTATTGATTGATTAAAAGTATTTTAATAACATGGCAGATTTTTGTCAATAACAAAATTGGATTAATATATTAAAATAACACGTAAAAACTTAAAAAACCCGGGAGCAAACCATCCCCGGGTTTTCCTTCAAGCAAACTGATTATACTGCGTTGTGTACGAAAGATACAATTGCCGATATCGGGATATCAGTTACCGAGCCGACAGTGTATACCGGATATCCGTTCCATCCACCGGCCGAGACTGTTCCAAGTTCACTGGCAGGCTGTATATAACCATGTCCTTTTCCGTAACCATGACCACAATCGTATGAACCGAACGGATTCTTGTAATCGTAGCCATGGTCAACATTAAAGTTTGTACATGCATTGCCAAGGGAACATGCCGGAGGAGGCCCAATTCTTGTAATAAGGCGTACAAAGCAGTCGTTTACGGAGAGAATTACTCCTGTAAAGCCTGCACCGGATTGTCCTCCACTTTTTGTAAAAATAGTTACAGTCTCACCAATATGCTTTGACAGCAAAGCAGGCAAGCTTGCATCCCCATAGCCTCTGATTTCCTCAGCCATTCTATGTCCCACCTTTCCACTTTATTTTCAATTAGTTTCCTTGATACATATTATGTTAATCTATTTTTAATGGTTACATATAAAACAGCATTATTTAAAATCACTCATCGGATATTTCACCTATTTCAAGATGCAGAGTATCATATTTTTCCGCTTTCCTCCCCTTAACATTGGCATAAGAATGGATGTCAAGACTGATATTTTTCGCATCTTCCAAACTTCTTCCCTCAAAAGAAACAATCTCGTAACCAATAATACTGTAAATACAAAGGGGTACTACTCTGCCTCTGTTGTCAACAAAATTGATCTCAAGTTTTTCTATTTTTGAGTCACCGGGATTTGTCCAATAAGGCCTGAATCCAATACTTACAATTCTTCCTTCTGCTCCATAGGCCGGAATCATAAGCATACAGCCCTTTTTCATCATCTTGGTCAGCACGGCTTTTAATTTCTCTATTTCCTGGTAATTCATATTGTCCCCTCCCCTTAATTTCTTCAAGGGTTACACAGCACATAGAGCAGCAATATTAAAAACAGAAATAAAAACAAAACATTTGCAAAAACTCAAAGGATAAAAACTGAAAGTCTAATACATTTTATGTATACCTATCTGCACTTGTTACATTGCATATAAAAAACCCTGCAAACATCACTATAAAGTGACTTTGCAGGGTTTTAACCCAATCTGTAAAAAGTTTTCAGTAAACTTAAAGAAGTTCAAAGATAAAGGACCTGTATTATAGAGGGAATTGCTTGTTCATTTTATTATGTTTGAAACTTTTTGTCCTTTTGGCATAATCCTCCACAATATGTCCATTGCCGATAAGCTTGTACTTGTAAATCAACAATCCGTCAAGTCCCACCGGTCCTCTTGCATGAATTTTGCTTGTGCTGATTCCGACTTCAGCGCCAAAACCATACCTAAACCCATCACTAAAGCGTGTGGAGCAATTCCAGAAGACATTGCCCGAATCTACAAGGGACATAAATGCTGCCGCCTTTTCTTTGCTGTTTGTAATTATACTGTCAGTATGCCCCGAACCATAGGTGTTGATATGTTCTATGGCCTCCTCCAGATCACCGACTACTTTAACAGACAGCTTGTAGTCAAGATACTCTGTCCTCCAGTCCTCTTCCGTTGCCGGGGCAACAGGTATAATCTTCTGTGTTTCACTGCAGCCCACCAGTTCCACATTTTTGCTGTCCAAAGCTCTTTTCAGCTCAGGCAGAACTTTCGGAGCAATATTTTTATGAACCAGCAATGTCTCCGTTGCGTTGCAGACAGCAACATACTGGGTTTTGGAATCCACAACAATCCGAATTGCCATGTCAATGTCGGCATCCTCATCTATATAGCAATGGCATATTCCGTCCGCATGGCCCATTACAGGAATTCTGGAATTATCCATAATATACCTTACAAACTCATTTGAACCTCTTGGAATGATTAGGTCAATATATTTGTCCATTTTAAGCATTTCATTTACATCCGCCCTAGTCTCCAAAAGTTTTATCCAGTTTGGCGGAATTCCAACTTCTTCAGTGGCCTCGGTAATAATTTGGGCAAGTATCTTATTGGTCTCCCGGGCCTCGGAACCCCCCTTTAAAAGAACACCGTTTCCGCTTTTAAGACACAGCGTGGAAATCTGAACAAGGGCATCCGGTCTTGACTCAAAAATTATTCCCACAACTCCTATCGGGCAGGTAACTCTATAAAGCTCAAGTCCCTCGTCAAGCTCAGTGGAAAGAAGGGTTTTTCCCACCGGATCCTCCAGCTTTATCAAGCTGTTAATACCGTCTATCACATCCACAATCTTGGCTTCATCAAATTTCAATCTCTTAAGAAGGGGTTCTGCAAGCTTTTCCTCCCTGCTTCTCTGTAAATCTTCATTGTTTGCCTTTATAATCTCGTCTTTTCTCTCCATTAACAGTCTGGCTATATTCTCAAGGGCTTTGTTCTTTAATTCGGTACCTGCTGCCGCAAGCCTGATAGAAGCCTCCTTGACCTGAAACGCCATTTCACTGATACTCATACACTTTCCCCCTATCATCACCAGGTACTTCTCAATTCAAATCAAACTATATATTTGATTATAACATAAACATATCCAATAAACCACTCAAATCTTCAATCACAGCACCAGGATTATACTCTGAAAACTCATTTGCCCCGGTTGTCCCCGTAAGAACCGCCACAAAATCCACTCCCGCATTTTTTGCAGTCCTTGCATCCACCGTACTGTCTCCGACAAAAAGGACTTCTTCCTTTTGGCAGCCAACCATCGATATGGCCTTTAGAAGCCCTTCCGGATCCGGTTTATGGGCCGCAACATCTTCCCCGCCGACAATTACATCAAAATACTGTAAAAGTTTGTCCCTTTTTAATATATCCTCTATCCTGTATCTGTACTTCGTTGAAACAATTCCTGTTTTTACATCCGCCTTTTTCAGCTTCTTCAAAACACATTCAACAGTGCTGTACATTACAGTCCGGTCACACATAACCAGATCTGCTCTTTCTTTAAAGTATTGGCGGAAAAGGTCCGCATTGGAATCAGAAGTATCCCCGCTAAGTATTTTAAAAGCCTCGGCCAACGTAAGTCCTATTGTTCTGCAAATACTTTCCGGAGAAGATTCGGGATAACCCATTTTTTGCAGTGCATAGTTAATACATTCTATAACAGCTTTAGATGAATCTGCCAGCGTATAGTCAAAATCAAAGAATACCGCTTTGTATTTAATCATTATCCACCTCTATAAACCTTGGTTTTCTAATGATTATACCAAAGCAAGTATTCTTTATCAAACAAAACATTATATAATATTATAACCCAGGCAAATTATAAAATTGAATTCCAGCAATTATAACTCTGAATTACAACATTGGTATAGCTTTCTTATTGTCCAACTATTGTATATACTCTTTCTTTTCCTCCGAATCATTGATTTTCCATGTGCCGTCAACCTTTATGAGGCTGCATTCTCCGATTATTCTGTAATTTTTAAAGTTCGGACCGGCTTCTTTGTTTATTGTATAAACATAGCTTACTTTTGCCTGTTCTTCACTCTTTGAAACAACATTGATACTTTCTATGTTATAAGCAAGGTCGTAAGTTGTAAACAGTACTTCCAGATTTTTCCTTGTTTCATCCTTGTACAATTCATCGGTCATGCAGCCAAAATATGTGGCAGCATCTTCATTTTCCAGCGCCCTTATTATTTTGTAAACCACAAAATTGAACTCAAAGTCACTGTCAAATACAAGAGTTTTCCTTACAATTCTGATGTTGCCAAAGGAATGTTTCGAAAGCTCTTTTACCCAGTCAGCTACATAGTCTGCCGGAATCACAGCATTGACATTTTGTTTTGAAATTCCATAAGCAGTTATTCCTACAACATTTCCTTTCATGTCAAACACAGGACCGCCGGTACTTTCCTTTGAAATTGAAGCCGAAAGTTCAATTGCGTCGGTCAGGCCGTCAACCTTAAGGCTCTTTATACTTCCTTTCGTCACAGTGTTTTTAGCTCCATTTGCCTTGCCTATTGCCACAATCCTGCTGCCTTTGGTCAAAGATTTCTTTGTACCAAGCTTAAGTGGGTTCACACCAGTTTCAACTGTGGTTTTCAGCAAAGCCAAATCCTTCGCTTTGTCGTATTTTACAATTCCGTCCACATCATATACTTTTCCGTCACCCGCCGTTATTTTAACAACCACACCGTCTTTAACCAGATGATAGTTTGTGGCAAACAACCCTGTTCCGACAGCAAAACCGCTGCCCTGGGAAACAACCTTCCTGTTCTCGTCATAGGCCGTTACCAAAACCACGCTTTCACCCAGGATTTCTATTTCCCTTGAGCCAAGTTCGGGCACAGCTTCCGGTGACTTGCTCTCAACCGGTGAATTTGACGGTGTTGCCTCGGATGCCGTAGGTGTCGGAGTCGGCTCCGGTGTTTCTGGTGGTACCGGTGTTGGCGTAGGAGCCAGCTCGGTATTATCCTCTATTTTTTCTATCAAATCAGAAATCTTTGAAGATTTCACTTCATCAATAGTAATGTCCATACCTTTTTCTTTTGCTTCGAGATACAGATAATATCTTCCCATTGACAGTTCATTTTCCAAAGCCTTATTTCTTTCCTCAAGGTCCACAGTCACTGTCCTGTGGACAATAGTATCATTGTCCAGCGCTTCTATTCCCTGTTCTATAGTCTCTTTCAGCTCATCAATCTTTTCTTCCCTTTTATCCCTGGTTTTTTTGTTCTTGTCATTCAGAGCCATGGAAACAAGTACATAGTTCTTATCATCCGAAATATAGCCCAGCGATTCTGCCTTTTCAAGAACCATCACAAGAGCAGACTTCAGGTCTTTCTCTTTCAGTTCAAGGCCATCCAATACTTCTGACGCATCTTGATTTATTGCGGATGTGACGATAACTTTATGTTTACTGTTTATCGTAAACTCAACGCTTGGATTAACATCAACGCTGACATAAGCATATTCACTGCCTGAACTATTGTTCAGCATCACATTCCGACCAAACAGGAATATCAGCACAAAAGCGGCCGCAATCGATGCTATTCTGGAGAAGTTTTTGATGTTGCTTATACGTGAGAAATTCTTTATTTCGTTTTTCTTACTGTTTGACACCCGTGAGAAGTTCATCACCCGTGAAAAGTCCACTACACGGGAAAAGTTCTCCACTTTTGACTCCTGCGGTGAGTCCTGTGAAGTCTCTTTGGTTGCCGCTACGCGTGAGAAATTTTTTATGTCGTCAACGCGGGAAAATTCCTTGATATTGTTTATTCTTGAAAAATTCTTTATCTTGGGGGTTTTTTGAACTTTTTCGATACGTTTGCCCGAAGCTGCATATTTGTATTTTTTGCTCTCAACTTTATGCACTTCGTTTGCGTCAAAGCTTACTATTTGGCCTACCATCATGTCATTGTGTCTTTTTACGGCAAGCAATCTGTTATCGTCTGTCCGAATAATAGCTCTGTCTTTATGTATTCTTACTATGACTCCGGTTATCTTCATATTTTATCCCCCATTCACGAATAAACATACTCTATTAGTTATTTCGGAAAAAAATCCCGATATTTTTAGAGTAATATTGTTAACAATAATAGTTTTTTAATGTCAACCAACAGAATGTCTGATGGCAAATTTCCCCAATATAAAGGCATAAAAAAACCGCCACTCTCCTGTCAGGCGGTCCAAAAGCAAACAAAAAGCTCTATTTTATTTTCCGATTTTCAGCTACCAGGACGACCTTTCCGCCCATTTAAAACCAAACACACTTCCGCAGATTCCTCCCACCAAATGGGCTAGCTGTGAAATATTGTCTTTTACAAAAATACCGTTCATAACCTCTCCTCCCAGATAAATTATAACAACAAGTATAAAGGTTATGGGTATTCTTCCCTTTTTAAAATTAACAAAAGAGCTTAGCAGAATAAACATGAAAACAACTCCGCTTGCCCCCAAAAGGGCTGTTCTGGGAAAAAGCAGTATGTTTATAACTCCTGTAACCACGGCCGTTACCGCTATCATAAAAGCAATTCTCTTGGAGCCGTATTTTTCTTCAAGCATAGGCCCAAGAAGCAAAATAAGAAGAAAGTTGTTCATGTAATGCTCCCAGTTTGCATGTCCCAGCACGTGTCCAAAAAGCCTGAAATAGAAAAATATACTGAAGGGACTGCTGCGATAGACTGAAAACAGCAACGAAGTTGTGTAGCCACGGGTAATGTTCTGAAGTATCAACGCTCCCAGCGACAAAAGCGTCATTGTCAGAATAACCGGTGAATTATAATGCAAACTCTTAAATCTATTTTGTAAACTCACTTAAACATTTCCTCCTGATTCAATCATTTTCTTTCAAATACTTTTACGGGCCTTAATATGTTTTCAAAAGTTCCGTCACCCAATTGTCCAAAATCATTTTTACCCCATGCCCATACCGTTCCGTCATTTTTATATGCTATCGTGCACTCCATACCTGCTTGTATTGCCACAATTCCTTCAAGTCCTTCCACCTGTATCGGAACAGTGCTTCTCATGGTTGTGCCGTTTCCCAGCTGACCATAGCTGTTTTTACCCCACACCCATACCGTTCCGTCAGCCTTCAACGCCACCGTATGGCCGATTCCGGCATCAATGGCTACTATATCCTCCAAACCTTCAACCTTTTTAGGCTCCAAAATATAAGTAGTCGTACCGTTTCCAAGCTCGCCGTTGAAGTTGCTGCCCCAAGTCCATACAGTTCCGTCACTCTTCAATGCCACCGAATGAGCATCTCCCGCGGCTATCGAAACAATATCCGAGAGATTCTTTGCCTGATTGGGTTCAAAATAAATATAAGTATGAATGTTGTGGTGCTGCTGCCAACCGTTACCCAATTGTCCCCAGACATTTTCACCCCAGGTCCACACCGTTCCGTCTTCTCTTAGTGCAACTATATGTCCTGTCCCAATATCCGCCATCTTTATATCCCCAAAGCCTTTTATTTCCCACGGCATGTACTCGGCATCCGAGGAGGTATTTATAGGAGGAAGCGAATACAGCCAAACAGTACCGTCATTTTTTACTATGAGGGTACGTGAAAATTTAGCCGCCACATATTTGATATCGGAATGAGTCTCAACTTTAATCGGAATACTTGTAAATCTCTCTTTTGTATCAGGATCCCTTTCCATATACTCTATGAGTTGAAGGCTGTAATTGTTTCCCCACGCCCACAAAGTACCGTCTTCCTGCAATGCCAGTGTATGCTCCCTTCCCGCAGCCACCGATTTTATTCCTGAAAGACCGTTTATCATGACAGGCTCATTTACGGCCGATACTTCGGGAAGTCCCAACTGTCCTTTGCCGTTGTTTCCCAAAACCCATACGGTCCCATCTTTTTTCAAAAGCACCGAATGGGCAAAACCGGATTCAAACTGAATAACAGCGTCAGGATTATTGCTTGCTTCTCCGGGAAATTTCTCAACAGCTTTTAACATATATTTTTTCAGCCATGTAAAATCTATCGAATTTATTTGACCGTCAGCATTTACATCCGCTGCTTTCACACCGTCGGAGGGTAAATCATTTATAACTTTGAGTATATATTTTTTCATAAGCAAAACGTCAATTGCATTTATTTTGGAATCTCCGTTGACATCGCCTAAAACCACATTTTTACCATCCGCTGCAAAAATTGAGGTATTTAAAGACACAACCAGAAAACATAAAATGCCAAGCATCCAAACAATCTTTTTTAACCCATACTTTCTCATGAAAAACATCTCCCCCCAAAAACAAATACAAATATAAAAAAAAACATATATTATTCCAATTTTAATAATACTATTAATAATGAAAAATTGCAATTATGAAAATTCTAACCAAATACTCTTTGTACGCCGCTACCCTATAAACCTTTTTAGAAGCTCTCTGTCCGCACAGTATTCGTATGCACTTTCTTTTGATATGCGCCCTTGCTGATAGAGTTCGGCTATGGATTTATCGAGAAGTTTCATCCCCTGGGCCGCACCCGTCTGAATCATTGAAGTAATTGCCGCAACTCTGCCTTCCCTTATGAGATTGCTGATTGCCGGAGTAACAATCATTATTTCAAGAGCCGCAACTCTTCCTTTGTTATCAATATCGGGAATCAATCTCTGGGATATAACCGCCTTTAGCGCACTGGATACCTGGACCCTTATCTGCTGTTGCTGGTGGGGTGGAAAAACGTCAATAAGCCTGTCTATGGTTTTAGCCGCACCCAGAGTATGCAGGGTTGAAAGAACCAGGTGCCCCGTCTCTGCCGCCGTAACCGCAATACTTATAGACTCATTGTCCCTCATCTCCCCTATGAATATCACATCGGGGTCTTCTCTTAAGGCAGCTCTTAAAGCACTGGCATAGGACTTGCTGTCCTGGGATATTTCCCTCTGGTTTACGACACATTTGTCATGCTTGAAAATATATTCGATAGGGTCTTCAAGAGTCAATATATGCCCTTCCCTGGTAGAGTTTATTTCATTGATAATTGAAGCCATGGTAGTGGATTTTCCGCTTCCCGTGGGGCCGGTTACAAGTATGAGCCCTTCTTTTATTTTGCAAATGTCCTTAATCACTTCAGGAAAATTCAAAGAATCCAGAGTCGGTATTGTGGAAGCAAGTATTCTGAATACTATTGCCACAGAGCCCCTTTGAAAAAACACATTCACCCTGAACCTGGAAATTCCGGGAACCGTCATTGAAAAATCAACTTCTCCCACAGCCATAAGATGCTCAAGCTTTTCCTTGTCCAAACACTCTTTGGCATAGCTCATTGTATCTTCCGGAGACAGTATATTGTCAGTAAACGTTTTCATTTTCCCGTTTATTCTGAAAGAAGGAGCCCTTCCCACAGTCAAATGTATATCAGAAGCTTTATTATCAACACCCATTTTTAAAATTTCCTTCAACTCCATCAAAGCGATCATCTCCCAAACAAGTATGTTGCGTAGTCCGACGACTTGCTGCTAATATATTTTCGTCATAAAACATAAAGTTTTTTAATCCGTACTTTTTCCAAACCCCAAAGCTTGTGCAATCATTCCCTGTCGGTCAAAGGTATCGTTACATAAAACGCAGAACCTTCGTTTTCCTTTGACTCCACCCACAATTCCCCTCCGAACTTGCCCTTTATTGTGGAATAGGACAATAACAGGCTCAGTCCCGTTCCATTTTTACCTTTTGTGGTTACCATTCGCCTAAACAGCCTGTCTCTTATTTCATTGGGTATGCCTTTCCCATAATCTCTGACAATACATTTGACCATATTTTCTTCTTTCAATATATGGAGATCAACAATGTTACTGGCATTATCCATTCCTTCATAAGACTGCACTGCATTAATCAAGAGATTTTCAATTATCTGTACCAGATTGGATATATCCCCTCGAATTGCCGTTTTACCGTCAATATCAATTTTGCAGTTTAAAACGGCTTTTCTGATCTGGGGGTTATTGTTTTTTATAAATTTAACTCTGTCTACAAGCTCTTCGATTGTAAACTCGTTAATCGCATCGGAATTAAGCTGGACCGCTTGTGATTTGACCGTTGCAATAACATTTGACATGTACGAATTGTATTCTTTGAGTTTGTTTATCCACTCCTGCATGTCCCTGGCTATTTCCTTGTGGTCCTGCACCGTAACGGAAGGGTCTTCTATAGATGCCATATATTCATGCACAAGGTCTTCCAATCCAAAGCATGCTCCGGATATGGACATTATAGGAGTCATAAGATTGTGGGAAATTCCTCCGATAAGCTGTCCCAGCGAAGCAAGACGTTCCGTCTCCCTGAGGCTTTCTTCCATCTTGGCTCTTTCCATGAGCATCAGCGCACCGTTTAACGTGTTGCTTATCTGACCCCTGATAGGTTCAAAGTTCAGTACATCATCATTTGCTACTTCAAAACACACATAACCAAAGTGTTCGTCATAAAAAAACAATGGATTAACCAAATATGTAAACCGCCTGTCTTCGTTAAAGAACCGGTCCGGTATAATGCATCTTGTTTTTATATATTTTATACTGTCTTCTATGGTTATTCTCTCGTCATTATAGTAAGCATATATCAATTCGGAATCCTCAGGCAGTCTAAAATCGTCTCTGAAAATAGAATCAACCTCATACAGCAAAGTTCCGCCACAATATTTGAAAATAAAACAGCTTCTGATGGAACACAGTTTTAATGTTCTGGTAATACAGTCAAATAATTCATCCAGGGAATATGTCTGCAAATTCTCATGTATCCTCTGACCGGGAACAAGTCTTAGACTGCTGTCACTCACAAAATCCACTTCGGCCGCGTTCTTACAGCCGCAGGATTTCCTTTTAACCAGGACAGAAGGAAGTTTCACCACATCTTCAACTTTTTCTCCTTCTATTTTTTTAAGAATTGCCTCAACCGCATAAAAACACATTTCTTCAATAGGCTGTCTTACCGTAGTCAAAGAGGGTTTGACCAGTCGCGACGTTATGGAATCATCAAATCCGCATATCACACCTTTTTGGGTCAAGTCGAGATTATAAGCGTCTTTTAAGTCCCTTATACCTTTTATCGCTCCAAAAGCCATCTCATCATTTGCACAAACAACCGCATCATACTCAATGCCGTTCTTTATTATCTCTTTTATAATGTCATATCCGGATTGTGCCATAAAATCCCCGTAAAATATCAGACCGTCATCTATCTCAATATCATTTTCCCTCAGCGCTTCACAGTATGCTTCAAGACGTTCGACCGAATCCGTATTTGTCGGAGGACCGGATATATAAACAATTTTTTTAAAACCATGGTCTTTTATAAGATGTTCCACCTGGCTTTTCATTCCCGGTTTGTTGTCCACAAGAATACTGGTGGCATGGGGAACAACAATTCCCAGCGATACCAAAGGTATTCCTTCATAACGTTTGCAAAATTCTACAAATTCCTCATCGGAAATAAAGCACGCAATCGTGGCACTTGTAATTATTATTCCGTCCAAACGGGTATTGTCAACAAAGCTGTAGGATATTTGATGCTGGCTGTCTGCCATGGAAGGATTGTTGAAAGATCTGCCTTCATAAACAATAAGGTTGCAGTCATATTTTTCTGCGGCCTTTTTGGTCATAAGGTAAACCAAATTGGAATAGCTTACATCTATGTCGTTAACCAAAAAAACAATCGTCCTGCGCTTTTTCATAAGGCTTCTCCTTAAAATATATTATATTATGTATATGAATTATTTCAGTGATATGGAATGATTTCACAAGACTCACAAGAACATATCGGAATATATTATGTATATCGGAAAATAAAAACAGAGTTTTTAAGGTTATACCATAAAATTAAAAAAATATATATAACAAAAACTTGTTATTAAATTACTATTTTTTAGTCCATTTTCTGTACAAATACAGTACACACCCTAAAACCAGCACAACGCCGGTTGTTACCGTTATAATTACAGTCAACCGCGTTGCTTTGATTTTAGACATTGCAAAGGCCAAAGCAACAAGAACAAATCCGCTGAATAGAATTACAGCAAGAAAAACGGAATACACTTTGATATTGTTAAGAATTATTAACTTTACATCGGCCTCTGACGCACCGCCGGATATCATTTCATCATACTGTCTGTCGAGTTTTTGAAGTCTTATTGCCGCCATTAAAAGAACAGTAATTATCAAAAATAAAAGGGCGGTCAAGTGGAGTGGAAAATATCTCGTATATACTGACTCTGCCGGCTCACTTTTGAGCATTTTTGAATGAACCAACACAGAAGGAGCCGCAAAGAGCATGCATATCACACCGACTGCTTTTTCAAACTTATTGTAACACAGCCCGATTATGATAAAAGCTACAATATTTATTATTATAAAAACTCTGCTCTGTGTTTTAAATAAAAATACAAGGTCCCAATAAATGGATGAACAGACAAAAAGAATATAGGACAACACATAAGCCGCAATTGATAACAAAATTCGAGCCGACAACGTCCACACCTTCAACCTTTAACCCACCACCTGTTTTAATAATGCACCTGTAAGGCTTTCCTTGTTAGGGTCCCAGTCAATCCAGATACAATTTTTTCTTATCTTTTCCGAAAGCACTTTGTTCATGGCCTCAAGAAGATTTGCCGCCATCATTTCATTCTCATTTTCAGCCATAAGACCATACCCCATTATATTTATCAACATTATGCTGGGAACATAGCCCTTTCGAAGCGAAGTGTATTTTGACATAAGGTTTATACCTTTGAAAATTTCTTCGGAATTTTTTGTGCAAAATCTTGTAATAATTATAAACATTGGTCTCAGTCCGTTAAAATAATTTCTGCACGAATACACTGCCTCTTCCAGTTTTTTGTGCTCCTTGGAGTTTTTTTGACGCTCCCCGGAATTTTCCCGGGATACTCTGGTGAAATTCCTTATTTTCATAAGCTCCCTTAAAATCCTGTAATGCTGCTGCCTTCCCGACCCGGGATTTATAAAGACATCGCTTCCTCCAAAGGTATGAAAAGCCACACTGCAGTTGTGTTTTATATAATAGTCGCTAAGACTGTTTACAGCCTCAACAGAATACTCTTTGACATTTTTTATGTTGGAACCGAAGGACATTATTTTTGACGTATCCAAAAATATCCACACAGACTTCTTTCCTTCTTTTTCAAACTCATTTACCACAGGCCAGATACTGCCCCTGACCAAATTTCTCGACGTAACCTTCCAGTTTATCGCCTTAAACGGGTCACCGGGAGAATAGAGCCTGAGTTCCTTAAATTCCTGGGTTGTCATTCCCATGCTTGCCAAAGCTCCCTCCGGCATCGGAACTTTGCACACCGTGGACATGCCCCTTACCTTCTTGAGTTCAATAAGCCTTGGGGTCACTTCTACCGTCAAATCCGTCTCATATTTTCTGTTTATCGAAAAAGCTCCCACAGCATGTCTGGCTCTCCAGCCAGTGGTCCTGAATGTATAAGTTCCCGATGCTGTACAGCGGACAGTATAATTTAAGAGTATTTCTTTCGGCTCAAACCCTTTCCACACTGCACAGTAATTAGTTCCTTCCACCAGTTCAAAATGCGGGGGCACAATATCGCATATTTCCATTGAACCAAATCCCGACTCTACCAGTACTCTTACAGATACCTCCAGCAGTTCTCCGACCGTAACCCTGTTTTTGGACACAGTCTTGTCAACCCTGATACCGTCGGGCATTTTTAAATAATACCCAAAAGCCATTAACGTAAATGGAATAATGGAAACAAGTATCAGTATGTTGTTGGCAAGAAGAAAACCCACACAAATCAGTAACAAAAACACAATACCCGTTTTTGAGACACCCTTTGGCATTTACAAAAGCCCTCCTGCATTTTCCCTTGTGAAACTTTTTGGCACCTCTGTCTTGGTTACAATGCTTCTTATCACTGCCGTGGCAACCCTTCCTTCCATTATACGCTCAATATGCAAAATAACACGATGGGCAAGAGCATCCACGGCCATAAATTTGACATCGTCAGGAATTACATAATTTCTTCCGCTGACAAGAGCATGGGCTCTGGACAGCTTCAACAAAGCCAGTGCCCCTCTCGGACTTGCACCCAGTCTTATATTTGGATTGACCCTGGTATTTCTTACTATCTCCGTTATATACATAAGAATATTGTCATCCACATAAACCTTTTCCACTTCGCTTTGGAGCATCAAAAGCTGCTCCATCGTAATTACAGGCTTTATGTCACAGGTTGGATCATCTTTTCTCCACTCAATCCTTCTCTTTAGCACTTCACACTCTTTTTCGGCGCTTGCTAAATACCCGAGGGATAGTTTCATTATAAATCTGTCCATCTGCGCTTCTGGAAGCGGATATGTCCCTTCCATTTCTATCGGGTTTTGCGTGGCCATAACAATAAACGGAGGTTTTAGCTGGTAAGTTACGCCCTCTATCGAAACCTGCCGCTCTTCCATGGCCTCAAGCAAGGCGGACTGGGTTTTGGGCATCGCTCTGTTGATCTCATCAGCCAAAAGGAAATTGGTAAATATTGGGCCTTTTTCAAGCTCAAAAGAAGAAGAGTTGCCCTTCCAGATTTTTGTACCCAAAATATCCGAAGGCATCAGGTCGGGAGTAAACTGTATCCTCTTCCATTCACAGCCCGTAACCTTCGCAAAAACCTTTACAAGCAAGGTTTTTCCAAGTCCGGGATTGTCCTCAAAAAGTATGTGTCCTCCCGCAAGAAAGCCGCAAAGTATTTTTCTTAAAATCACGTCATTGTCTGCGACAAATACCTTTCCCACTTCATCAATTATATTTTTGCACAATGCTTGAACCTGTTCCGAAACCATTATAACTTCCCCTTCCGTATACTTCCAAATTTTTAATAACAGTTTCCACAACTTTCATTCTTCTTTGCTTGTTTCTTTCCTCAATAACCATGTAATCCTTTCTGGTCATAAAAGAAGGCATTTCAAGATCCTTGTGGTCCACAACGGGCGCAATTATTCTTTTTGCTGCAAATATCGGAACGCCGGCTTTGTTCATTATGATAAAAAGACAGGCTATAAGTCCGCTTTTGCTTCCATTATACACAAAATCATTTATATGTGAGGTTATGTCGGAAATATCCCTTATCTTGTCAAAGTTTATCCTCTGAAGATGCTTGCCGAGCCTTTCCTCCGGACTGTTATTCGCAGCTGCCGAAAGCTTTATGGTAAATATGATAAAAATAACAACCAGAAACAAAAATATAAAAATCCATACACCCAAAACCGATTCAAACATTACCATCCTCCTTAAATCCAGTACTACAAACAAGGTTACAAACGCAACAAAAAACTTGCCTGCATGGTTTGACCTAAGCCAACCTGTAGCACCATAAGCTTTTTTGTTTCCGCTAAGTTCCACAAACGATGCAAGCTCAAAAACACAAAGTACAATGAAAGAATAGAGAGTCAAATTGCCCAACCTGCTTTCGGGCCAAAGAGTTTTAAACATAAAATAAGCGGAAAATCCGGCCATCAAGTATGAAATTATTTTAATGATTTCCCCTTCAAGCATCCTGTTTTCATAAAGTTTTGAAATTTTGTAAATTATAATCGAAACTGTTATCGGTATTATTCCACAGCCTGCCAGTTTCAGCTGCGGATCAAACGGAAGCAAAATCCAAAAGAAAAACACGGAAACTCCGTTTCCAAACACAAAGCATGAGTCACTCAGCACTTTGGCCCATTTCCCTTTAAAAAAATAATCTGCAAAGTGCCTGGCGGTAAGTCCCACAAGAAACACTTCAACGGAGAATATCAAAAAATAATAATTTTCTCTGGAATTATACGCCGGTCCCGAAGGTATAAAAAATATCAGAACCGTAAGTGCCATGTAAACCAAGGTAACTACAGAATAAATTATTAATTTATTTAACGGCAAATCCCCCTTCAATCTGCTTCCTGCCCGCATTCAACCCCTCCAACGACTTAAATTGAGCTGTTTTTTCCAAGTTCTCTGGCAAAAACATAAAACTTTTCATAATCACTTCTTACAATATCCTCATCACTGTACACAGCCTTTTCAAACACCATGAAAGCATCTTCCAAAACCCAATGCCTTTCGGAAGCAATGTTCGGCTTAATTATATCATGTATTTCCCTTAGAGTCATGAAATCGGTAATTCCTGAAATCTTTGCGGACATTTCTTTTAAAAAATTCTTTCCGATTGCAATTATTTCTTCCCTGTAGTCAACTATCCGTATGTTTCTTGCGCCGTATTCGTCGTTTTTCCCGGAAATTTTGATTCTGTACTCCCCTTTTTTATGGAATACCGCCCCAATCTCTCCCCTGTTGCCTTCGTCGTCATGAAAAACAACGGCCAAATTTTCTTTTATTCCCCATACATCGGGTAAACCCTCCCCAATTTGGGGAAACTCTATATAAACTTTGCCATGGTTTCTTTCCACCGATTCCGCTCCCGCATCCGCTGCCACAATCATTCCCGGACCTTCCGCGGCCAAAACGGGAAATTTTCCGCCGTCCCTCCGGAATGCTCCTTTTTTCCTCAGCACAATTGCAACACAAAGAAGTACAACGCCCAAAAGCAAAACAACCGCAACAGTAACGTTTATCCAGTATATCTTCCACATATACACTCCCCTTCTTGTGAAATAGGGAGTATATATCTCAGTTCCCTTAAATTCAATACCGTAAAACAACAAATATCTTCCTGCAAAAAAAAAGTTTTTATAGTATGGATAATCCTCAGGAACTTCAATTTCAATCTCTTTGTAAAGTTTTCCGTCTTCTTCGGACACAACCGTCTCAACCAAATCCATTCCTTCAAAGGATACATGGACCTCAAGACCTTCTATTCCTTCATAGGTAAAAAAGTCAACAATCCTTCCTGCAAAATTCAGTTTGTTGCCGATTATATCACTCCGTTCCTCCAGATCAATAAAAGTATCCGCAAGAATTTTAAGTTCGGGGTCGCTTGAGGATGTCCTGTAAACATCATTTTCCAGAACGTCCGCAATAATATGATACTTTCCTGCACTTATATCCCCTTTTATATCGAACACGGCTTCAAAGTTGCCGTTTGTGACATAGGCTTTCGCATAAGAAATACACGGCTCGCTCTTGTATTGTTTCAAATAGACAAGAACCGTCATGTTGTCTATGGGATTGCCTGATGAATCCGTAACAGTTCCTCTTACCGTAACGGTTTCTCCCCTTTTTGTCGTACCGTCGGCAAAAGTAATTTGGGTTATTGTTTCTTTCGGCGGACGGTAAAAAACATCATAGGGGAAAACGTCCATCGGAACCCATCCATAATCCTCAAACTTTATCTCGGGATAAATATAGACCTGATCTGCATACACCACCTGGTATTTGACACCGGGCAAAAGTTTATAGCCCAGCGCAAGTCTGCATGGAATGCCCGCAGCCCTTAAAATAATGGCATAGGCAGATACAAAATCCAGATGGTTTCCCACCCTGTCTTTTCCTGTAAGGAATGAAACCACCGCATCGCCGCTTCCGTAATTGTTCAGCACAGTGTTATCATAAGTGTAGTTTTCCAAAAGGAATTTCTCAACAAATTTTATTGCCTCATAGTCGGTTTCGCAATTTTCAATCACTTCATCAACTATTCTCTCGACCACTTCAGGCACATAAATATCATAATAGTAATCATCATCGGTTTTTGCATTAATCAATTCCGCTTCCGTCGGAGGATCCTCGTACTTCATTTCGTAAAAATTTTCAATAACTCCGGTGGAATAAAAGACTCCGGATTGTTTATATTCCAAAAGGCTAAACTCATATTTCATTTCAAAGTTGCCCGACAATACCGGAATATACCCCTTTGAAGGCTCCACAGGCTTTATCTTGACAGTATTTTCGGAAAATTTTCTGTCCACTTTCTCCCCAAACAAAAACATCAGCTCCGGAGCTTCGTTTATCATACTCCAGTGACTCCGACGATAGTTGTCCATAGCCATAACTCTTACAAAAGGGTAATTGGGAACACCCAAAACTTCAAAAGCAGGTATGTGGGAATTTTTGCCCTCTTTTAAAACAAACGTATTGCCACCCATTCCAAAAGACATGTCGGGCAGTCCTTCATTGCCGGATATGTCAAGATTGGGCATTTGATCAGGCGCAATATCATATTCCCATCCGTCTCCGGGAATCATGCTTTCGGGTCCTTGCCCATAAGCATAATCTCCCCTGTCAAAACTTCTTCTCTCGCCACGCCTTCTTTGAGCCCTTTCCTTCCAGTTGGAACCGTTGTCATCCTCCCTTTGGCCGCTTCCTTTTTTGTTTTTATTGTTATTATTTCGGTCCTGCTTATTGCGATTTTTGCCGCTTCCGTCATTTTGGGAAGCCCTCTTATTATTTTCACCTCCAGGCGACCCGTTCCCACGCAAATCCAACATACTTATAGCGGCCATAATAAGAAGCGTCGATAACAAAGCAACCAAAAGGAAAACAGCAAGATTTATCAAATTTTTTCTATCATTCACACTCAATCTCTCCATATACAGTTATAATTATATAGAATTTTTTCATATTTGTACATGAAAAATGGTATTTTTGCCTATTCAGCCGCTTTAAAGTTGTATATTGGCTTAATAATATCTACAATTTCAACGGTGTCCTGAATATTTTCAATGATTTCCTCCATAGGCTTGTAAGCCATGGGACATTCATCAATGGTGGATTTGTTGACCGTTGTTGAATAAATTCCCTTCATTGACTCTTTGAATTCCTTAAGCGTTATAACTTCTTTTGCCTTAGCCCTGCTCATCAGTCTTCCCGCCCCATGGGGCGCGGAATAGTTCCAATCCTTGTTGCCTTTGCCGATACAGATAAGGCTTCCGTCCCTCATGTTAATCGGAATCAGCACTCTTTCCCCTTTGCGTGCTGAAATGGCACCTTTCCTGAGTATCATGCTGTCTAAGTCAATATAATTATGAATAGTGGTAAACTGCTCTTCAATTTTAAAATTCATGCGCCTCACAATCTCATCCACAATTGCTTTGCGGTTCAATACCGCAAATTTCTGCACCAATTTCATGTCGGCAAGATAGTCCTCATAACTTTTGCCCTGGACATAGGCAAGCTGCTTGCTTATATTCGGCGGCTTGATTTTTTTTATTTCCTTCTCGATTTCCTTTTCACGGCCTTCCGCTTTCAGCTTTGCTATAATTTCTTTAATCACTTCAGTGTTTTTTACAAGCTCCTTGTAACCCAACTCCTGATAATACTCCGCAACCTGCTTTCCCAGATGTCTGCTTCCCGAATGCACCACAAGATACAGGTTTCCCTCACTGTCTTTGTTCACCTCAATAAAATGGTTGCCACCGCCCAAGGTGCCAATACTCAGCTTTGCCCGGTTTATATCCACGTGTTTTTTGCACAACAGCTCATCCAAATTAATATTCCTGACATACGGATGCTCTTTTTTGCGAATGTCAAAACCCGACGGGATAAATTCATGAATTACTTTGTCCAGCTTGCTCAATTCAATATTTTTATTTTTCAGCTTTATGGTCTCCATTCCGCAGCCTATATCAACACCCACCAGATTTGGCACAATTTTGTCGTCAATGGTCATGGTGGTTCCAATGGTACAACCTGCACCGGCATGGGTATCAGGCATAATTCTGATTACACTGTCCTTTACAAACTCCTGGTTGCAAAGTTCCAATATCTGAGCCATTGCCTCCGGTTCAACGTTGTTGGTAAAAACTTTTGCCGTATTATATTTTCCTTTAATTTCTATCATAAAATCACCACATTTCCGCATCATCCAATACCGCTAATTTGTAACAGACGGTGTCCAGTACTTGTTGCCGTATATGTCCGTTATGCGGTAGGTCATCTGGTAATCCCTGTCCCCAAGATGCAAATTCTCTATTTTCCACTCACCGGTTGCCGTATACTGCTCTCCAAGGAAATAGGTATCTATGTACTCACCTTCATAAGTGTAGTAATCGCAAAGGAAATCAATTTTGTCTCCTGCAACTATATCTATAAGTCCCTTTGCCAAAGTTTCAGTCTCGGCCTTTGTGTCATACCTTATCTGGGCTCCAAGCACTTTTCCGTAAGGATTTTCATTGTCAAACACCACAATAATGTCAACAAGCTGACCGTTCAGCAATGCAGGTATTCTTCCTTTTGTCGAATAAGTATCCCCATGGCGGTCATCACTTATCATGTAGTAGCTTACAATATTGCCGTTTAGAGCAAGCCATGTTCCGTCAAATTCCATCACAAGGTCTCCGTCTTCATTGAATTCGTATACATTATCAAGACCAAGGTCAATAAATCCTTCTCCATCATCTATGAAAACATTCATTTCCATCTGCTGGACAAGACTCCACTGTTCCTCCGACATCGACAGAACCCTCTGCCCGTTCTTTTCGGTTATCTTGAGAGCCGAAAGGTCAAACCGGTTTTTCCTGTAATAATCTACGGAAGACTTCATAAGATTGACATCCAGCCAATCCAGAGAATCACTTTCTCCACCCGTAATCCTGCCGTAATTTCCGGAATTTAAGAATTCCTCCAGCAAAATTTCCAAAGCGGCGGTAGTCAAGGACTGGCCGGAATTTGAAGAACCTTCCGTAAAGCTCCCCAGCAGGACTTCAAGCATATTATTGCTGCCGCTTGACACAATCTGTCCTCCGGCCGACACGCTTGCAAAACTTTTTATACATTTGCTGTACTCTTTATCGATACCTATCTGTTCATAAGTATCAAGCATTGAGTTTACCTTTGAAAGATTTCCATAGGGGAAGAATATTGACAAACCGTTGGCATTTGTTATGTTTTTCGATGTCCGGTTGTATTTAATACACCCGCGCAATGCCTCGGCAAGTTTTTTCCCTTCATCGGTACCAAGGTTTTCAGCAAAGTTAATAAGATCAATCTGATTTATCTTCGATGATTTTGCAAATTCCTTCGTATTTGCCCGGGCATTGGATACAGTCTTATATTCATTTCTGGTAACCAGTGTGTCTATTGATTTTGCAAACTTTGTAAAGGCCTGCGGTATGGTACCTTTGAGCTCCGCCAGGTCAACAAGCGACAATGTGGCCTGGCTGCTCGGCGTTTTCGCCCTTACTTCCTTTACATAGTCATCAATAAGCTTTTTCCCAAGGTCAATGGTTTTTATCGATGTATTTCGGGAAAGAGCTGTTATCCAACCGGTATAATACCATCCGATTCCCGGTTCAACCTCTTCCGAAGCAATCATATAGTCCGCATAAGGTTCCAGTACAATGGCTGTTTCAAGCGTAGCCATAAGACAGGCATCAAAGCCTATCAGGTCAAAAACACAGCCGCCGTTTTTAAGGGCAACGGCAATTTCATCAAGCCTCATTGTATTGCTTGGATAATGCTGATCATAACCGTAACCGCTGACGGAACCTCCGCCGTGATCCCACAGGATAAGCATGTAACGGTCAGCCGGAAAGTTCGTCTTGCAATATTTTATAAAATCCGAAAGGGTCTCCGGCTCAACCATCGATTTTTTGCCCAAATTGCCTTCCAAAAGCTTAAGCCCGTCATTGGTAACTTTAAAGCGCTGGTTTGTGCTGCTGTCTACGGTATTGTTCTGCCACTTTAAAGTTCCGCCGGTCTCCACAATAATATTTACTTTGTCGGAAATCTCGGCATTGAGCATTTCTTTTAAATCAGCGGTGGCCATACCCCATTTTGACTCAAGGTCGGTACCGCACATGTATATCATTACGGTTGCTATATCTTCTCCATTGCCTTTTAAAACGGTCCTTTTCGCACGGGCAAGCTCCGACACAGTGGTATCAACCGGATACTCGCCTTTGTCAACATAACCGGAAACCGAAGACGTTCCGTTCAGGAAATTGTTGGTTGAAGTTGAGTTTCCCGAACCTCCACCAAAATTACTGTATATGTAATATGCAATTGCCAGAATCAATATGAGTATTGTCAAGTATTTTGAACAACCGGAAGACCTTCTCCGTCTGCCGGACGAATAACCTCCGTAGCCTCCGTAACTTCCATAACTGCCAAAGCTTCTTGCCGGGCCGCTTCTTCCACTTGTCCCGGTTCCTTTGGACCTGTCAGAATATCCCCCCGGTCTACCTACAGGTCCCGAACCCAAACCACTGCCGCGCCGGCTGACGTTACCGGTACCTGAGCCTATGCGTTTTTGTCTTCCTGTAGGCCTGTTATCTCTGTTCATTAAACAATGCACCCCACAAAACAAGATAATTTAACTTGTTGTGCTAGCTTTTTTTACAGGTAAAAATTGCGAATGAAAAACTCCAACATAATATTGTAACCTATCATTAAACACCAAACTAATGATAGGAGGTCACAATATATGATGGAGCTTGATAAAAATTATTATATCAAAGAAATTGAAAACTTAAAAGA
>Ga0134090_1000113_pt1 | contig 87632 bp, 100 predicted proteins | sample 1_4taG_FD_94453 | JGI IMG/M metagenome (GOLD analysis project Ga0134090, IMG submission 94453) | Switchgrass degrading microbial communities from high solid loading bioreactors in New Hampshire, USA - 1_4_20_6_A1 metaG | ecosystem: Engineered > Bioreactor > Semi-continuous > Anaerobic >...
TATCCAAGAAGAATGTTTGGTTATAGGTCAGCCATAGAAATGGCGGTATGATGTATAGAATTTATTCCAGTAAGCAATGGATTTACCAAATTTTTCACGGCATTTAATATTGCAATTTATAAAAATGTAATAAAAGTATAAATAGTATTGCTTTTTGAAACGGATAAAGGATATAATTAAAAGTTAATACTTATTATAACCGGGAAGAGGTAATACTGCTTGGTAACGATTTATGATATTGCGAAAAAATCGGGCTATTCACCTACAACAGTCTCAAAAGCATTGAACGATTATCCGGATATCAGTGCTGCCACAAAAATGAAGATCCGCGCTATTGCCCGCGAGATGGGATATACCCCCAATTCAAGCGCGAGGGCTCTGGCCACCAGCAAATCATGGCTGATAGGTATTTTGTATAACGAAGATCAAGGACTGGGGATACGCCATCCCCATTTTTCGGAGATCATCGAGAAGTTCAAGGAACGCATAGAGCAAGCCGGCTATGAACTCATCTTCATCGGCAATCGGATAGGTGAAAGGCATAACTCGGTTTATGAACACTGCCTCTACCGAGGGGTTGACGCAGTTTTCATCGCCAATCCCCCTGAGGTTGACGGACTTCAGGATCTGATCAACAGCCGCATACCCTGTGTGGCCAGTGAGCCGGTCCCCGGCAAGGTACCCTGTGTCTTTTCCGATAATGTGGACGGGGCAAAAAAGGCCGTGGATTACCTTTTTTCGCTCGGGCATAAGCGGGTGGCTCACATTGCGGGTCCCCTCAATTCTGCCGCAAGCCATGAAAGGATATTGGGCTACAAGATGTCTGTCCAGGCCCACGAAACCGATTATGGCGAAGGCATTATAGAAGTGGCCAACCAGTTCAATTTCAAGAGCGGCTACGAGGCTATGCAGCGGCTGCTGGATATGCATCAGCCTCCCACGGGCCTGTTCTGTTCCTCGGACGTCCTTGCCTGCGGTGCCATAGCGGCTGCCAGGGAAAGGGGACTTTATGTGCCTGAGGATATTTCCATCATTGGGTTCGACGATATTGAAATCGCCGCCTATGTGGTGCCCGGGCTCACCACTGTCCGGCAGAACAGGACTGAGATCGGGCTGACTTGCGCCGAGTTGCTGCTGAAGATGTTGGACGGACAGAATGTCCGGCCGGAAACGGTCAGGATCCCCACACAGTTGATCATCAGGAATTCCTGCAGAAGAGCTACGTGATAACGGCTTACAGGACAAAACAGGCCCCTCGCCCGGTAATAGGCTGAACAACGCCAAAACCAGGGTGGAGGGTCTTTTTTTGCCGTATGACATCCATGATGCCGTAATCATCCCCGAAATGCATCGGGAATATGATGCCGGCTCCCACGTGGTCGATGAAATATTCCATGCCCAGGAGCGCATGGGATTCCTGCCTGGGATCGGCGGTCAAAAAAGCGATATCAATCTTTATGCCCTTAAGCCGTTCCATCTCTCTCTTGAATCTGGCGGCCATGTCATTGTTCCATGCCTTGGGTTCCTCTTCCCAGTGCCACCAGTTGAGGTCGCCGGCATGGTAAATGACCACGCCGTTTACTTCCACCAGGAAGGCGACTCCTTCATCGGTAGACTTCAGGGTGGCCACACGGATATCCTCGCCGGGGCATATACTGTCTCCAGGCCTCATTACGATATTTCCAGCGTGAAACTTCCGTGGTATGTCCCATGAAAGAATGTATTGAATCCTGGGAACTTGTTCCCGCCAATTGAAAATGACGGGATTGAAATGGTCCGGATGGCGATGCGAAGAAAAGACAAACGTTTCGTACCCCTTGATTTCTTCTGGGTTAATGACTCCTGTGTCCAGGGATCGCACACCGCCTTCAGGCCTGTCAAGGTAATAATCGAAAACCAGGAGCCTGTCGTCAATCTGGACGGCAAAGCCGCTGTGATAGAGGTAATGGATCTTGATTCTGCCGTTCAAAACCAACACCCCTTTCGGGAGGGATTGTCCGCTAATCATTATTTGTTCGTTGCTCCGCCCAGAACCTTCAGCATGGCCTTCATGCCTTCCGTGGCTTCAAGTTTTCCGTCCGGGAAAACCCACAGGGCTTCAACGCCCATTGTTTCTGCAAGCTTTCGGCTTTTTTCATAGGGTAGAAGAAAGAGCGTTGTGGACATGAAGTCGGCAACTCCGGAATCCTCCACATAGACCGATACGGAGCGATAATGATCCGCCGGCATCAGGGTTTCCGGATCAATCAGGTGATGGTATCGCTTGCCATCCACTTCGTAATACCGCTGGTAATCCCCGCTTGTAACCACCGAGCCCTGGCTTATGTACACCGTGTCCAGGGTGGATGTTTCATTATTGTTGAGATCGCCGTCAGGATCCAGGATGCCGATGCCCCATTTCGTCCGAGTGTTCTCCAAAGGCTGTCCCACGCAGCGAACATTGCCGCCCGCACTGATCAGGAAGGAAGAATATCCTTTCTTTTGAAGTTCCCGGGCTACGATTTCCGTGGCAAAGCCTTTTGCCACAGCACCCACATCAAGGCGCATACCCTTCACCGGAAGAAAGACCGTTTGGGCTTCCTGATCCACAATGACCCTGTTTATGTCGCATAACTGCCGCGCCTCCATGAGGCTGGTCATCGGCGGAAGGGCTGCCTCGTCAGGATTTTCAATTCCGCGTTCCCTATACTCATGCCATATGTTGAGGACGGGGCCCATGGCGATGTTGACGGTGCCGCCGGTCTTTTCATACCATTCCTTTGAGAAGAGGATCAGGTCGATGATCTCCTGGCTGACCCTGACAGGTTCTATGCCGGCCTTATCGTTGATGGCCTTGACATTGTTGATCCCATCGTAATCATTGTAGATGTCAAATAGCCGATGAAGCTCCATAAAACGGGTTTCGCCCAGCTTGGCCATGGTCTCAAATTCTTTCTGGCTTTTGGCATAGCCGATGATCCGGACAACGGTATCAAAAGAACCCAGGAACTCATAGGAATATTTTGAATATCCGGCTGCCACGCTATTGCGACACCCGGACAGCACGGCGGCTGTTGCCAAAATACAAAAAAGAACAGTCAAAGCGTTTCTTTTCTTTAACACAACCGGTTCGCCATCCTTCCGGGGATTTTGATATCCTTGCCAGAGGCATTTCCTAAAGCCATCCGACAACCTCATGCAGCGCCCGGGTTGCGATATTGTCCGGAAGCTGGGAAAGATATTTCAGGCATTTTTCCACATACCGCTGTTTGAGCGCCTGGGAATCCTTCGGCCCACCGGCGGCCGTTACCCTGCTCAGGATCTGGCGCACATCGCCCTTGCCATCGAAAAACTCCCTGATTTCTTCGCGAAGTTCCGGGTTGTTTTTAACAGCGTAGATCACAGGGAGGGTAACGATGCCCTCCTTCAGGTCGTTGATCACAGGCTTTCCCTCAACGCGTTCGCTTGACTCCATGTCCAGCAGATCGTCCTTGATCTGGAAGGCGGTCCCAAAGCTCAGACCAAACCGACCATAGAGCCTCAGGCTCGCCTCGTCAAGATCCCCTGCTTTTGCCCCAAGCACGCAGGCTGCGGAAAACAGGATGCCTGTTTTCCGCATGATGCGCTTTAAATAGTTGTGCACACTGGCTATCTCATACTTGCTCAGATACTGGTCGATCTCCCCCTCACAGAGCATGCTGACGGCCTTTGCCACCACATCCAGCCTCTCGGGCTTCAAACGGGTCTCCACCAGCAGACGCAGGGATTTTGCCAGCAGGTAATCCCCGGTATAGACCGCCAGATTGATGCCATGCTTTTCGGCTACAGTAGGCTGGCCGCGCCTGGTCTTGGCGCAATCGATGATATCGTCGTGTATGAGGGTTGCGGTATGCAGGATCTCTATTGCAGCGGCGGCAGGGAAGACCACTTCACGCATGTAATTGCCCGACATGGCCGTTATGATGGTGAAAGCCGGGCGTAACCGCTTTCCACCGGAAAGTACGGCGTTCCGGCAGGCCGTTTGCAGAAATTCATTGTGTGATGCCAGCTTCACTGCCAGGTAATCCTCAAATGCCGCAAGCTCTGTCTTTATTTCAGGGTAATTATCCCACAAGTCTACTTACCTCCAAATCCTTTGAAAGCCGCTAGTCCCAGCGGTCGAAGCTGCCTTTGAAAAACAGACGAAATCTTCTGGTCTTCCACCAGGATTCCCAGATGTTGTTCAGCCAGGGAATCAGGTAGTAGTCGAGACCGAAAGCTCTTCCGGCACCGCCCATGACGGCAATGGAAGCGAAGACCATCCACCAGGTGTCCATGTAAAGACCGGTGGATGTAACGAACATGGCCAAAAGCCCCAACGAAATCGCCGAGGCAATAAAGGACAGGGCGCCGCCGAACAGCAAAAGACCAATACCGATCTCCAGGATCACCACGAGGACCTGGAAGAACATGGCCAGCCCGTCGCTTGCCAATACAACGTTCCTGAGGAACCAGGGAACAAGATTGAAATCGCCGAAATGGAACAGCTCAACCTTGGCAAAATTCACTGCGCTGATGGCAGTTCCTTCAACAACCTTGCTCTCGGTGCCCAGCAGGAAATTGATGATGCCTGTCTTGATGCTGAACGTTTCCTCCACTTTTGTGAGATAGAGGGCCGAACCTGTAGCCGCGCTCTGGGAATCGGCAGCCATGCCCAAAAACTCTGCCAGCTTGGGGGTTGTGAACCAACCTTCGAGAGCTTTCTTTATACCCTCGTAGAGCCACATGCCGCCAAGGAACAGGCGCAGGGGAGTGGTCCACCAGGCGCGCATGTCGGTGGTATAGTGTTTTTCTATCAGGTTCTTGTGCTGCCTGCGATCCAGTACCTCATGGTAGAGGTATACGGCTGCGCCTCGGAAACCTGTGATCTCCCATAAATAATGGATGTTTACCAGGAATTTCATGACAATGGAAAGCCAGACGGGGAGATTCCTGCCCAGGATTTCGGAGACCGCAAAGTAGTTGCCGACGCTGACCATGGTGCCGTGCATCTTCACCGTGATCTTGTTCTGATCCTTGCCCCGGATGTCGTTCAGAATGTTCATGGCCACGCTATGCCCGGTCTGTATGGCGTTTTCGACCATGGCGGGATAGAACTTGTTGTTCTCATCCAGAAGTCCTGAAATGTCGCCGGCAACATAGACGTTTTTATGCTTGGTGCGGCCGAATTCGTCAACCGCAAGCCGCTTGGCGTTACCCAGCTTTTCCGCATCGATGTTTTCCACGTCCATGGAACTTCTGACGCCTGCCGCCCAGATAATTGTTGCCGTTTCGATAAATCCGCCTTCCACCACCAATCCTTTTTCGGTGGCTTCAAGGATCTTGGTGCTGGTCATGATTTCTATACCCAGCTTCTTTTCCATGTATTGATGCGCTTTCGCCGCGTTCTTTTCATTCAGGGTGTTCAGGATGCGCGGCAGCATGTCCACAATCACCAGGCGAACATCCTTCCTGGGGATGTTGTGCTCCTTGCAGAGGGATTTCACCCAGATGGCCAGCTCGCCGATCATTTCAACCCCGGTGAACCCGGCGCCGGCAACGACGAAGGTCAGAAGACGTTTTCTCTTTTCGCTGTCCTTTTCCTGCTCTGCAAGGATAAAGGTCCGCTTGATATGCTCGCGGATTCTGACAGCGTCCTCGAAGGACCAGAGCGTATAGGCATGTTCCTTGAGCCCGGGAATGCCAAAGAAATTGGGCGTGCTGCCCAGCGCCAGGATGAGATAATCATAATGATATTCGTTGTCCTCTGAGCGTAGCGTGTTGTTGTCCAGGTCAAACTCCTTGATCTCGTCCATGACCAGCTTGACATCGGTGTATTTGAAAATGCTCCTGAGCGGTATGCGCACAGCCTCCTCGGAGACGCGGTTGCCTGCCACTTCATGGATCTCGGTGAGGAGGGTGTGGTAGGGATTCTTATCTATCAGCGTAATCTCTATCTTGTCTCTCTTCTTCTTTTTGTTGAGTGTCAGAGCGGCTTCTATACCGGCATAACCTGCTCCGACGATCAGAACTTTCTTTGACATGGCTGCACTCCTTTCATTATGATGTATTATTTCCTAACCCAAGCGATTTACCACATGAGTTTTATCGACCAAACAAAACAGGTTTTGTGCCACAACGGCGGTGAGCAAACCCATGACAATTCCTGCCAGCAGAAGAACGGGAAGATAGGCGAAAATGGCCGTGTTCCGCATCATCAGGCTTGCCATGATGATCTGACCGGTGTTGTGGGCAGCTGCGCCTCCAATGCTTATGCCCAGCAGGGAAAACAGCTTACCGTGGCCAAGTTTCAATACCTGCATGGCGATGAGTGCCAGGAAAGCCCCTGAAAGCGAAAACAGCAAAGACGAAAAACCGCCGAACATCAGGGAGGCGAGAAGACATCTCAACACCGAAACCGTCAGCGCCGACACAAATCCCAGGTAAAACAGGGCAAACATGGTCACAATATTTGCCAGTCCCAGCTTTATGCCGGGAATGGGTATGATGAGGCTTGTTGGGAACAAGCTTTCCATGTAGGATAATACCAACGCCAATGATATGAGTAAACCGTTCAGCGCAATCTTTTTCATGTTCTCCACGTCAAAGCCTGCCTACGGGCATCAATACAGCCAGATATCGGTATCATCCTCCGAGGAACCGATACCGGTGATTTTGATGAGAATCTTGTCCGGCAAGCACACGGCGATTTGCCCATTTTTGGAGATCCAGCCCGTTCCGACACAGACCTTATCGGGACAGGTTGCCTCCTTAAACCTGATCCTGCCTTTTTCCGCCTCTATCACGCCGGGATACTCACCGGAATATTCAAGTATTTCGGTGTGCTCCAACGTATCCAGCCTTATTTTCTCCAACACAACGCCATCCTGAATGATCAGCGCAATCTTTTCCTCCGTGTCGGCCTGCCGCAACGAAAAAAGCAAGATGACAGCTGTTGCGGCAACTATCAGGATAATAAAAAAATCGCCGATCTTTGGCCTCAGTCCCAAGAATTTGAACCTCCGTTCAGCCGACAGGTATTTTGTTATGATTCCATTTTTGCAGTTTATACTGCTAACAGTCATTATAATATAATATGGGCTTGAATGCAAAGCCACATTAACGGATTATTACAAGATTATTAACGATTGCGGACGTTATTCGGAAAGAGAAGTTAATCCACCGCAAAACAGCGTATAACAAGGTCCCTTTCAATGGTGGGCATGCGGACCGGACAGGTCAAAATCCAGCTTGATCAGTTTGTCACGCTGCCCTATCTGCAGGTGTTGAATCACGGGCGGACAGCTTTCCGAGATAATCCTCACGAGATATGCTCCGGGTTCCAGGTTTGTTACCAGGTATCTTCCGGATTCGTCACAGAAGTTCAGGGAATGGTAATCCAGGGTCTTGTCCGCTAACCTGAAAACAAGGATGGCTGAAAGCGTTGCGGCCTGATCGTTTCCAATGGTTATATTTCCCGCCAGGCATGCCTGATGGTTGCCGCCGTCATGGCAAAGCCGGATATGGTGTTTGATTTCCTGATTCTCCAGAAGAAAGAAGGGAGGACTGTCAAACACCTTGAATCCTTTTCCGCCGGCATACAGCCAGTATTGGGTCTTAGCAGGAATGTCCCGGAACACAAATGATCCGTCCGGACAGGTCAGGCATCCTGCCACGGGTTCAAACCTGTTTTTCGCAAGCTGTACCACGGCTTCGGCAATCGGTTTTCCTGAGGAATCGGTCACGATTCCCCGCACTGTTCCCGTTCCGGTTCCATCGTTCAGCTTGATGTCAATCCTGGTTTCAGGAACAAGCAGAGAGGACGCATCCCCGTTTTCAGGCTCCAGCCTGGCTTCAAAAAAAGCCGCCATACGTCTCTTCCTTATATGCTTCCATATCAGCATATGAAGGTCTCGTTGAATGGGTGAGGCGTCACAAGCCTTTTTTCAGGCTCATATAATGTTTTGAAGAAACAGAGAGGCCAAGGAGGAATATGCTTGGAACAGGCAAAACCGCCCATCCTGTCACAAACCGTTTCGGTTACGTATGAAAACGATGACATCTGCAAGATCATGGCAGTCCACGAAGCCAGGGCGCAGGAGAACTGCCTGACAGGCTATGTTTCAGATAAATCGACCGGCAAGCCCGTAGAAGGCGCATGTATCAAGCTGACGGACAATGGTCTCAACTCCATCAACCAGGGTTATTCGGACAGCAAGGGTTATTTCCGCATCCCTGTGGGCTCCGCCGCCTCATGCAGGGTACTGGTGGCCAAAAAGGGCTATTGCACTTATACCAGCGACTTAATCAACCTGGCCTGTATCGGGAAAAAAGGTGTGGATATTGCATTATTGCCGGCCGAATCGGAGGGCATCGTTCTTTTCGGCTGTGTTCGCGATTATCTCCGGAAGCCTGCCCAGGGCGTCAGGGTAACCCTGTTGCGGATGGACAAAATGGTAGGGGAAGAAAGCACCCTGACCAATTCGGAAGGCTATTTTCTGTTTGACCGGTTGGAACACGGAACATACAGGATCACCTGTGAATCGCCTGTCCACGAGACATATTCGCGGATGTTCCAGCCTGCGGCCGATAACCCGGTTTATATCCTTGAAACCATTTACCTCAAGAGGAAAGAACTGAAGGGAACCGTATTCGGGGTTATCACCGACAGTCATGACATGCCCGTACCCAACGCGGTAGTGGTCCTCTTCAGCGGGGACAATGTACCCCTGCAGGTGACCAGGACCAATGAAAAAGGTGTTTATATGTTTTATAACCTGGAGATGGGGACGTATAAAATCATGGCCAAATGAAGGCCTTTCGCAATGGACATGGACGGAGCGGCAGCCCGTAATTGTTAACCATTATAAAAATAAGGTTGACAATTATGGGCTGTTTCGCTATGATGGTAACAAAAAAAGCCAAAAAGATAGGAGAATGCACATGAGTCGTCAAGCTTTGAAACTCAGCACAAAAGACATCGCACAAATCGCCCTGTTTGCAGCGCTGACGGCGGTTGGTGCCTTTATCCGGGTACCGCTGCCGTTCGTTCCTTTTACACTGCAAACCTTCTTTGTGGCCTTGTCCGGTGCCTTGCTGGGTGCCAGGAAAGGCATGATGGCGCAGTTGCTCTATGTTGTCATTGGCCTTCTCGGAGTACCCATTTTCACAAAGGGCGGCGGACTGGGCTATGTTTTCCAGCCTTCCTTCGGCTATCTTGTGGGATTTATCCTTTCTGCCTGGCTGACGGGAAGACTGGTGGAACGCCTGAAGGAGCTTAAGATCCTTAAGGTTTTTGCCTGTATCCTGGCAGGCTTGGCCGTAACCTATCTGCTGGGCGTGACCCATCTGTATCTTATCAGCAACCTCTACCTGAAAAACGTCATGCCGCTGGGAAAGGCCATCTATTATGGATTCCTCGTAACCATCGGCGGCGATCTCCTGACCCTTTACCCGGCTTCCATCCTGGTGGCAAAATTAAAGCCCGTGCTCGAAAGAACAGGGCTCATAGCAAACCAAAAAGCCGCATAGACATTGGATGTCGATATGCGGAGGCCAGGGAAGAGGTTCCGCGCACCGATGCGGAACCGGTTACTCCTCTTCCTTGGCTTTTATTCTACCCAGCAGGATTACAACGACATAGAAGATGAGCAGAACGCTAAACACGCCTAAAAGGCCCAATCCGCTGATTCTTAAACCGTTTATGATATTCTCGGTCATTTTATCATCATCCTTTTCCAGAGATTATATACGCTTCTTGTTTCAACCTGCTTAAACCAGGCCGATCAGGCGGCCAACAAGAACAAGGATCATGCTGCCGGCGACCACCGAACCCAGCTGACCCGAAACATTGGCCGCAACGGACTGCATCAGGACGAAATTCATGGGATCCTCTTCTTTTGCCATCTTCTGAATTACCCGGGCGGACATGGGGAAAGCCGATATGCCTGCGGCACCCACCATGGGATTGATCTTTTCCTTCCGGAACAGGTTGATGAACTTGGCGAACAAAACGCCGCCGGCGGTATCGAATATGAAAGCCACTAATCCCATCAACATGATCACAAGGGTTTTCCAGTTGAGGAATGAGGAAGCGGTCATGGTTGTTCCGATGGTAATGCCAAGCAGCAGGGTTACCAGGTTGGCCAGCACGTTTTGAGCCGTTTCAGACAATCTGTTCAGCACACCGCATTCCCGGATAAGGTTTCCAAACATCAGGGCACCGACCAGGGCGACGCTTTCAGGGGCGATCAACCCGGCGACTATCGTCACCAGGATGGGGAAGAGGATTTTGGCCAACTTGCTGACCTTGCGCTGATGGAAGTTCATGCGAATCTTCCTTTCCTCGGAGGTGGTCAACAGCTTGATGACCGGCGGTTGGATGATGGGTACCAGCGACATATAGGAATAAGCGGCTACGGTGATGGCGGCAATCAGCCCTTTATCAAGCTTGAAGGCATTGGCCACGTAAATGGATGTAGGACCGTCCGCAGCACCGATAACGCCTATGGCTCCCGCTTCTGGCAGACTGAATCCGAACAGCAGGGCCACCATCATGGTTGCAAATATGCCAAACTGAGCGGCGGCACCAAAGAACAGCATGAATGGGGTTTGGAACAGGGGCGTAAAATCGATCATAGCGCCTACCGCAATAAAGATAAGAACAGGGAAAAGCTCATTGGCAATGGTGTTGTTGTACAGGAATCCGAATACGCCCGTTTCTCCGTCAGGACCAGTAAAGATGTTTGTCATGGGGATGTTGGTGAGGATGGCCCCGAATCCTATTGGCAAGAGCAAGGCGGGTTCATAGTCCTTCTTGATTGCCAGATAGATCAGGATGCCGCCGATGGCAAACATCACGAGCATGCCGAGAAATTCGAGCCCGATTTCCCTGGCCACATCCATGTTCTGGTTGGAAAGCGCTGCAAACAACTCATTAAATTTTTCCAGCATTCTGGTGTTCCTCCTTGGGTACGGTTATTTCCATGTCGGTTTATGTGCCAGACGATGCAGGAGGTTCGGTTATCCTGCTGTTTTCAGTTTCAGGTAATAAACTTTCTGGATGGTCATATCCTCGCACTCAATCTCTTCCGATTCAAATGTAAACTTATTTTTATAAAGTTTTTCAGCTACCTTTCCGTATTCGGCCGTCTCCTGGGCCTTATCGATGCTCGTGGTCACATACTCGTCCAGATCTCCCGCAATGGTGATGATCTTGCCGATGTTGCTCAGCGTCATATGTTGTTTCAGAAATGCTTTAACGAAGTTGATCTGGTTCTGTTTCCGTTCCAGATCTCCGATACCCCAGAACTTTCCTTTCTCGTCGTAACCCTGCCTGAACCTGACAAAACCTTCGGCCTGTTTACCGTTCAGGTGCTGGTAGCCTTTCTTCAGGTCTACTGAAAAATTCTGCACCGGATCCGTGTACTTCATGCGGTAGGGCACTTCAATGTCCACGCCGCCGAAATAATCCACAATACGTGCGAAGCTGGAAGGCTTCATATAAATAAAGTCATCGATGTAAATGCCGAAAACCTCCTCTATAAGGTCGCATGTAAATTCAAACTCGGCATTCTGGAAGCGGCCGGCACCATCCTTGTATTTTATCAACCTCCCTATGGTATGGGCGGCATTGATCTTGAATATTCCTTTGGAAGAGGTATACTTTGGGAATGCCTTTTTGAGCCTTCCCAAAACCTCGTCGCTGTAGTCGATGTAAATATCCCTTGGTATGTTGATCAGTTTGACCGTATTGTTTTCCTCATCGATGCTTGCCACGAGCAGCGTATCGTAATTGGCACCCGACACGTCTGAGCCGATGATCAGCACATTGATGTTGTCTGGGTTCACCAGGGATTTGTAATATTTTTGGTTCTTTGTCAGCGCAAAAGGCTTGCTGGATGCGACGCGTCTTTCCTTAATGCTTTTGCCGCCTTCCTCAGGACTCAGAAACCTTCCTATGAACTCCATGGTGGGCGTTTTGTGCAATACAAGTACGTACAGCGCTACCAGTCCCACAAGAATGAACAGGATGATCTCAACGATCAGGATCTTCTGCAATATGCTCTTTTTCTTTTTTTCTGCTTTTTTTGCTGCCATAATACTCCTTATCCCCTTCCAAACACATTACACATTCTTGCACAGACTGTCCGGACTGTCAATCATCGCTTCTTCCCTTAAGCTTTCGCAAGATCAAATCCTTGGAAAGGATGCCAACCATAAACAGGACGCAGGCGACCATAAAAATGATGAGCGCCAGGACATAGTTTTTCTGCTGAATGTTTGCTCCGATCAACGACGATCCCACCAGCCCGGGAAGGCGCGCCGACAGGTAAATCAGAAAGAAGCGCAGGGGTTTAAGGGGGGAGAGTCCGGCGATATACACAAGAATATCTTTTGGCAGCCCAGGTATGAGAAAAAGCAGGAAAACGATCATTTCACCCTTCTTGTTGTTGAGCAGGAAGCTGAACCTGTCGATTTTGGCCTGGCTGATCAGCGCCGCGATGACCTTATAGCCCAGGAGCCTGGCCGCATAAAAAGCTATAACAGCGCCGATCATGATTCCGATGACGGAATACAGGGTTCCAAGGACGGTTCCGAAGATGTATCCGCCGGCTATCTGTACAAATTCTCCGGGGATGGCTGCAATAACGACCTGCAGCACCTGAAAGCCTATAAAAACCAGGATGCTCAAAGCGCCATAAGAATCAATAAAATCACGGAAATGATCCGGATTGCCTACAAGTCGCGTAATGGAGGGCGCGTACAGTATGGTCAGCGCGATGATGGCACCGATGAACAGGATGAAGAGAAGCAATTGGATTGTTAATCGCTTCTTCTTGGTGTTGATGACGCTTTCAGCCGTTCTTCTCATAGGATGACAACCAAACCCCAAATACGGACTGTTCCGAGAAAAAGAACCCTGATTCGGTTCCAGTGAGTATCATAATCCTGTCTATTATAACACGAAAATGATAAAAAAAGACGGAAACATCTAGAAAATGTGAAAGAACGAAACACATTAATCGCTAAAAAGGCCATGTGAGCAATATTCCGGCAATACACGAAAGGATGGCGCATTTATGGTATAATGCACCTGTCGGTGGGGTTATCCATATTTTACAAAAGCAAAAGAGACATATCAGGGTGGTTTTATGGTAACGATAAGCCGCAGTCGATCGATCAACATGGTTGAGTATCATCTCAGGTACAGGCTCGACTATCCGGGGAAACTGGTTGATTTCTTATATAACGAATGCGGTTTCTCCCGTGAATCGGTGATAGCCGATATCGGTTCAGGGATAGGTACATTTACAAGGTACCTGCTGGAACGCGGCAGCAGGGTGGTGGCCATAGAGCCCGACAGGGAACTGCGTGAAACAGCCGAACGGATCCTGGCAGACGAGTTCCCGCGTTTTTTTTCACTTGATGCCTCCGCGGAGAACACCACGTTATCCGATGCATCCGTCCACCATATCGTGTGTGCACAGTCCTTCCATTACTTCGACGGCGAAAGATGCAGGCGTGAATTCAGGCGCATCCTGCGACCGGGGGGTTCGGTGGTTCTGATAGGCATGAAACCTGCCTGTGACGATGAATTCACCCGGGAATGCGATGCGCTTATCAGAAGGTATTCCGGGTACCGGCGGGGGATGGGCGGCGAGGATATGGACAGCGTCTATTCGGGGTTCTTTTCCAACTCCGGGTATGTGCATTTTTCCCTTTCCGGCCAGATCTCCCTGGATTTTGACGGTTTCAGGGGAAGGCTTTTTTCTTCATACTGTTTGCCGGAGCCGGGAGAAAACGCTTATGATGAACTGATGGAGGAATTGGAGCTTCTTTTTGAAATCTACCAGCAATCCGGAAAAGTCAATTACAGGTACGAAATACGGGCTTATGCCGGGAAACCGGATGCTGCCACTTGAGAATGAACGTCAGGATATGATGCCGGCGGCAGACTCAGGTCTGCCTTTTGTATATTTTTGTCAATAAAATAGCCCGATATGCGTCAAAAGGCGTATGGTTTCCATATTGTTAATTTGATCTGTAAAAAGGTATAATACAAATGTGGAGTTTCAACCCGAGGACGACGTCACAACGCTAAAAGCGGCTAAGGGTGTATGTTGACTTTTAATTTAGGCAGTGCTAACTTTTATTATGATATGCAGTGTGTACATGCAATGACATGCTGTAGGAAACGGAGAGATCATTATGGAAAAAGTGATATATTTGGATCATGCAGCCACCACTTATGTTAAGCCCGAAGTGTTCGAGGCGATGAAGCCTTATTTTGTAGAGGAATATGGCAATGCTTCCTCCATTTATTCCATCGGAAGAAGCAACAGGAAGGCTGTTGAAGATGCCAGGGCCACAGTAGCCAAATGCCTTGGCGCCTCAGAACCGGGAGAAATCTACTTTACCGGATCCGGTACCGAGGCGGACAACTGGGCCATCAAAGGAGCAGTTTACGCAGCCCGCAAGAAGGGAGGCAAACATATCATCACGTCGGCCATCGAGCATCCTGCTGTCCTCGAAACCTGCAAGTATCTTAAAAAAGAAGGCTATGACGTGACGTTTGTTCCTGTGAATTCGGAAGGGCTGGTGGATCCGGCCGATGTGGAAAAGGCCATCAGGCCGGATACGGTTATCGTGAGCATCATGTATGCCAACAATGAAATCGGCACCATCCAGCCCATCAAGGACATCGGCGAGATCACCCGCAAGCATGGGGTGCTGTTCCATTGTGACGCGGTTCAGGCGGCCGGCAGCATACCTATCGATGTCCAGGATCTGGGTGTGGACTTGCTTTCCATATCCGGCCACAAGTTTTATGGGCCCAAGGGCATTGGTGCCCTCTATGTCAGGAAGGGTGTTCGCCTGGAAAACCTGATCCACGGAGGCCACCAGGAGAGGGGTAAGCGGGCAGGTACCGAAAACGTTGCGTACATTGTCGGTATGGCCAAAGCCCTGGAACTCGCTGTTGCCAATATGGACCAGTATGCTGAAAAGATCAGGCGCCTGAGGGACAAGGCCCTGGATCAGATCATGAGCAGGATTCCCTACGTCAGGCTCAACGGTTCCAGGGAGCACAGGCTTCCCGGGAATCTTAACCTGTCCTTTGAGTTTATTGAGGGCGAATCCCTCCTGCTCCTGCTGGACATGAAAGGTATCAAGGCGTCCAGCGGTTCGGCCTGCACATCAGGTTCGCTGGATCCGTCCCATGTCCTGCTGGCTATTGGCCTGCCACACGAAATAGCCCACGGTTCCCTGAGGCTGAGTTTTGGCGAGGACAATACCGAGGAAGATGTGGATTACCTGGTGGATTGCCTGGTGGAGATCGTGGACCGGCTGAGAAGCATGTCACCTCTCTATGAGGATTTTGTAAAGGCTAAGAAATAAAAACCTGAATATTGATGATATAGAACGGAAAGGACTGAAATAAATGTATAGTGAAAAAGTGATGGACCATTTCATGAACCCGCGCAACGTGGGTGAGATAGAAGACGCCGACGGTGTTGGCCAGGTTGGCAACCCCAAGTGCGGCGATATCATGAAAATGTATCTGAAAATTGAAGACGGCGTTATTGTGGACGCAAAGTTCAAGACCTTTGGCTGCGGTGCTGCAGTAGCCACCAGCAGCATGGCGACTGAGCTCATCAAGGGAAAGACCATCAAGGAAGCCGAACAGATTACCAACAAGGTGGTTATGGAGGCGCTTGACGGTCTGCCACCCGCAAAGGTTCATTGCTCCGTTCTTGCCGAGGAGGCTATTGCCGCAGCTCTCCAGGATTATCGTGCCAGACACGGCCTGGACACCGACAGTGAATATGCGGGTTGTAACGGATGCTGCGGCGGATGCGGCTTCAAGCACGATCATGCCGAGGAAGACGACGAGGCTTAAGTTTGCCGCTCAATCGCCAGGAAACGGGTGAAGAAAAAAGTTCGAAATGATTGGGACGGGGGCTGGGCCGGCAGGACATGAATCGGTCTCAGTCCCTGTCCGATTGGTGATCAGGGTATGAGATGTTTTGTCGCGATTGAATTTGATGATGCCACCCGCTCTGTTCTGGGCGGGCTTCAGGAGTATTTGCGTGAAAAAGGGATAAGGGGGAACTTTACCCGCCTGTCCAATCTTCATCTCACCCTGAAGTTCCTTGGTGAGGTTGACCCGTCTTTGCTACCAAAGCTGGAGCCGGTATTGAGGAAAGTTGCATCAAATCATATGCCATTTGTTTTGGAACTCGGGGAAATGGGTAAATTCAGCAAAGGAACCCGTCCGATCATCTGGTGCGGTATCAAAGTTAGCAAGAGCTTGCTCGACCTGCAGAAAGATCTGGTGGAAGAATTGGCGGCAAATTTCCGGGAGTTTTCCGGGCACGAGAGATTTACGCCTCACATAACCCTCGTCAGAGAAGCGGCGATGGATGTCTTCCCTAGTATCGTGCAGAGCCATGCCGACGGCGATGTCTTGGAAGGCAACCCAATGGATGATTTGCTTAAGCATGCACATATACCTGGCCACAGGATCGCTGTGGGAGGTATTTCTCTGATGGAAAGCACCCGCAGGGACGGAAGGCTGGTTTATCTTCAGAAATCGTTCCACCCGCTTGTGGGAACATGATTAAGTAATTATTGTTTGCGTATTGCCGGTTTCCTGGAGGTTCGCGATGCCGGATGTTCTGAAAAGAACCATACTCGCTATTATCAAGATTCTGCTCGTGGCACTGGGCGTTTTTGTGCTGTTTAGAATCGGGCGTTATTTCGTGCCCTTTATTATTGCTTTCGTTTTTTCTTCACTGATAGAACCCCTTGTTAAATTTATCGAAACCAAACTGCGCATATCCAGAAAAATCGGAGCAGTTTTCGCAATTCTGGTGGTGCTGGGTGCCATCTTCACTATACTCGGCTTATTGATCGCACGGCTTGTCAAGGAAATCATCAATGTATACAACAGCCTGAATATCACGTTTGAAGGCATAGCCGCCTTTTTTGACAATGTGATCGAGGAAGCCAACAATCTTTTCCTGAAGCTTCCCGTGCAGGTGTCGGATGGTATCAACAACGCCATCAACAGCCTGTCCAACAACCTGTCCAACTTCCTCAAACCCGTTGTCGATCTGGCCACCGGCACGATCCAGTTCGCCATATCGCTGCCCCAGGTGCTCATCTTCATCGTGGTAACCATCCTGGCAACCTATTTCATGTCCAGTGACAAACACAGGATTGGCCAGTTCCTTGACGCTCAGATTCCTTCCAACTGGCTCAGGAATACGAGAGGTGTTATCAATAACCTTTTTACGGCGCTCTTTGGCTGGCTGAAAGCCCAGCTGATCCTGATGACCGTTACTTTCAGCGAGGTTTTGGTAGGTTTCCTGATCATTGGCATAGAGAATGCCCTGCTTTTAGCGCTTATCATTGCGCTGGTCGATGCCCTGCCCATTTTGGGAACCGGATCCATCCTGTTGCCATGGGCTGTTATCGATTTGCTTACGGGCAATACGAGGCAAGGCGTTTCATTGGCTCTCCTGTGGCTGATCATCATATTCGTCCGTCAGCTCATTGAGCCCAAGGTGGTAGGCCAGCAGATAGGCATTCACCCGCTGTTTACCCTGTTCGGTATGTATCTCGGCCTTCAGTTTATGGGTGTCCTTGGCATGTTCCTGGGGCCCATTGCCATTGTCGTTATCAAATACGTCATGGAGGGCATCCTGAAAACCGACGGGCTGAAAGGTTGGTTTGAGCGGAATTTCAGGGGCAAAAGTCCATCAACGGCGGATAATGCTCAGAAAAGCACGGCGGAGGATTTGCCGGAACCGCCGTGAGTCATCGATTGAAATCCGATTGTCCACGACAGCAGGAAAGATCCCGCTGAGGGCGGGATTTTTTTGTTAGCCATGAATGAGGCTTATTTTGACGTGAATCATTTTTTTGTCCGGTTTTGTGGTATACTTATTGTAAATTGTCAAATGAACGGAGAATGTTTATTATTATACTTTTCTTCAGTCGCTGTCGCGCGGAGCAAGGGGCGGGAACAGAAATACCTGATTTATCAGATGAAAGTGAGCTAAAAGATGTTGCAAATCATTATTGAATTCTCCCGCTACTATGTCACCTTGCTGTTTGGCGCGGCGGTTGCCGTCAGCTTTGCCGGAATGCCCCGGACGAGGAGGAATCGGTCGGCGCAGATACCGGAAAGCAGCAAACGCATAATACAGGTGCGTTTATTCTCCAGGAACAATAAACTCTGTATTGACATACGAAACCGTTATCACACAGAACCGCTTTTTCACCATGGCCTGCCTGTTTCACAGGAACAGGGGTATGGCCCGCATCATAGAAAAGCGTGGGGGCATATACCAGTTTTCTGCCAGGGACGGGTGGTTTATCTTTCAGGCCATCGCATGATATGGCGGTTAATTTTCGCTTTTTGTTTCATCAATAACAGTCAGCGGGGCGTGATCCTCTATCTTTAAAGGATCAGTATCGTCTGCCATGGCGTTGCTGCCGTTATTATTGCTGATAACGGTTATTTTGGTGTTGTCGTAACTTCCACCGAACACAGATTCTTTTACATCAATTTCGGATATTGTCGTGACCTTGTTTTCATTGAGTTCCTTGAGAAAAGCTTCTTTTCCTTTTTCCATAAAGGCGAGGATTATCGGGAAAACAATCAGGAAGATGACGGCGCCAAAAAACAGAAAGAATGAAGCCAAGGTACCGATTATTCCGTCATGTTCCAATTTAAAGAGCAGTAAAATGATAGCGAAAAACGTTATAAATACTATTTTGTAAACTGTCATTCCGCGTTTGGAGAGCGTAAAGCGCGAGCGGACGTGTATGCTTTTTCCTTTCTCCCTCCGATAAAGGGTCTTTTCCAGCTTCATCCTTTCCCTCATCCCCTGAAAACTCATATTATACCATCGTATCTATTTTATCGCAACCGTGGAGCGAAGAACAACGCTTAGCGGCCTCTGAGACGGTTCCAAAACAATCGCGCCGGGTGAGATTCTTCCACCCGGCGTCGCGCAAGCCCTATTGTTTCAAACCCTCCTGAAGTTTGCTCAGGGCTTTCTTCTCGATACGGGATACGTAGGAACGCGAAATGCCGAGGCTCTCTGCCACCTCGCGCTGCGTTTTGCCGCAGCCGCCGCACAGCCCGTACCTGAGGCGGATGATGATCTGTTCCCGACCTTCAAGAACGGACCGTATCAAGCGATAAAGCTTTTTGATTCGCTGTGTCAGATCAACCTTTTCCTCCACTTCTTCATCTTCACAACCCAGGATATCGATGAGGGAAATCTCATTGCCCTCAATATGATGTACATATGCTAGAGGTTTTAGGATACAGCTTTAGCCGGAATTCATCGCTGCCCCAATCTTTCTCTTTGTAATACTCTACTTTTTCGAGTATGCCCTTAAGCAGCATGTTTTTGTCCTTGGGTTCGTCGAGCGTGGGGTATATGTCAATGACATTCTTTATCTGGGTAATCGTATTGTTCAAATTGTCATTGGCATTATTGAGGCTTTGTATTTTGGCCTCACAAGCCTTAATAGCATTTTTCACTTCCGTTATTTTATTGGATAACAATTCAGAACGGGCTTTGAACGTAGCCACATCGTAAATACCTTGTTCTAGCAGGTCAAAAGTTTTTAAATGCTGTGTTTCCAGAGTTTTTAGCTCATTTTTCAGCTCATTAAGGTTTTGAGTAAGCAGAGCTATTTCATCATTAAAGGGTTTTTGTGGTCCGGCTTCGAGCTTTATTTCAAGAGTATGAAGGTATTTTTTCAACTCCTCTATCACAGCTTTTTCTACACTGGAAAATCTGTTGCTCTTTATGCCGCACTTATTACTGCAAATTAAGAATGGCTCGGTTTTTACATAAGGCCTACGTTGCATTTTTGCTCCGCATATGCCACACACAACGAGGCCGGCCAAAGGATTCGCAAGCCCGCGAATCACCTGGTAGGGAGGATGGTATTTCCCGGCGAGTATCGCTTGCGCTTTTTCAAATGTTTCAGGGTCAATGATAGGCGGATGCTTGCCCTTACATATGACCCATTGGCTTTTTGGCCTGAGCTTGACATCCTTTTTCTTTCCGGGCGTTTTTGACTTCTTAATCTTTTTCGCCTTCCAAACCACATTCCCGACATATATTTGCCTTTTCAGAATGGCGCCTATCATGCTGCCGTCCCATTTGCCGCTATATTCTTGATTATTCAGTTTCCGTATGCTTGAATACGGCTTAATGCCCAGCTCATTCAGGTAATTGGCAATGGAGCCATAACCCATGCCGTGGTTGACATAGAGATCAAATATCATCCGGACAACCTTGGCTTGTTCCTCATTTATAGTGAGGGTACGGGTCTTTTTGTCAACCCTTAAGATGTCATAGCCATAGGGTGGCAAGGTAGCAATGTAGTTCCCTTCTTCTACCGAACGAATACGGCCGCCTTGCATACGGCGGGTAATCATTTTATATTCTTTGCGTCCCATGAAGGCCTCAAATTCGAGGTAGTCTTCATCGAACTCATTGGATAGATCATAGATCTTCCCAGGCGTAATAATTTTGATATTGGCCGCCTTGAATTTCTTAAGGATGTATCCCTGCTCCTCGGTGTCACCACGTCCGAATCGCTGGATATCCATAACAAGTATGCCTTCTATGAGCCTGTTCTCAACATCCTTTAAGACTTCGAGCATTGCAGGGCGAAAATAGAGTTCCTCGCCGGATACAAGCTCTTCGTGGATATTCACTATTGTATAATTGCGTTCCTTCGCTAATCTGAGCAATGCAGCGCGATGACGAGCCAAGGTTTCCCCTTGTCCAATCGTCTTTTCTAGCTCTTCATCTGCTCTGGATTTACGCAGATAGATATCAACCTTCAATTTGGATCACCCTCTTAGATAATAAATACTCCAGGTGGATCAAAGCAAATTACATATTAAGTAGTGTTTTGCTCATGCCCTTTTATCGTCTCGCCCTCGCCACGGCCTCAGCCTTTAAATCTGCACGAAATTTTTAAAGTAATATACAATGTGAAATTTAGACTCCTCCAAGCTAAAAATCCGGATCCAGCCAAAGCTCACGTAACCTTTCAACATTTTTACCGTACTCATCCGTATAATGTATATATCTAATGCGCCTATAAGCCATCATTTCTGATGCAATTTTGGTTTGTAACTCTTTATATAATGCATTTTCCTTGATACGCGCTATTTTATTGTAGGCAGCCGATACCGATACCTCATATATCTCTGCCACTTCTTTGGCATTGTATCTTTTCCATAGTATGGCCGCTGTGGGCATAAGCAGTTCATCAACAAATATATTGGCTTCTCTTTCCATAATGTAATCCATATACAGCGAATTGGCAGTGCTTTTAAAGTGGTCAAGCAAAATATGCCCTAGCTCATGCGCTACGGTAAACTTGAATCTGGTGGGACAATGTTCAAAAAGGTCCTCATCAGCAAATATCCTATACTTATCTTTTACCTGATCATAGCATGTAAAGCCTGGAATACCTTTAAGGTCTTTTATTCTCAGTGAAATTGGCTTACCCAAAGATGCGATTATCCCTCGAATGTCTATTGCTGTTGAAGTGTCGATATTCAGCTCTTCTAATAGATTAGAAGCCTTCCGCCGGATTTCATAGCAGCGAGCATCCTCAGATACAATCAAGGCATACCCTCCTTTGGTATGCCTTAATTATACTTCGAATTAAGTTGCGTTACAAGAACATATGTTCTTTAAATTATTAAACACTGATTAGTTGCACTCAAAGATATCATTTTATTGTACTACTTATTGCAGAATAATTTCAATATTTGCTATGATAATATTGCATGACAAAATGATCGATATAAAAAATGTAAAGGATGTCTATATACATTATTAAGGAGTATCATAAAACAATGAAAACGCGTGACATTGACATTCGAGGCTCATTGCATCAATATCTTAAAGACATCTTTAAGTACGATGAAACCACTAAAATAGTGCATGAATTAAACGTATGCTATGGAGCAGCTCGTGTCGATATAGCTGCAATTAATGGGTCCTTCTATGGATATGAGATAAAAAGTGATAGTGATACATTGGAGCGATTACCTCAGCAAAAGGATAGTTATAACAAGGTGTTTGATTATATAAATATTGTTTGCAGCCAGGTTTTATTAGAAAAAGCCGAAAAAATTATACCAGATTGGTGGGGTATTTACATTGCAAAGTCGATAAATGATGAAACAGTATCTATTGTAAAGGTAAGAGAAGCAAAATTAAATACCGAGTTGGATCCATTTTCTTTAGCTCAATTCTTAAGAAAAGACGAGATAATAAGTATATTAAAAGAATTAGGAGCCGAAAAGAAAATGTTCCGGCTCCCGAAATATGCTTTATGGAGTGAACTGGCCCAAAATTGCAAGCTTGACTTTTTGCGTGAAAGAGTTAGGTTGATTTTGAAGACGAGATATAATTGTAGTACTGATTAGCCACGTAAGTTAGGTGATGATTTGTATTTCGCTTGACCCATTCTGGCAAATTGCCATGATTACAACCTTTGCTTCCACTGCAAGTTTTATTTGCGCACTCGTTGATTTTTTCATCGCCCCAGCTAAATTCTTCGCCACAATAAATATCTTTTCTTTTTATTAACGCTCTACACAATTTGTGATATTGTGAAAAATCTCTTGGCCTAGTAGGATCATGTTTACCTCTGATTATGTACCAGTAATCATCTTTTGTATATCTTATAGTGGGTATGATAGTAGCACCTTGAGACAAATTCAGATCTAAAGGATCATCAACACAATAATCACCAAATGCGATATCCTTGATTTTACTTCTTATGTTTTTGTAAATTAACCATTCATGTCGAGATAATCGTGTTATACTATTGTTCTCTAATCCTGACAATGTAACAGGAAAAGAAGAAGCGGCGAAAATTATCTTATCAAACTGATCAATTCTTAATTTTTTATACAAGCTACATATAATGTCTGAATAACTTATTGGGCTTATTTTAGCATCTACCATATAAAAATCCAAAAGAATGGAAGGCTTACTATCTGAGATATTACAGCTATTCATAATATAGTTAGTAACTTGATTTATGGATTCTGTATCAACATTAAGTAATCTTAGTAAATAGCCATGACTGAAATTATGCTTTTGAGCAGCAATTATTCTATAGAAAGCATTATCGTTCAAATTTGAAATTACAGGTATTATTTTAAGATCAAGACTAATTGCGTGATTAATAATCTTAGCGAAATATGGTGCAATAAGACTGGAAAACTTGCTATATAAATTTGGAGAAAAACCCAAATAAAAAGGTTCATTATTGCCCCAAAAACGATTTATTTGGGCAGTAAGCTCATCAGGAGACGTTGATAAATTAACCAATGAAATTAAGGGCGTTAATTTGCTTTTTACATCTTCTGATAGATTCATTAGAGCAAACTGTTCACCCTGTTTCCATTTTAAAATTGGAACATACTTCATACACTTAAACCCCCTTTTTAAAATAAAACATGTGTTTCGTGATAATAAAAAGCCAAGTTCACAATTCTTGTGCCTTGACCTTTGGATGTAGCTTAAGCTGCCATTTTATTATGGTGTTATCTTAAGTTAACCAATTACAACAAAAGCAGAATTACTGTTGCCACGAAAAGTAGGGTAGAAAGTATTGGAACTAAACAACCGCCTCCGGTAACCATTCGTCCAATCTTACGTTGACGGCCCGAGCGTGTAGTAGGAATGCCAGTTGCCCTGGCGATTTTACGTTTGGCATTCGTAATGCCCAATGCACGTTTCCAGCTAAAAGATAACCCCGGAATACCCGTGTTTGACCCTCGTCTTCTGGACATAGGTACCACCTCTAAACTGTTCCTATTTATCCTCACCAATAATCTCTTTTTTAATGTTCTAACCTAATAAAAAAAGCCAAGTCCACAATTCTTGTGCCTTGACCCTCCGAAGTAGCCTGTGCTGTCATACTTATGAAACGAGCTTCTGAAGCTAATTATGACCCTAGACTTTTTCTGCTTTTTTATAATTTTCAAAGAATAATTACTTTATGAATATGTCAGTCCTCGTTTATAAACTCCTTTACAAGCTTTGTTACAAGTTCTAACTGCTCCGGCGTAAGCTTTTTTACATCTCGGAAAAGAACTTTTGCTTCTGGTGGCCAGTCGTCATTTGAAGTGCCTGGGTTGCGCTCATCGGTACGGCCGAGCAGGTAGTCAATAGAGACATCAAAAAAGGAAGCAAGATTTTGAATCGTATTAATGTCAGGCTCTGTCTCACCTTTTTCCCAACGCGCAATAGCTTGCTGGGTAACCCCTAAATGGGTAGCCAGCAATGATTGGGAAATCCTTTTTTCAGTCCTTAGCAATTTGAGCCTTTCAGGAAACATGTCTGATGCTCCTTTTTTTGATCATTATACAACACAAAGTTGTCTACTTAAATCTTTACAACAAAATTTGCTAAGAATATATTGACAACAACAGAATGTTGTTTTATTATAAAGACAACAAATTGTTGTTAAACAGAGGTGAGTCACATGAGAATGTGGTTAAAAGATCTACGGCATAAAATGGCATTATCCCAATCTGAAGTAGCAAGTAAAGTCGGGATAACTCAACAACAGTATAGCTTCATTGAAAACGGCAATCGGGCACCATCTGTTGAAACTGCAAAATCTATTGCGGCTGTCCTCGGCTTTGACTGGACACGTTTTTATCAAGACGATGAGAGACTTCCCAAGACCGGTACCGAACAAGCTTGCTGAGAAGATGTATATTGTCAAGGATCATGGCTCTTGCCAGGGAGCGGTACCAGGTGTCTGAAAGAGAGAGCGCCTGAAATTTGAATCCAGGCGCCATATCAAGCCTCCTGCTTCTTAGTTGGACAAGACGTGGGGGAACTCGTCGGAAGCAGGTACATGGAGCGGTAGGGGAAGGATGTTGAACAGCTTTCAATTCAAGTATAACCGGAAGGAGGTGAATTGAGAATGAAGCAGTCCTGCGAGAACATATACAAAAATGCCAGACGAGCTGCAGGATTGACCCAGGAACAGGCAGCGGAGCAACTATTCATATCTGTACGTAGCCTTGTTGACTATGAATCCGGCAAAACACTGCCGCCAGATGATGTGGTTTGCAGAATGGTAGAGGTATATGGCTCAAAGCCTCTCGCATACCTGCACCTGAAGAACTCCACCGAAGTGGGCCGGAGATTCCTTCCAGAACTGAACATTCTGGACCTTCCCAGGTCAGTATTGAAGCTTCAAAAGGAAGTAAAGGATATCACAGATATTCAGCACCAGATGGTCGACGTGGCTTGTGATGGCGTAGTGGACAGCCATGAAAAAGAGACCTGGTCAAACATCGAAAAAGAGCTCATGGAAATGGTAGGAGCCGGCCTGTCTGTGGTTTTCGCATGGAGATAAAAAAATACGGCTTATTAGCCGCATATCAAATACCCTAACCCAATACTACCACGGACATGTAGGCATGTCAAGAAATTGAGCGCAGGAATTATGAGCATAGTGTACAAACAGTATTTAATAGGCTTTTAGGGGTGATGACCATGCCGATCATTGTTGAGATAGTGGAACCGGATATTACACCCGAGGAAAACGCCAGGCGCATTAAGGACCTTGAAGACATCATCTCAAGATTGCTGAAGTGCAAGGCTACATTGACTTACAAAAACCAGGACGAACAGAAGCAATGAAATACATACCATTTTTTCTTTTTCATTCAACTGGGACAAGCTCTAAAAGAGCTTATGAATAAAAAGTGAGGTGCAAAAAGGATGGATAAAAGCAAGTTTATCACTAATCAGTACGAAGTCAAAACGATTGAATCTGGAATGCATTGCGGAAAAGAAACAGCCAGCACCTTGGCGGAGGCACTGGCGGGAAAAAAGCAGACTCAGCTGAATCAGACGTATGAGCATTCATGTCAAAACGGTACAGAGGTAAAAATAGCTATTTGCATGGAATTGAATAATTTCAATGAGGCCGATCTTGATGAATTGCGAAGTTATTTTGCTGAATGCTCTCACAACTATTACCTACACGGCATACTGGCCTAATAATATGCCTTAAGAAGCTCGGGTTTGCCGTCAAAGGTGTCGACCTCAATATTTTTCACAAGTAAGCGTAAGTTCTCATGCATTAACACATCGCCAATTTGAATGTCGCAGGGTAGCAAGAAAGCAATATGCTTACCGCCTTCGTCCTTATTGGACAAACCCTGCAAGGTTGCGATAATGTTTGAGTTTCTTTCAATATCGTAATTCACTAGGTCGAACGCAAAGTCTTTAAAATATGTCTTTGCCGAGACAGGTAACGACGCCAATTTCAACACCTCCCTTCAGGTATATATTACCAATATGCGACAGGGAGAACAAGAGAGGTGAAATCAATGAAGTACATTGTGGCATCACCTGGAGAGCGAACAATTACTGTTGAGGCACAAAACAGCACGCAGGCCAAAAGGAAGGCCTGCAGATACTGGGGCATAAAACCGAGTGACAAATGGTGTGGGATTACAGCGCTAAAAGCAAGAAGGATTCGGGAAGGTGATCAAGATGCAAACAACATCAGCAACATATGAATACCACCTCCCTCTGCCTACATTTTACCAGGAGGGAGCGGTAACAACAATATAGCCCGCCGGAGCGTATCCGGCCCACGGCCCACAGCCATGGGTTGACCTCCTGATAAGGCGGGGCCCGGTAAATGACCCATACTGAGGCCCCGCCATATAACCCAAAACAGTAATCCCTGGCATAGTGAGGGGATGCCAGGTTAATGGATCAGCTTCCCGGCGGAGCGGGGGGCCGCCGGGAAGCTGAATTGAACAGAGGGAAGGAGGGTAGCAATGGGATTCATACTGAGGATCAACTTGTTTGCATTTGATGTCGAAAGGCTTGAGGAAAAGGCTATACCTGCAAACATCAAAAAGTCGCCAATGATTTTGCCGACAGCTGCAACCAATATCCCGGATGGATTCACTTAGGGCCCATAGTGGCCCGGTGGTAAGCGGTGGCCCCCGAAACAGCCAAAATACTTAATCAATATATGCGGTTTATTTCTTAACCCAAAGGCGGGATTACTGCCAGGGGGGGATCCCGCCTTTACATGGAGAGGTACCCGAGAGGCCCAGGGGTGGACAGGCCATCCATCACGCAGGTTCGATTCCTGCCCTCTCCACCTGATAAGGAAGGGGGAAAGGCATGAGGATTGAGGAGCTGGCAGGGAAACCGTGCATAGCTGACAATAAATTTTACGGCAGATACCTGGGAACTATCATTGGGCTGCATGAAAAAAACAAGCTTAATACCACCAGGATCCTGGTCAAAATCGAGAAATGCCTGAGAAAGCCATCAACCCTTCCGGAACTTGTCCCATATGGCCATGTGAAAAGACAGGAGTATCTTCCCGGGGAGATCCACCATTTTGACATCGGGGAGGTGAGCTTATTAGCAGGAGACTCACGTGCCGCGACTGCGGCAGATTCAACTATTGCCTGGAGCGGCGAGGAATATGTCGAGACTTTAGCCAGAAAGGAATGAGGGAGAATGATCAGAACGGAAAAGTTCGATTGGCACGTAGTGAACCGAAGCAAGCGGTATCCTGACCCCGTGAATGAGCATGATATCAACCTGTTGGAACAGATGGGCGCAAATATCGTACTCGATAGAACCCAAAAGATTGTCTACATATTGGACAAGCGAAGGAACCTGACCAGGCGTGCGATGAATGAACGCCGGAAAAGGTTTTTGACCAGGTGGGATCCGTTCAGATGAAAGGCATATATCAGGACATCATCGTTGTTGAGGTAAAAGAGTGGGTTAACAACTTGGTCCGGATAGAAACGGCATATGGAAGCTTTACGGTGAAGGATGATGAAGTCGTCATAATACCGGATGAGATATATGCCCGGGAAGCGGAGCGGCTGGAAGAACTGAAAAACTACATACTTGCCGGCCATCAGAAGAAGGAGGAAATCAAGCACAGGTATCTGGCCAAGAAAGAAGAGATTGAAGATGCCATCACAAAGGCTAAGGTGGAGCGGGATGCAATCATCCAAAGAATGAAGGCAGAAGTGCTGATGATGTGTAGAGGAGGGAATCAAGCTTGCTGAGTATTAAGGATGAACTGCTTCAGCGGGTGGTTGACGACTTCGACACCATTTGGTCCGGCGGAAAGATGCTCAGCTCAGTATGTTCGATCAAGACTGAAATTCCCAAACGCTTGTGAATTTGCCCAGGAGAGGAGGATGTAAAGCATGGTATCAGAAGCTATTCAGGCTATTCAGAATGAGATTGATTCAGAAAAGGATAATCCTTGCATTAAGGTTATCGGTGAATTTTTGATCGAATATATCCGGCGGCATCCGGCGGTAGCCGGCGCCATATACAACTCTGGCAAGTATCTCACGGGAGCCTACAAAGCCATTGAGGATTATGCCAGGAAAAAACCGCGTCATGGGAACTGTGTGGCCGTGGCGCCGGATGAAGCCTTTGAGCAGGTTCTGAAATTCTACGGGATAGAACATACAGATAATGGCCCAGTATTCCAGTCTCGATTCCTTCAGGATGCGCCGGTCACTCCAAATGCAGCAGTTGAGGAGCGGAGCAGCTTTACTCTCGATTTGGCAGATTTACTGTGAGGTGCTGCACGATGAACAAGAGGGAGTTAAAGAATATCCCGGTACCTGATTTCCCCAGGTATCGAAAATCACCTAATAGCAAGATAGAATATGTCTATTCCGCAAAAATCATTCCTGTGACAGGGCAGAAGATATTGGTTGTTACCTTTTATAAGGTAAGAACAAAATCAGTTGAATTTCGCGTGTTTTCAGACGGAACGAATTTTATTACGCAGAAGTTTGATCCTGATAAATGGTCTGAGGCATGCGTCATAAACTTGTTGCCTTATTATTATGCAGAGAAAGTTACAGCTGATAGCAAAGCATCAGGGAAAATCGGCGTCGATTACTTTTCCAATGGAAAGCCCAATACGCTTGAGGCTCTTATCGCCTTCCAGGCCAAAATCAGAGAAAAAGAGTATAAAGCCCGTGAAGAAAAAATCAGAATAAGCACACAAAGCTTCATGAACATGATCAAAGATCTACCAAAAGATCTTGAGCGCTGGATCCATAATGTGCCCTTAAAGGCGAGTAGGTACATCTATTATAAGCGGCATGGAAAGATAATTGAAGGATATTGCACGAATTGCAGGCAAGACGTTGTTGTTAAAAAGGCAAAGCATAATGAAAAGGGACGATGCCCAGCCTGCAGGAGCCAGATAACCTATAAAGCCATAGGGATTTCAAGAAGGGTTCGGGATCACTCGTTCTTTGCAATCTTGCAGCGCGGAGAAGGACATCTACATGGTGCCATTATTATCAGGTGCTTTTATGTGTATAGAGAATTTGGACAGCATTATAGATCGCCCGAGACCCGGTTTTCCGAGGATGCTAGATACATTATCAGCAATAAACAGCTTATCATGTTCAAATATGAATCTGTCTTCAACCGATTTTACCACCGGTATACTCCTCCGGATTGGCATCGGAAAAAGCAACCTGAAATCTCTCAGGAATACTATCTGTACACGAGGAACCTGAAGCATGTCCTGAAAGATACATCTTGGCAGTATTGTGCAATAAAAGAGTTTGCACAACATATAGGGCCATTCAATGTAATTAGTTATCTCCAAACCTACATTAGGCATCCGGCCATTGAATATATGGTGAAGCTAAAACTGTATAAGTTAGTATCTGAATGCCTTACATACCATCCGGAAGCAATCAATTTATACGGGCCGGAAGCAATCAATTTATACGGGAGATCCCTGAAAGAAGTACTCGGTGTGGGTAAGGAGGATCTTCCTTTTATCCAGAAATATGATCTTTCGGACCATGAACTGAGCCTTTTTCGCATGCTTAAAAACAAAGGTTACAGGCTATCACCTGAGGTCCTTCAATGGGTTAGGAAAAATTTGCGCTACTATACTTACGAAAAAGACCTTATTGCTTACCTTACCGAATATACAACTCCGGAGCGTGTCGTACGATACGTCACACGTCAGATGCAAAAATGCCAGTATCATTATGCGCATTTTACTATGCGCGATTGGCTGGATTATCTGGAGAATGCCAAAAAGCTTGACTATGACCTCAGAAGTAACTCGATCCTTTTCCCCAAAGATTTAAGAACAGCGCATGATAGGGTTATTGAGCTAATTAAAAAGAAAGAAGAGGCTATCCATGACGAATCCATAAAGGAGCAGGAAGCGGAGCTGAATGAACTTTATGGTTACGAAAAGGGAGGTTATATTGTCAGGGCTCCAAAAGGCGTGGATGAAATCATTGCTGAAGGAGCGGCTCTTAACCATTGCGTAGGGACCTACATAAGCAGGATAGCCAGAAGAGAAACGACGGTTTTGTTACTAAGAGAGGCAGCAAATCCGGACAAGCCGTTTTATACCATCGAAGTAAAAGACGGAAATGTCCGGCAAGTCAGAGGATTGAATAACTGCGAAGCAACTCCAGAGGTCAAAAAGTTTATGGCCAAATGGGAGAAAACCATAAAAGCCAGGATAACCAAGCGAAAGAAATCTGAAAACCAGGTAAGAATTATGATTTCAGCATAAAAGGAAGGAGGATTACTAATGGGAGAAATACAGGTTCAAAGGACCCCAGAATTGATCGCTGCGGAGATAAGGAATATCCACTCACAGACAGTAAGGATGGTTCTGTATAATGCCATCGAAATTGGGCGCCGGCTTGTTGAGGCGAAGAGCATGGTACCCCATGGTGAATGGGGAAAATGGCTTGAAGAACAAGTCAATTACAGCCAGAGTACGGCCAATAACTTCATGCGGTTGTTCCGCGAGTATGGCTCTGAACAGATATCCCTTCTCGGCGATGCAAATCTTAAAAATCCCATCTTTAGTAGGCTCTCATACAGCCAGGCCGTGGCCCTTTTAGCATTACCAGAAGGGGAGCGGGAAAAGTTTGTCCAAGAAAATGACATTGAGAACATGTCCACTCGAGAGTTGCAGGCGGCCATCAAAGCCCGGGAGGATGCGGAGAAGAAGTTGAATGATGCTCTGCAGAGGGAGGATGAACTAAGGAAAAAGGTTGATGAATACCAGGCGGCCATCAACAAAGAGAAGGAAGCACAGAAGGAGGCGCAGGCAAAGGTCGAAGAACTCGAATCCAGGATCAAGCAGCTGGAAGAAGAGATTGAGAACAAGGAGCCCGGGCCAGAAGTTAATTTGGAATTGGAAAGGGAGAAAATCCGCTCCGAGTTGGCGGAACAGATGAAGAAAGACCTTGAGGCAGAGCGGAAAAAGCTCCAGGCTGAGAAGGATGCCATAAGTAAAGAAATAGAGGCCCGGGATAAGAGAATTAAGGAGCTTGAGGTCAAGGCAGCCACCGGGGCAAATGAGGATACGCAGCTTTTCAAAGTGCTTTTCGATCAAACAGTTCAGGCATTTGACAAGCTATTGAAACAGCTCGCGAAGATAGAAGCTTCTAATCCTGAAATGGGATCCCGATATGTCGGAGCGGTGGTCAAGGCTCTGGAGAAAATGCAGGAACAGTTGACTAAGGATAGGGGATAAAGCCATGAGAAGCAGGTATCAGAGAAACTGGTTATGGGTACTCACCTTTCTCATCATGGTCATCGTTTTAGTGATCTTCAGCATAAAGGCATCAGCAGATGTCAATGGTGCAATAGAAAGAATGCAATTTGAAGTTCAAATGCTCCGGGAGCTGGCGGCTAGGCAGGAAGAGGTTATCCTTCAGCAGAGACAGATAATAGAAGGGTTGCAGTCTTTATCGGACAATCAACCCTGTTCATCAGAAGAAGAGCCTGCACTTCCAGATAGGATTAAGGGCCGGGAGCTTACTCCGATAACAATGCGCGTGACAGCTTATGATTTGTCATATGAAAGCTGTAAGAAGTACCCGGACCATCCGGAGTATGGCATTACAGCATCCGGAAACAAGGTTGTCCCATGGTTCACCGTGGCAGCTGGCCCGGAGCTTGCATTTGGAACGAAGTTATTCATTCCATATTTCAAGGACAAGCCTAACGGAGGTATCTTCGTAGTTCAGGACCGGGGAAGCGCTATAAAGGAAAACTGCCTGGATATCTACATGGAAAGTCATGAGGAGTGCATGGCATTCGGTGTCAAATACCTGGATGTTTATATCCTTGATTGATTAAGGAGGGGAGCGGCTTGGAAAGACGGGGAGATTGGACCGGTACATATTCGGGGATAAAGTTTTATCCTTTGGATCCTCGGCCTGAGGATATCTGCCTTTCAGACATATCACATGCCTTGTCAAATATATGCAGGTTCAACGGGCAAACAAAGGTTTTTTATAGCGTTGCGGCTCACTGCTTCAATGTATACCGCTGGCTATGGGATAGGGGCCATAGTGTGAGGGTTTGCCTCCTGGGACTCCTGCATGATGCAGCTGAAGCATATATCTGTGACATTCCCAGGCCATTGAAGCAATACCTGCCCGGATATAAGCAGATCGAGGAGCGGATTATGCAAGCGGTATATGAACGCTTTGGTATTGATCCTCCCGCTCCCGAAGAAGAAGAGATTATCAAGCAAGCGGATGATTATATCCTCAGCCTGGAGGCCAACATGCTTATGACTGATACCTCAGATTGGAACCTGGTGGAGAGCGGTGATAGCAGCTATCTCGACATCGATTCTGAGAATGCACAGGTAAAATTTGAAAGCATAGCAAAGGTTCTGCTCAAGGTTTGCAATGATGGATGGTCCGATGCAGATTGCAAGGGGAAACCTGATGAGGATGGCATAAAAGGCAAACGATGGTTTGACTTTGATCCAGATACTTCAGTCAATAAACGGGAGATGAGGTAAATGGAAGTGCCATGGGCAGAATGGCTCATAAAGGAGAGAGAAAGGAATCAAAAGCTCAGGAAAGCCTTGCTAAATGCCGCTCAATATGTAGATTTGGCAAGGATCCTGGCTCAGTTCATGAAGGAGCAAGGAACAAAAGATATGGATGCAGACATAAGTGGAGCGGAGAGATGCCTTAAGGTGATATGGGAGACTTTGGCTGAGTGTTAAGGGGGAAGGTACATATGATCGTGAGAATATCAATCTGGTCTATCGCTCTTATCGTGATTTCCTTTTTAAAACAAAAGACCGGAACATAAATGTCCCGGCAACTGCCCAAGAGTATATAGTGTAAAGCACACACTTACATTATATACAAACCTGGGCAAAATGTCAAATTTTATAAGCGGGACAGGCCTTTTGTATCTCGTTATAACAATTATCTTCTCGACGAAGAGGCTTAAGGTGGGGGAAAGAGATGCCATACATAAAGGTGAAAATTTTGTCCGGGGATGTCCTTGAGTATATACAGACATTTAGCCCAAATTATGGAAATCATAAAAGCAGGAAGAAAAAGGTCAGCAAATCGACAATCAAGCAGATAATGATCAATGAGAAAAATGCCATCAACAAGGTGGCCAGAAAAATAAACGCTAATTTTGGGAAGGGGGATATTTTTCTCACTCTTACATATGAGGGGCATGTACCGAAGTATGAGCAGGCAAAGAAGGATCTTGTGAACTTTCTCCGGAGGGTCAAGTATTACAGAAAGAAGCATGGCATGCCACCTTTGAAATATATAGGAACAACAGAATACCAAGATACCAGAGCCCACCACCATATTATAATGTCGGCCATGAGCCTGGATGTGATCTCATCACTCTGGAAGCTGGGGGGAGCATACATCACCAAGCTATATAGCCGGGAATACTCCGGCCTGGCCAAATACATATCGAAGGAACCCAGGAGGAAAAGTTACGCCCGGCGATGGACCGGGAGCCGGAACCTGAAGGCCCCGGTGATCGAGGCGACAGTCATTAAGGACGGAAGCCGGCGGATTCCGGAACCAAAGAATTATAAGGTTATCGAACACACATACAGCTGTACCGAGGATGGATACTATCACCAATACATGAAAGCCATCAGGATAGGGGGGATGGACTATGCAAACGGATGGCCAGGCGCATCGGGTGCAGGAACGCTGGAGCCCGGAGCGGTACCGTCAGTATCTGGCAGAGCAACAGGGAGCGGGAAAATATCGGAACAGGGTGGTCGAAGTAGACGGCCACAGGTTCGCAAGTCAAAAGGAAGCAAATCGGTACCTGGAATTGAAAATGCTTCAGAGGAGCGGAGAGATTAAGGGCTTCGGTATTCAGCCCAGTTTCTACCTGTCTGAAGGCATACGATACATGCCTGATTTCATCGTGTGCGGAAAAGACGGGAGGATCTGGCTTGAGGATACGAAAGGGTACCGGACCAAAGACTTCAACATCAAGCAGAAGCTCATGATAGAAAAGTATCCATGGCTGGAGCTGCGGATTATTTGAGAATCCCAAACGTTTGGGATTTTGGAGTAAAGCACAAAGGAACGGTAAAGGAGCGGTAGTGATGGGGAAAAAGTCTACTTCTACTATTTCATCAGAAGTGCATGAAATCATACGAAAATCTGTGGATGCAGCTGTCAAGAAAGCTGCAGAGGCAATCATCAGGGCCAACAAGGAAATAGAAGCCAGCCAGCGTGACTATTTTAAGGAAACGGAGCGGCTTCTATACTCATTGCCGGCGCTCAAGTTGAAAGTGGCACAGGATGAAGAGGATCTTCGTGAGGGTTTACTGAAACTCAAAGAGAAATCAAAAGATGTTATCTGCCCTTCAAAGTTTTATGGCCCGAATGATCCGGAAGCCAGAGAAGCCCAGTACATAAATGACCGAATGGCCAGCATGGAGCGAACCAAGCGGGAGATCCAGCGGATTGAAAGAGCGTTGGAGACTATCCAGGATGATGAGTATTACGAAATCATTCCCATGAAATACTGGGATGGGCTTTCTCCAACAGAAATTGCGGAGCGGCTTAATTGTGATGAGCGGACGTTTTACCGGCATAAAAATAGGCTGGTAAATAAGCTTAAGGTTGTGCTGTTTGGTGCGGATGCCTTGTGATTGAAAAGTGCAAGCTATGCGATATTTGAGGGATAAGCCTTGTCAAATGTGCAATCATAGGGGTTTGACTTGCCGAAAAGGACATAGCATGGGTGGCCTTCATCGAAAATGCTTCGAATGCATTGATATGAAATTTTGTATGAAAGCGCACCGCACGGCGCCAGCAGATATACAATAAGAAAGGCAGGTGAAGAACCCTCCGTTCTGTCTGATTGGGGTGATTCTATATAAGACGTAGACGCATCATATCATCAAAGGCCCTGCGGTGCGGTGCAGGGCTTTATTATTCAATCTGTCACTTTCGTGTCAGAAAACTGTCAGTGACGTGTCAGTTTAACCGTGGTATTATGATTATGATAGTATTTTTATCTAATGAGCCCCCGAGATTATGTGGGCTCTTTTGCTTTATAAAAGCTGGTGGCCGGACATGCGGTCCGGAGGGAGGGGTTGGGGGAAACGGTCTATAAGGGCGCTGCCGGGCATGGTGAATCCTCCTCGGTGGCGCCTAAACATGAGTTTCGATTTCCAATTGTTTACGGGTCCTTCCTAAGGGGGTATCGAACGCGGGTCCGCCGACCCCGAAATTTCACCCAGTATAAATGAAAAAAATCGCTTGTGAAATTGTGAATTGGAGTGATAAAATGGCGCGCCCATTTGCCAAGATGATAAATGGAAAAATCTGCATGACAACAGCAGCTATAACCGAAATCCTGGGTATAACCCAGCAGACTTTGTCACTCTGGAAATCACAAGGATGTCCCCAAGAGGCGAGGGGTTGGTGGTCGATTCGGGATGTCCTGATATGGAAGGGTCTGCTCACGGCTTCAGGACCGAGAACGGAGGATGAGGCTGAAAGGATATCATGGGCTCAGAAAAAGATAGAAGCAGAAGCAAAGCTAAAGGAGCAAAAGGCCGAAGAGGCAGAATTCAAAAATGCGATCATCCGGGGGGAATACATACGGAAAGATGAAGTCACCGCTGAGCTGCAGCGGTTTTTTGTTGTGCTAAAAAGATCCATGCTGGGGTACAGCCGGCGGATTGCCACGGAGCTGGCTGCTTATGTTGATTCAGTAACCGCCAGGAGGATTGAAAAAATGATCACGGAGCTGACTTACGATGCTCTTGAACAACTTAGCATTGACGGAGTATACAAAGCGCCGCCGCGTAAGAAGACCAAGGCTTGAATGGCCGGATTGGATTAAGAACGCGCTGAGAATATTCAAGCCTCCTGAACGCCTGACAGTTTCGGAATGGGCGGACAAATACAGGATACTGGATGCCAAAACATCGGCAGAGCCCGGACAGTGGAGGACGGCCAGGACGCCATATCTTCAGGGTATCATGGATGCGTTCAATGATCCGGACATTGAAGAGATCATTTTCTGCAAACCAACACAGGTGGGTGGAACGGAGACACTCAACAACATTGTCGGGTATATCATCACACAGGACCCAAGTCCAACGCTAATTGTTTATCCGACGTTGGAACTGGCTGAATATACATCCAAAAACAGGGTGCAACCAATGATAAATATTTGCCCTATCTTGAAAGAACGTTATCAGGAACGGGAGAGTAAGTTGCTTGAGCTGCAATTTGACGGCATGTATGTCGTTCTTTCAGGGGCCAACTCGCCAGCGTCCCTAGCGTCCCGGCCAATACGCTTCCTTCTCATGGACGAGGTGGATAAATATCCGCCAAGCGCAGGAAAGGAGGCTGATCCGAGAAGCCTGGCGCGCGAGCGTACAAAAACCTTCTCGCATAACAAGAAAATCTTCCAGACTTCCACGCCAACCAAAAAGTCAGGACCGATATGGCAAGAGTGGGAGAATGCAGATGATCAGCGAAGATATTATGTGCCATGTCCGCACTGCGGCCACTATCAAACGCTTCGGTTCAAGCAAATAAAGTGGCCGGAGACGGCCAAAACACCTGATGAAGTTCTGAATACCGCATATTATGAATGCGAACAATGCAAAGGTATAATTACCGATGGTCACAAGCCCGGTATGCTCCGCGCCGGCAAGTGGGTATCAGAAAAGAAAACGGGCTCCCGAAAAACAGCGTTTCACCTGAACGCTATTTATTCACCTTGGGTACGGATTGGTGATGTCGCTTACGAGTTTGTGAAGTCCAAAGATGTTCCTGAGCTACTGATGAATTTTGTGAATTCATGGCTTGCGGAGCCGTGGGAAAACACAGAGGTTAAAATGACATCGGATATCGTGCTGGAAAGACAAAGCGAATATGAAGAAGGTGTTGTGCCTGATGGAGCAATCCTTTTAACAGGCGGCGTGGACGTCCAAAAGGATTGCTTTTATTATACCATCCGGGCGTGGGGTGCATCGATGACCAGCTGGAACATTGCGCATGGGGTTGTTGATACTTGGGCTGATGTCGAATATGTCATGAACCTGCCCTATCAGGACAGGAGGGGGAACATTTTCCAGGTGAACTTATGCGCGGTGGACTCCGGTGACAAGACGGACGAGGTTTATGATTTCTGTGTTATTAATCAGGAATGGGCGGTACCGGTTAAAGGTTCATCGAATCCCTTGCTTTCCAGGTACAAAATCAGCACCATTGACAAGACGGATAGCAAAGCATATGGAATGCGGCTTTATATTGTGGATGGCCACCAGTACAAAGACATGATAGCAGGCCGTTTAAACCGGCCGAATGGCCCCGGATCCTGGATGGTATACAAGGGATGCGACCGGGAGTATGCAGAACAAATATGCTCTGAAGAGAAGGTTATTGAAAAGCGTGGCGGTCGGGAGATAGAGGTTTGGAGACCTAAAGGCAGCCATGTTGCAAACCATTATCTGGACTGCGAGGTATATGCTGCCCTTGCTGCGGACCTACTGCACGTCAGATATTTACATGACTCTTCTCAAAAGCAAGAACAAAGCAATCCAAGACCGGACCAGCAAATACAGCAGAACAGCTTTATTAAGACATCGGGTAGTTGGATTAATCAGAGAGGTGATTGGTTGAGATGACAGTAAAAGAACAGCTTCAACAGATAAATGCAGCGATATCCGCAATAGAGAATGGTGCTCAGGAATACAGCATCGGCGGCAGGCGGTTAAGGCGGCCAGACCTATCTATCCTTTACAAGGAAAGACGCATGTTGCTGCAGCAATTACGCGAGGAGAACGGCGGCAGTGTGACAGTGGCTGTGTTCGACCGGAGGTGATGGTATTGAACTGGCTTGATAAAGCTATTGGATTTATTAGCCCTTCCTGGGCATATAGGCGTGTAGCATGGCGCCAGGCCCTAAAGGGCTTTTATGATTCCGGCGATATTGACCGCCTGAATTCCGGATGGGTACCAGTGAATGCAACCGCCGAGCAGGCAGATCGTCCGCAGAGGGATATCATACGGGCCAGGGCAAGGGATCTGGAGCGGAACAGCGACATAGCGGAGGCTATCATAGGGCCTTTTGAAAGGAATGTCGTGGGAACGGGAATCAAGGTACAGGCCAAGGTCATGAAATCAGACGGTACCGAGGATGAGAAACTTAACCAGAAGATCGAGGAACTCTGGAACGAATGGTGCCGTGCCAAAAACTGTGATATCACAGGCCAGCAATCCTTTGCGGAAATGCAGGCAATGGCGATCAGACGCCTGTTGGTAGACGGCGGGATCATCTTCGTAAAGACATATACCAATTCCGGAGTGGTACCGTTCTGTCTGCAAGCCAGGGAAGTGGATGAATTAGATACCTCAATAAACGCGTTGCCTGGCATTGGCAGTAACCGGATAATAGGCGGGATCGAACTCGATCAGTATAACCGGCCGGTGGCATACTGGTTTAAGGAATATACCCCGGACGGATTCTGGACTGGAAAATCCGAAAGAATTGAAGCCAAGCGGGTCATTTTCCTGTGGAAGAAAACGCGGCCTTCGCAGATCAGGGAGATATCCTGCCTGGCAAAGACGCTTCCGAGAGTTCGTGACGTGAACGAGTTTGTTGAGGCGGTTTCGGTTAAGGAGCGTATACTCGCCTGCCTGTCCGTATTCATTAACAAGACAGCGCCTACCGGAACATTAGGCAGGGGGATTTTAGGCAACAAAAAGGACGAAAAAAGCGGTTACCAACAGCGGACGATTGCGCCCGGCATGATCTATGAGTTGCAACCAGGCGAATCAGTGACAGCTGTTACACCATCTGGCCAGGCGACCAGTGCAAAAGATTTTATCTCCACGCAACAGCGACTGGCCGGCAGCGGGCAGGGACTGTCGTATGAAGCCGTATCACGCGATATGTCGCAAGTCAATTACAGCAGTGCACGACAGGGATTGTTGGAGGATCAGCGCACATACATGATGTGGCAACAGTTCCTGATAGAGCATTTCTGCAGGGAAGTATACACGGAATTCGTTATTTCTGCTGTTCTCTCCAAACAGCTCGATATACCTGGATTCTGGCAGAATAAGAACCAGTACCTGAAGCATGTGTGGATTACTCCTGGATGGAGCTGGATAGATCCTCTGAGAGAGGTGATGGCGAATGCTAAGGCGATTGAAACCGGCCAGGATACGCTCTCCAGGATCTGTGCTGAACGCGGTGAGGATTGGCGAGATGTACTCAAGCAGAGAGCAGCAGAAATAAAGCTTGCCCAAGAGTTGGGCATCAGCATAACAGGAGGTGGAAAAGCAAATGGCGCAGCCCAAGAAACCCCAAAAGGGGATACAGGAACACAGAACAATGGAAGCCCAGATTAGGGCAGTTGACGAAAAATCCAGGACAGTGGAGCTTTCTTTTTCTTCTGAGTTGCCATATGAAAGGTGGTTTGGCCCGGAAATTCTATCGCACGATGATGGAGCGGTGGATCTTACCAGGCTGCTAGAGGTAGGTTCAGTGCTTTTTAGCCATGGCCGTGATCCGAATTACGGCAAAATGCCCATCGCGAAAATAGAAAAGGCCTGGATAGACACGGAAGAGCGCAAAGGCAAAGCTCTTATCACCTTCGATGATGACGAGGATAGCGACAGAGTATTCCAGAAGGTCAAAAAAGGCATGCTCAAGGGAGTATCTGTCGGGTATTCCGTAAGCAGTTGGGAAGAGGTTGCCGCAGGGAAAAAGTCGGCAAACGGAAGATTCACTGGACCGGCTTATATCGCTATCAAGTGGGAACCCATTGAAATCAGCATCGAACCCACACCGGCAGATCCATCAGTAGGTGTGGGAAGGAACGCGGATGATGAGGCAGCTCCGGCCGACGGCCGTGCTGATAATAAATCAATTTCCGAGAAGGAGGAAAAGGCTATGGATGAGGAAAGGAAAGACATTCAGACTCCCGGGGCCGTCGATTCGGCCGAGAGGGGAAATGCTGCGGGTTCACCAGCAGGTACAAATGAGGAATCTGTACAGAGAGCTTTAGAAGCTGAGCGGCAGCGCATCAGTGACATAACAGCCATGTGCAGGGACTTTGACGTGGATCCTGATGAATATATCAGGAACGGAACATCTGTTGACCAGGTACGCGCTGAAATTCTTGAAAAGATGAAGGAGAGGATGAGGCCCCTCAATGCGGGGGGTTCGGGCGTGAGTGTTGAAAGGGCTGAAGAGGACAAGATCAGGGAAGCCGCGTCCGACGCTATACTTCTTCGCGCAGGAAAAGCAATTGAGAAGCCTGCGGACGGTGCCAATGATTTCAGGGGAATGAGGCTCCGCGATCTGGCTGTGGATTGCCTTGTCAGGGCTGGAAGAGCGAATGCTCACAGGCTGGATGATGATACCCTGTTCCGTGAGGCTTTGACTCCTGACAGCCAGTTCACCAGCATTCTCAACAACACTGTACGTAAGACCATGGCGACTGCTTACCGTGCCGCTCAGACCACATACCAGAGGTGGACAAGCCGCGGAAGCAACCCGGACTTCAAGGCAGTAACCCACTACCAGATTTCCGAGGCCGGGGACCTTGTTCAGATGACTCAGAGCGGTGAGTTCAAGTTCGACGAGATGAGGGATCAGGGTGTAAGCAAGGCCATTGCAACATTTGGCCGTTCCTTCGGCATGACACGCCAGGCTCTCATCAACGACGATATTGGTGTACTCACAAGGATCCCCGAGGCCTACGTGCGGGCCGCCAAGCGCGGAATCAACCGCTTGGTATACCGCATGCTGGGCACCAACCCTGTCATATTTGACGGTCATCCGCTGTTTGCCGCTGTTCATCGCAACATTGCTGTTGAAGGTGGTAACATTACTGTTCAGACAGTGGGTGCCGGACGCAAGGCAATGCGTACACAGAGGAATCTGCGCGGTGATGAGATCCTCAATATCGGTCCGAGGTTCCTGATTGTGCCCGCCGCACGTGAGACCGAGGCTCAGCAATTCCTGTCCAATACCATCGTTCCTACAACCCAGGCTAATGTGAATCCGTTTATTGGAACTCTGGAACCTATTGCTGATGCTGAACTCGATGCGCTTGTTCCTGCTGGCAGCTCTGCTCCCTGGTTCCTGGCTGCCGATCCCGCCGATGTCGACACCATTGAGGTTACATATCTGAACGGTGACGATATGCCAAAGCTGGAGAGCCAGATCGGCTTTGACTTCCTCGGTATCAAGTGGAGGATTTACATTGATTACGGTGTAACCGTGCTTGATTTCCGCGGTCTCTACATGAACCCTGGAGCCTAATCAGATTAGGCTCCTTAATACTTTTATTGAGGAGGATGATTCAGAATGTTTATCCAGGAAGGCAAGACAATTGATTATGCCAATCCCGGTCCGACCCCCATTCAGTACGGCAGCGTGGTAACGTTAAGCAATACCAGAATCGGCGTGGCTGGTGAGAATATCCCCGTTGGCGCCACCGGATCGCTGCATGTTTCAGGAGTATTTGAACTGCCGGCGGCCAACAACGTTGCGTTTACAGTTGGCCAGCAGCTGTACTGGGATCCTGTGGCAGGAGTTCTGACTGACGTAGCCCAGAATAACGTCCCTGCCGGTTGGGCAACCGAACCCAAGGCCCAGACCGATACTGTTGCAAGAGTGAAGATTGGATAATGGGGAGGGGTTATCATGATCAGGTTGAAGGCCCCCCTGAATTATCGAGGGGTTCTGGTTGAAAAAGATAGCGTTATCGGATATCTCCCGACAGATCTGCAGGAAAAACTGATCAAATCAGGAGTGGCGGAAATAGTCGACGAAGAAGCAGCAGTCGAAGAAGCAACAAAAGATAAGCTTGAGATTCCGAGCTACAGTGAGGATATGTCAAGCAAGGAACTGAAGGAACTCATGGGCAAATATGGTTTAGCCTACAAGGTCGGAATGTCAAAAAGTGAGATGGTGGCTGCATTGAATGAATACTTCGGAACGGGATCTGGAGAATCCCCCGAAACATCCGAAGATAATGGAGATACACCATCTGATTCATAAAGCCGAGGATTCAAAGTCATGAGCGGGTTCAAAGATATGGTAGAAGCTGATATCAATAAGGTGTTTATCAACACATCGGAGTTTGCCGAGGCATATACCGTTATCTATGACGGTGTAACATACGAAAATATTCCGATTGTGCTATCAGGCATAAGCGAAAAGGATAGGCACCAACTTGTATCAGACCATGTCCAGGGATTATTCTTGGCTACTACTGAAATGTATGTTGCTGCGTCCGACCTTGGCGGGGTGGTTCCCAAAAAAGGGACAAAGATCAGAATCATTGACGGGGATACTTGCCGTACGTTTTATGTTGGGTCCTCTATCAACGAGATGGGCGTGATCCGCTTGGAGTTGGAGGTGCTTGATGAATGAGTACCGTATATTTTGACGAGATCGGCGAGTATAAACTCGACCGAGTTACAAAGCTGCTGGCAGGTATCCCCGGCGGCGTCTATAAGGCTGTTGGCAGCGCCATAAAGCGTGCGGCACAGCATGGCCTGACGTTGGGTATGCGGATTGTTTCCGAGGAGTATGCTATCGGGCAGAGTGAGCTAAAACGGCGTACAAAACACATTAATACAATCGTCCGGGATAATGCAGGCTCTTACGAGGTAACCTTCGGCTACCGAGGCAATGTTATTCCACTGATCAAATACGATACGCGTGTGAATCGGTCCGGGCGAGTATATACCAGGGTTTTAAGGCAAAATGCTCGGCAGGCTCTCGAACATGCATTTATAGCAAGAGTTGGCTCGCATATGGGAGTATTTGAACGTGAAACTGACGCGCGGTTTCCTATTAGGGAACTGTTTGGTCCGTCATCTGTCCAGGCATTCTACGCTCGTGAGGAAACAGTTGATAAAATGGATGAAGCCATCCGCAGAAAGTATGGAGAGCGCATCGAACATGAAATTCTTCGCGTGCTCAATGGATGGGGGGGATAAGCCATAAATAGGTTAATCCTACTTGATCAGTTCTGTACTTTTACCAGACATGTTGTAGGCGACATAATCATGCCAGTCAGTAAGCAAAGGGATAGTGCAGAACCAGAAAATAGAGCTGCTGAAGTTTGGCCAATGCGTCTGCCGGATAGCAATGCGGCTAAAAAAAAAGCGCCATATATCATCCACCAATTGATCAATGGTAAGGACATTCAACCAGAGGGTGAAACTTTATCTTCTTCGGCTGTTATTCGGTCTATTTTTTGTGTCTATAACGATAACGAGTCAGAAGGAGCGCTCATGCTTGTCAACCTTATGGAGCGGCTACGTATTGCCATATTGAAGCAGGTAATCATCGGTAGGCGATTCCAGCTTGACCTAAAAGCAGGAGTGGAAACACTTATATATCCCGATGATACTGCTCCATATTACGCCGGGGAAATGATCACAACATGGATTCTCCCGGCAGTAGAAAGGGAGGTGTTAATTTGAGCACAAAGAAAAGCAAAACACAGGTGGCTGACTTGGATGCAACAGTAGTTGATACTGAAATTGCAACCGAGAAGAAAAACCCCTCACCTAAGAAATCCGCCGGGAAAACCGACGGATTTTGTGTTTATATCGGGCCGAGTATTCGTGGTGTGATCCAATCCGGAACGATCTATGGCGGCTCACTGGAAGAGACAATAAAGAAGCTCTCTCCCATCATTGAAAAGTACCCGCTGATCGCGAAGCTGATCTCAACCCATCAAACAATTGCGGAGGATCGTATCAAAGTCAAAACAGCCGGAAACCTGCTGAATGTATATTACAGGCAGTTAGCCGGTAAATAAGGAGGAATGTGAATATGGCGAATCATGGTGTTTATATTTCCGAACAGGCCACCAGTCTTGGTAGTGCTCCTATTGGTGTTAAGTCCGGTATTCCTTTCGTCATCGGTACGGCGCCGATTCAAAGTGCGGAATTGCCGGCAAAAGTCGGTGTGCCGGTTCTGTGTACAAGCTTTGATGAAGCAAAAAAGAAGCTTGGTTATTCGGACGATTGGAAGAATTATTCCCTTTGTGAGTTTATGTATTCACATTACGTCCTTTTCGGGATGCAGCCTGTCATATTTGTCAACTTGCTCGATCCGGAAAAGATGAATGAAACTGTCGCAGCAGCCGACAAAGATGTCGTGAACCACAAGATCGCGCTGCCGATTGAAGTCATCAATGATGACAACTTGGTTGTCAAACCTGCTGGCGGAACTGGTGATGCATATGAGAAGGATAAAGACTACGCAGTATACTACACGGATGGTAATTGTTACATTGAGCTTCTGCCTGACGGAGCGGCTTACAGCGCTACATCCCTGAACGTAGCATATAAGCAGGTCACTCCAGCAAGCGTAAATGCCGCAGCTGTCGCTACCGGAATGGAAGCGATTGAGCAGTGCATGGCCGTTGTGGGTATCGTTCCAGACCTCATATGCGCACCCGGTTTTTCGGATGATGTGGCGGTTGCTGCTGTTATGGCTACAAAAGCCGCTGGGATTAATGGAATGTTCAAAGCCAAGGCTCTGATCGATATCAGCACTGTCGCAGCAGATGATTACAGTAAGGTAATTGCTACTAAAAACTCCAACAACTTTATCGATGAAAACCAGATTCCTTGTTGGCCGTTACTCAAACTCGGCGGCAGGGTATTCCACATGTCCACACAGCTTGCAGGCCTAATGTCATCCGTTGACGCCGGAAATGATGGATGCCCGTATGAGAGCCCTTCGAACAAAGCTTTTAAGTGTGACTCAATGGTATTAGGGTCCGGTGAGGAAGTCATCCTTACCTTACAACAGGCCAATATTCTGAATGCTGGTGGTGTAGTTACTGCATTGAACTTCATGGGCAGCATTGTATGCTGGGGCAACTATACGGCTTGCTATCCGGGGAACACGGATGTGAAGGACTATTTCATTCCCGTTGCCAGAATGTTTGATTGGGTTGCTAACACCCTGATCAACACTTACTGGAGCAAGCTGGACAAACCGATGAATCGCAGGCTTATTGACACGATCATCGACAGTTGCAATATTTGGCTCAATGGCCTGGTTGGCGCCGGATATCTGCTTGGTGCTCGGGTTGAGTTCAGAGAGTCAGAGAACCCTCTTGCCGATTTGATGGCCGGTATTATCCGGACTCACATCTATATGACCCCGCCCAGCCCGGCACAGGAAATTGACTTCGTACTTGAGTATGATGCCAACTATGTGTCGTCAGCGCTACAAGGTTAAGGAAGGAGGAAAGGTCAGATGCCTAAATTCGACGAAAGCATAATCAATTTTGCTGTTTATGAAGATGGTGTGGAGTATTTGGGCATAGCGAGAGCTACTCTGCCTGATCTCACCGCTCTTACGCAGTCCATTTCCGGCGCAGGCATTGCCGGCAATATTGAGGCTGTAATACTTGGCCATTTTGAAGCCATGACGCTTACCCTGAACTTCCGGTCAACGACCGAACAGACAATCAAACTGTCTGAACCTCGGCGGCATAACATAGATTTGCGTGTTGCCCAGCAGGTAGAGGACACAGTGGGGGGAACCGTGGGTGTTAAATCGCAGAAACACATCTTAGTAGTTATTCCGAAGAAGGACGGCGGAGGTTCCGTTGCCCCTGCTTCTCCGGCTGATGCATCAGGTGAGTATGCCGTACGTTACTGGGCAACATACATCGATGGCAAAAAAGTTCGAGAAATCGACCCTCTCAACAACATTTGCTTCTTCAATGGTGTTGACTACCTGGCAGACGTCAAAAAGGCGCTTGGCAAATAATCATGCATCCCGGGACGGTGACATGCTGTCCCGGGTATTTTGACATTGGAAAGGAGATATAGCCATGAGTAATGAAACCATGAACCCCATAATTGATGATGAAGAATTCGCTGCGGCTCAAAAAGCAGCAGAAGAAAGCGATTACATTTATACTCACAAATTCAAGAAGCCGTTTGAATACCAGGGTAAGACCTACAATGAACTTACATTTGACTGGGGAAAGTTGACCGGTAAAGATGGCCTGGCTATTGAGAATGAGCTCCAGCAATTGGGTAAGCCCGTCATTGTGCCACAGTTCTCAGGGGAATACCTGGTACGCCTTGCAGCTCGGGCTTGCACCGTGCCTATTGGCTCAGATGCATTTGAAACAATGAAACTGGCTGATTATAACAAGATTCGGAGTGCTGCGAGGTCTTTTTTGCTAAAGTCGGAGTTGTGATTGGTGACGGAGGGACCTGGCTCCGGCGCCAATGCCTGATCTTGGCCAAGGCAAACTGTACACCAGTTCCTTTTTGGCTTTCTCTTCCACTATGGGAGCTATCAGCCTGGATCAGGGATCACAATCATCTAGTGTATGAAGAAAAAGCCAAATAATAAAGAGAAAGGAGGGCCTTCCATGGCAAGCAGGAAAGAATATGAGATGCTGTTTCAGTTAAATGCTCAATTAGGAAGCAGTTACCATAGTACCTTTAGGAGTGCTATGGGATCTATTGCTTCCATGCAGCAGGAACTTCAGGCCCTCAACAAAACACAATCCGATATTGCAGCATACCAGAAGCAGCAGAATGCTGTCGAGGCAACCAGAAAGAGACTGGAAGTACTTCAGCAACAGTATGACAATATACAGCAGGAAATAGACGAGACCGGCACATTTTCTGCAACTCTTGAGAACCGGCTTCTTTCAAAACAGCTTCAGATAGACAAAACTTCTGCATCTCTTTCTAATCAGATCTCCAAGCTGGAGCAGATGCGTAACGCCTTGAGAGAAGCAGGAATTAATACTGAAGATCTCAGTGGGGAAACGGAAAAACTCACCAGCAAGATTGATGAGCTGCGTCAGAAGCAAGAAGAGGTTGCGGACGAAGCCCGGAACTATGGCGCAGTAGCCTCTGCTGCTTTTGGAGCTGTTCAACAAGCAATTGCTGCCGCGGGAATCGTAACAGTACTCAAAGAGATCAAAGATCTGTATAGTGAGGCTATTGAAGCCTCTATCTCATTCGAGTCTGCCATGACAGGCGTGGCCAAGACTACTGACCTGACAGATGAGGAACTGGCGGCAATGGGTGAAGAGATCAAAGCGCTCACGCTTAATATCCCAATTGTAGCTGAAGAGTTGGCCGGGATTGGGGAAGTGGCTGGGCAGCTCGGTATTGCAAAAGAAAACCTGCTGGATTTTTCTACTGTTATGGCGATGCTTTCGACGGCTACGACCATGACGGCCGAGGAAAGCGCAACAATGCTTGCTCAGTTTGCGAATATTACGCAGATGGATCCATCGTATTATTCCAACCTGGCAAGCGCTATTGTTGATCTCGGGAATAACTTTGCAACGACTGAACAGAAAATCATAGAAATGGCACAGGGCATTGCCGCCAGTGCATCTCTCGCTGGTATGAGTGAAGCTGACATGTTGGCTCTTTCAGCCGCCGTCACATCTCTCGGTATCGAAACACAGGCTGGTTCAACTTCAATGTCAAAGCTTATCTCTGAGCTTATGAAAGCCGTAGAAACCGGTGAAAAGCTCGACGAATTTGCGAGCATCGCAAATATGACGGCTAATGAGTTCTCAGAGGTCTGGGGCAGAAATGCAGTAGAGGCTTTACAGGCTTTTGTACTGGGTTTGGCCGATACAGAAAGGACCGGAAAGAGCGCAATAGTCATCCTGGAAGAGCTTGGCATCACAGAATCCCGCATGCAGCGCATGATATTGTCGCTTGCAAATTCAGGAGATATGATGAATCGTACCCTTGATACTGCTTCCAGAGCATGGGCAGAAAATACGGCGCTTGCGGCAGAAGCAGAGAAAAGATATGCTACGACTCAAAGCCAGCTCATAATGATGCAAAATGCTTATAATAATCTAAAAATTGCCATAGGGGATAATTTCACACCTGTCCTGCGAGAGCTGTATAGTGCAGCAACGGATATCTTGACAGGAATAACTGAGTTTGTCCAGCAGAATCCGAAACTGGTCAAAACCATTACAGCATTTATTGGAGTAATCGGAACAGCCACAGCCGGAATTACTGCATATGTGGCAATTACAAAGGTTGCTGCTGCCGTATCTGCTGCATTTACCGCGACTATACCTGGTGTCGGTTTTATAATGGGTGCTGTTACCGGCCTTGCAGCATTGACAGCCAGTATTGCTGCTTTTGTCGGAGAGGCCGAAGATGCAAAAAGAGAGATCCAGGCACTTACAGCAGCCTCTCGGGAACAGTATTACCAGCTGGAAGAAATGCGCCGGGAGTATGAGAAAGTCTGCGCAACAATGGGAGAGACCTCTGCGGAAGCTCAGCTGCTCAAGAGAAAGCTTGACGAAGCAGAGGATGCCTTTGAAGCCAACAAGTTGACAGCAGAGGAATTTGCAGCAGCCCAGCAGGAAGTTATTGATGCCCACAATGAGCTCATGGCCGCGTATGAAGAAACGGTTGTCAGCCTGGATGACCAGGCGACTAGTGTTACCAACCTCATGAATAAGCTCGAAGAGCTAATGGCTGTTGAGGGCAAATCTGCTGCCGTGAAACAGGAGATCCTTACGATTGTGGACATGCTCAATGAGGCCATGCCAGAGCTTGGTCTCGCATATGACCAGTATGCAGACTCTCTAAACATGTCGGCCGATGCCATACGCGCCCTTGTTGAAGCTGAGATTGCCCGTGAGCAAAATGCGGCGAAGTATGAGCAGCTAAAGAAGTTCATCGCAGAAGAAGGCAAGCTGTATGATAACCTGCAGCGCGCCATGGCAGAGACAGCGGCAGCTGAACGTGAACTGGCTGATACAAAAGCGAAAAAAGCTGAAATAGAAAAAGAACTCGATGCAGCTTTGAAAGAAGGTAGAATTAGCCTTAGTGATTATGGCCGTGCCCTTGCGCCCTACCAGGCCGCTGTGAATGAAGCGGCAGAAGTCGTCAAAGAAGCTGCTGAAGCTGAGAGAATTGCACAAGAAGCATATGATGAAAACCAGGCTGTGATCAAAGAACTGACCGAGGCCATGGCTGGATATACAGAACAGGTGGCCAATAGCGGCGGAGAAATAAGAAATGTTATCACTGGCATAACTGGTAAGATGGAAGAATTGGCCGCAGAATATGAAAAGACATATGATGCCGCGCTGGATAGTGTATCTGGCCAATATAAGCTATGGGATAAGGCATCTGAAGTAGTTGCCACTGCCGCGTGGAAAATAAACGATGCAATGGAAAGCCAGGTCAAATACTGGCAGGATTATAATAAGAACTTGGCCAGCTTGAGAGAACGCAGTGCTGACATAGAAGGCCTTGCTGATATGATTGCGTCTTTTGCAGATGGCAGCGAGAGTAGTGTTAATGCTATTGCTGGTATGGCCAAAGCCAGTGATGAAGAGCTGCGAAAAATGGTAAGTAACTGGCAGAAACTCCAGGAAGAGCAGATGGCAGTTGCTGATACCATTGCAGAGCTGGAAACAGATTTCTCGAATTCTATGAATGCTCTGCAGGCCGAGCTTGAAACTGCCATAAAAGACATGGATCTCAGTGAACAGGCTGCACAAAGCGGAAAAAATACGATCCAAGGCTTTATCAGCGGCGCTGAGGAATTGCTCCCGGCTGTTGAAAAGGCCTACGCCCAGATAGCCGATGCAGCAATAAAAGCTATCGATGAAAAACTGCAGATTCATAGCCCTTCAAAAGTATTTGCAGAACGCGGCGAATACGCCATGAGCGGCTTCGTGGGCGGGGTCGTATCTATGGAGCCGGAAGTTGTTGCTGTCATGTCACAGATGGCTAAGGAAAGCATAAGAGCATTTTCACCAGAAAGTGCGATATCCGCAGAGCCAGGAGCACCTGGGGGAGATTACATTGTGCTGACTGTTTCCCCAGCTTATTATCTTACTGGGGCGGGGGCGGTTGATACTGCGGCACTGGAATCGCTGCACAGCCATAATGAAAATCTGCGGGAGCTCATACTTGACATACTTGAGGAGGCAGGGATTGACGCAAAAAGGAGGGCTTACGGATGAGCGGGAGGACCTATACAACGGTACAGGGAGATATGTGGGACAGCATAGCGTATTCTCAGTTGGGAAGTGTAGCTCATACGGATAAGCTGATGAATCTCAATCCGGAATACCGGGAGTATTATATCTTCCCTGCTGGCATAACACTCTTGTTGCCTGATGTCGAAGAAGCAACTGATACAACTACGATGCCTCCATGGAAGCAGGTGAGCGGATGAGCGATAAAGATTTGGCAAGACGCACGGAAGCGGTGATCTACTTTGACGGAGTAGATATCTCCGCTTCTTTACGTCATTTTTTGATTTCACTAACATACACGGACAATGAGGAAGATGAAACTGATGATCTGCAGATCATGCTTGCAGATCGTGATGATATTTGGCTTACGAACTGGCTTAATAAGGCGATAGAAGCCGCAGCATCAAGCCCGGGTGGTTCTGTTTACAAGGTAACAGCAAAGGGAGGGGTAAATGTTCGTAGCGGTCCTGGGACAAATTATAAAAGGCTAGGTGCCATTGCATATGGTACACAGGTCAGTGTCAAATCCATTACAAAAGGCTGGGCAACAATCAACTACAATAGAAAAACCGCATACGTGAACGCCAGCTATATAACACCTGCATCCGAAAATGGTGGAAATTCGTCGGTGAAAGGTCTACGAATCCAGGCGGTATTTGTACAGAAAAACTGGACCGGCGATGGGAAGGATAAAATACTCGATTGTGGCCAGTTTGAACTGGACAGCGTCGAAGCTGGAGGTCCCCCGTCTACTATTTCGATAAAGGGTACTTCACTGCCATTTAGCTCTCAGGTCCGCCAGACCAAAAAGAGTAAGGCTTGGGAAGCATATACCTTGTCACGCATAGCAAATGAAATAGCCGCAGTAAATGGAATGGCATGCATGTATGAGGCAGCCACAGATCCATACTATGACCGCGTTGAGCAAATTTCAATGAGCGATATAGCATTTCTTTCGCAGTTGTGTAAAAGCTCCGGTATATCGCTAAAAGTATCGAACAATATCATAATACTGTTCGACCAGGCGGAATATGAGGCAAAGCCTGCTGTGCTTACTATCAAGCGCGGTGCCGGCCAGTATATCAAATACAGACTCCGAACCGGTGCAGCAGATCAGAAATATGCTTGTTGTAGAGTCAGCTATGTCAATCCGGCCACAGGTGAAGTCATACAGGCTACGGCTTATGCTGAGGACTATGATCCTAAAAATAAGCATAACCAGACTCTTGAGATAACAGCAAAAGTCAATAGTGTGGGAGAAGCCCGTGCATTAGCCGAAAAGATGCTGCGACTGAAGAATAAATTCGAACGTACCGCATCCTATACTCTGCCTGGAAATCCATCGCTTATTGCCGGCATGCCAATAATACTGTCCGGATGGGGAGCGTTTGACGGTAAGTATATAATCAAGCAAGCAATCCATACCATCGACAGTTCGGGATACACCACCCAGATAAAACTGAGGCAGGCACTGGAGGGATGAAAGATGGATGAGCAAATGGAAAACATCTTCAGAAACCTGGTGAGGATTGGGACGGTAAGTGCCGTGGACGCAAAAAAGCGTATGGCCCGCGTGATATACAAGGATAAGGATTTGGTATCAGGGTGGTTACATGTGTTGCAGCAGCCTCAGGCGACAGTTCAGGTAAAACCTGATGGTTTGCATACACACACCATATCTGGAGACGTTACGGCCGAAATGGATGGCGAACATACTCATCAGGCAAATATTGATTCCTGGATGCCCAAGATTAATGATACTGTGCTGGTCCTATATCTACCAGTGTTCAATGGCGATGGCTTCATACTGGGGGTGATCTAATGGCACAGATAGGCTGTCTTGGTGATATCGTATTCCAAGTATCGTCAGACATTGTGAAAACAGTGAATAACATGCAGTGGTCAGGATCTGCGCGTTATAGTGTACATAAGAGGCACCTTAACAATGCATGGACTGAGTTCACTGGGCTTGAACCGGATAAAATTTCGCTCGATATTGTTCTTTCTGTGTACTTGGGTGTAAATCCAATGGAGGACATCTTTAAGATCTGGGAATACGAGCGGACTGGGAAGGCTGTTACGCTCGTTGTCGGTGAGAAGATATATGGCAAGAACAAATGGACAATTACAGACCACAAAATCAAGATGCAGAATTTCGATAAGCATGGAAACCTTGCCACAGTAACAGTATCAATCAATCTGCTCGAATACCTGAAAGGATGAGGTGGTATTTATGAGCTATTTTGTCAGCGGAGAAAACACTGACCGGGTCGTTTTGAACGAGAGCGATCCTATAAAATCTGTCCTCCAGAATGTGAGAATGATCCTTCAGACGCGCCAGGGGACCATTCCACTATATCGTAATTTTGGACTGCCAATGAAATTCCTGGACAAGCCCGCGGCGATAGCGAAACCGCTGCTGATAGCGGAAATCAGAGAAGCAATCTCAGAATTCGAACCGAGGGCCGAGATTTTGAATGTCTCATTTAAAGAAGATGAGGCTGGCCGACTGATTCCGGTTGTTGAAATCGAGGTGAAAGTCTGATGAGTGATGAAAGAAGCTACCCCAATATAGAGTTTGTTGACACGGATACGAATACTTTGGTTAGAAGTTTGATTGCTGCATATGAGAAAATAACAGGGACCACGCTGGCACCAGCAAGCCCGGAACGGCTGTTCATATCATGGGTGGCTGACATAATTGTTCAGCAGCGTGTTCTGATTAACTGGGCAGCGAAGCAGAACATCCCTCGATACGCTCGGGGCGAGTACCTTGATAGCCTGGCGGAACTGTTCAAAGGAGTCCAGCGGTTGCCTGCAAAGGCAGCCACTACAACCATACGGTTCAGGATATCACAGGAATTGGAGAGCGCCCAACTCATTCCGGCAGGGACAAGGGTCACTACTAAAGATGGCAGTTTGACCTTTGAAACAATCAATGATGCCTATATCCCCATAGGTGAAACATCTGTGGATGTTATAGCAAAATGCCAAACCAAAGGCATTATTGGTAACGGGTATGTTCCAGGACAGATCTCCACAATCGTTGATGTGTTCCCGTACTTTGAATCATGCGAGAACATTACAACGAGTGATGGTGGTGCCGAGGCTGAAGATGATGATTCCTTTTATCTGCGAATGAGACAAAGTGAAGATACATATTCAACCGCCGGTCCTATCGGTGCCTATGTATATTATGCGAAATCCGTGTCCTCGCAAATTGCCGATGTGAAGGTTACTTCGCCTAATCCTGGAGAAGTAAATGTCTATATACTCATGAATGGTGGGAAACTGCCTGGCGAGGAAATCCTTGATGCCGTAGAAAAAGCGTTGAGTGCAGACACCGTGCGGCCACTGACTGATCATGTAACTGTCAAAGCTCCAGAGACAGTGAGCTATGACATAGACATCAAATATTATATTTCTTCAGATAATCCGGTAAGTGCTGATACCATAGAAAATGCAGTTACTGCAGCTGTTGAAGAATATAAAGCCTGGCAAAGTGCAGCAATGGGGAGAGACATCAATCCTTCAAAATTAATTTCCCTACTCATGGCAACAGGCATTAAGCGTGTTGAGGTAACTTCACCAGTGTATACAGCAGTCGAGGATACTGAGATTGCTCAGGTTGAGAACATCAACATAGTGAACGGAGGATATGAAGATGAGTAATTCAATCTATGAGATAGATTATCTTCGGTCACTTCCGGATGTACTAAAAAAAGATAAATCAATGCTGGCACTTGCAAAGGCTATCGCAGAAGAACTGAATAAACTGTCCGGTGATACGAATGAAGCAATTATCTATGCCCGAATTGATCACCTGAGTGAGGGAGTCTTGGATATCCTGGCCTATGACTTCAAAGTGGATTGGTGGGACTACAATTTTAACTTGGAAGAAAAACGCAGGATTCTGAAAGCCAGCTGGAATGTGCATCGGCGGTTGGGTACTAAAGCAGCTGTCGAGAAAGCAATTTCAGCGATATATCCCGACACAAAGGTTGAGGAATGGTTTGAATATGGCGGTGCCCCCTATAAATTCAAGCTACTTATTGATGCGACGTATGAGGGAACAGATCCGGTGAAGCACCAAAGAGTACTTGAAAAAGTGAACTTTTATAAAAATATCCGATCTCACCTGGATGGCGTGGAATATATCGCGATACCGGCAGGATACTGTACGGGCTTTGGCGCTATAAAAATGGCAGGCGCCGCAATGGACTTAACTGTGGAGGTGGCTGTATATGGCTTGGGATAATGCAGTAGTAACAAACGCAGGAATTTCTTTACTTCAGCAGGTATTGGCTGGAGAAACTCTTACCCTTGATAAAGCTGCCGGCGGCACAGGCACTGTGCCAGCATCCGCGCTTATGGCACAGATTGGGCTAAAAGAGCAGAAACAGGAGCTTCCTATTACATCTGTGAAAAATGTTTCAAATGGAAAGAAAGTTTGCATCCAGATAACTAATGTCGGGCTGGCATCAGGTTACATAATGCAGCAGGTGGGAATTTGGGCGCATATTGGGAATAATTCTCCGGTCCTTTTTGCGATTCTCCAGGATGATACTGGGATCGCGATCCCGTCGCGGACTGAAATACCGGATTTTGCAATGAACCTCTATGCAGTAATAAACTTCAGCAATGAAAGCAATTTCTCCTTAAGCGTGGAACCGTCTGCACTGGTTACTCAAGGCGAGTTGAATGAGCGAATTAAGAATATAAATGCAAGCGAAATCGGGGCAGAAACTCCCGAAGGAGCACAGGCTAAGGCTGTTGCTGCAGCAACTGTGGTGCAGGTAGAGCTTAGGAATCATATAGATGATGCGGAAGTGCATGTGACAGCTGGTGAAAGAGAAGCTTGGAATGCAAAAGAAACCCCTGCCGGCGCTCAATCCAAGGCTGAGGCAGCAGCGGCCGCAGCGGTAGCAGCCCACGATACCAAAGAGAAACACATTGCCTATGCTGTTGCCAGCGGGACTAATACATACACCGTGTCTATCCCAGGCATAACCCAGCTCGCAGAGGGCATGAGTTTCAAAATAAAATTTGCCAATGCCAACACCGGTGCCTGCACCTTGAACATCAATAACCTGGGAGCAAAGAACATTGTCAAAGGTAACGGAAACGCTCTGTCCAGTGGGAACATCAAAGCCGGTCAGATTTGCCATCTGGTTTACAACGGCTCAAATTTTCAGTTATTGGGTGAAGGGGGGGAGTATGGGACAGCCACCCCAGCGGAAGTATTAAAAGGCTATACCATTGGTACGGAGGATGGTGTTAAGGAAGGCACGCTGGAGTTGACCGGGAATGCTACAACGGGTGATGTATTGGCCGGCAAGACTTTCTATAACACTAACGCAAAGTCAAAGCAGGCGGGAACAATGCCCAACAATGGGAGCCAAAGCGCAACACTGACAATCACGGGAAGCGGAAAGCCAACAAAGACAATTCCGGCTGGGTATACAACTGGTGGTACTATTACAGCGCAGGTAGACCCCTCGTTGGCATCCGTGATAAAAAATGCGGTAACTGTAGGTGGAGTTCAGGGCAATTATAAAGGTGAAATTGTTGTACATGATATCACTATGTCTGGATCGGTATCAGGAATAGATAATAATTATATTTATAAAACAGGGACAGCGAATATGAATAAATATAATCATGCTGGTACACTGATTTCTACTTATAATACTGGATTAGGTAGTAGTTATGGCGGAACTTATAATGATGAAGGCGCTATTTTTATTCAAGACTCATCAAGCGGCACAGCAAGAATATACAGTGATGCCGGAACGCTGCTTTATACAGTTAGTGGTATTAATGCTCGAGCGGACAGCAGTATGCTTCCAGGAAACAAATGCGGCTATGCGAACAATTTGATATTTACTCGTGATTACACCAACATGAATATATTAAGGTTGTATAACACCTCTGGCACATTGGTGCAATCAATGGAATTAGAAAGAAAAGTATCGGGGTCAGTTAGTAACTACAATTTCGGCTTCGTAAGCAATTATAAAAAAACCATCATTTATTATATTGAGGGATGGAATGGAAATATTAATAAGTATGCGCATTTAGTATATGGGGCATCCTCTTTTGTAGAAGAATATCAACCATTTCAAAATGATCTGTCGGTATTTATAAACTTTTTCAGCTTGTAAGGAGGATTGAATATGAGGTATTACAACATTAAAAACATTAAGCCAAATGTTAACGGCGGCACGATTGACTACAAAGGACTTGATATCAATCAGTTTATACCAGGTAGTCAGGTATACGCGTATGACCTTTCTGAGTGCGTCATTGCCACCACCGAGGATTGGCAAGGTGATCATCCCGATGTGATTGAGTTGACCCAGGCTGAATATACGGAAAAAGCCGAAGAACTGAAGGCTACCTATCCCGACCCTGAACCAACTCCGGATGAAATGATAGCACAACAGCAGGAGCAAATTGATGCCCTGAACATCGCAATGGCGGCCCTGTTGGGAGGTGAGGCCTGATGCCTGAATGGAAGAAGCTTATCTTTGTTAATGCTATCCGGGCCCGCATGAAAATGGAGGGTCGAACCGCAGAGGAGATCATCAATGACTATCCGAAACTTACCAATGAAGAAAAAGCCGAGATCCTGAAAGAGTTTGAGCAGACACCTTGATGAGGGTGTATTTTTTATGCCTTTTTTAAGGTCCCAGTAGTAAGCAGCCCACGATCGGGGATGTGCCGAACCTGGGACATTTTACTACATTGGAGGGATGCGTATGAGCGATGCAGTATTAGTTGCGATTATTTCCGGAGGTGCAGCCGTTCTTAGTTCAATAATAACTGGGCTTATCACAGGTGGTAAAACCATCTATCGTATCGAACAGCTCGAAAAAAAGGTAGACAAGCATAACAATCTTGTGGAACGCATGGCAATAGTCGAAAGGGACATAAAAACTGCATTTCGGTTGCTTGATGAACGGAGGGGATAATATGAAAACGAACATTGACCTGGTAGCTTTTGCTGAAAAAGCTGTAAATGAGAGATGGGGCTACGTTTACGGTACTTTCGGCCAAGTGCTGACGGAAACAATATTGCAACAGAAGTTAAAACAGTATCCTGACAATATAAGTCCATACCTTAGCTTTATACGGAGTAATTGGCTGGGTAAACGCACAGTAGATTGCGTCGGGCTTATTAAGGCGTATCTGTGGACTAACGATAAAGGCGAGGTCATATATGATCCCAAAACTGACGTCAGCGCTAATACAATGTATCTCAAGGCAACCGTGAAAGGACCATTGTCTGAGATACCTGAAAAACCTGGTGTTTTGGTATGGAGAAACGGACATATCGGTGTATATGTTGGCAATGGCCAGGTAATAGAAGCCAAGGGCACTAAGTATGGAGTTGTGAAAACTCCGTTGACAGGGGAAGGCAGCAACAGATGGACCAACTGGTGTTTGTGTCCATTCATTGATTATCTGGACCAATCGCCTTTTAAAGATGTCGATGATTCTCACTGGGCTTATGACTATATTGCTGCAGCTAAAGAACTCGGTTTGATAGTAGGAGGTTCGGATGGCCTGTTTAGACCCGATGAGCCACTTACAAGGGCGCAAGCCGCAACGATAATAGTCAAGTTATATAGGCTTTTGAAAGGAGGGAAAGTATGAAAGAAAGAATTGCAAAATTGATTGACATTAAGAGCATTGTTACCCTTGTTGTAACGGCCGTGTTTGCTTATCTGTCAGTAGCCGGCAATATACAACCGAGTGAGTTTGTTACCATCTTCATGATGATTGTAGCCTTTTATTTTGGCACTCAAGCCAAAAAGAACGAGAAGAACGAAAACACCCCCGGTTAATCCCGGGGGTTATTTTTTTATGCATTTTCTGGAGGTGGTCCGTATACCCTATCACCCGTCCTTTACCAAAAGAAGACTAACCAGTTTAAGCACGATAAAAATGCCAGCCAGGGTAATGAGTATATAGTCTATTATTCCGAGTCTCGAGTAATCCATTTGGCGCAGCAGCAAAGCGATGATGATCAGTAACAATCCAGAGTCGGCGTGCTTCGCAATTTTTGACTTGTTATTCATCATATGCTATACTGGAGATAGGCGGGAGGGCTTACGCCCTCCGGGAGTTTTTGTACTTACGTATTAGCTCTATTATTGTGTTTATTATGTTGAGTGCTAGGGCTAATATCGTAAGTACTTTTATTACTATCTCCAATCGTTTCACCTCGTTTAGATAAAAATATATCCCTCCGAGGCACGGGGGATAAATCAGAAAAGGCTACTGGTTTTTGCGATGATTCAACCATATATTGACATACAATTTATATATTGTCAATAGCATGATACATCATTTATATCCATTTGCTTTTGCTCCATATATAGCCTGATTTTGCGTAAAGCCATCATACTTTAATTGCTCGATTAGCTCTTCCTTGGTAAATGGCATGATGGATAAATAATTCTTTGCGGCCAGGGCTGCCTGTTCGTTCCAATCGGCCCCGCAATTGTTAGCGGCATATTCAGCCTGGTCTTGCGTATATCCATCATACTTTAATTGCTCTATCAAGCCTTTCTTTGAGAATGCAGAAACAGACAAATAGTTTTGGGCCGCTATAAGCGCTTGTTCTTTCCAATTGGCGCCGCAATTTTGAGCGGCAAACACGGCATCGTCGCGGGTAAACCCTTCATATTCTAGTTGGGCTATTAATCCTCTGTAAGAAAAGGGCATGGTATTGAGATAATTTAATGCTGTCACAAGGGCATCTTTTTGCCCAGGCGTTATGTTCGGAAAGGAATCCAAGATAGAATAGGTTTGAATGCCTGGTGTGAACTGCCCGGGTTGTGACGAATCCAGAATGAGATATATCGCAATCGGCCATAGGATGAGGTTGACGATGATGATCCACATGAGGAGTTTACTTTTCTTCTTTCCCTTTTGGATAACTTCTTGCTCCATAACATCACCCCATCCATATATTCCCATCAAAAGCACAAACGAAACAAAAAAGTATATATGATGCAAGGACCATCTCCATATTGAGCAACTTGCCCTAGCAGTGGCCTCTGGCTTCCGAAAGTATGTTGAGAACGAAAACATCCCCGGTTAATCCCGGGGGTGTTTTTGACAAAATGACCCTGGATGAGAAGATAGCCCAGATGACCTGGGTTAACCTGCTCGACGTGATAACCGACCGCCATACCTTGACCTTTTCCGGGGAAAAGGCATCGGTCAGCCTTTTATCCCGATACTACTCAATGGAGATTAAGCAAGATATAATTTGATGCCATAATATCTCGCAAAGCTTCGTTTAATGGGTACTTAATGGGTACACGCGATTTTCGTAGAACTTATAATTCAGTATTATTGCGCCTTATAAAAGAATTAACCTCATCCATGGTAAAGATTTGGTACGGTTTACCTGTGCATCTGTCATAAACGGCATCGAAAAACGCTATGAGTTGGTTTTCCACCAGGACACTGTGAGATGGGTATTATATAAGATGTAAGGAGCCAATAAGGCTCCTTGTCCAATAAGGATATAAATATTTATAACATCTTGAGGGTAATTCGTTGCCCTCCTTGTCGGTACCCAGGGGCTCGTTTAGGGACACCTCGTTCTGAAGCTTTTTGGATGCCCGCAGGTGCATCAGAATTTCATTTTCGATGCAGCGCGCCGCATAGGTAGCCAAGCGGATTCCCTTATCCGGATCATAGCTTGACACAGCCTTAATCAGGCCAATGGTTCCTATGGAGATCAGATCATCCGAATCAGCGGCGTTCACGGCATATTTCCGTGCCACATGCGCCACAAGCCGGAGATTGTGTTCAATCAGCAGGTTTCTGGCATCTTCATCGCCTTTTCGGCAGGCGTCGACGAGACGAATCTCCTCTTCCGCAGAAAGCGGTTGGGGAAAGGATTGCGGGCCTGTTATGAAACCGGCCAGCAAGTACTGCGACAGCAGTTGGGAACATAGGGACGCCAAGGGGCCAGGTAACATCGTATATACCTCATAACAGTGTCGCAAATATAGTATATGCATGGATGCCATGGCGTGACACAGGTTATTTTTCCGGCAAAGAGATGCAAGTCCAAAACATGCGGGTTGCATGATTGGCCGCTATGGACAGGATTTACCTTGAGCGGGTATACCAAAGGCTATCTTGATTTTTTCATTATAAAACAGTATTCTATTTAATATGAAGCGTGTCTGTCCAGCCCAGTACCATCCTCTATAAGAAATATGCTTCTGAAATCATTTTATTCCCGAATTGCAATTTTGTTGAGGTGAAATATGGATAACCTGATCGCGAAAATAAAGGAAGGCTACCCGAATTTCAGCAAGGGACAAAAGCTTATAGCAAACTATATAACCGAGCATTATGATAAAGCGGCATTTATGACCGCTGCGAGACTGGGAAACGAGGTGGGCGTCAGCGAATCGACGGTGGTCCGTTTTGCCATTGAGCTTGGGTTTGACGGCTATCCCAAGCTGCAGAAGGCTTTGAGGGAGATCATCAAGAGCAAGCTCACTTCCGCCCAGAGGCTGGAGGTGTCCTCCACTCAGATCGACCCGGAGAACGTGATGAAGAGCGTTCTTCAGGCTGATATGAACAAGATCCGGATTACCTTGGAGGAAGCCGATGAAAAGAGTTTCAATGCCATTGTTGACGTGATACTGAACGCCAGAAGGATCTATATTCTGGGTGTCAGAAGTTCCGCTCCCCTTGCCAGTTTTCTCGGTTTTTACTTCAACCTGATATTTGAAAACGTCAGATTAGTGCATACTACCAGTGTCAGCGAGATGTTCGAGCAGATCGTCAATGCCAGGACGGGGGATGTTGTGATAGGTATCAGCTTCCCGCGCTATTCAAGACGAACCGCCAAAGCCCTGGAGTTTGTCAGTAAACAGGGTGCCACGGTTGTGGCCATAACCGACAATCAGAACTCACCGCTGGCCAGGTATGCGGATTATTGCCTCTTTGCAAGGAGCGACATGGCCTCGTTCGTGGACTCCCTGGTGGCGCCGCTGAGCATGATCAACGCTCTGATCGTTGCTATCGGTCTGAAGCGAAAAGAACAGATCCATGCGACGCTGGAAAAACTTGAGAAGATTTGGGAAGAGTACCAGATCTATGAGAGTGAAAACGACGATCGGCATACGTCCCTAAATCGCGACTAAAGGCCGGAGGTATCGTTTTGGGCAGTAAACGTATAGGCATCATTGGCGCAGGCCCTGCCGGTCTTATGGCCGCAGGCCGGGCAGCCGAACGCGGGCATAAGGTCTATGTGTTTGAGAAGAACAGGCGTGCCGGCCGGAAGCTGATGATAACTGGAAAAGGCCGGTGCAATATCACCAACGCTTGTCCGGAGGAGGAACTCATCAAACATATTCCCGGAAACGGAAAATTCCTGTATTCCGCTCTCAGCCGCTTCTCCAACCATGATATCATGACTTTTTTCCATACCCGCGGCGTTAAACTGAAAATTGAACGAGGAAACAGGGTATTTCCCGAATCCGATCGGGCTTCGGATATTTGCGATGCCCTGGTTGATTATGCCTTAAGCAACCGCGCCGTCATCAAATACAATGCCTGTGTCAGGGATGTTGTCGCCGGGGGTGGACAGGTGAACGGCGTTGTGCTGGAAAACGGCGACATCTATGAACTGGATGGGGTGGTGATAGCCACGGGAGGACTGTCCTATCCCCTCACCGGCTCCACCGGGGACGGCTATAAAATGGCACGGAAACTGGGGCATACCGTCACGGAGCTCAAACCCTCCCTGGTGCCGTTGGAGACCGTCGAGACCTGGGTGAAAGAGGTCAGCGGGCTAACCCTAAAGAATGTGGGTCTCACCGTGTACGATACAAACAGGAAAAAGGTCTATGAGGAACAGGGGGAGATGCTGTTCACCCATTTCGGGGTATCGGGCCCGCTCATCCTGAGCGCGAGCCGGCATATCCTGGATTGCGGCTTTTCCGGCGCCGAACTGGTTATCGACATGAAGCCCGCCCTGAGCGAGGAGACCCTGGACAGGCGTATCCAGAGGGATTTTGAAAAATACTCCAGAAAACAGCTTTCCAATGCGCTCCATGAGCTTCTGCCCAGAAGCATGATTCCTGTGGTTATCCAACTGTTGGGGATACCGCCGGATAAACCGGTGCACCAGATCACCCGTCAGGATAGACAAAGGCTGGTTACCCTGCTGAAAGGCATTAAGCTGACGGTTGCGCGTTCGAGACCCATCGCAGAGGCCATCGTAACGGCCGGAGGAATCAAAATCAATGAGATTGATCCCAGGACCATGGCATCGAAGCTGATTAAAGGGCTGTACTTTGCCGGGGAAATCATCGATGTGGATGCCTATACGGGAGGCTACAACCTGACGATTGCCCTGTCCACCGGTTACACGGCCGGAAACAGCATATAACCCCGGCAGTCTTTCCGCTGCCCGTAATCGTATGAACCGCCGGCACCATGGGAAAAATAGGATTAACCGTGGTGTCAGGTGGTTGTATGGATTTTTTCCTGAAACTGATGGCTATTCTTATGCTCATTTTGCTGGTAACCGTGCAGCTATTGCACCTGTCTCCCTATGGGGATAGGCTCATGGTTGACAAGCTCAACGGGGAACCTATTGGCTCCTATCGGTCCGTCATAGGCACAGGCCATGCCACGCTGAATCTGTTGGGGGAATACACGGCGAACAGTGTCTCGCTTTTCATCAACGGGATACATGTGATGGTCATCGACAAGTTTCCTGTCAGACTGGAACTGCATGACGGGGATGTGGTGGAACTCCATGCGGCGCAGCATATCCATGACTTTTATGTCTACCTTTCGGATAAAAGCAGCGGGCTTTATACCGATATGAGAGAAAAAACGGTTAAGGTGAGCCCGGGTATGAACCGCATCCTGAGGGCACATATCAGGAACTGATGAATTGCCCTTGTCCTGCCGGATGTTTTCCAATATAATCAAAATGATGGATGGAGGTTACTTGTATGAACCATCATGAGGTACTCGGCAGCAGGGATATCGTGAAGGCTGCCATAAAGATGGCGCTTACCAACGACAGGGAAGAGGAAAAAGCGCTTCAGAAGGAATTGGCGGAAAGCGGCATCAAAACGTCAGCCGTGGATTTTGGCGGGGAGTTCATCAGTTCGGTGACCCGGATCATTGAACGGGCAGTGGTATCTGCCAAACGTGAAGGGGTTATCGTGGAGTCCCATGCCGAGGAAGGAGCCGTTGCCGGCGCGGCCAGGGAGGCACTGTCCCAGGTAATGCCAAAGGCTATCGGCCTCAATGTGGGCGGAAAGATCGCTGTTGCAAGATGTGGCGTCCATGTAAGTGTCGCCGTATTTTTCGGCATCGGCTTGCTCCATCTCAACGATGTGGCCATCGGCATCGGCCATCGGGTGGTATGATCCCCGGGACGGGCTGTTGGCATGTTTCCTATCTTAAGCAATAAATGGGGGAAATGAGCTTGAAAACCATCAGGATAGCCATAGATGGTCCTTCGGGAGCGGGAAAGAGCACATTGGCCAGAAGACTGGCCCAGGAACTGGGAATCATTTATCTTGACACGGGAGCCATGTATCGCGCTGTCGCGCTGAAAGCCATCAGACTGGGGATTGATACCAGGGACCGTGAAGGCGTTTCCCGCATCATGGACGATATCGACATTTCCGTGGAGTACCAGGACGGTACACAGCGTATTTACTTGGACGGGGAGGATGTTTCTTCGGCCATCCGGACCAATGAGGTTTCCATGGGCGCGTCCAACGTGTCGGCTTTCCCGGAAGTTCGCGCGAAGCTTGTGGCGCTTCAGCAGGAAATCGCTAAACACAACCCGGTCGTCATGGATGGTCGGGATATCGGAACAAAGGTCCTTCCAGACGCAGGCCTCAAGATCTTCCTGACGGCTTCGGTGGAGGAGCGTGCCCGCAGGCGTTTTCTTGAGCTGAAAGAAAAGGGGCTGCTGGACAAAACGTTCGAGGAACTGGTTGCCGAGATAGAAGAGAGGGACCGGAACGACAGCACGCGGGAACATTCCCCTTTGAAGAAAGCCGAGGATGCCGTTGAGATCGATTCCACCGGCAAATCCATCGACGAGATTGTGGCCATGATTATGGACATGGTGAGGAAGAGGTTTTGATTAATGCTCTATTCCATAGGCAGGGTATTGTTTACTCTCTATTTCAGGTTGTTTTACAGGCTTAAGGTTATCGGCAGGGAAAACATACCTTCATCGGGACCGCTTTTGCTTTGCGCCAACCATCCCACCGCTCTGGACATGTTTCTGATCGCTGCCATGGTGCCCCGCCGGAGAGTGCACTATATGGCAAAGGCTGAGCTTTTCAGAAACAGGTTTCTGGCTTGGATCATCCGAAGCCTCGGTGCTTTCCCGGTCAGCCGAGGCAAGGGCGATGTGGGATCGGTGAAAACCGTTTACAGGCTTTTGAAAAGCGGAAAAATCGTAGGGATGTTTCCCGAGGGAACGCGCACCAGGAAAAAGGATCCCAATAAAAGGAAACCGGGCATCGCCTTATTTGCGCTGCATTCCGGCGCGCCCGTCATGCCTGTGGCCATAAAGGGCGATTTTAGGCCTTTTAAAAAGGTGGAGCTGATATTCGGAAAACCTTACAAGGTGACCTCGAATACTGTTAATCCTTCTGGGAAGTCCTATCCCAAGGAGGAGCTCCAGAGAATATCCAATGAGATCATCGACAGCATCTATGCGTTGATGGAGCAATAGACTAGTAGAAATCGAGGTATGCAAGTTGGAGATTATTGTTGCCCAACATGCCGGTTTTTGCTTCGGAGTGGATAAAGCGGTCAAAACAGCTTTCAATGTTCAATGGGACGGAAGGGTCTTTACCCTGGGCGAGCTGATCCACAACGCCCAGGTGATCGAAGCCCTCAAAAAAAAGGGCATACGGCCAATTGACGATATTGATGAACTTAGAGAAAACGATTGCGTCATCATAAGAGCCCATGGCATCGGTAAGCATGTCTATGAGCAGCTTAATGCGCGCCGCGTCCACATCCTTGACGCCACATGTCCCAATGTCAGGCGTATCCACGAGATCGTCAGGGAAAAATATGACGAAGGCTATCAGATCGTCATTGTGGGAGATCCCCAACATCCCGAAGTGATAGGAATAAACGGTTGGTGCGATGGAAAAGCTTTGATTGTATCCAATGAAAAGGAGGCTGAGGCCCTGGACTTCTCCGATGCCAGGATGTGTGTAGTGGCTCAGACCACTTTCAGGCGCTCAAAATACGATGCGATCTTTGAAACTCTTAAGAAAAAGTTTGCATTCGCATTAAAATTTGATACAATATGTAATGCGACTGTGCAGAGACAATCGGAGGCTGAAAAGCTTTCCAAGGTTGCTGATGCAATGGTTGTCATTGGTGGAAGGAACAGCTCCAATACGCAAAAGCTCTATGAAATATGTCGCCAAAATTGTCCGCAGACATATCTTATAGAAAATGCCAGTGAGCTTCCTTCATTAAAAAATATAAAGACAGTTGGGATTACCGCTGGGGCTTCAACACCTGATTGGGTAATCAAGGAGGTTATTTTTCACATGGAAGACATGACAAAAAGGCAGGAAGGCGAGATTGATTTCAGCAAAGCCTTGGAGGAAAGCTTTACGGAAATCAAGAACAATGACATCGTAAAGGGGAAGATTATTGGATACAATACCACCGATGTATTCGTTGATCTGGGATATAAGGCTGATGGTATTATTCCGATGGATGAATTCCTTGATGATCCGGATTTCGACCCGGAGAGGGACTTAAAACCCGGCACTGAAATCGAAGCGATTGTTACCAAGCTGAACGACGGTGAAGGCAATGTCTCTCTCTCTAAGAAAAAGATGGATGCCATCCGTGGCTTTGAGGAGCTTGAAAATGCCTTCAAAAATGAGCAGCCCGTTGAAGCGATAGCCAAGGAAGTTGTAAAAGGCGGACTCGTTGCCGAATACAAAGGCATCAGAATCTTTATCCCGGCATCCCAGGTAAGCGACAAGTATGTCAAGGATCTGTCTCCTTACGTTGGAAAGAAGATTAGGGTCAAGATAACCGAAATGGCCAATAAACGACGCATCGTCGGTTCCTGCCGCGTATTGATCGAGGAAGAGAAGAACAGGAAGGCGGAGGCCTTCTGGAATGAAGTGGAAGAGGGCAAGGAGTATACCGGAACCGTTAAGAGCCTGACCAAGTTCGGCGCTTTTGTTGATTTGGGCGGTGTGGACGGTCTGATACACATCTCCGAACTCTCCTGGAAGAAGATTAACGATCCTTCAGAGGTCCTGAAGGTTGGCGATAAGGTGACCGTGAGGGTCATTGGTGTGGACAGGGAGAAGAAGAAGATCTCCCTTGGTTACAGGAAGGCCGAAGACAATCCCTGGTACAAGATTGAAGAGAGATATCATGTGGGCGATATTGTAACCGGTACCATCAAGCGCATGGTTCCCTTCGGCGCTTTTGTGGAATTGGAGGAAGGTGTTGAAGGGCTTGTTCATATCTCTCAGATATCCAATACCCGACTTGCCAAACCCGACGAGGTGCTTTCCATTGGCCAGAAAGTCGAAATGAAGGTCATGGAAGTCAATCCGGAAATTAAGAAGATCAGCCTCAGCATCAAGGAAGTCAAGCCCATTGACCCGGTTCGCGAAGACCAGGAAACCGCTGAACCGGCAGAGGAGGATATTCCCACGGAGCATACCGAGGAGATGTCCACGACCATAGGCGACCTGATTAATGAGAAGAAATAATACGACAACTTAAAAAGCAAGCGGCAAGACTTGGTAAACGGTCTTGCCTGCCAGACGGCAAGACCGGACAACCGGTCTTGCTGTTGTGTAAAAGGCATTTTTCTTTATGTACCAATAGGAACTGCGGGGGTCAAATGGATAGGTTCAACGATTATGAAGAGTTTAAGACTTTGTTCCTTAAACTATCCTCCATCGATCTGAATCTGTACAAGGAAAAGCAAATGAAGCGCCGTATTACCTCGTTTGCGGAGAAATACGGATTCTCTACCTTCTGTTCCTTCCTTGAAGAGCTCAAGGCGAACAAGGAACTGAGGGATGTGTTCATTGGCTACCTGACCATCAACGTATCCGAGTTCTATCGGAATCCTGTCCAATGGCAACTTTTTGAGAAACGGATTCTGCCCGAGGTTTCCCGGCTCACCAATAAGAGAATGGAAGAACTCAGGATCTGGAGTTCAGCCTGTTCCACCGGTGAAGAGCCCTATACGGTGGTCATGATCCTGAGTAAATTCATTCCGCTTGAAAAAATCAGGATTTTAGCCTCCGACATTGATGTGGATGCGATGGATAAAGCCAGAAAAGGTATTTTTCCGGAAAGAAACCTTAAGGAACTGCCCGCTGAGTTTATAGAGAAGTATTTTACCAGGCATGAGAAGGATACCTATATCCTGTCCGAGAAGGTAAGGAACTGTGTGGAGTTCAGGCAACTGAACCTTTTGAGGGATCCTCTCCCGAAGAATATGGATATTATCCTTTGCCGGAATGTGCTAATTTATTTTACAGAAGAGGCTAAAGAATATCTGTTTGAAGAATTGTCCAAGAGCCTGGTCCCGAATGGTGTGCTGTTCATCGGCAGCACGGAACAAATTATCAATTACCAGAAATATAACCTGAAACCCCTGGATACTTTCTTCTATCAGAAAATGGTGTAGGATCCGGGACAGGCCAACCATCGCGATATAGGAGGAATTGGTCATGGTAAAACTGGAGGAAATGAATAAAGAAGAGCTGTTGGAAGTTATCAGAATGAAGGATGAACTTATCAGGGAGCTTAAGGAAGAAGTTGCCGCTTACCGCGCCCTCGTGGAAGAGCTGCAGTCGAAGCTGGGTATGAGGGACAACAATTTTTCAGGAAATGGTGACTAAGGATGTTTGCCTACCTTAAGGGCGTGCTGAAGAAGAAACTGGCCGACTGCATCATCCTGGAAGTGGGTGGGGTCGGCTATCGGGTTTACACAGCATTGACCCCTCATTATTACCAGTGCGAAACAGGAAAAGAGGTCACGGTCTTTACGCACATGATGGTGCGGGAGGATCGCGTGGCCTTGTTTGGCTTTTTTTGCGAAGAAGAGCTCAAGATGTTTGAGCAGCTGATAACGGTAAGCGGAGTGGGTCCAAAAGCCGCTTTGGCGTTGGTCGGCGCTATTCCGCCGTCTCAGTTTGGTCTGGCTGTTCTGACCGATGATGTGGACCGTTTTGTCAAGGCGCCGGGCATAGGGAAGAAAACGGCACAGCGAATCATTCTGGAACTCAAGGACAAGCTGAAGAAGGAATCCATGGATATGCCGGAACTGGAGGATATCCGCGGTATGCCTGCCGAAAACACCGGCGATACCAGGCTGAGCGAAGCCGTAAGCGCGCTGGTCATGCTTGGATACACACCCTCCGAAGCCCATCGGGCGGTGGCTGCGGCATACGGTGAAGACAAGACCGTGGAGAGCATTGTCCGTGATGCTCTGAAAGCCATGCTATAGCATGAAAAACCAGCAATATGACCGGGAAGGTGAAAGATTTGCAGGAAGAGGGACGCCTGACAGGCCGTGAATACAGAAAGGATGATTTTGACGAGGCAGGATTGAGGCCGCGTGTCATGGATGAGTACATAGGCCAGGAGAAGGTGAAGGAGAACCTCCAGGTCTTTATTCAGGCTGCCAAAAAGCGGCGTGAAGCCCTTGATCATGTCCTGCTGTACGGTCCGCCAGGTCTGGGAAAGACAACGCTGGCAGGCATCATCGCCAGTGAACTGGGGGCTAATCTGAGGGTGACCTCTGGTCCCGCCATTGAAAGACCCGGGGATCTGGCCGCCATATTGACAAATCTTGGAGAGAACGATGTTCTTTTCATCGACGAGATACACCGCCTTAACCGGTCTGTCGAGGAAATTCTGTATCCTGCTATGGAGGATTTCGCTCTGGATATAGTTATCGGTAAAGGGCCCAGTGCCCGTTCCATCCGCATTGATTTGCCCAGGTTCACGTTGGTGGGGGCTACCACCCGTGCCGGGCTGCTCACGTCCCCGCTGAGGGATCGTTTCGGCATCGTCAACAGGCTTGAATTGTATACTCCTGACGAGCTCAAACGGATAGTGGAGCGATCTGCGTCCATCCTTGGCATTACCATAGATCCGGATGCCGCCGCGGAGATCGCCAAGCGCTCAAGAGGCACGCCGCGAATCGCCAATCGTCTGCTCAAGCGTATCAGGGATTTTGCCCAGATCCATGGGGACGGTCACATTGATCTGAAGGTGGCGCGTTATGGCCTAAAGGCGTTGGACATCGACGAACTGGGACTGGACAGCGTGGACCGGAATGTGCTTCTTTCCATCATCCGGAAGTTTGACGGTGGACCGGTCGGGCTGGATACCCTTGCCGCTACCACCGGCGAAGAGGCGGATACCATTGAGGATGTCTACGAGCCGTATCTTCTCCAGCTTGGATTCCTTCAGAAGACACCGAGAGGAAGGAAGGCCACCCGCCTAGCCTATGAGCATCTGGGCATACCGTATATGGCCGGGAATGATGACCAGATTTCCATGCTGGATTGAGCAAATGGATAGCCCCAAGTAAATGTGGCGCAGGGAGGTATGCAGCAAATGTCTGTAAACGTTGGATTTATCGGCACGGGAAACATGGGCGGCGCCCTGATAAAAGGCATCACCGCAGGCAATGTCCATCAGAAGTATAGAATCCTTGGATATGATGTCAACCGGCAGGTGCTGGAACAGCTCGCCCGTGAAACCGGCCTTGTGGCGTGTCAAAACGCCCAGGAGCTGGTAACCGGATCGGATATTGTCTTCCTTGCCGTCAAGCCCAAATACGCAAAGGCGGTGCTTGAAGAGATCAGGGATGTTTTGGAAAGCAGAATTCTGGTGTCCATCATTGTCGGGTTGCCCATATCCTGGTATAAGGATATCCTCGGCAACCAGGCGCGGGTTGTGCGGACCATGCCCAACACCCCGGCCCTCGTTAGGGAGGGAATGACCCTGGTCTGCTTTGACGGGACCCTGAGACCTGATGAAAAGGAAACCGTCATGGAGCTTTTGAGGTATTCGGGCATGGCCGAGGAATTGGAAGAAGGCCTCATGAGCGAAGTGACCGCGTTGACCGGAAGCAGTCCCGCCTATGTGTTTATGTTTATTGAAGCCATGGCGGATGCCGCCGTGCAGTCGGGGATACCCAGGCAGCAGGCGTACAGGCTGGCGGCCCAGGCGGTTTTGGGGTCGGCCAAAATGGTCCTGGAGACCGGAAAGCACCCGGCTGAGCTGAAGGATATGGTTTGCTCGCCGGCGGGCACCACCATCGAGGCTGTGGCCGAACTGGAGAAAGCAGGCTTCAGGAGCGCCGTTATCCGGGCCATGGGGGAATGCACCCGCAGGGCCAGGGAGATCGGCAAGCAATGATTTGGACGTGTTGGGTGTCATTGCGAGGAGCGAAGCGACGAAGCAATCCCAGTCAATTCCCAGGCTGACCGCGGGTATGAGGAGATTGCCACGCTCCGTTACACTCCGCTCGCAATGACATTCCAGGTATGTTCCGCTGGGTTATGACCTTAGTGTCATTGCGAGAAGCGAAGCGACGAAGCAATCTCGAACCGACTGGATATGTTATAGGATGCGAGGTATATCAATGAATTATTACGAGAAGACCATCAAATCCGAACGCCTCTATGAAGGGGCTATTTTTGATATGGAGAAACTCACGGTGGAGCTTCCCAACGGGAAGATCGCTTACCGGGACGTGATCAGAAATCCGGGCGCATCGGTGATCGTCCCTCTAACCGATGACGGGCATGTCATCATGGTCAAGCAATTCCGTAAACCCATCGAAGCGGTTTCCCTGGAGGTGCCGGCGGGAAAAATGGATCCCGGGGAGGATCCGTTGCAGTGTGCTCAAAGGGAACTGAAGGAAGAGACGGGATATACCGCGGAAAAATTCAAAAGGATACTGACCCTTCACCCGGCTCCTGCTTTTGCGGATGAGGTGCTCCATGTCTTCGTCGCCAAAGGCCTGTCCAAAGGCGAGGCATCCCCGGATGAAGACGAATTCATCCATGCGTTCAAGTATAAATTGGATGATGTCCTTCAAATGATACAGGATGGTGTTATCAAGGATTCAAAGACGATTGCCAGCATACTTTTCACTGCCAGGCTGCTGGAAACAGACGCGTTGGACATCTGAGGCCGGGATTCGTTGCTCTTCAGCGCAGCATGGTTAAAACGATATTGAGTAGGCAGGTGTATTCATTGAAGCATGAACTCACAATAGGATTGGCCGGGCTGGGACTTATCGGCGGCTCCATCGCCCGGGCCCTGAAAAGCCGGAGCGGCAAGTATCGCATCATTGCCTGGGACAGGGACAAGGAGACCCTTGAAAGGGCCTTGTCCGACAAGGTTGTGGATATTGCCGTTTCTTCCGAATTAGAGGAATTCCGCGCCTGTGACATGGTTTTCCTCTGTGTGCCTGTGTATGCCATGAAGGCTGTGCTGGATATGCTTATTCCACATCTCCGGCCTGATTGCGTGATCACCGATGTAGGAAGCACCAAGGGGGATGTCAGCCAAATCATGGCTGAAGCAGGCGTATCATGGCAGTATATCGGGGGACATCCATTAGCCGGTTCGGAAAAATCCGGCTATCAAGCCGCCAAAGCCAATCTCTTTGAGAATGCCTACTATGTGATTACGACCGATGAAAACACGCCTGAAATCAACAAGAAACTCCTGATAGGCGTTATCCGGGATTTGCGGGCTATCCCGCTTGAAATGACTCCCGAGGAGCATGACCGAGTGACAGCCGCCATCAGCCATGTGCCCCATGTGGTGGCATCCCTCCTGGTCAATCTTGTAAAAAGGCTGGACGGGCCACAGGAGTACATGAAGACCATTGCCGCCGGCGGTTTTAAGGATATCACAAGGATTGCCTCATCTTCCCCGGAACTCTGGACCGGCATCTGCCTGTCCAACAGGGAGAAGATCCTTCAAACCCTTACCGTGTTGGAAGAACATCTGGACGAGTTCTGTACCATGCTCCAACAGGGAGACAAGGAAAAGCTCATCGGCTTCTTCAGGACCGCAAGGGCTTACAGGAATTCCTTTGCCGATATGCAGAAGAGTATTATTCAGCGGGATTTCGATATCGTGGTGGATGTGGAGGACAAACCGGGCATCATTGCCACCATCGCCACTGCCCTTGCCCGGAAGGGCATCAATATCAAGAATATCGGCATTGTCCACAGCCGTGAAAATGAAGAAGGCGCCCTGGAGATCCGTTTTGAGAACCAGGAGTCTATGAATGCCGGCATAGAAACCCTGCGCGCTCTGGGCTATGGGGTCAAGGCCAGGGTATAAGCATCTTGATTTGGACTTAACGTTTCTTTTTTTTACCCTTATGTTTCGAGCAACTTGCACATGGGAAATGATGATACAGGATCATGCTGTCAGTTGACCAAACCATTCCACAATGGTTTCAGTTAAGTAAAAATTGCTTCGGAAATTGGCTCGTATAAGGAGGCCTCATAATGAGGAACAGGCTTATCGCAATTGCTGTTTTATTATTGATGCCTTTTGCACTCGCCATGACGGGTTGTCGCGTCAAAGTTGCCCGCGACGCGTCAAATGCAGACTTATATGCCGTCAATGAATATGATGCCAATAACTATTTAAGCTATGCCGGGGAAGATACCGGCGACGTGCTTCCTGCTCCATTGGACGAAAACAGTATGAAAAGCTTGGAGAATGCAGATGGGGCGCTGGATGACCAGATATCTGAACCCAATGGTGTGAGCAGGGGAGAAAAGACCGAAGCAGAAGCTGTCACGGATGATCCCGACAGTATTGCGGAACAGTATTCAGGCCCCGAAGGCTTGGTCCGCATGTTCTTTGATGCTATAGCCGAACGCGATGTGGAAATGTTTATGGCTTGCTTTGAAGAAGATGTTTTTGGGTTTATACTGGATAGCGCCAGGGAGCTAGGCATAACAGGTATCATTGATTTTCTTATGAGGGATATGCTCAGGCAGTGGGATGAAATGTTAATCGAAGAGATGGGAGAAGACTGGAGAGAGCGGATCCAGGTAGGCGGTGCGACAGAAGTAAACAAGGAAGAAGATACAATATTTTACGAAGTTGAAGTATCAATTGATGGGGAAGTCGATGTCATTCCGGTGATTGAGCGCCAGGGGAAGTATTATTTGGATCCGGCCTGGATAGGTTGATACCTTGGGTCTAAAAAAATGGATCGGGTTTACATAGAGAACGGCTTAGGGGCAGGGGACATAACAGACGTTATGCCCCTGTCCTTTTGCTGTTCCGGTAAAACAGGGCCGTTGCAAGCATTCCCAGCATGAGCAACGCGATACACAGCACAAAGGGAAGCGCCCTTGAGATATCGCTCAGCATCCCGCCGATATAGCCGAAGGGCACGCTCACCAGCATGACCGTAGTCTGTAACAGGGCCAGAATATTGGAGCGATCCGATGGTTCAGCGTAAATGGCCACCAGGGATTCCCTTAAGGTACTTAAAACGGCGCCGCCAAGCGCGTCAAAAACCAGTGAAACCGACAGGAGCAGATATCCCAAAACACTGGTACCCGGGATGGAAATCAACAAGATGCAGCCGATGATGGCACTTAAAAATCCTCCATACAGCGGTCCTTTCAGGCTTGCCTGTCTGATGCGTGATATGACGGTGAAGAAAAGAATGATAGCAATGATGCTTTTGGCCATGGGGAAGATGGGCAGAAGTTCGTCCGGAACGCCGATTCGGCGGGATACGATGATCTGCCAGAAAGTGCTTCCCAGCATGGCGACGATTTCTACCAGGATGCTGATGACGATGGCAAATATGGTGCCTTTTGAGCTTTTTATCTTACGTGCCGCGTTCTTGTATCCTGAAAGCAGTTCGCCCAATGATTTGCCGCGGGTCGCCTCCTGCCTGACCCGGCCAACGGCGGTCTCGGTTGAGAACTTATACAGGATGAGCAATTTCGCTGTCATAACGATGAAAGCATTGATATAAAGAATCCGTATGGCCGGAACCAGCGTCAGCCTGGCCACCAGGACAGAGGAGATGGGGGCAAACAGGGCGGAGAGATTCCCGGCAAGTATCACCAACGAATAGATCTGGGTGATCCTATCCTTGGGCGCATCCTCAATCAGCAGGCAGTCCCAGGATACCGTGGGGACTTTCATCATGCCGTTCAGCAGCGCGGCCACGACAAAGAACCAGAACCCCTGGCTGAATGCCCAGATAAGGCAGGGAAGGCTCCAGGACAGAAAGTCAAAGATGGCCGTGCTTTTTCTGCGCCCCAGTTTATCGACGATAGCGCCGGAGAGAAACGCGAAGATGGTCTGCGAGAACATATAGACCGATGCCACGATGCCCACCTGCGAGTCGCTCATGCCGAAAGTCAGCATATATACCGACGCATAGGGCAGGCACAGGTTCATGGATAATCCCCAAAGGGGTTCGGTATAGACGCAGGCGCGGGGATTACCCCGCAACTCAACCAGGGTGCGGATCAACTGGTGTTTCATCAATCTGTTTCTCATGGGATGTTTCCTCTCTGGATACTGGTCAAGAAATACCTCTATTCTACCATACAATCAGATGATTCGCCATAAAGATGCGGGATGAAAAAACCCCTGCCCCCCATGGGAGGGAACAGGGGCCTCATCCTGCTTCAAACGGGGTTTACTCGATAATCTCCACCCGGACATTCCTGATATAGATGTCGGCTGTTGAGCCGGCCTTTCCCATATTGAACTCAAGCCTTCCGTTGTTGTCGTCCTTTTCTTTCATGGTAAACTCGTAGGTATAGGTCTTCCAGTCGGTGGACAGGCTTACCACGGTATCCTGGAAGTATCGGCTATAGTTGACGTAGGGTGCGGATACGCACACGATCATGTTTCTCGGTTCTGAAGCGCGCGCATCGAAGGTGATGCGGTATTTTTTTCCTTTATACATGGGAAGGTCGGCCTGCACAAGCTGTACCGAATAGTCCACCTGGCCCTGATTCTTGGTCTTGATGATCATCATTCCGTCCTTGATTTCAGCAGTGGCCTCGCCTCCCTGGAACAGGAGGAATTTCCAGTTGATGTCGTCGAGCAGTTCCTCTGCTTCGGCAAAATCCCCGTTGTAGATCAGGTTTCCGTCCTCCAGGGGTTCTCTGAACTGCTTCTCGGGCTTTTTCACATTGGTGTCATAGTACGGTTTCTGGTATACCCTGACATAGTCGATTTCAAATTCCGCTTTGGAGAAGTCTGTGGTTTCGTCAGGATTGCCGGGCCAGTTGCCGCCAACGGCCAGATTCATCTGGACAAAGAAAGGCTGGTCAAACGGTGCCGGATAGGGCTTTTCCGGCCCGCCTCTTATGGCAGTGAACCAGTCGTTTACGGTATGTATCAATTCTCCATCCACATAGAAACGTATTTCGCCCGGTTCCCACTCCACCGAATACTCATGGAAATCGTCCGCAAAGGTGGTACCGTCGGTTAGGGCTTTTAATCCCTGCTGTTGCGCATGAGGTTCTCCATAATGGATGGTGGCATAGGTGATGTGGGGCTGGTTACCCAAAATTTCCATGATATCAATTTCGCCACACCTGGGCCATGGACCATAATGGTTCTCTTTTGTAGGCATCATCCAGATAGCCGGCCATAAACCCTGGCCTTTAGGGACCTTGGCGCTGACCACTACCTTACCGTACAGGAATTCCTTTTTCCTTGCGGCAACCTTACCGGAGGTATAATAATCCTTTCCGTTTTTCTGTGTCTTAATCGCCTTGAGGACGAGCTTCCCATCCCTGATGAAGACGTTGTCCGGTGATTGGGTGTACTCTTGCAACTCGTTGTTGGTCACACCCGGCGGACGCGTCTCGATGCTCCAGATGTCCTTGTTCACGCTGTCCCCGTCAAACTCATCATGCCATAAAAGGTAATAGCCTTCATACTGCGGGATGTCGATAGCTTCAACCTGTTTGGGGGGAGTAGACGGTTGCTCCGTTGTCTGCGCCGTACTTGGTTGAACGGTTGTGTCATTGCCTGCATCCTGGTTTGCATCCGGGGTCGGGCTCTGGCTCACTTCCTGGTTCGGGCCCTGGTTCACCTCCTGGTTCCCGCAACCGGCCAGTCCGGCGAAAGCAAGCAAAAGACAGCAAATGATCCCTAAGGCTCTCGCACGCCTTTTCATAGCGCATACCTCCCTGACCATGAATTGTCAATCCTTATCTTGTCCATAATGCAATCAGGTCTTTCCTGATTTCGTCGTAGTGAGGACCGACAAGGCCAAAATCCATTTCTTTGTAGGTCCAGACCGAGCAGCTGATGTTGAATTCCCTGAAAACCTTGTCTACATCTTCAAACCAGCGCAGCGTATCCTTGACGGGCGCCTGGTCGATAACGCCAAACTCGCCGCAGTATAACGGAACGCCTGCATTTTCAGCGGCTTTCACGGCCTCAAGCACCATCTCGCGGATAAATTCCGGACCCATGGTTTGGGACTCAGCGTTTAAAACGGCACTGCCCTGAACCCCCAGATCAGCCGAATGGGTCCTGTAATAGTCCATGTTCTCGGGATAGAAGATAACCTTTTCCTTGTCTATTTTCTCAACCCAATGGGCTTTTTGATGGGTAAAGACAAGCGGTTCGTAAAAGTGGAAGGTGAAGATGATGTTATCGTCCTGGGGGATTTCCAGGTACTTCAGCGTGCTGGCACTGTTCCAGCAGATACCGCCGTATATGATCGGCGTTTCCCTGGTGATGGCGCGAATGGCTTTCACGGTTTTCCGGATAAGCACATTCCAGGCTTCCGTGTTTTCCGACTCCACTACTTCGTTCAGCAGTTCAAAGGCCACGTGATCATAGCTTCCGAATTCATTGGCTATATTCTCCCACAGCCGGATGAACCGATCCTGCAGCTCAGGCATGTTGAACAGGTTGTTTTTTTCCATGTTGCCGGCATTGTTGAAATCATAGCCATAGGCCTTATGGAGATCCAGCACCACGTTCAGCTGGTATTTCCGGCACCACGAAACCACGTTTCTGACATACACATATCCTTCCGGCCTTTTTATGCCTTCATCTGTCTCAAGGACCTCATAATCTATGGGGAGTCGGATATGATCTAATCCCCATTCCTTGATTTGCCTGATATCCTCCTCACCGATGAAACACCGATAATGCTCTTCGGTATGGACACATTGTGAAAGGTAGCCACCCAGATTGATGCCTCTCCAAAGCTTCATCATGCTTCTATACCCCTTTTTAATGATAGTAATAAATTATATCAGCAGACACTTTTATCATGGCACAAATCCCCATAAAAATATATCGTTCTTATGACTTTTTTGTCGATTATATGATATGATTAAGTTGGTGATTTAAGGACTGAACACCTGTTCATCAGGAGCCGGAGGACTTTGTCATGGGCACCGGAAAGGAACTGTTTTACAAAGAGTTTGTTCGACGCGAGAGCGATATCGTCCATGCGCCATATAACCCGGAACTGGAATTCTTTTCAGCCATCAAGGCGGGGGATGTGCATAAAACACGTGAAATGTGCAAACAGTCCCTGCTGGATAAACCCGGACTTGGGATCCTGTCGGATGATTATCTCCAGAATATCAAATACCATTTTGTGATTACTGCCGCCCTGGTGGCCAGATATTGCATTGAAGGGGGCATGGAGCCGTCTGTTGCCTTTGGATTGAGCGATTTTTATATCCAGAGGGCGGACAAGTGCAAGTCGCCGCAGGAGGTGGCAGCACTGCATCCCGTCATGTGCCTGGATTATGCCAGAGGGATGAGAAACCTGCGAAAGAAAAAGATAGTCTCCAGGCATGTGGCCAACTGCATCGACTATATTCACGATCATCTGCATACACGGATTACAGCGGCAGACCTGGCCAGGCTGGTGGGGTTGAATCCGTCCTATCTCTCCCGGTTGTTTAAAAAAGAAACCGGGACCACCATCGGCGAATATATTCAGTCCAAGAAGATTGAGACAGCGCGGAACATGCTCGCTTATTCCGATTATAGCCCGGCACAGATTTCATCCATATTGGCCTTCCCCAGCCAGAGCTATTTTACGGAGGTTTTCCGAAAGCGCACCGGCATGACGCCGCTCAAATACCGGGCACGATATTTCCGGAAAACGGAAATCGGCAAAGGGGCAACCTCTTCATCTTGATAATACCTTGCATGGACCAGGGCATCCATTGTTGGACGCCTTGGTCCATGTCTTCCATGTTGCCCCAAAAAGGCTTATGACGGTATTATCCTGCTCATGCCAGGGCGAAGATGACAAGCAGCAGAATAAGTACCAGCACGGCAAGGAACGTAGCCAGGAAAATGAGTGTGGTGTTGCTGCCATCGCCGGTGATATTGACGGGTCCGTTAGGTACATTGGGATCATCGATGATCGTTATGGTGTTCGTTGCAGGGTCGGGAATATCTCCCACCAAGTTCGACTCCACGATGTCAATATCGAAACCGGAAGCACCGAGGGCCTGCACGGACGGTCCGGCCGGAGAAGCCGAATTGGTGATATTGGAGTGAATGATATTAATATCTCTTGTACTCTGTACTCTTAAAACAACAGCGCCATCTGTTGCAGAGTTGGTATTCAGCACGCTGTTGTTGATGGTGACAGTACCGGTGCTGGGAGCGCCTGCAGACTGTCCGCTGCGCACTGCATAGCTCTGCACGTCAAATTTACAGCTGTCCACGATCAAATCAGCCGTTCCATAGTAGTTTATCCCGCCTTCTGTAACTTCACTGACAATGCAGTTCTGGACAAAGACATAACCCGAAATGGCATTCAGCTGCCCTAGGCTGTGCAAGTCGTTCGCGTTGGAGTTCATGATGGCGATGTTCCTTGCACCTGCGCCGGTCGCAACCCTAACGGCTACCTGGGCAACACCACCACTAGGCTCGCCTTTAAAGGTGCAGCCGTTGATGGTGACATTATGCGCATAGTTGAACCCAACGCCAGGATTGGGAATAAGAATACAGTTTTCTACCGTTGTTCCGGTCAAATCAAAATGAAGACCTTGGATCAACAGGGTTTCCGGGCTGTTAATGTCTCCTCTTCCGTCAATATTGATGGTGTTTTTAACGGTGACAGTTGCCCCGGGCTGCGGGCGTATCACCACATTCTTGTTTGCCTGTTGTTCAATATTGATTTCATCAGTGAGTGTTCCGGCCGCAATTTCAATGACGAAATCGGTTCCCGGATTTGCCGTTACCGCATCCACCGCCGCCTGCACCGAGGGATAGGTGACAGGGGGGCCTCCGTCAATGGAGAGTGTGGCTTCCGGCGAATCTGCAAAGGCTACAACCGGAAGAAAACATAAGCCTATGATCAATAGGGCCAGATAAATGATTTTATGTCTCATGATACCTCCAGTATGATAATTAGTTTGTCCTAATACGGTATATGCGAGTAACCCCCAACTTGTCCGTCCTGCGAGTTGGTTTCTGACAAAACCATGCGCGCGTGAACTACTGAATCCAGAAGAGAAAGATGTTCGTCTGCATGATTGCTAACATAATGTAAATAGCGTAATATTATTATATGATAAAAATGCATCCGGAACGGGGCTTTTCCTTGAACAAACCAGTCTGAACGCTTGTTGCAGAATAAATGCATGTCTGCTATAATCTCATCTTGTGCCATGGTGGTATTTACAAAAACTGGATTTAAACAAAGTGCTTTGGCATAACTGTTTATTGGCCTGTTTACCTACCGGGAGATGACAAGACATTATGAGTAAAAACATCATATTTTATCGCAATCAGCTCTTGCTGTGCATGGCGTCCCTCCTGCTTGGCGCGACAGCAGGCGCCATCTGTGCTTTATTTGGTAATGTCTTGACGAGGGTCATAGATTTTCACAACAATCATAATCTTTTATTTCTTCCGTTTTTGGGGTTAGCAGGAACTTTAATCGTTTGGTGCTACTGCAAGTTTGGAAAGGACAGTTCAAAAGGTATTTCGCTCTTGTTTGAGGTACACCAGGGCAAACGGGCGGATGTTCCTTTGAGACTGGTCCCCATGATCATGGTTAGCACCTGGCTGACTCACCTGTTCGGCGGCAGCGCAGGACGTGAAGGCGCTGCGGTACAGATGGGAGGGGCAATAGGCAATTATGTCGGAGGCAGGATCAGAATTTCCGAAGGGAATAAGATAATGATGATCTCGGGAATGGCAGCGGGATTCGGGGCCTTATTCAGAACACCCATTGCCGCTGTTATCTTTGCACTGGAAGTCCTTCGCTGCGGGTCAATAGAGTATTCCGCGCTTCTCCCGGCGCTGGTTTCTTCCTATACGGCAAGCTTTGTGTCCGGTTTGCTGGGAATCGAGAAACTAGCTTATCCTTTGACCAGCGAAATTGAGTTCAGCTTACCTGTTATCTTGAAGGTGATCGCATCCGGCGTTATTTTCAGCCTCATCGGAATGCTTTTCTCTGTTCTTCTGAATAAGTTGAGGGCCATGCGACCAGATATGACGAAAAAAGCGGTCATTCAGACATTGATATGCGGTACCGTTATCGGTCTTCTTTCCATGGTTTGCTTCCGGGGGAGATATTCCGGACTCGGAACTAATCTGATTTCAGCCGGTTTTTCCGGAGACATTATGCCCTGGGATTTTGCATTGAAACTGCTCTTCACTGTATTTACGCTGGCAGCCGGATATACCGGAGGCGAGTTCACACCGCTTTTTTCCATCGGCGCATCGGCAGGGTTTACCTTGGCTGCTGTGCTTGGAATGCCGGTTGAGTTGGGTGCAGCGCTCGGGTTCGTCGGCGTTTTTGCGAGCGCAACGAATACTTTCTTTGCTCCTGTATTTATCGGTGCGGAGGTTTTCGGTTTCGAGTACATACCCATATTTGCAATTATCTGTGCGTTAGCCTATATTTGCAACGGAAATAAGTCAATCTATCCCCTGCAGAAATATTATGAAATGCAACAAAAACCCGCTAACCTTTAGCGTTAGCGGGTTTCTTGGAATTTAATTCTGGTGGAGATAAAGGGAGTCGAACCCTCGACCTCTTGAATGCCATTCAAGCGCTCTCCCAACTGAGCTATATCCCCACATCAGCTTTCTGAGCCGTTCCGCGGCTCAAGCATTACCTATTATAACACCAACTTTGCGGATAGGCAATAGACAATTTCGGAAAATTTGAATGTTAATAATAGGGATTCGTTCAATAAAAAGCTGTAATCAACAAAGATAGGCTCTTCAGCATGCGCCGGTGGAGCGGGTTTTCAGCAAAAAAAGCTGTTCCAGGGGGTATGTCCAAATGCACAGGGTTCGGGATGATCCCCTAAAACAGCCTTAATTTATATCATAAGCAAGGGCATCGTTTTTGCTTTGAAAAGCCGGCTATTATTTTGCAAGGGTCAGAATATCAAAAACCGCCTTCTTGTTCAGCTTCACAAACGACCCCACGGTATGGGTGTCCGAAGCGGTGCATTTATCGGCCATTTCCTCAAGCCTGCTGTCGTCGATGCCGGCCTCTCTGAGCGAGACGGGCAGTCCGATGGAGGAGAAGAACTCCTTGAGCTTCATGATGCCTTTCAGTGCGGTTTCCTCAGGATTGAAGAAGTCGTAGTCCACATCCCAGACCCGTGTCGCAAACTGGGCAAAACGCGCCACATCGTTTTTATATACATACTGCATCCAGGCCGGGAAAACTATCGCCAGGCCTGCGCCATGGGCAATATCATAAATGCCGCTGATCTCATGCTCAATGGCATGGGACGCCCAGTCTTCCTCTCTGCCGGTTCCCAGCAGGTTGTTGTGGGCAACCGTGCCTGTCCACATGATCTCTGCACGCGCCGCGTAATCCGTTGGATTGGCCAAAGCCTTCGGCACATTGTTGATGAGAGTCTTCATGGTGGCCTCGCACAGCCTGTCGGTGAGTTCCACGTCCTTTGTGTTGGTAAAATACCTTTCCATGATATGGGCCATGATGTCGGCAGCGCCACAGGCGGTCTGGTAATTGGGAAGCGTATAGGTGAACTCCGGATTCAGGATGGCGAACCTGGGGAAGATATGGTCGGTGGTAAGTCCTCTCTTGTACCACCCGTCTTCATTGGTGATAACCGAGCTTGGGCTGGATTCGCTGCCTGCCGCAGGAATGGTGAGAACCACGCCCACTCCCAAGGCTTCCTTCACCTGGGCCTTCCCAATATAGAAGTCCCAGACATCGCCTTCATAGGGCACGCCCACGGCTATGGCCTTGGCCGAATCGATAACGCTTCCGCCACCAACGGCAAGGATGAACCGGATGCCTTCTTTTCGGCACAGTTCAATGCCCTGATGGACGAGGGAAAGCCTGGGATTGGGCTGGACCCCGGCCAGTTCCACAAATTCAACACCGGCTTCTTTCAAGGATTTCACAACCGTATCATAAAGCCCGCTTTTTTTGATGCTTCCGCCGCCATAATGCAACAGGACTTTGTCAGCGTGCCTCTTTGTTTCAGCACCGACCTGCTTTTCTGTTCCTCTACCGAATATGATCTTTGTCGGGTTTTGGAATACAAAGTTTTCCACCTGCTCATACCTCCTTGTCCATGTAATCTGGCACTTTAATTCTATCCCATTTTTCCAGTCCCTGAAACTCTCTAAATATGATGCAAAAGAATTGAGAAAACATGCATTTTGCAGATGCAGGCATATTCGCGTATGTACAAGTGTCAATAATATATGGTAAGCTAAGACTGTGTTAAGCTATTATCAAACCTGCGGGAGGCATTGCAATGATTGCCAAAGAGGAGAAAACCAGTGAACCGGGCTTGCAGTAAAGCTTCGGCTCATGGACGCCGGCAGGTTGATGAAAGCGGAAATAATAAATGCAGCTGGAGGGACATACGATGTTGGAGGAATTGAAGGAAAAAGTGTACAGAGCAAATCTTGCCCTGGTAGAATATGGCCTGGTTAAGCTGACATGGGGCAATGTGAGCGGTATAGACAGGAGCAAAGGCTTGGTAGTCATCAAGCCCAGTGGTGTGGCCTATGACGAGATGAAGCCTGAGCTCATGGTTGTGGTCGATCTGAATGGCAAGGTTGTTGAGGGTAACCTGAGACCTTCTTCCGATACCCCCTCACATCTTGTTCTTTACAGGCATTTTGAAGGTATAGGCGGTGTCGTCCATACCCATTCCAACTGGGCAACCAGCTTTGCTCAGGCGGGCAGGGGCATTCCGGCCCTGGGCACCACCCATGGCGATACCTTCTACGGGGAAGTGCCCTGCACCAGGAAGCTCACCGAGGAAGAGATCCGCGGCGCTTATGAGGAAGAAACCGGCAATGTTATCGTGGAGACATTCAGGGGTAAAAATCCATTGGATATACCTGCCGTCCTGGTGAACCAGCATGGACCTTTTACCTGGGGAAAGGATCCCATGGATGCCGTCGAGCATGCCGTTATCCTTGAAGAAGTGGCAACCATGGCTTTCAAGACTATCATGTTGTCTCCAGGAATTGGTCCGATGGATCAGGCGCTTTTGGACAAGCATTACCTGCGCAAGCATGGGGCAAACGCCTATTATGGTCAGAAATAGGATTCTGCCGTGTTTCCTGCCTTCGGGAACCGGATAGTTATATATCAGTCCAGTATTTGGGGGTAATTTTATGAATCTGAACGACATTAGAAATGACATCATCAATGGCAGAACTGCAATTGGCATTGAACTGGGTTCAACTCGTATCAAGACCGTTCTTATCAATTCCAACAATGAACCCATTGCCTCCGGAAATCATAACTGGGAAAACAAATACGTCAACAATATCTGGACGTATGATCTGGATGATGTCTGGAAGGGCTTGCAGGACAGCTATGCCAATATGGTAAAGGATGTAGAGGAAAAATACGGGGTTAAGCTCCAAACTACGGGAGCTATCGGCATCAGCGCCATGATGCACGGTTATCTGCCCTTTGACAAGTCCGGAAAGCTTCTGACCAATTTCCGGACCTGGCGCAACACCATTACCGGCCAGGCATCCGAGTTTCTGACAAAGTATTTCAACTATCCCATTCCCCAAAGGTGGAGCATTGCCCATCTCTATCAGGCCATCCTGAACGGGGAGGACCATATACCCGAAATTGACTTCATGACCACGCTGTCCGGCTATGTTCATTGGAAACTGACGGGCCAGCGGGTATTGGGTATCGACGACGCATCGGGTATGTTCCCCATCGATATCCGGAAGAGCGATTTTAACACAAAGATGATCGAGCAGTTCAATGAACTGGTGAAACCGAAAAACTATCCATGGCGACTGGAAAACATTCTGCCTAAGGTTCTGGTGGCAGGTCAGAACGCTGGAACGCTCACCGAAGAAGGAGCAAGGCTTCTGGATGTTACCGGACAGTTGAAGCCCGGTATTCCGTTCTGCCCGCCTGAAGGCGACGCCGGTACCGGAATGACGGCTACCAACAGCGTGGCGGTCCGCACCGGTAATGTATCGGCCGGAACATCAGTTTTTGCCATGGTGGTTCTGGAAAAGGAACTGTCCGCGGTATATCCTGAACTGGACCTGGTGACTACTCCCGACGGCAAACTGGTGGCCATGGTGCATTCCAACAACTGTACCTCGGACTATGACGCCTGGATGGCACTGTTTTCAGAGGTGATCAAATCTCTCGGCTTTGAAGTTGAAAAGCCCAGGCTCTATGATACCCTGCTGGGCGCTGCGTTAAAGGGTGATCCCGACTGCGGTGGCCTTCTGGCCTATGGTTACCTCTCCGGAGAGCATATCACCGGCATGGAGGAAGGACGGCCACTGTTTGTGCGCCTGCCTGACAGCCGCTTCAACCTGGCCAACTTCATGAGGGTCCATCTGATGTCTGCGCTGGGTGCGCTGAACACCGGTATGCGGATCCTATATGAAAAAGAAAACGTGAAGATAGACGAAATGCTGGGCCATGGTGGTTTCTTCAAGACCAAGGAAGTCGGGCAGAGGATCATGGCTGCCGCCACCAATGTCCCCGTATCGGTGATGGAAACAGCCGGAGAAGGCGGAGCCTGGGGTATCGCGCTTCTGGCTTCTTACCTGATAAACAAGGAAGAGAACCAGACCCTGGACGATTTCCTCAACAAGAAAGTATTCGCCAATCAGCCCAAGAGCACAGTCGCTCCCGATCCCAAGGATGTGGAAGGCTTCAATGAATTCATGAAGCGCTACACTAAGGGGCTGGCCATTGAAAGAGCTGCGGTGGATAATCTGAAATAATGGAGGTTTCTACGTCAGATGTTGGGATGAAGCCAGCAAAATGTAGGTAACCGTATGCATTATCGGCAGATGATCAGAAATGATCATCTGCCACCTTTAATGTGAAAAAGCCAGTAATTAGCGTTCCCGTGCTCATATTTTGTCATTAAAGGTGAATTCCTTCTTAACTTTCTGTACCCTTATTATCAGGCAAGAAGCGATGTGCTGGAGAGTGTTGTGGCTTAGTATATAATCCAAAAGACTGCTCCAATAGTCTTCCAAATAAGCATAACCCAATATAAAATGCAAAACCCTGAAAGCTTTATAACATCAAGGTTTTGCTTGGCGTCCAGAAAGGATTCGAATTACCGACCAACGGGTTAAAAATCCTTTGGCCTGCATGATAATCATTATTTATGACGCTGATTAATGGGAATTTTGAAATAACGATTCTGCAACAAGAGAGCTAATTCAAATAATTGACATCTATGATGTCCTCATCGGCAGAGACGCTGGCTTTTTTAGCGTGGCAACCATACTATTACTTTAGTTTGAGTTGGCACTAATGGTATGAAAATCTGTGGAAGCGCAATTTAGAACATAACAGCTACTATTCTTTTGACGAATAATAGCGTAATAGATATTGGGGTGAAATATGTGAAAAGTAAGTCTAAGATTTATGATTTAATAGTAAGCTTGGGCTCTTCTTGCCAAGTAGCACAACAATTAAAGCAGAATAATTTAAGAAGTTTTTCGTCTCCATTGGATTGGTTTATTTCCAATTCCACCTTAAAAATATGTGAATTATTACATAATCAATTTAATGATTTGTTCTTGCCTGAAAATACTATTCAATGTGAGCAACATAACGGGTGTTATATTGTAAAGGATAATTTATATGAGTGCTTTTCATACCACGATTTCAGAATTTCCGATAATCCAAACGGAATTTTACTATCTTCATTTTGTGAGTTTAAGAACAAGTTGAATAGAAGAATACTAAATTTAAAGCAAAAGGTTACCGATTCGAACAAGTTGTTGTTTATTCGTAGTAATTGTTCAGAAAACGATGCTCGGATTCTATATGAGGCTCTTAAATCTTTCTGTGGGCAAAAAAAGGATATAGACTTAATGATTGTTAACTATCATTACCATAAAAATGTTGAAATGGTTGATTTAGATAACAATATCCGAGTCTGTCATATTTTTAATCCCGCTGACAATTGGAAGGGCGATGATGATTGTTGGAAGATGGTGCTGTCTGATATAGAACTTAATCCGTATAAAAATGTGATCTATAAAAAAGAAAATACGGACATATTTCTTCAAGAACAGTACGTGTTTTTTGAGAAAGGATTTTATGATGTTGAAAAATATGATTTTATTTATCGTTGGATAAACAGTTACGCTGAAATGTATTTGAAATGCAATGCAACAAAATGTATAAGCTTTTGTTTGAAATCCTTTTTCAAAAAAAGACAATGCACTGTTAAATTAAATGACAGAATAGTTTATCGTGGGTATGTTTCAAACAATGATGAGAGCCTTATTATGATTACAGAAAATATAAAAGACGGTGTTAATAAAATTGAGATTATATCTGATGACAAACCAGATAAACCCTGCGACATTAAGTATTTGAACAATGACGATAATTGGGAACTGTCTTTTTGTATTTCTAAATTTATAACCCAATAAGATACCAACATAACACGAAGAAAGCAGGAACCCTGCCCTCTTTTATTCTTTTGCTTTGCATAAATTCCGAAAGATGGAGATAAAGTATAATATTTTTCGCAAATTCATAGAAGTCCAATAAAAATGACATGGACGTAACCGTTTGGTAGAATTAAGTTAGCACACAAAATACCAACCAAAGGAGGTTACGTACCATGTCA
>Ga0134090_1000127_pt1 | contig 82163 bp, 72 predicted proteins | sample 1_4taG_FD_94453 | JGI IMG/M metagenome (GOLD analysis project Ga0134090, IMG submission 94453) | Switchgrass degrading microbial communities from high solid loading bioreactors in New Hampshire, USA - 1_4_20_6_A1 metaG | ecosystem: Engineered > Bioreactor > Semi-continuous > Anaerobic >...
ACTGGTTTAATACTTTTTCAACCGCCATATTTTTGACTGTTTCATAATAGGTATTTTTATCCATAATTACCAGCCTCCTTTGTGATTTTATTATACACCAGACACAATTTTATTTTAACACCCTTTCAAACTAAATGAACTACCAATAAGACTAATTAACGGAAAAATAGAAAGTATTTATGATGCTCCGTTGTTAAGTTGTCAGCTTGCTTCGATACAAGAATATGGACTTAAAGAATTGCTTCAAGAAGCTGATAGTTATTACAATGAGGGTAACTATAAAATTGCTGTCGAGAAAATTTGGGATGCTTTTGAAAGACTAAAAACTTATTATTCTCCAACCTTAGATAAAAAGAAGTCTCTAGAAAAAATAATTAATGATATGTCTGAAAACAAAGAGCCTTATAAAAATTTATTTGAAAAGGAGTTTAGTGAATTAACTGTAATAGGTAATAGCTTTAGAATTCGCCACCATGAAACCACTAAAGCAGACATTGAGGATAATAGACACTTCGAGTATTTTTATAAACGATGTCTATCGTTAATCTCCGTTGCTATTCAATATTTAGATAATAGTTAGAATGTTTAAATAATTTAATAAATTGCTTGACATGGGAGGTTATGATGCTGCTCAAGATAGACGAGAAAAATAGCCGTAGAGGAATCTCAGTACTGACGGGGGAGGATGGTAGAGAAGGCAACCTCTCAATTCTTGAGCATGTGTAACCGATAAACGGCTTTGAAATGGTTATGGCAGGATATGCCGAAAAGAAAAAGAGTAATTCCATTAACTTCACCAATCAATGTTATTGTTTTAGAGTAGAGCCGTTTGGTGATAATCTTGGAATCAGTATTTTTATCAATAAAGAACCGGGGACATATTTTAGGGAAGAGATTATAAAAAGCATCCAGCGTGTAGCTGATGCTTATCATCCCAACTTAAAGACAGAAGAGTAGGTGAAATATGATTTTTTACGGCCTTTGTGCCAAAGATAGGGTTAAGGCCTTAATGGAATATAAAATAGGAGTCATGGTGCTGTAAAACAGCACCATGTTTGTGTATCAGGAGATTGATCAACCGTGGAGCCCCTCCGCTTTTTCCTGTTCCTTATGGCATATGAAGGAATGCAACGCTGCAAGAATCATTTTCTGCCCAATACATGCTTCCAGTAGCATCGAAAAAGGCAAAGCCTTGGACATAGAGCATTGCTCTGGGGATAATATCCTTATTTTGCACACTGGCCCGACGGAATGCCTTTAATAATTGCTTTCTTGAAAAAAGACAGCGGAATCCATATTTTAGCGCTCTCGAGACAAATGTTTGATAGGCTGACCATTGGCTAAGGGGCAACATGAGAATGGGAAGAGTTTCTCCGCCTTCTGTACATCCAGGGAAAAGCGACGATGCTCAGGGAGACAGCCAGAATGCCCAATACAATTGGTATCATATAGTTTTTTGATGAAGTAACGATAAATGTTGCCTCTGTTCCGTCCATGGTAAAGAGCAAATAGCTCCCCAATGCCGTATATTCCGCTTTTTCCCAGGAACCATCCCTGAGCAAATAGATATTGATCCCGGAAGTCTTTTTGCCGGGTGCAAGGTAACGAACGGTATGGGTAGCCTGGCCGTCGTCCGTTACGGAAACCGTCCATTTCTCCAGGACCTGTTCGCCATTGAAGCGGTCTTCTCTTTCCATTTCCGTGATAGCCAGCGATGCATGCGTTGTAAACAGTCCGTCCACCAGAATGATAGATAATCCGCCGTCCCGGGTCCGCTCGCTTGCCAGCGTCGTGATGTATCGTTGATAAACTGCCTCAACGGTCGCATCAAAAGTCATGTTTGTAAAATCATCCCTATCCCACTCGCCAAAGTATCCGTCTTTTTTCGGTACATCAGGGATCATTTCAGCCGAAATGGTTTCTCCGTATTTAAACGGGATAACCGCCACTTCTTTACCGTCACAGACAAAAGTCAACCGGAAAACCTGAAAAATATCGGGCAGGCCTTCCACCGATAAGAGTTCTTCATAGGAGATCGGTTCTGCTTTTCCCTCGTAGCTTACACCGTTGACGCCGGCCAATTCGTCGTTCACAAAGCGATTCCATTGCAATACCCCGTCGGCGTATCCGGCGATGGCGCCAACAAATTCATGGGCATTCTCCACTTGAATTAAGGAATAGCAATGATAAAGATCGGTGCCATAGCCTGCGATGCCTCCGATATAGTCGGCCCCGGACAGGGAACTTTTTACAAAGCATTGCTCGATTGTGCCGTTGGATTTACCTGCTATGCCCCCGACATAATCCCCGTCAATGCTGCTTACGGTACCGTTGTTTAACGAATGTACCACATAGCCGAAATCCATCAGACCGACAATACCGCCCGCATGATTCTTCTTGGATGCAATCTTGCCGTAGTTTTCACAGTTGGTTATGACAGCCCGAAGCAGATACTTTGAACCTGGGGATAGTTTCTCCGTCAGCGAATGATCGTCTTCCGGATCGAAATCATATTCGATGGCTATGGAACCGGCGATTCCACCGACGTTGATATCCCCCTGTATGACGCCATAATTGGTGCAGCCTCCCGCTTTACCTCCGGTATCCGAATCAGTGTCCTGCCTGGATATGTCTTCTATGTAATCCGTGATGTCCGTACCGGTTTCCGATACATCTTCAACTGCGTCCGCAAGCAGATCAAATATGACAAATATCTGGTCAGAAATAGCCTGGATATCTGCGAGTAATGTTTCGGATGCGCCGGAAGCCGTATGGTTCAAGACGGATAACGCATCCGAGATATTGCCAAGCGCTTCGGAAAGCGCATTCCTGGTATCAATATATTGGCTGTCCAACTTCTTGAAGGTTATTGTCGGGCGCGCGGCGAGATCGGAAATCAAATCCCGTATTTCGGCCACCGATTCCGCGATGGTATCAACAGAGCTTTTCAGCGTGTTTGTTGCTTCGATAGCATTAGAAAGCGCCTTTGATGCAGAGTTGCCCGCGGCCTTAATAGAAGGCCATGCGTCCTGTACATAGGATACCGCATCCTGCATGCCGGCAATTGCGCGGGTTATATCGCCCGCCACCGACTTCATGGAATTGACACTTTCGTTCAGTTTACTCCATTCTATATGCCCTGACAGTTTGATAGCCGCGTCGCTGATTGTCTTCATAGCATTTGCCGCTTCCACAACGCCCTCGGCAATCTGCCTGAGATTGGCAAACAACATGCCGTCGTATGCTTTTACCGCCTCCGATTGCAGCAGACTGTTAAGAGCGGTATTGATTTTCAGCAAGGCGGCAGCGGCTTGCTGCGCCGCATCCGCCAGGTCGGAAAATCCTTTCATCAGGGCTTCCAAATCCGTTTGCCCGGGCTCCGTACCGATTGCCTGCAAACGGTCAATCATGCTCTTCAGGTTATTGGCCGACGTCTCTATGTCTTCCATTGCACCTTCAAGAGACTGTACGCCGCCATGGATATCCCTGAATTCATTGATATTGACACGTTCCGTCAACACGGCCAGGCTGTCCTGTATCCTTTCCAGCCCATGTAGAGCAGCCGCATAATCAATAGCTGTTCCGTCATTAATCGCGTTCTCTACCATCGTCAAACCATGCGTGAGATCCTGCCATGCCCGTCGGGTTTCTTCATGATTCTCATAGGCGATGACTAATTTCTCAAGACCGGAGGCGGTTTTTGAAAACCCTGAAGCCGATAGCTCGGCCGCAGCCGCAAGATTGGCAACGGCATTTTCCAGTGGGGGTAGGGCGGCGAAAAGCTGTCCGGGATCAAAACCGCCCATCAGGGCATTTAAAGCATTTCTAATGTCCTGGAGCGCGTCAGCCATTTTGCTGGTCGCCGTCACAAGCTCGCCGGCACCCTCACGCATGGCAGACATGCTTTCTTGCCATGCTTCAGAGTTTGCCAGCGTGTCAGTAGCATGCGATAAGGCGCTGGCAGCCTCGCTGATCTTTTTCATGGCGTTCATGAGGTCAGCCATTCCTGACTGCATATCCGAAAGCGCTTTCTTCGCAGCCTCATCATCGCCAAGGCTTGCCTTTAGGGAGCGGATTGCCGCAGAAATCCTGTCAACCGCATTCCCCGCATAGCGCAATGCGTCGCGCATTTCATCCAGGGCGGAATAGATCTTATTCATACCTATCTTGGCGCTGTCCGTGGCGTTTTCAAGCAACTGCATGGCGGCCTTGTATTCGCCGATTGCCCTGTTCATGTCTTCAATTGAGCCGGAAATCGCATCCACGATGGGTTCCATAGCCACCAGCGTTTCCGTGATGCGGGCGCTGGCATCGTTCACGCTGTCGATGTTGTCATTAAGCCATGACGCGGTCTGATCCGCCAGAGCATCGCCGGCATCCCTGGCCTCTGCCGCATAGCCCTGAATCATGGCAAGATTTGTGGAGATTTCGGAGGTATAGCGGCTGCTGTCATTGATTACGCTATTTATCTGTTTCTGCAATGCATTCAGTTCTGTTCGCAGTTTTGACAGGACATCCTCCGAAAGCTGCCAGGTGCTAAAGGGCTCAATTTGGCCGGCGATGCCCCCAACATCCTTTCTGCCAAATACACGGCCCCTGTTTGTACAACCGTTTAGATAGCCGGACTGCCTGCCAACAATGCCGCCGATATTGTATCCGACATGCTGGTAGCCCACTGTGCCATTATTTGAGCAACTTTGGATGATGCCGCTGGAAATGCCCGCAATGCCGCCCACATCCGTAACGTCCAGAAGATCTGCCGGAGAAAATGTCATCACACTATCTGTGCTAAAATTTTGAAGATCTTCCAGGCTTAATGAGCTTTCCGATACGGTTGTATTGACGCTGGCTTCATTATTGCAAAGCAGAATTATTCCCAGGTTCTCTCCGGCTATGCCGCCAACATAATGCTTGCCGTTTATGACACCCTTTGCGGAACAGTTTGAGATCAAACCCTCCGCTTCATTAATGCCGGCTATACCGCCTACATATTTGTCACCCTTGACGGTTCCGATAAAAGAGCAGTTCAGGATTGTGCCGCTGTTGCTCCCGGCCACGCCGCCAATAATGGCCTTTGTCCCTGATGGCGTTACGATTCCCTGTACCGTGAGATTCTTGACCAAGGCATTCGCCTGAATATATCGGAACAATCCCTGAGGCGAGTTGTACCCTGTCAGCGAAAGACCGCTTATGGTATGTCCCTGCCCATCAAAGGTTCCGCCAAAGGTAGGTATGGATGTAAAACCTGTTCCGGTAAGATCAATGTCATTGCGCAAAATGACTGTTTTCCCGATGGACCAGGTGTCGAGGGAACATTTCTTGGCGATGGCGATCAAGTCCTCCACGGTGCTGATGTATATGACCTCTGAATTTACGGCCGCCGTAGCGCCAACGTTCAGCAAGATGCTATTTAAACACAGAATGGCTGCCAGAAGGGATGCAATGCTTTTCTTATGTCTCTTTTTCATTTTTTCCCTCCTTTTGCTCTTCCAGTTCTTCGCTCAGCAACTTCATTTCACCCGATTCCACGAGAGCGTTCACATCGCCACGGATAATACCGCGGACAGTGCCGGTGATTGTGCCTGATACTTTCCCGCTAATCCGGCCGTTGACATAAATGATGCCACTGGCGCTTTGCGTGCGTACGGGGATGCTGATGGAAAACGATGTTTTTTCTATAACCTTATCCCCGAGAAGCAAAATCTGAGGCAGAACAAACATGACCAAAACAAGCGATATGATGGTCCCGCGACCAATACTTTGGCCGATACCCGCTATGGTTGGTTCGGAAGTCATATTTCCAATCAGACTTCCGGCTACGGCCATCATCATCCCGGATGTGATCAGGGTAGGAAATGACAGGTTCATTGTTGCTATAATAGCCTCCCGCGGATGCATCTTATTCTTCAATTCCTGATACCGGCTGGAAATGACAATGGCGTAGTCGATGTTCGTACCCATCTGGATTGCACTGGCGATCAGATAACTCATGAAAAATACGTTGGCTTTGAATAAATAGGGGAAAGAGAAGTTGATCCAGATGCTGCCCTGGATAACCATCACCAACAGTAGGGATAAACCGACTGATTTGAACGTCATCAGCAAAACGACAATAACGAAAGCAACAGACAGCAGGCTGACCAGCGTATTGTCGTTGTTGAATGCTTTATAAAGATCGTACTCGTTTATGGAATTACCGACCAGGTAGACATCATCGGCATAGTATTTGCCGGCTATATTGTGTATGGTATCAAGGAATGAGAAGGTTTCATCACCTTCTTCCGGAAGGTTAAGACTAATCAGCATACGGCTGTAATTCTCCCCGTGAAGTTGGAGTTTGGCGTCGTTCATTTGCTGATACGCGCTGTCCAAGGCATCCTGCAAATCGGCATCCAGCGTGATATATCCCTGCTGTACCTGTTCATACAAAAACATAAACATATCGATGAGCGGTACGCTGTAGGAATCCAGTCCGCTTACCACCTTGCCGTAATTCTCCTCCTTGACCGCATAGACCCCGTACAAGGCCTTGGTCAGCTCATAATCCAAATCTGTCAGTTCAGAAAACTCTCTGGGGGTCAGCCTGTCAGTCAGCGTATAGCCGTCCATCGCCTCAATATTGGCGAGCCCAACGGCATATTTCACTTCATCACGGTTTTCCAGTTCGGTAAGAAGTTTCGCCTCAGCCTCGTAATCACCCGACGGCACCAGCAAAGCGAGCATATTTTCAGAGCCAAAGGTCTTTTTGATTATAGCCTCCGCTATTTGTGAATCATTGAGTTTTGGTGTTGACAAAAGGGAATAGCCGTAAACATACGAAACTTTTCCTGAAAAGATCAGAGCCGCTACCAGTATCAAAACAAAAACCGGCGGGACGATTTTCCTTGTGTTATAAGCGAACTTACCCACGAAAGAGATCTTTGGGACGAAGTTCTTATGTTTCGTTTTATCGATCAAATTGCTGAACAGCATAAGAAGCCCGGGCATCAGGGTAAAAACCGTCACCAGACTGATGAAAATGGCTTTGATCAGCACAATACCCATATCGAATCCGATTCGGAACTTCATAAAAGTCATTGCAAGCAAACCGCCGATGGTGGTCAGGCTGCTGGCAGATATTTCGGGAATGGCCTTGCTTAATGCTGTAATCACTGCCTCTCTCGCTGAAAGTTTCTCACGCTCTTCCAGGTATCGGTGACATAGCATGAGGGCATAGTCTATCGACATGGCGAGCTGCAAGATTATCGTAACGGAATTTGACACAAAAGAGATGGTTCCCAGAAGAAAATTCGTGCCCATATTGATGATTGCCGCCGACAAAAAGTTGAGCAACAGAACCGGCACTTCGGCGTATGTACGGGAAGTCAGAACCAATGCACTTACAACAATGATCGCCGCATATATGGTAACGAGTTTGACTTCATTGATTATATTTTTTACAAGCGCATTGCCCAAATCGGAGTCTATATAGAGGTCATATTCAGAAAGCGCTTCTTCCAATGCATTCAAGGCTTCAACACATTTATCGTCTTTCTCATCATAAGCGAAAGTTACGTTGAAGAGAGCGGAGGCGTCTTTATAGTGATCAGGGGTATCATCAAAGTCAACAGAGGAAACACCGTCAATTTCCCGAATCCTTTCAGCAATTGCTTTTGCCTGAGCATAAGAAATATTGGCAACCATGACCTTCGCCGTACCGTAGGTAAGGAATTCGTCTTCCATGATATTAAGGCCCTGACGCGTCTCCGAGTCTTCAGCCAGGTAAGCCGACAGTTTGCTCTCCACCTTTACCCAGTTTATTGAGAAGAACGAAAAAACAATCAGAACGGCATAAATAAAGAAGAACAGGTTGCGTTTGTCTACGATGAAGGCGGCTATTTTTATCATCAAGCTATTATTTTGCCCTTTGCTCATATATTCTGCTCTCCTTTATCCGGGCATGGATACTGCAAACTCCGCTAAAATTTATGACATCGTGAATTTATTAGGAACATGATGGTTTTTAAATGTATGTTGGCCCCCTTATTTGCCAGGTTAAATTCAATTAGCGTTGATTAATAGACACGAGTCTATTATAATAACAGGTATAGTAAATAACAATAATCATATTTTATGAAAGCGTCCCTGCCAGCCCATCCATGTAGGGCGAAGCGGATCACAGAGCTTCCGCGTTTTCTATTACCGAAACCGCATCAGTATTGAGTACTTCCATATCCTGACCGACGCAACAGGCGGGATGTGCTTTCTTAAGACCCTTATCGCGGAATATTTCCGGCTGCTTGGCGTAGCATCTTCCTGTGAAAATGGCGTTTTACCGGTTAACGGTCTGGTCTCCCCGGGCGAAATCGCCAACGAGTTTCTCAATATCCGGCCGGAAGGCGCGTCCTCCGGCTTTGTCGATAAAGCTGCCGTGCAATTTGGCGGCAAACTGTCCCGTGTAAGACCCTGCAGGGTCATACATTTCAAGATGGACGCAGCCGATTTGAAGGCTGTTGCCGCGAGAAAAGGCGCGACTGTCACGGCGTACATCCTTTCTCTGATGTTTGTCGCAGGTAGGAGGGCAGCCGACAATATTGACGGTGACTTCAACATCCAGGTTCCCGTAAATATGCGAAAATTCTATCCATCGGAGACCCTCAGGAACTTTTCCATGTACTGCGGCATACGGCTGCCGCTGACAAGTATCTCCGACCCGGATGCGCTGATACCGGAAATCACGCGCCAACTCACGGAGAAGGCTTCCCGCCAGGCAATGAACGAGATGGTTAACGCGGCAAACAGGATAACAAACGCGATCCGCTTTATTCCTCTATTCCTCAAAGCGCCTGTCGCAAGGCTGGTATATGGTTTCCTCGGGGAGAGGATCTTCAGCAGCACACTTTCCAACATAGGTGTCGTCTCCTTACCGCCGGAGATCGCCGGACGAATAGAAAGCATGGATTTTGTACTGGCGTCAAATATCAACCGGGCGAGCTGTTCCATGGTGACCATCGGGAATACCGCAACGTTGTCTGTGTCCAAGAATACGATAGATCCGTCCTTTGAAGAAGCGCTGTATGAGCTTCTTTGCCGGGATGGCCTTACCCCGGTTGTTGAAGGGAGTGAACTCATTGCGGATTAAGATAACCTATCCAAAGCCACAGAAAAGAAAAAGCCATCGCAGCATCATCATTGAGATAGCGAAGAACCTGTTTTGGCTTTCTGCATTGCTGTGTGCGGCAATAAACATCTGGGCCGGCGGAAAGGCATGGAGTGTCATCGTCATCTGGTCGCTTTACATGGTTTGGTCGCTGTGTGTTTCTCCGGACATGATCGAATACAATCGCATCAGCCAGTTTACCAAGGCTATCGTGCAAAGCTGTATACTGCTTGTCCTGATCGACGTATTCATTACATCCGGATGGGCATCAAACGTGGTTTCGATTATATGCTTCGGCGCGCTGATCGCAGTTTGCCTTCTGCTGTATACGGATTTCGAGCGGCAAAGGCGCAACCTGCTTCCCATGATATTGTTTTCGCTCCTTTCGCTGATCACCTCTGTCGTGCTGATGATCATTTCGGAGGAAGCCGTACCATGGCAGGTTCCTGTAACGTGCGTATTGTCCTTCGCCGTTCTGATTGTCTGCCTGAAAACCATGGGCGGCAATATCAAAAGCGAACTGAAAAAGATGTTCCATACCTTATGAAACACAATAGCCGCTGGATGGCAAGCAGTCTCCATCCATGCGGCTATACTTTGTGCAGAAGATATGATGTTTCCTTTTCCCGTAAAGCCCATTATTTTCGTGTCTGCTCATCGATCCAGGCCAGGTATGCGGCGCTTCCCTTTTCAGCGTCCACAAACAGGATTTCCGGTGTCTCATAGGGATGAATCTCCAGGAGCTTCTTTTCCAGTTGGGGATATAGTTCCTTCCTGGTTTTAAGCAGCACCAATACCTCGTCCTCGTGGCAAAGCTCGCCCTTCCATGAGTAATGGCTCTTTATTTTTATTTCCTGGACGCAAGCCGCCAGCCTGCATCTTAAAATCTCGTCGATGACAGGCCTTGCCTGCTGCTCATTTTCAAAGGTTGTTAAGGCTATCCCGTATGCGTTCATCATCATACCTCCCGAAATTTTACATCTCCTTTTCATCATGCATCCTGGCTGGTACAGCAGGTTTTACATAAATCATAGTACAAAAACATGAAATAATAAAACACGGCGTTTCCGCAAGTATTTTATTCCCGGATGAAGCTGGGTGGTAAATATTAATATACGGATGGATACCCTTATCGGCTATCATCCTGATAATGATGAATAACCTGTACACGACAGGCTAAGCGCTATTCGTCAAATCGTAGATATGGAGGTGAACCTATGAACGTTTATGATTTTAAGGTCAAAGCACAGGATGGCAGTGAAGTGGCTTTATCGCAATATGCCGGAAAGGTTCTGCTGATTGTCAATACGGCAACCGAATGCGGATTTACGCCGCAATATGGGGATTTACAGGCTTTGTATGAGGAACTGCATGACAAGGGCTTCGAGATACTTGATTTTCCGTGCAACCAATTTGAGAATCAGGCCCCCGGCACTGACGCGGAGATCCATGCTTTCTGCACGGGCAGATTCGGCATTACATTTCCCCAGTTCAGCAAGGTGGAAGTGAATGGAGAAAACGCGATCCCCCTTTACAAGTGGCTGACCGCCAATACCACATTCCAGGGGTTCAGCGGTCCGATGGAGAAGGTTCTGACGCCCATCGTTGAAAGGATGGATAAGGATTATAAAAACAACGGCAAGATCAAATGGAACTTTACCAAGTTCGTGATTGACAGGAAGGGAGATATCGTTGCCCGATTCGAACCGACTACGGATATCAAGGAAGTCCGGAAGAAAATTGAAGAGGTCCTGTAGTTTTATCTATTGTTCTGAACGGAACAATATGAACAGAGGGTATAGCAGGTATTTGAAGATTTATTGTATGTGGATGGAGCAGCGTTCTGCTGTTCCATTTACATATTTAAAGCCATATCCAGCCCACAGATAATGCTTTCCCAAAACGCGTATATACTGAACGGGGATAATTTGCCAGTATTGTGGCCTGGTGATATAATAGTCACTAAATTGTGGGTTAAGGCCGGTAGCTGGTAAGAAGAAACCGGATAGTCCACAAATGGCGGGGAGGTCGTCCTGGGAATTGTCACTTCCACTGCGGGCGTTGCGATGCTTGTCGGCAGTTTGATAGCGTCCGTTTTGCCGCCACCTAAAGTTCGGATTCGTCTTATCTTGGCAACCATGCTGTTCTCTCTGACAACCGATAACTTCCTGATGTCTTTGACAAATACCCCGATTACATGGTGTATCGCACAGATTTTGGGTTATGTACCCATACCGTTGATGAGTACGAGCCTTGACGTTATCGTGCGTACGGCGATACCGGTCGGGATGCAGGGAAGAGTATATGCCTGCAGAAACACGATGCAGTTTTTCACAATACCCATCGGATTTTTCTTCTGCGGCTGGATGGTTGACGTGGTCTGTGAACCATTCATGGCACATATGCCTCCGTACAGCATCATGATTGCTATGTTTGGTTCGGGAAAAGGCTCCGGGGCAGGTCTGATGGGCTTGTTAGGAGCGGCGATATGCCTGGTTTTCGGAAGAATTCTTAAGAAATACAAATACCATGAGTCGGTTTGAAGCCCGTTTTTAGCTGACCGGTAATACGGCTCTCCGTCGTCGACGATACGTCGGCGACGGGGAGCCTTTTGCAAATTCCGCTGCCATACTGAAATGCTGGATTTCCTCAAATGGCTACTTATCAATCATCACCCACAAAAGCATTGACATATTTATGTGAATAGATAAAAATAGCAGTTAAAAGCAAGAACTGGCTGACCATTGTGATTGCCGAAAACCGAGTTCGTCCATGGCATGAAGAAATCGGCCTTTCGTTTTAAATTACGCCAAATCCTGATGAACGGAAATTGCCCGTAAAGGTTTCCAAATTGAGGAGAACTGTGATGAATGCGCTTGTGATTAATTGCAGTCCTGTACGGACAGGTGCGACGGCGGAAATTGCAAAGATCGTTTCGGGACAGCTGTCCGGCAGATACAATACCAGGAGCATCTGCATCGATGATTATCAATATGGATTCTGCAAGGGATGCTAGAGTTGTTATCTGACCGCCCGTTGTATTCAACAGGATGATCTAGACCTGATTATGAATGAATTGGAGTGGGCCGACGTGATTATATCGGTTGCGCCGTCATATTGGGGGGACATCCCGGGCCAGTTTAAGGCATTCATTGACAGATGCACACCCTGGTGCAACACCCATGAACCCCATGCCGCCATCAGAAGGGGCAAGAAAGGATATGTGATAGCCTTGCGAACGGGACCCGGCATGCGGGAATGCGGCAGGATTATTGAAAGTATTGAGCATTTTTACGGGCATCTGGAGATCGCATGCTGCGGTAAGCTGGGGTTGTGTTCAATAGCCAGCCGGGAAGATGTGGAATCCAGAAAAGCGGAGATATTGGCTTTCTGCAAGATGATTTTGGATAAATGATAATGGCAGAAACATGATTTCCGGCGAAAGCGTCAAAAGGATCTCATGCTTTTGCGGCTTGCCTATTTTTTAAGATAATATCCGCAACTCCCCCGGATTACCAGCTCATATGGGAGTATATCTTTCATATTCAGGATGGGCTCTTTCTTCATTAATGAGAGCAGCTTTCGAAAGGCACACTGACCTATCTGCACTTTGGGCTGGCGTATGGTAGTCAAAGGAGGGTCCCAAAAGGTGGATAGTTCAATATCATCAAAACCTACTACAGCACAATCTTCGGGAACTCTTAACCCGTTTTTTTTCAAGGCTTTTATAGCGCCGATGGCCATGGTGTCACCAGCAGCGAATACTGCCTCAATCCGCTTTCCTGTGGCAAGTAGAGATTCCATTTGCTCATATCCGCCCTGGATTGATGGGGGGCCGAAGCGTACCAAATCCATATCTACAGGAATGTTGTACTCTTTTAAAGTGTTGATATAGCTGTTTAGACGATCCTGATACAACAACAAGGGTATGGAACTGGTGATATGCGCGATTTTACGATAGCCCATTCGGATCAAATGCAACATCATTGCTTTTGCAGCAGCCGCGTTATCTATAGATACACAGGGAATGTTGCCATTCTCGAAGCTTTGAATGGCCATTACCATCGGGTATTCGCAGGCACCCTCCTCAATAAGCTTCTGTGCCATGTTGGATGACATTGAAATAATACCGTCGATTTGACGCTGCCGGATTGCGGCAAAATAGTGCATCTCTATGGTAGGTTGGTTATGCATGTCGGCTATCAGTACCTGGTAACCGTTAGCCTCAGCCTCTGATTCAATGCCAAATAATACATCGTGAAAGAGAGAGTTCTTTATATTAGGCACAATAGCGACAACGGTTTTCGTTTCTTGGGTGCGAAGCTGGCGCGCCAAGGCATTCGGGTGGTAATTCAGTTCTTCGATCACCTTTAAAACCCGTTCTCTTGTGGATGGTTTTACCGATCTCTCGTTTCTGAGTACGCGAGATACTGTGCCCAATGAGACGCCAGCAGCTTTGGCAACATCTTTTATTGTAACAGAATTCAAGGCGAACCTCCCAAGTGCCACTAGACTATACTTTGTATTTTCGCATGCCTGTTATATAATAATACTTTATATTACTAAATCAAAGATTGTCAAACCGTCTCGACATATGAAACGTTTCTATAAGGCTGGCTGTCTCGTATTATATCAGATTTCCCTAAATGATATACATATTACATGGGTGGATTTATGCATTATGTACATTTATAGCTAGCGTTTGTCATAAAACGAGTGATTGACAAAGTAAATATGTTGTGCAATAATTAAATTAAATTGAAACGTTTCCATAAGGAATGAGGGGAAGAAAAGTGAAGAAAGTTTTAAGCGGAGTAGACACAGGGATTAAATGGGTGGAAGATGTTGTCTGCATCGCAACCTTGGCTGCTATTGTAATCATTGCAACAGTCGGCGTAATAGGACGCTACTTATTCCACTTTGGTTTGTTGTGGGCCGACGAGGTGAACCAGGCGTTGCTGGTGGCGATGGGAATGTTCGGGAGCGCTAAGGCAGTCCGTATGAACAGGCACACAGAATTTACATCCTTTGTCAACAAGCGAAAATCAAAAAAGATCCGTGTTCTGATACGCACCATTATAACTTTGATTACTCTGATGTGTTTGGCGTTTTTGTTGGTTGTTTCCGCTCAGTATACGTTGGAAGGCACAATGAAGAGCGTCGTGCTAAGAGTGCCCAGAATGTATTATTACATGTCCATTCCGATTGGTTTTGCACTTTGCGTTTATGAGTCCATCCGGGCCTTTAAAGGCAAAGTAATGAGCGATTCCGAGAAATAAAAGAAAAAGGAGAACAACCATGGAAGTAATAATTGGACTGCTTGTGGCTTTAACTTTTATTTTGATAATTGTAGGAGTCCCTGTGTATATTAGCTTATTTCTCACAGGAGCTCTGAGCCTTGTTGTCCTTGCGGTTAGCACCGGTACACCATTGGCTACGATAGCGATTCCCCAGGCTATTTTTAACGGAATGGGAAACCTCCCTTTGCTGGCGATTCCGTTCTTTATGCTGGCGGGGGAAATAATGAATCGTGGTGGAATAACCGAAAAGCTAATTAGATTTGCAAGTCTCTTGATCGGACGGATTCCGGGGAGCCTTGCCCAAGCCGGTATCGTATCCAGTATGTTCTTCGGAGGTATTACTGGTTCTGCGCAAGCTTCCGCTTCCTGTATGGGCGGGATTCTGATTCCCGCTATGAAAAAAGAGGGATATGCCGCTGAAGAAGCTGCGGGCGTCATCGCAGCCGCATCGGTGTGCGGTCCCATTATTCCGCCGAGCATCATTATGGTGGTTTATGCAACTGCTGTTGGAGCTTCCGTCGGCGCAATGTTTATGGGAGGCATAATACCCGGCATCCTCATAGGTCTTGCACTAATGGCTGTTGTCCTGATTCGGAACAAGAGATGCAATTTTCCGCGACGCACGGAAAAAATGACTCGTCGTGAAATCGTCAAAATCTTAATAGACGGTATTCTGCCATTGGGTATGCCGCTGATCGTGGTCGGTGGAATCATGGGCGGCGTCATGACGCCTACCGAGGCCGGTGCAATTTCTGTGGTTTACAGCCTGCTTGTCAGTCTCCTCATTACACGTACACTGAGATTGCGTGATATACCGCAAATATTGCTGTCAACAGCAGTCAGCGCCGGACCGCTTCTTCTGATTATTGCCTGTGCGCGTGTTTTCAGCTATGGTTTGACAGCTCTGCAGATGCCTGTACTGGTCAATGATCTGATCCTTTCCATCACAAACAACAAATATGTATTTCTTTTCTTGGTCAATATTCTGCTGCTTATTATGGGCATGTTCATGGACGGCGGTGCTTCTGTCATCATCCTTGCGCCTATCCTTGCTCCTGTTGCCCAGTCCTTGGGAATAAGCCTGATCCATTTTGGTGTGATCATGGCACTGAACCTGACCATTGGTTGCATTACGCCTCCTCTGGGTTATAGCCTGTTTATCACAGGCAGAATTGCCAATATTCCGATTGAGAAAACCGTCAAAGGTACAATGCCCTATATGATTGCCGAGATCATTATTCTGTTCCTTATCACTTATGTACCGATGCTGGTTACATTTATTCCGACACTATTGGGATTTAATGTGTAGTGAGATTGACAGATTATAAACCAGTTCTGCAACGTAAAGCCTCATGAAAGGAATGAAACTATGAAAAGAGTGGCTTTAGTCGATTATGGCAAATTGGAACTGCATGATAATCTTAATGAAATATGCGAACTGCAGCCCGGAACCGTGAAGATTCACGTAAGCGCCTGCAGCATATGTGGCAGCGACATCGCGTTGTATCGCGGAGAACGCTCACTTGCTGACGAACGCTATTTTGGACATGAATTTTCCGGCGTAGTTGTCGATGCAGGAGACGGCGCAAACGGAATCAAGAACGGTATGCGTGTGGCCAGCGAATTATCAAGAACGTGTGGTCAGTGCTGGAATTGCCTTAATGGCTTGCCTAATTACTGCAAAAGCATGAATGAAGCATTGCTTCCCGGAGGCTTTTCCGAAGAAACCCTTGTACTAAATACTCCCGAGTATAGCTTTGTCAGCCCGATCCCTCCAGAGCTGGACGATATTACAGCCACGCTGCTCGAACCGACCAATTGTGCTTATCATGTAGCCATTCAGGCAAATATAAAGCCTGGGGATACGGTTTTGGTGTTTGGCCTTGGCCCGCTCGGACTCATTACCGCTCGCATCCTTAAAAGCATGGGAGCAGATGTGGTGATTGGTGTCGAGAAAAACAAGACGAGGTTGGCTAAGGTCAAGGAATTTCATTGGGTGGAAGCAATTGATCGCAATGATCCGAATTGGTTGGAGCAAGTCAGGGCTCTGAGTGACATTAAGGGTGTAGATGTTGTTATAGAAGCTACCGGTGCAGTTTCTGTGATGCAGGATGCTTTCCAGGCAGTGCGACCTGGCGGACGAATTGTTGTGGCCAGCGTTTATCATGGTCCGGCAGGCGATGTTGAATTGCTGCCCATCATGCGCAAGGAATTAACTGTTGTTGGAGGTAAGGGGCCTTTCCCGCATCGTAAATCAAATGGTTCTTCAGCCTCAGTAGGAATGCTTGTAAAAATAAAAGATGATCTCAAAAAACTCATTACGGTTTACGAATTCAAAGATGCACTTAGAGCGTTTGAAGATATGATGTCAGGCGCTGCTGTCAAAGCGGTCATTAAATTCTAGTGATAAGCTTTGTACCGCAGGTGTTTCCGGCTGTCGAGGAGCTGATTTGTATGGACTGATGAGATTTATGTTTTTATGTCCCGCAAAAGGAAAGCCATCAGTAAAAGTCAGATTAATTAGCCCCAAAATATGATTTCGACGAAATAAGAAGGAGGAATTTCAATGAAAAAGATTATCTCTCTTTTGCTTGTTGTTGTTATGATTTTTACCCTGGCAGCGTGCTCAAGTAACACATCAAATGGACCTGCCACGAATTCCCCAGCTCCGAGCGCATCTGCTCCTAATGGCTCCGGCAATACTTCCAATGATGGTGCTATCAAAGTGAAGTATTCGGTGACATTTGCCGCTACCGGTGTTCAGGCAGACGGTGCCCATGCGCTGGCTGAGCTCATCGAGGAGTACTCGGACGGCCGCATGGTAATGGAATTCTATCCATCTTCGCAGCTTGGAGACAAGGCTGCAACCTTTGAAGGACTTCGCAAGGGTACCATTGAAATGACCGAATGCGCATCAACCGATCTGTCCAGCTTTAACTCTATCTGGTCCGTTTTTTCACTTCCATATCTGTGGGATAATGGTGATCAGGCTGTTAACGCTGTAGTGGATCCGGCTGTTAAGGAAGTGTTGTATAAAGATGCTGAGTCTCATGGGTTTGTAATCATCGGCTGGTATAATATCGGAAGCCGGAGCATCATGAATAGCAAACGCCTCACTACTAATCCTAAGGAAATGAGCGGCCTGAAGATTCGTACCATGGAAGATCCCATCCTGGCGGGTGCCGTAAACGCTATGGGTGCCATTGCTACACCTATGGCTTTCAGTGAAGTTTTCACTGCCATCCAGCAAGGAACCATCGATGGTTTGGACCACACGCCTGCATCTTTGTATGATAACCGTTTCCATGAAGTTGCTAAGTACTTGACTTTAACTGAACACTTTACTATTCCCGGTGTTGTCATGGTAAGCAAGGCCTGGTTTGATACCTTGTCTGCTGAGAATCAGGAAGCAATACTGAAGGCCGGCGAGGCATGGACTGAAAAGTGGAATAAAGAGATCTGGCCCAAAGCTACTGATAGTGCTATGGAAGCCTTGACCGCAGCAGGTGTTCATATAGCTGATAATATTGATAAGACACCGTTTATTGAAGCTACAAAGAGCGTCATCAATGATTTCCTGAAAAAGGCTACAGATGAGCAGAAGGCTCTGTATGAACTGCTGGTTGAGGTACGCAGTAAATATTAATGTTTCGCATAAGCTATCACTTCTAATGTAATTCTCCCGCGAAATTACATCATCTAAACAAGGTCCCATCCCGCAAATTATATCCAGGGGGGGTGGGATGGGACCTTAAAATACTAATCGTGTGTTCGGGTAAAGGAGAAAAAATGGACAAAAAAAGACTTTACGGCCTTGTTATAGCGACAATAACGCCCATGAATGAAGATGGCTCAATCGATGAGCAATCTGTTGCCGCATTTGCTGAGTATCTGGTGCAAGCTGGTGTGAACTGCTTGTATCCAAACGGCACAAATGGAGAAAGCCTGCTTTTGACGAAAGAGGAAAGAGAGCGGATAGCCGAAATCATCGTTGAAGTGAATAACCGCAGAATACCTACGTTTATCCAATGTGGCAGCATAACAACTGCGGAAACAGCATCGCATGCGAAGCATGCTGTTAAAATTGGCGCAGATGGTGTGGGGATAATGACTCCTGTCTTTTTCCCCATGGATGATGAAGCACTGTTCCAGTATTATAGTGATGTTATCAGCGGATTACCGGAAGATTTCCCAGTATATATTTACAATATTCCCGGGTGTACGACCAATGATTTAAAGCCTTCTTTGCTTAACCGTATCATGAAAGCCTTTCCGAATGTGGTCGGAATTAAATACAGTAGCCCTAATCTTATCAGAATCGAGGACTATTTTGTACAAACAGAGCGTAAGCCGGAACTACTCATCGGTTGCGACAGCCTTTTCCTCCAGTGCCTGATTACAGGCGGCGTCGGTACAGTAACCGGACCGGGAAGCATCTTCCATGAGCGGTTTACCCGCCTCTATCGCCAGTACACAGAGGGTGATTATAAAGGTGCTGCCATAACACAAAGCCAAATCGTCAAAACAGATCGCGCATTGGCTGGCATTCCTGCCATTCCCGCACTCAAAGCGTTGCTCAAAATGCGGGGAATCATCAGAACGGATAAATGCCGTGCCCCGCTGCGAGCGTTGACGAAGGAAGAATATGAAGTTCTTGAAGAAGTTCTGGAAGAATACTTGAGAGAGGAGAATATCAGTGGCTGAGAAAAAGCTAAGAGTGGGCGTCATCGGTGTGGGCTACGTTTCAAAGAATAATTTTCTTCCTGTTTTGCCGCAATATGATGATGTTCAGATTGTTGCCCTTATGGCAAAAAATATAGAGAATGCAAAACGGGCGCAAAAAATATGCGGCGCTGAGCGTGTTGCAGAAAACCTGGAAGAGTTTGTGCAAACCGGACTTGATTGTGCTTTTGTACTTACCCCGAAACAATGCCATGAGGAGCAGGTTTCGTTTCTGCTGAATGCTGGTGTGGATGTATACTGCGAAAAGCCCATGGCAACGACGCTGAAAGGCGCTGCCAAAATTGCTGATCTGGCGGAAAAAACGGGTCGTAAGTTGATGATAGGATTTAACAGAAGGTATGCACCCGTGTGTCAAAAAGCAAAAGAAGTGTATAAAGACAGGGCGCCCGATGTTATCATCGGACAAAAGAACCGCCCGCAAACAGAGTACCGTGCAACACTGGAAAATGCAATACATATCGTGGATCTCATGCGCTTCTTTGGCGGGGAAGTAGTAGAAGTTAGTGCCTTTTCAAAGTTTACGGATCCCTATTATGAGACGTTTACGACAGCCCATTTGCGGTTTGAAAACGGTGCAGCCGGTATATTGGTTGCTGATCGCAGTTCAGGACAGTGGCATGAAACCATTGAAATACATGGTGGCAACAGATCAGTGTTGATCAAGATGCCGGACAGTGTGACTGTGACAGACGCTGAAGCGCATCATACAACTGAGATGACACCTCTTGCGATGGGTTGGGCCAAGTCTGAGGATAAATTAGGTTTTACTTACGCGATCCGCCATTTCCTGGATTGTGTAAAACATGACAAAACACCTCTTACAAATGCGGCAGACGCATTTAAGACACATGAATTATTAGACAGAATTCTGAGAAGCGCAGGGCTTCCAGGTATGGATTAGGGGGTAGCTTAAATGTTCAAAATCGCTGGACATACCATGGGAACACCTGAATATACCGTTTTTGAAGCGATTGAACTATTTTCAAGAATAGGTGCTGATGGCGCTGAAATCATTGTTCAGGATGGATATAAATCGGGGATCCCATGCGATTGTAGTAATTCTCTTCTTTCCGAAGTAAAAAAATGCGCCGAAGCTCACAATATAGAAATTGCTTGCTTGACACCTTACAATTCCCATTTTAATTCTCTCGATGAAGAAGTCAGGCAGAAGGAGATAGAAGCGATCAAAAAGGTCATCGACTATTGTGATTACTTGGGCGCCAGATATATCAGAATCTATGGAGGCAATCTCAAGGCAGGCGAAACCGATAATATTGAACTTAAACGGGAGAGGTTGATACAGTCTCTTAGATATCTCGGCGACCTTGCAGCAGATAAAGGCGTGACGCTTGCAGTGGAAAATCATTTTAACACAATGGCTGTTTCTGCGAAGCAAACCGTTGAGCTTATCAGGGATATCAACCATAAAGCTGTGAGAATTCTTTATGATCAGCCGAATCTTTCGTTTACCGGAAATGAAGAATATGAAGAGGCGATTCGGTTACAGCAGCAGTATGTGTGCTATATGCATGTTAAAGACTTTGTTTTTAAAGAAGACAGAACTTTCGTCTCATCTGATGTGGCGCGCCCGAAAGAGGAAGAGAGAAATGTCTATACCAGAATCGTAGGAGAGGGAATTATAAAATGGCCTGAGATTCTGAGAATGGTAAAGGAACATGGATATGATGGCTGGCTTTCTTTGGAGTATGAAAGAAGATGGCACCCGAATGATATTCCGGACGCATCTATTGGCATGAAAAAGTCCTTGGACTATTTGAGGTCTATTGACATCTGATAGTCTGCAATACTTTCGAAGACATGAGTATCAAGCAAGAATGCAGAAAAAAGAAGGTATAGCAATGTATAATTCACAAATAAAAATTGCATTGTTGGGGGTTAGTCATTGGCATGTACCGCTTTATTTGCCGGGACTTCCCGAAAATTCAGTAATTGCGGTAAGCGATGATACTGAAGGTTTTGCCATAAAGTATGCGAGAAAATACAATTGCCCTGCTTATACAGACTACCGGAAAATGATAAGCGAAGCAAAGCCTGATTTTGTTTTCGCCTTTGCACCACACTATAGGATGAAGGAGGTCGCGGAATATCTTCTTGAAAGAAACATTGCATTCTCAATTGAAAAACCTGCGGGGCTAAATGCAGAAGAAGTTGAGTTCTTGTATGACTATGCGGAGAAAAAAGGAGCATTTTGTGCGATTCCTTTTATTTGGAGATACAGTGATACGGTGAATGATCTGAAAGACAAGTACATTGATTCCCCAATAATCAATATGTCCTATAAATTCATTGCCGGACCGCCTTCAAGATATCTGGAAACATCTCCGTGGATGCTTTCTCGCAAAACAGCCGGCGGTGGCTGCATGACAAACCTCGGTGTGCATTTTATCGATATGGCGCTGTTTCTTTCGGGAAGCACCTATGCCGATGTATTGGCCTCGGTTTACCAATACGGAAACGAGTACGATATAGAAATATACGCAGCGTCAATGCTACGATTGGATACCGGGGCGTCGCTGCTTCTTGAAAGTGGTTATGCGTATCCTATGTCTGGCGATTCCAAGAGGGAAAACAGGTGGACAATTGTAACGGAAAACGGTTATTACACATTGGCCGATAATAATCTGGAAGTCAGAACGATGACAAAAGAACCGCAAAATGTACCGCTCAATACGGACAGTGATGTCTATTACCCAATCTATACCCAAACGACTCTCAACGATTTTATGACCGGAACCAGACCACGTGCTTCCCTTAAAGAAATGCTGGTTGTGAGGAAGATTCTTGACCAGATGGACGCTATGGCGAGAATTAAATAAGAAGCAAAGATGTTAATTACCTGGCAGAAGGGAAAGACGATGGGCCGTATAGGGGGAGATAAATGAAACTTGGCGGATTTGGCTTTATAGCCGACTACGAAAAAATCAGTGCAGCAGGATATGACTACGCAGAATTGGATATGCCCGAAATAGAAGCGTTAAGTGAAGAGGAGTTCAAACGTTTTCGGGAACATGTAGAGAGGTTAGGGTTTCCGGTGATATCAGGAGCAAGAATTCTCCCGGTGAGTACACCCTTGTTTTTTACAGATGGTTTTAAGCCAACCGATTATAAGGATTATCTGACCAAATCATGCAAGAGGGCACAAGCGCTGGGAATCCGTAAGGTGATACTGGGAAACGGAAAAGCAAGATCCATTATGTCTGTGGAAGACATTAATAAAGAACATGTTTTTATTGAGTTCATGCGTATGCTGGCGGATATCACCGGTAATTGTGATCAGGAACTGATTCTGGAACCTCTTGGCCCTAAATATTCAAATTACATTAACACAATACCTGAAGCGGTAAGAATAATCGAGAAAGTAGGAATGCCGAATGTGTTTACTATGGCGGATCTAAGGCACATGGTTTGGTCGAAAGAACCATTCAATAATTTAATCACTTATGCTGACTATATACATCATGTCCATATGGACTACCCGTTATCATATCCTGAGCGGAAATACCCCGATCCTGGTGATAATTTTGATTACAACGAATTTTTGAGTGCGCTAGTAAAATCAAAGTATAATGATACATTGACTATAGAAGCGGAGATACCTGAAGATTGGCTCAAAGCCTATAAACAAGCCATGATAGTATTACGCACTATAATATGACTGCTTTTTGAAAATGGCTCCCGAAACTTTTTGTGCTTGGAAGTATGTATTTGATTGCTTAGATGCCTGAATGTCACTCGGGCGCGTGGTTTGTTTGGTACTGTTGGGGTCTGTAATTATATAGACTTCGCTCCTGCTGGCAGCAATGCTGATTATTACTTTTGGGAGGTTATTGCATTATGTCGAGAATAACTGTTATCGGCAGCCTTAATATGGACCTTGTTATAACAACACCTAAAGTTCCTGTTATGGGAGAGACGGTTTTGGGGAGCGGATTCATGACAGTGCCAGGAGGTAAAGGCGCAAATCAGGCTGTCGCGGCTGCAAAATTAGGCGGTAACGTAACAATGATAGGATGTGTCGGTAGTGATACATTCGGAGAAGAATTACTGAATAATTTGAGGCGGAATTCGGTTGATACCAGCCATATGAGGATGCTTGACGGGGTGCCTACGGGGATAGCAATGATAGTAGTTAACGAGGGTAATAATTTTATCATCGTTGACCCGGGTGCAAATTATCAACTTGCCCCGCAAATGATTGATTCTGTCGAAGATTTAATAAAAGAAAGCTGCATTATGGTGGCTCAGTTGGAAATTCCTCTGGATACGGTAGAGAGAGCTATAGATATTGCAAAGAGGAATGATGTAAAGGTACTTCTGAATCCTGCACCGGCAATTAAATTGGAAGACAGCCTGCTGGCCAAAGTCGATATATTAACGCCCAATGAAACAGAGTGTGAAATTATCACTGGCATCTCCATAAAATCTGTCGAGGATGCGAAAAATGCAGTGGCATATTTGATGAATAAAGGGGTTGAAAATGTTATTGTCACAATGGGTGGTAATGGTGTTGTTTATAACAGCGGAAATAAAATAATACACAAAACGGTTCCGAATGTCAAAGTAGTAGACACCACTGCTGCCGGAGATTCTTTTTCTGGTGCGCTGGCAGTTGCACTCTCCCAGGGCAAAACAATCGATGAAGCGGTTGATTTCGGGAATATTGTTGGTACCCTTACGGTTTTGAAAAAAGGCGCACAGACATCACTTCCGACTATGGAAGATGTATTGAAATTTGATATGTGAGAATAAGCGTACAAACTATCTAGAGATGTAGAGAACCCAAAAAAGAATCTCCCGAGTTGCGAAGCGTCGCGCATACTCGGGAGATTCTTTTTTCTCTGCTTAGGACCGCATGATGTGATCGGCTAGCCTTCAGCTGCTTGGTACTGTTTAGATGACAGATTTATGCTTTCCCTATGAAAGCGCCCCACATCTACTTCAGTACAATAACTTCATTACCAAAACGTATCTCGACGGTTTTGGCCTTCTCATAGTCGAATCCTTCAAATTCAACATAGAAGCTGTAATATAGATGCTCGCCGTTGGAATCCCTGGCTGGAACGGTTTCCAGGGATGCTTCGTCCATGGGTTGCTCAGCACCGTCAACAAACAGGCGGATGCGCTCCATGTTTTCGACTACTGCCAGATCAAATGCTTCAGGTTTGTCCAGCCCAGCCCAGTAATGGTGTGTCAGGAACCTGGGTTGGGTGAATTGATGCCTGATTTTGGATGCTTCGCTTTCACTGATATCTTCTTCCGGTATTGTCACATAGATTCTTGCCTTATATTGGGTGAATGTGGCCTTGGTGATCATTACAGCCCTTCTCGTTGTTGGAGAGACAATCTCACCCCTGTGGAGATAAATGCTTCCATAGTCACTGGTAAAACTCATCTCATCATAGGTATCCTTTGTGATGATCCGGTTAACGGTTACTTTCACCGGTTCCGGAAGGATTGAGCGGTCCGGAGTGAATCGGTACGAAAAATCACAATCTATGCTGTTAGACAATTTCCCGTCTTTATACAACCGGATGCCTAGAACGCGAATCACCATATCTCCGGTGGTGCTTTGCATCCAGTATGGCGGAAAAGTGTAATTGAAATAGTACACATCATCGGCTTCACCAGTGGTAAGCCTTGATCCTGCAACTTCCCCTTCACGGATGCTGTCCCAGCCATGGGGTTCGATATATTCAGCCGGAAGGGATTTTTCCACGAGCCGGATTTCATCGAAAGACACCAGGTTCTTTTTAAGTTTCAGTTCAAAGAGGGCCTTCTGGATTTCCGTATCACCGGTGAATGCTATCAGCTTTAAGGCGAACGCATCATTTTCATGCACAAGGTCAAGCTCCTGAACGATCCCGGCGTCAGCGAGATTCAACATTTTTCTTGCCCGCGACAGCCTGACCTTGACAGTGCCCTCCCTGGCGCCGAGGAGCGAGGCTATCTCGGAAACCGAATACCCCTCATAATAGTGGAGATGGATGGGCGTGCGATATTTCAGGGGCAATGCCATCACGGCATGGAAAAGATCCGGGTCTTCCAGTTTATCCTCAATGGGTATGGTTTGGTCCTCAAGGGAAACGGTATGCTTTATCCAGGATGACATCAGGTGCTTCTTGCATTCATTGATGGTGACCCGGATAAGACATGCCTTGATGTGCTCGTCATCATTAAAGGTGCTTTTGCCCGAAAGGAAACGGATAAAAACTTCCTGTACGATATCGCATGCGTCCGCATTGCTTTTGGTATAGTTGAATGCGATCCCGAATACGGTATTTCGGTATTTCTGATAGATCTGCAGAAAGCCGTTGTTCGGGTTTATCAGTCTGGACATCTTTTGTTCACACTCCTCTGCCTTTCACTTACAACATACTTCAGAGTGTGAAAAGGTTACAATATTTTTTACCCCAACGGTTACGGCTTTGTTTTGGGCAACCACGTCTGTAAAATTGTTTCAAATAAAGGATAAACGTATAAAATAATGCATGCGGATGCAATGATTTCCGAAAGGTGATCGCTCATGTTCTTCTTTTTGTACAAAATATGCTGTGTTTTCGGTTATCTTATTGTGAGGTTTTTGTCTAAACTTGTCTACCAAAATGTGATACGATAAGCAAGTTATTATTTTAACAATTAGATAGAGATAAGGGGGAACACAATATGCACCAAACCGGAAAGACAAAAGTAGCTATCATCGGTGCAGGAAATGTAGGAGCATCAATTGCCTTTGCGATGGCGCTCGAACAGAATGCCAGTGAGATTGTTTTGATTGACGTGAATGCAGAGAAGGCCGTTGGAGAGGCTCTGGACATCAACCATGGCCTGTGCTTCCTGGGCCAAATGGCAGTTTATGCAGGAGATTATTCCGACATCGCAAGCTGCGACGTTATCATTGTGACAGCAGGAATGGGCAGAAAGCCCGGTCAAACCCGGCTCGATCTGGCAAGGGCAAATGTGGCTATTGCCAAGGAGATCACCAAAAACATCATGAAATATTACACGCATGGTGTAATCCTTGTGGTTTCGAACCCTGTGGATATCCTCACCTATAAGATTCAGCAGTGGACCGGACTTCCGAACGGTCGTGTCTTTGGTTCAGGTACGGCTCTTGACAGCGCTCGCTTCAGATTTACTTTGGCTCAGAAGTTCAATGTTGACGTAAGAAACGTTCACGGTTATATTGTTGGCGAGCATGGCGATACCCAGCTTCCTTTGTGGAGCGCTACCCATATTGCGGGTATGAATGTGGAAGAATATGCGAAAATGCATGACATGCCGTTCGGTGATGAGGACAAGGCAAAGATTAAAGACGAAGTCAAGCAGGCCGGCGCAGTCATCATCAAGAACAAGGGCGCAACATATTATGCCATAGCCGTAACTGTAAATACGCTGGTTGAGACGCTCATCAAGAACCAGAATACCATCAGAACGGTTTCATCTGTTCTCGACGGCCATTACGGCATCAAGGATGTTGCTATCAGCCTACCGGCGATGATAAACTCAAACGGTGTTGAAAGAATCATTGAATTCCCCATCACGCCTGAGGAAGAAAAACAGCTGAGAGATTCGGCAGATGCCCTGAGGACAATCCTGGATGGTGTAAGCGATATCTAATCGCCATCACTGCCACAGGTCAACAGGGAAAGTGCCCCAAGTGAGGAAAGCAAATTGTACGACCACATAGCGTTTTTATTAACCGCTTGTTCAGCAGAACAGGCGGTTTTTTACGCGCACGGGATGAAACAGCATACCTGAAATATGACACGGACGACATCACTTGTAGAATGAACCATCCAGATTGACTTCGCCCATGTGGGCGGCGTGCATTTAAGCAGAAGGAAAGGGCAGATGTATGAGATTTCCGGACGGCATGATATGCCTTGACACGTTGTGCTGTAAGTGGTAACATTTGGATTAAGCCATGGCGATCACGCGGAAAACGCCGCCAGGTTATCAGAAATACTCGGGGCACCGATTGCCATGCATAAGGATGACATGAATCTCATCGCGGCAAATCATAACCAAACCATGTCCGCTAAAACCTTTTTGGGTAGAATTGTGCTGGCTGCCTCTCTTCAGGCATTTTCAAAAAGAAAACTGGAAGCCTTTACGCCGTCTGCTTTTCTGAAAGACGGCGATGACCTGTCAGAGTACGGGATTATGGCAAAAGTCATTGGATTGCCGGGACACACTATTTTTTGGAAGACATCATCAGGAATTACTTTCAGGCATGGATTGACAAGAAAATCGATGCCGTCCGGGAAACATTTTCGGAGGACATTGTCTATGTTGAGTCCCACGGTCCCGTTTATCAGGGTATTGATCAGGTCCAGAGATGGTTCGCCGATTGGAACCGGAAGGGCACCGTATTGCGCTGGGACATCAAACAGATAGCCATAGTGGATAAAACCGCATTTGTGGAATGGTTTTTCAGATACGAGTATGAAGGCAATATCGGCGAATGTGACGGGGTAACAATAGCCAGGTTTAATGATGACATGAAAATATGTGAGCTTAAAGAGTTCCAGTCCAAATCGCAGCATGATTATCCGTATGGCAAGGTATGGTAGAATACACGGCAAAAATGCGTAAAAATAAACGGAACCAGGCAAGGGTTAATATGAGCCCGGTTCCTTTATAAACAAAAAGCGCCGAGCCGGTTTACAAAACATCAACAAGTTCTCCTGCAAGGGCCTTGTTCATGCTTCTTACCGCGCAGAATTTTCCGCACATGGAGCAGGTGTCTTCATGTTCGGGCTTTCTTTCATCACGGATTCTTTTAGCTGTTTCCGGATCGATGGCATACTTCCATTGCGTCTCCCAGTCGAGCATTCTTCTGGCTTCAGCCATCCTGTCATCAATTTCTCTTGCCCCTTTTACGCCTTTTGCGACATCTGCCGCATGGGCTGCTATTCTCATGGCAATGATGCCCTGTCTGACATCGTCCAGATTAGGCAGCGCCAGGTGTTCAGCAGGTGTCACATAGCACAGGAAGGCCGCACCGGCTGAGGCGGCAATGGCGCCGCCAATGGCAGCGGTGATGTGATCATAGCCTGGGGCGATATCTGTGACCAATGGCCCCAACACATAGAAAGGCGCTCCGCTGCAGATGGTCTGCTGGATTTTCATATTGGCTTCAATCTGATCGATGGGCATATGCCCGGGCCCCTCAATCATCACCTGGACATCCTTTTTCCAGGCCCGTTTAGTAAGCTCGCCCAGCCGCACAAGCTCCTCGATCTGGCATACGTCTGAAGCATCCGCAAGGCACCCGGGCCGGCAGGCGTCTCCCAGCGATATGGTCACATCATATTCACGGCATATATCGAGGATTTCATCAAAATGCTCATAAAAGGGATTTTCCTCACCGGTCATGCACATCCAGGCAAATACAAGCGAGCCGCCCCTGGAAACGATGTTCAGCTTTCTTTTATGCTTTTTTATCTGTTCGATTGTTTGTCGGGTGATGCCGCAGTGCAAAGTGACAAAGTCGACCCCGTCCTCTGCGTGCAGCCTTACGACATCGATGAAGTCTTTCGCGGTAAGGGTATGCAGGTCTCTCTGATAGTGGATAACGGCATCATATACCGGCACGGTTCCGATCATGAGCGGACACTCGGCGATCAGTCTTTTGCGGAAAGGAATGGTGTTTCCGTGCGACGACAGATCCATGATGGCATGGGCGCCCAGTTTCACCGCTTCATGCACCTTTTGCATTTCCAGGTCATAATCCTTGCAATCCCTTGACACGCCAAGATTTACATTGATCTTGGTCTTCAACATTGATCCAATTCCCTGGGGATCAAGGCATTTATGATTTTTGTTGGCGCATATGACAACCTTTCCGGATGCAACGAGCGGCAGCAACTCCTCTACGGTCATCCGCTCTTTTTGGGCGACTGCTTTCAGTTCTTCCGTAACAATGCCTTTTCTAGCCGCTTCCATTTGGGTTGAATATTGTCTCATTGTTCTCTTGCCTCCTTTGTTATAATCATGGATAGGGGGGCTTGCGCATCCGCCGGACGCAAATGGTGACAGTTCCTCCTGCTGAATGTAAAAAAGCCCGACGGAAAAGCCTCAGCGCATACCAAACACGCTGAACCTTCCCCCTCGGGCCTTTTGTGCCAATAGGTGCCTCCCGCTGCTGCGGGATCTGTAGCCCTCGGTCGCGGACCCTTAACGTTGTAAGGCGGAACCCTAGCTACCCAATCCCGGTTCTTTTACTGATCTAAAATTTTAGCATATATCTATTGAAAATAAAATACCAGGTTTGGTTTATTATTAAGTATGCGGCAACCTCAATGTCATATTTCAATCGGGAAGGAGCTTATGAAAATGGAGGACAGGGTATTCAACTACGGTGCGAACGCGGTTTGCTTTGAGAAAAACGGACGCAAATACGGTATGATTTGCTCTTGGGCAACCCAGGTGGATTACGATAAGATTGTGATGCTCATAGGCGCCCAGAGCGTTACCGGAAAACATATTGCCAAAGGCGATCTCATCGGTGTCAGCGTTTTGAGCGTTCGGCAGGAAGATGTCATGAATACGCTGGGCAACAGCCATTCCGATGAGGTGGATAAATTTAAGCACTTGGACTACACGCTGAAGGATTCCGCGATACTCATCAACAACGCCAGCGTCAATATGGTGATCGAAGTCATCGATATACTCCATTTACCGGCCATCGAAGAAGATAATCTGGTATATGGGCTGATTAAATCCTATACCAAGAGCGGGGAAGAGATGCTGACCGTTCGATAAGAAACAGAACACTGGGCCAATGCTTGTGATGGGTGGATAATGAAAATTCCCTCAATGGGCAGCTTGACTGAAAGGCCTGCCAGAAAGGGAACATCATGCGCGCTTGAGAATCGAGTTGGTCAGCTCCAACGCGAGAGCGAGGCCTGGTAGGCGTTTTCCAGTGACGCTGTCTCTTTCGTTATTGAAATCCTTTATCTGTTTGGGTTGGCTGGTATGAACGATGTGCTGGAGATATGGGTATGAATGAATGCGTCTGGCTGTTTCCGATAATCTTCATCTTCCATGATATGGAGGAGATTATCGGCTTCAGGATTTGGCTGACAAAGACATGCTTGCAGAAAGATACCCCCGGGTAATCGCTCCATATAAGGACTTTAGCACGGAAGGCTTTACGCTGACGGTTTTTGAAGAGCTAACCCTGTGTATTGTCATCAGCCTTCTCGTGGTGCTAACCGGAAATAAGGCTGTCTCATACTTGTGGCTTGGTGCGTTTATCGGATGTGCGCTTCATTTTGCTTTTCACATTGTGCAGGCAGCGGCCCTGAAGATGTATATCCCCGCAATAACAAGCATTATATGTTTGCCGTTAAGCGTGTGGATTATCTTGAAATGCCTGAGTACAATCCGGCGAACGTCAGTCGTGCCGGTATTCCGCATTGCCGCAGGCATGGCCCTGGTTGCGATCAATTAAAGGTTTGCCCTGAAGCTGATTGGATGGTTTACAAGAAAATTCAATCTCAAATCCCATTCCTGGGAGGCAGGGCGGAAGTAAGGCAACAAAAAAGCTCCCGGGAGATTTCGTCCCCGGGAGCTTATGTATATCAGAACATCGGAACAACCGCGCCCTGATAGGTATCCTCTATGAACTTCTTGACCTTCTCGCTCTGGAGAGCTTCGGCCAGGGCTTTCAAATCCTCCCTGTTCTCGTCGCCCCTGCGTACTACCAGAACGTTGGCATAGGTAACGGCAGCTTCCGAATCTTTCTCTTCCTTGGCAAGGGCATCGGTCATTGCGTTCAGACCACCCTGGATGGCATAGTTACCATTGATGACGGCGATATCCACGTCCTGCAGGGAACGTACCAGCTGGGCGGCTTCAATTTCGATAAACTTGAGGTTCTTGGGATTCTCAACAATGTCTATTATCGTGGCCTTCAAACCGGCATTGGGATCAACCTTTATCAGGCCCTGGGCTTCCAGGAGCAGCAGCGCCCTGGCTTCGTTGGTGGTATCATTGGGAATGGCCACTTGCGCACCATCCTTCAAGTCATCCAGGGTCTTGGTTTTGCCGGGGTAGATCCCCAGGGGTTCGTAATGGATACTTGCAATGGGCACAAGGTCAGTTTTCTGCTCGGCGTTGAAGTCGTTGAGATAAGGGGTATGCTGGAAGTAGTTGGCGTCCAGATCGCCGCTCTGGAGCGCCAGGTTGGGCTGGACATAATCGGTAAATTCCCTGATTTCCAGTTCATAACCCTTCTCCAGCAAAACTTCCTTTGCCACTTTAAGAATTTCAGCATGAGGTACCGGTGTAGCGCCAACAACAATCTTTTTGAGCGTTTCAGTTGTACTGGGAGTTGCAGATGTACTGCTTTGGGGGGTTGCAGGTGTACCGCCGCAACCGGCCAGCAAGGTAATTACCAATGTTAATGCAAGCAAGAGCGATAATGTCTTCTTCATGGTTAATTCCTCCTATTAGCTTATTTCCTTTTATCACCCAACTTGGCCAACTTCATGCCAATCTCCTGGAGAACCTGAACGATGATGACCAGGAGGGCAACCGTAATGAGCATGATGTCGGTCTGATATCTGTAGTAGCCATAGCGGATAGCGATATCACCCAGACCGCCGCCGCCCACGAAACCGGTCAGGGCAGAATAACCCAGAATGGTGGTCACGGAGATGGCGGCGCCAAGGATGAGGGAGGGGCGGGCTTCAGGGAGCATTACCTTGTATATAACTTCAAAGGGAGAAGCCCCCATGGACAGGGCCGCTTCAATCACGCCCTTATCCACTTCCTTGAGCGAAGATTCCACCATCCTGGCAATGAAAGGCGCGGCACCAATCACCAATGGCACAATGGTAGCGGTCGAGCCTAAGGTGGTTCCTGTGATGAAGCGTGTTATGGGACTGACGGCTATTGCAAGAATCAGGAACGGCACAGAGCGAAGCAGATTGATGATGACGCCAAGGATGCGGTTGAGCCCAGCGCAGGGCCTGAGACCGTCCTTGTCGGTAACCACCAGAATGATGCCAAGGGGCAGGCCTAACACATAGGCCATGGCCGACGACACCAGCGTCATGTACAGTGACTCCAGGAATCCTTGCCCAAGCATTTCCAAAGTAGCCTGATTAAACAAAGTCCTTTACCTCCTCTACCGTCAAGCCCCTGTTGCGAAGATAAGCCATCATCTTTTCACCTGCCAGCTTATCCTCAGGAAGTTGAATGATAATTTGTCCAAAGGCCTTTCCGTCGATGTTCCTGGTGTCGGCAAAGATGATGTTGACGGGCTGCCTGAATTCAAGCACCATATTGGCGATAACAGGCTCAAAGGATGAGCTTCCGTTAAACACGATGCGACAACATCGGGAACTGGTAAAGTGCTCCACCCGTTCACCTTCAGGGAATACCAGCCGGCGTGCCGCTTCGGTTGTTGGCTTTGTGAAAATGTCCTGCACATAGCCAACCTCGGCGATGCGCCGGTTATCGATGATGGCCACCCTTTGGCAAATCTCTTCCACCACGCTCATCTCATGGGTGATGATGACAATGGTGATGCCAAGCCTTTTGTTGATGTCCTTGAGCAGGGCGAGGACGCCTTTGGTTGTGGCCGGGTCCAGGGCGCTGGTTGCTTCATCGCACAGGATGACCTTGGGATTGTTGGCCAGGGCCCTGGCGATGGCAACACGCTGTTTCTGTCCCCCGGAAAGCTGTGACGGATAGGCCTTGGCCTTATCGGACAGGCCAACCAGTTCCAGAAGCTCATAGGCACGGGCCTCAGCCTCTTTTTTCTTGACGCCGGCAATTTCCAGGGGGAAGCAGACATTCTTCAGCACATTGCGCTGCATGAGCAGGTTGAACTGCTGAAAAATCATCCCGATGGACCGCCGGATCCTGTAAAGCTCCTTCCGGCTGAGGGTGGAAAGATCCTGGTTGTCAAAGTACACGGTGCCCCTGGTGGGTCTTTCAAGAAAGTTCAGACACCGCACCAAGGTGCTCTTGCCGGCACCGCTCATGCCGATAATCCCAAATATTTCGCCTTTCATGATGTCAAGGTTAATGTCTTCAAGGACATTGACCTCGCCTGCATCGGTTTTGAAAACCTTGCAGAGCCCCCTGATTTGAATGAGAGAAGTACCGGTACTCATTAAGTAACTCCCATCTGTTGTCATATTATTCCTATAGGTTTTGTTTATGATAGCATTATTTTAACCTGTTGAACAGTATTGTCAATAATTTAAGGCCGTTTTCGTACAGTTGCATAAAAATAGAAATTCTTGGGCCATCAAGTCTGTCGGGCTAAACCACCAACCAATGCGCGGCATGGTTGTGTGATACCAGGCAAACATCTTTACTCTACAATTGTCCTTTTAGTTATACCAGATTATTGCCCGGCTTGGAAAGGGGCAAACCAAAAATCAGGTACCGAATTTGACAGGGAAAATGCCGCTTGACATCTTGGTCTATTGCGTATAGACTAAGGACATGAAGGCCGATGTCATGTAGACCCGAGAAAATCCGAGCTGATGGATGAGCCCGATAATCATACCAAAATTTCAGGGTTACGGTGAATCTCCGGTACAGGAAAGACTGGATTATCGGGAGCGGTAAGCAGTACTGGGACTGCCGGATGATTCATGAATCACCACAGACGGGTGGAAGATAGCAGAATTTGGGCATTAACGGCCCTTGAGCAGATGGCGCATGGATGCCAAAAGCCGCCCCTTCGGTGACAGAAGCGATGGGACGGCAAAATGGTTTAAATGACGTAATCTTCCACTGGCACGATTCTGTTTAAAAACTGCTTCGTCCTTTCCTCCCGGGGATTTGTGAAAATCTCTTCAGCAATCGGCGCCAATGATGATGCCGGTCGTACCGGCGTCACGTATCAGTTTTTCGGTGAACGCTTCGATCTCTTCTTTGCTTCCGGTATGCAGCAATGAGCCCGGTCTGTTGTCAAAACCGCCGATAACCGCTCTTCCGCCGAACAGCTTTTTGCCTTCGGCCAGGCTTATGCCTTCCACGTTTACGGCCCAGTTGACGACCTTTGCATTATAGTCGGCGTACAGGCTCAGATCATTGCGGCTGCCCTCGTAACCGCAGATATGCAGGATGTTGTTTTCACTGACCTTGTTGGCGCTTTCCAGCACCAAGAGTTCAGCGGGGGCGATCACTTCCTTGTAGAGCCCGGCGCTGATACGGGAGTCCTGAACGTTCTGGACGCTTAAGTAAATGCCGTCGGCCTTCCCTTCGCTGATGACCTTCCGGGACAGGGTGGCCAGATCCTCTGCGATCGTGTTGACGGCGTGCTTGACGGCGTCTTTGTTTTTCAGGATGAGATCGGCCAGAACCTTGTTTCCATCTTTACCGAAAAGCAGCTTGAAATATGTAGCGGGTGCGAAGATATTGTAAAATGTCAGGACCTCATGCCCAAAGGAGTCGGTGAGCGCCCTGACCAGTTCGACCTGCCCGGTAATCCACGGATGGTCCGGCCCGACAGGTTTCAGTTCAAGCCATTTTTCCAGGTTTTCGGTATCGCGTAAAACCGGGTTGGGATATTCAAAGAAACCGTCGCTCATGAGCTTGACAAAGTCGGGCTTGAATTCTGCAAAAAACTTCTTGTGACCGTCTATATTTTTCCGGACGATGGCCGGGTTTCTCAGCCCTTCGGTAAACTCGCCGTCATTTGCAAAATGGAACCAGAACCCAACGGGAACCCTTTCGACAGGTTTATTATTAAATGCATCGAGCACCAATTGCCTTTTGGACATGTTCATTTCTCCTTCCCATTATGTGTTTTTGATTGCGTGTGATGATGCAGACAATAGCCTTGGCTCAACAGATCGCATGCCTGGATTTATCGCTCAGGTAACAGTAATTCTCATGGTGCCTCTTCATCCAAATCCCCCCACTCCATAAATCATACTAAACATATATGAATTATATATTCGAGGATAACACGGCGGCAAAGTTTTGTCAATCATTTTTTAATTAAATATATATGAATAGTCAGATATGGATGTGACGGTTCTCATTCCCTTGCTGCCATGCAATTTTGCAGTGTTTCCGGGTAAAAAAACACCGCCGGAAGATCTTGCTTTACATATCCGTCGCCATGGCGTATAATGAATATAAACTTAATACTGGATGAAAATGGTAGCTAGGGGTGCCGCAAGGCTGAGAGAGATCCTTTGGTCTTAACCCTTCGAACCTGATGTGGTTAGTACCACCGTAGGGAAGCGCCAGGAAACAACTGAAAATGAAATGTTTTGGGCTTACCTGCGGGTAGGCCCTTTTATTTATGTTTTTTCGATAAGGAGGTTATGGCATGAATCTGAAAATGAACGGAAAGACAGTGGAGGCGGAAGAAAATATCAGCCTGTATGATTTTCTGGTCTCCAAACAGCTCGAGCCCGAAAGGCTGATCGTTGAGCTGAATTTCGAAATCGTTCCGAAAGAGCAATGGAAGGATGTCGTCCTGAAGGAGAATGACAGCATTGAAGTCCTGAGATTCGTAGGAGGAGGTTGATCAGAAATGGAGGATAGTCTTGTTATCGGAGGAAGGGAGCTTAGAAGCAGGCTCTTTATCGGAACCGGAAAATTTTCATCCAACAGAATAATCCCCGAGGTAGTCAAAAGTGCCGAAGTACAGGTGGTAACCGTTGCGCTGAGAAGGATCGATTTTGAATCAAAAGATGAGAATCTCGTGCAGTATATTCCTGATGACTGCATTATCATGCCCAACACATCGGGCGCAAGAAACGCGGATGAAGCCGTCCGGATCGCCAGGCTTGCCAGAGCGGCAGGCTGCGGCAACTGGATAAAAATTGAGATTGTTACGGATAATAGGTATCTTTTGCCGGACAATATGGAGACCATTAAGGCGACGGAGATGCTTGCCAAAGAGGGTTTTGTGGTGCTGCCATATATGAGTCCGGATCTGATGGCAGCCAAGCGGCTCAGAGATGCCGGAGCGGCTGCCGTCATGCCGCTTGGAGCTCCAATCGGCACCAACAGGGGCCTAAGGACCAGGGAGCTCGTGAAGATACTGATCAACGAGATCGATCTGCCCATTATCGTTGACGCCGGATTGGGCAAGCCATCCGAGGCAGCCGAAGCCATGGAGCTTGGCGCTGCGGCGGTGCTTGTCAATACGGCGGTTGCGACAGCCGGCGACCCGGTTCAAATGGCAAAAGCCTTCAACCTTGCTGTCAAAGCGGGAAGACTGGCATACCTTGCAGGAACCGGGGCAGTCAAAGAGTATGCCGAGGCGTCCTCACCGCTGACAGGCTTCTTGTCAGATAACGCCTGAAGGCGGGCAACAAGGCTTGCAATTAAGAGCCGTTGTTACATAAGGAAGTGTGTCCAATGAGTTTTTACGATAAGTACATAACGTATCACGATTTTGACTTTGACGGCTTTTTTGGAAGGGTAACGGACGGGGACGTCCAAAGGGCGCTGAACAAGGATTATCTTAATGAACTTGATTACCTGGCGCTGCTGTCCCCGACAGCGGAAAAGCACCTGGAACAGATGGCCGTCAAGGCGCAGCAACTGACTATCCGGAATTTTGGCAAGGTTATTTTCCTGTTTGCCCCGCTGTATTTGTCAAACTACTGCACAAACAGATGTGTATACTGCGGATTTAACGTCACCAACGATATCAGGCGCGGCAAACTGACCCTTGACGAAGTGGCGCAGGAAGCGGAAGCCATCTCGTGTACGGGAATCAGGCACATTCTTATCCTGACGGGCGAGTCGAGGAAAGACAGCCCGGTGTCCTACATCAAAGACTGCGTCAACGTGCTTAAAAGATACTTTCCGTCTATATCCATCGAAGTCTATCCGCTTGACGAGCAGGAATATGCCGAGCTTGTCGAAGCAGGTGTGGACGGCTTTACCATGTTCCAGGAAGTGTATAACGAAAAGCTGTATCCTGAACTGCATTTGGGAGGCCCAAAGCGCAATTACCGTTACAGGCTTGATGCCCCTGAAAGGGCCTGCCGGGCCAACATGAGGACCGTCAATATCGGCGCACTCCTGGGGCTGGATGAATGGCGACGGGAGTCCTTTTTCACCGGCCTCCATGCCGATTATTTGCAGGATCATTACCCGGATATCGAGATTGCGGTATCCTTCCCAAGAATCAAGCCTTCGGCGGGCTGCTTCAGGCCAAAATGCCAGGTAAACGATAAAAACCTGGTCCAGGCCATATTGGCGCTGCGGCTTTTTATGCCCAGGGCCGGGATAACCATATCCACCAGGGAGAGCGCCAAAATGCGGGACAACCTGATCGGACTCGGCGTGACCAGGATGTCGGCCGGCTCGTCCACCGCTGTCGGCGGATACTCGCATAAAAGCAAAAGCAGCGTTCAGTTCGATATCTCCGATGAACGCAGCGTGGAAGAGATCAAGAACCTGATCTACAGCAAAGGCTACCAGCCGGTGTTCAAGAACTGGCACCCCATATGAAACGGAGCTTTAACCGGAAAAAGCAAAACGAAAAGGAGTTTGGCGATGAACGATTTTGAGCGTGGTCTTGAAAGATATATCGGCCGTGAAAGGCTGGAAAAACTGCAAAAGATCAAAATTGGCATTGCCGGAGCCGGCGGGCTTGGTTCCAACTGTGCATTCAATCTTGTACGCAGCGGTTTCAGGAAATTGAAAATCGTAGACTTTGACTTTGTGGAGCCGGCTAATCTCAACAGACAGTTTTACTTTATCGACCAGCTCGGGATGCCCAAGGTGGTGGCGCTCAGGCAAAACCTCCTGCGGATCAACCCGGACCTCGAACTGGAGACCTTACAGGTAAAGATTGATGCCGGGAACATTATGGAACTATTCGGCGACTGTGACGTCATCGTTGAGGCTTTTGACAACATTGCGGGCAAGACATTGCTCGCCGAGAAATTCTACTCTTCCGGTAAACTGGTGGTATGTGCTTCCGGTCTGGCCGGATGGGGAAGCTCCGATGAAATCAAGATCAGGAAAATACACCCCAAGTTTTTCATGGTGGGCGATTTGGTCACGGAAGTCGGTCGGGATGTCCCTCCCATATCCCCAAGGGTGAACGTCACAGCCGCCAAGCAGGCTGACATCGTGCTGGACTACATCATGAACCATGGCCCATAAGCCGGTTTGCGGCTGATATTTCATTTTTGGTGCATGGTCGGGAGGAAAGATGGTGCGAGAACTGTACGAAATCATTCAAGCGAATGTCCTGAGGGCATCCGAAGGGCTCAATGTGCTGGAAGATCTGGCGGGGTTCTGCCGTGACGGCGGCAGTGTCTCGGAAAGCCTGAGGAGCCTGAAGGCCGATATCAGAAACAGCCTGGTTGAACCTCTGCCGGATGGCCTGACATACCGGCAATCCGCCGGTGACGGTGTGTTTCCTGGATCGCGGGAATATGTCGCCGACATGATACATGGCCTTAAACTACTCAAGGATAATTTTGAAAAAGTCCAAAAGGCCCTGGGTGCCCTGGTGGCGATCCTGGATAGTGCAGGCGAGAGCGAATTCGCCAAGCGATACGAAGACTATAGGTTGGCCGCATGCGACCTGGAAAAGACATTATACAGGATTTATTGCAGAGATATGAAAAAGAAGAAGCTGGATACCGATCTGTATTGCCTCACAGCCGAGGAGTATTCACTCGGCCGCAGCAACATTGAAGTGGTTAAGGCGATGCTCAGCGCAGGCATCAGGATCATCCAATACCGGGAAAAGGAGAAGAAGATGCTCCATAAATACCGTGAATGTGTGAAAATAAGGGAGCTTACATACGATGCCGGCGCTGTGTTCATCGTCAACGACGATGTCGATCTGGCCATAATGGTCGGGGCTGACGGTGTGCATATAGGTCAGGATGACCTGCCGGCGGATAAGGTAAGGGAACTGGTAGGGGAAGAAATGATCATCGGTGTCTCGACGCACTCCCCTCAGCAGGCTCAGGACGCAATCGCCAGGGGAGCGGATTACATTGGCGTCGGGCCGATATTTGCCACCAAGACAAAGAAGGATGTATGCGATCCGGTGGGGTTTGAATACCTGGATTATGCAGTAAAGCATGTCGCCATACCCTTTGTGGCCATTGGCGGCATCAAGGAGCACAACATCTCTGAAATTAAGGCAAGAGGAGCCGGGTTGATCGCCATGGTAACAGAGATAGTGGGTGCCGAAGATATTGAAAAGAAAATAGAAAGCATACGCCAAAAGCTGAAGGGTTGAGGCGACAGCCTTTGCACGCGGCTTAAACCAAAGTAGCGCCCAAATGCACAATCCAGGCGGCGCACCAGGCCACAAAACACTGCCAGACAATGACGCCGAAGGCCCATCTTCGGCCAAGCTCCCTTCGGATGGAAGCGATGGCCGCAACGCAGGGGGTATAAAGCAGGGAGAACACCAGAAGCGACATTGCGGCGGCGGGTGTCAGTATGGACGCTACGTCCTCGCCGAACAGGATCTTGAAAGTGGATACAACGTTTTCTTTTGCCATGAACCCGCTGATGAGTGAAACACATATTCTCCAGTCGCCAAGGCCGAGCGGCCGCATAATCGGTGCGAACCATCCCGCCACTATCGCAAGAATGCTGTTCTGCTGATCTCCGGCCAGGTTGAAAAGGGGATCAAAGCTCTGAAGGAACCAGATGAGGATTGCTGCAAGAAAGATGATGGTAAATGCGCGCTGCAGGAAATCCTTGGTCTTCTCCCAAAGCAGTTGCCCCACATTTCGGGCGCTTGGCATGCGGTAGTTCGGCAGTTCCATAACGAACGGTACGGCCTCGCCCTTGAACAGTGTGCCCTTAAACAGCAGGGCGACAAGAATGCCAACGACAATGCCGAGTAAATAGAGGCCGGTCATGATTAAGGCCTTGTATTTCGGAAAGAAGGCGTCAACGAAAAATGAATAGATGGGCAGCTTGGCCGTACAGCTCATGAACGGCGTAAGCAGGATGGTCATTTTCCTGTCCCGTTCGCTTGGCAGGGTGCGCGTGGACATGACCGCCGGAACGGTGCAGCCGAATCCTATAAGCATGGGAACAATGCTGCGGCCCGATAAGCCGATCCTGCGCAGCAGTTTGTCCATGAAAAAGGCAACCCGCGCCACATAGCCGCTGTCCTCAATGAGGGACAGGAAGAAAAACAATGTCACAATGATCGGAAGAAAACTCAGGACGGTTCCAACACCCGTAAAAACACCGTCAATGACAAGCCGGTGAATCACGTTATTCACGCCGGCTGTGGCCAATCCCCGATCGACGAGGCTTGTCAGGGCTTTTATCCCGAGTTCCAGCCAACCCTGGAGCGTGCCGCCGATCACGTCGAAAGTGAGCCAGAAAGTGGCTCCCATGAACAGGATAAAGATGGGGATCGCAGTCCATTTGCCCGTTAGGATGCGATCGATCTTCTCACTCCGGATGCTTTCCCGGCTTTTTTGGGGCTTTGTCACGCACATGTCGCAGACTTTCCTGATGAAGGCATAGCGCATATCTGCAATCGCTGCGCTCCTGTCGAGGCCGCGTTCCTTTTCCATCTGCGACACGATGTGTTCGATGGTGTCCTTCTCGTTCTGATCGAGATTAAGCTGTGACAGGACCAGGGGATCGCCCTCGATAACTTTGCTTGCGGCAAAGCGGATGGGAAGTCCGGCGCTTTGGGCGTGATCCTCGATAAGGTGGTAGACGCTGTGCAGGCAGCGGTGAACGGCGCCGCCCTGGTCGTTGACGTCGCAATAATCCTGATTCAAAGGCTTTTCCTGGAAATAGGCTACGTGGATCGCGTGTTTGACAAGTTCATCAATTCCCTGGTTTTTTGCCGCGGATATCGGGACCACGGGAACACCCAGCATGGCCTCCATCGTGTTGATATCTATGGTTCCGCCGTTTGCCGCCACTTCGTCCATCATATTGAGCGCAACCACCATGGGTACATCCATCTCCAAGAGTTGCATGGTCAGATACAAATTGCGCTCGATGTTGGTAGCGTCCACAATGTTGATGATGGCCTTCGGCTTTTCTTGCAGGACGAAATTGCGCGACACGATCTCCTCGTTGCTGTACGGCGACATGGAGTAAATCCCGGGCAAATCGGTGACCAGCGTGTTGGGATATCCTCTGATAACGCCGTCTTTCCGATCAACCGTTACGCCGGGGAAATTGCCAACGTGCTGATTGGTGCCTGTAAGCTGGTTAAATAGCGTGGTCTTTCCGCAATTCTGATTGCCGACCAGCGCAAAGGTCAATGTGGTCCCTTCCGGCAACGGATTGCCGCTGCCCTTGGGATGAAATATGCCGTCTTCGCCAAGATTGGGATGGACGGTCTTGACGGCAGGACGCTTTTTGTCCGGTTTTTCCGTACGTTCAGCTACCGGTTCCACTTCGATTTTTGCAGCGTCGTCCAGCCGCAGTGTCAATGCATAGCCATGGATGATCACTTCAACGGGATCGCCCATCGGTGCGTATTTGAGCAGGGTGACCTCCGTGCCGGGGATGACGCCCATGTCCAGCAAATGCTGCCGTAAAGCGCCTTCCCCGCCAACTTTGGTGATGATTGCCGATTTTCCGATTTCCAGTTCCTTAAGCGTCATCGTATTCCTTCTTCCTTTTGTTTCATGGCCGATGCTGACAAGGCTCATCAGGCGCTTCCGGGTTCTTTCCTAGTAAAACTATTGTGCATTTTTTGTCGATTTGTCAAGAATTAAAGTCAGTCAATCAGGGAGATATTTGGCATCTCGCAACGAATAACGCCGGGGCTACACGGCCATGCTGGAAGGCTATAAGGTAATGTTGGAACGTTTCGTCGGGCCAACCAGGATCATGATTTGCGGAAACACTCTGCAGGTCGATGATTATAGCAGGTACAACTGGACCGTCTTTGATCCGGCCCAGAAAAAAGCCAATCACGAAGCGGCATTTCCGCTTAAACTGGAAGAGGCGTTTGCGCTCGGAGCAGAGCTTATTTAACTTTCTTCTTGCATCCGGAACCAAGGCAGGAAGCCTGGGATTGCCCGATTTCGGGAACGTGCCATAAGGCCCATAATTGCGGGGAAAGGTAAAATAAGAGGGACGGGTTTCTGAAAGCATGAGTTTAGAAAACCGTCCCCTTGCCTTATGGCTATATTATTTCGGAGGGGTTCTTTCTTCCTTGTTCAGGAACTTCAGCATGATGGTGCATGCCTGCGCCCTGGTAGCGTTCTTGCGGAAACCAAAGCTTCCGTCGGAAAAGCCGCTCATAATGCCTGAAGCCAATATTTTGGCGGCCGTTTCCCTTTCTTCCGAAGTGAGGACAGTATCATCAGTAATCGAGGAGACGTAGCTTTCCCAATTTTCAAAAGCGGATTCATCCTTTTCCGCCCTTATGATCAGCCTGGCCATTTCGCCCCGGGTGATAGGTCTGTCGTAATTGTCAAACTCACCATTCTGAATCAGGCCAATTACCAGAGCTTTATGGATGTAATTTTTTGCCCAGTAATCGCCTTTGACCGGGTTCAAATCGTATCCCAGTGCCGTTACGAGCATTTTGATAAACTCGGAAACAGTCATGTTTTCCATGGGCCTGAAAGTATTGTCCGGATAGCCGCTGATTAGGCCATCCTTAACCATTCTTGTCACGTTGTTATAATACCAGTCCGAGCTTTTCACGTCAGAAAAGCTGGGATTTTTTGCAGCCTCTTTTATTCTATTGTAATCTGCGTCGGACCATATAATCTGCCCTGTTGTCACAGACCAATAAGCCGAATAGTAGCTTTTGCCCAGGAAGTTATTCAGCAGGTTGCATAGATTGGAGATAGAGGTATAAAGCGTTCCGCCCCTGTTAAACAGTTGGAAGGTAAATAAATCATAGGAAGTATTTCTGTCTTGCAGTTTTCCGTTATAGTAAAATTTAGGATCCTTATATTCTAATAAATTCATGCGCGTTCTGTGATATTCTTCTTTGAATTCAATCTTAATGGTTCCTTTGTCCGAACGGATTTCCATGACCTTATTGTCCATATCGAGGTTAACCGAATACCCCAGGAACTCCAGCATTTGCTTTACAGGCACAACGGCATGGTATGCGCCGGAATAGACAAAGCCTTCTATGTAAGGCCTTTTGCCCTCTTCGAAAATGAGTTCGAAGTCATTATAGAACGCATCGAGTTCGATCAATGGATCATCATAAATAACAAGCGCATTGTCTTCCCACTTGCAAGATTTCAGATACAGGAATTCCGATATGGAATTGTAACGGATGTATGGCTTCCCGTTGATCCTTTTGCTGTAGAAATAATATTCACCCATGATGTTCTTTATTTCCACACCGTTGACGATTATCCTGTTGCCGTCCGGAGGAAAAACCACCGTATGATCGTATTTTGGGTTTATGACTGTCGCGTTGCCCGTTTTCTCGTCATAGCTATAGGTGCATCCAAAATATTCGGCTATCGGTTTTAAAGGAAGCAATGACAGATAAAAACCGCTGCTGCCGGGATATTTTATGGGTTGATAGTCTAGAGGAAATATGATGACCTTATCATTATCTTTTACGGTGAATGTTTCATATGTTTGGGCGTTAGCCCATACCGAAAGGTTTAAGCTTGTGCACAGGAAACAGATCACCAGCAAAACGGATAATGTCTTTTTCATAAAGTCCCTCCCAAGAAGATACTTATGATGCTGTATAAAAGCAATTAATATATACCACTTTCCGGTCGTATTAACGCAGGTAATCGTTCCGCCGGCATTACAAACGTATCTTTTTGAATCAGCCTGTTCCAAAGTGGTAAAATGATACTATGGACGGTTTATTTCCGAGAAGATTGAAAATAGTAGGATAGGATTCCAAACATGCAACGGGGGGCATGAGCTATGAGCAATGACTTTTCAGGTAATAAAAGGAGAGTTTTGATCGTCGGGAGCGGCGCCGCCGGGCTTTCGGCGGCAAAGGCGGCCAGGGCACAGGATCCGGAAGCGGAAATTACCCTGTTCGGCGCGGAAGACCGGTTGCCGTACTATCGGCTCCGCCTGTGCGAATACATCGGAAAGAGCGCGGATCCCGGCGAGCTTGAAGTCAGTAACAGGGAATGGTTTGAGAAAAACAGGATTCGGGTCGAGCTATCCTCAAAAGTGGAAGCCATCGATACGGAGGCCAAAACAATCGGTGTCAATGGCAAAACGTACGGCTATGACAGCCTGGTGCTTACTACCGGCAGCACCCCCATCATGCCGCCTTTTAAAGGCAAGGAGTTGTCGGGCGTTCATACCATATGGACCTGGAAGGATATCGTTGAGATCAATAAAGGCCTTCAGGGCGCGAGGCGGGCTGTCGTTATCGGCGGCGGGCTGCTTGGGCTGGAGGCGGCATACAAGATTTCCGAATTGGACATTAACATATCATTGATTGAAGGTATGCCGAGGCTTCTGCCGAAGCAGCTTGATGAAAAAGGTTCGGAAATATTCAAGGAAAAGGTGCAGAGTTTGGGCATATCCGTCATTTGCGGGATCTCCGTAGAAGGGTTTGAAGGGGATCAGAACGGGCATGTCAGGAAAGTGAACATGGCTGACGGTACGTCACTTGACGCGGATATCGTCATCGTATCGGTCGGTGTTGCGCCTAATATTGCCATATGCCAGAATACGGGCATCAGTATGAACCGTTTTCTGATGGTCAATGAAAAAATGGAAACCAGCGTCAGGGATGTTTATGCTGCAGGAGATGTGGCGAGCCTCAACGGCAGATGGTTCGGGCAATGGGCAGTTGCCGGTAAGCAGGGGCAGGTTGCGGGAACCAATGCCGCGGGCGGTAATGCCGTATATCAGACAACCGATGTTCCTTATGTGCTCGCCACCATGGGAACAAGGGTTGTTTGTGCGGGCGATACTGGATCCGCCCAGCCGGATGGTTCCGAAACGTCTTACGTGATAGAACAAAAGGTAGACAAAGAGCAGTTTAGCTATTCCAAGCTGGTATTCCGGGACGGGCTTTTTGTCGGATATATCCTCATTGGCGAGCCGGCAAAAGCGTCCAATAAAATCCAGTCATTGCTCAAAACCGGCACAAGCGCCGAGGAAATTAATAAGAAGCTATATAACTGATTCGGTACCGAACGAGACCGGTCATCATCCCAGGTTATAGCCAAGAGGGCACTCTGCATGGTAAAACGATCAGGGTGCCTCTATTTATTTAATCCAGCCAGGCTATACCTAACCGGAAACCGTTATTCCGAACCATGGGACAACTTCTTTAACCCCTTTTCATACTCATCAATGAGTTCTTCCAGGGTTTGGGTCAGAGGCTGTATGGTAAAATCATTGACAAGCTTTGCTTCGCTTTCAGGTATAAGTGATGCTCGCATAGAAAGAGAAATTGCGGCTAGGTCGGCCTGAGCATTAAAGAGCCGGCTCCACTGGATGAAGAGCCGGCTCCGGGGGGGGTGAGGTTAAACCTATCTCACGAATGGGTTTAACACAATTTTCGTATTATATTGCCCTGGCGACCGCTGCAGCCTCGGCTGTTGCGTTCAGTGCCCTTCTGGCGCGTACGGCATCGCCCACGATGTGGCAGGGAATGTTATGCGCCTTGCAGTATTCCGCCAATTCATCCGTAGAGCGCGATTTTGCGCCAACTGCAATCACAACGGCGTCGCACGGTATTTCTTCCAGCCTGTTGTCCTTTTCGATAACAACAGCGTTTTCTTTAATCTCCACGCACCTGGCGCCGGTAACGGTTTTAATACCTTTCATATACAGGCTTTCCATGACGCAGATTTTTCTTAAGTAGCCAAGATCTTTGGCCACTTCGTCCAGCATTTCAACGACAGTGACGCTGTTGTTCCTTTCAGCGAGATGCTCTGCTACTTCCAGTCCCACAAGGCCTCCGCCGACAACAATCACATTGCCGCCTGCTGTTGCCTTGCCGGCAAGGATATCATGGGAGTTGGTGACATGGGGCAGATCGATGCCTGGAATGTTGGGTTTGATAGGCTCCGAGCCTATCGCCAGGATCACTTCGTCCGGCTTTATTTCTTCTATCAGCCCGGGCGTAACGGGAGTGGAAAGCCTTATGTCCACATTTTCCCTTTTGGCCATTTCACCCATTGCTATGGCGGCATCTTTCATCTCTTCCTTGCGCGGTGCCATGCCGGCCAGCATGAATTGGCCGCCCAGGGAATCCGAAGCCTCACAGAGAACAGGGTGATGACCTCTTTTCTTTAATATCAATGCAGCCTCAAGTCCGGCCACGCCGCCTCCGGCAATGAGCACCTTTTTGGGAGCATTCGTCTTTACAAGGGCGTATTCCGCTTCCTTACCCAATGCCGGATTTCTCAGGCATGTAATATGCGGCATTTCAGGCGAGACAAAACCGTCATAGCAACCTTGATTGCAGCCGACGCACTTGACAATATCCTCCGTACGGCCTTCCCTGGCTTTGTTGCAAAACTCCGGATCAGCCAACTGGGCGCGGCCTATAACCACCATCTCTGCTTTTCCGGACGCGATAATTTCATCAGCCAGGGCAGGATCATTGATGCGGCCGACCGCAATGGTTATCATGCCGGTCTCTTTTTTGATTCTTGCGGCATTGGCCACATTGAAACCCCGTGGCAGATCAACAGGGGGGACTTCATATTTCAATGCGGCAGAAGAGAAGTTGCCGCGTGATACATTAAGCACATCAACACCGGCTTCCCTGGCCATCTTGCAGAATTCAATCATCTCTTCGATGGTCAGACCGTTTTCCAGGTAATCGTCATGGGCAACAATTCTCATGAACAAAGGCATATCTTCGGGGATGTTTTCCCTGATGGCCCGGATGCATTCCAGCAAATATCTTGCGCGGTTTTCCAGTGAGCCGCCGTACTCGTCCGTCCGCTTGTTGAAAGCCGGACTTAAGAAGGCATGGGGAGAGTAGTTGTGACCCGCATGGAACTCAACGCAGTCATAACCTGCTTCAACAGCGCGCCTTGCCGCTTCACCGAAGGATCTGACCACTTCCTTGATGGTTTCAACGCTGGCTCCCGGGATGACATAGTCTGTTCCGGGTACTTTTACGTCGCTGGGGATGACGATACCGTCCTGCTGGTACGTGGCAGCAGCCATGCCGCCTTGCCAGAGCTGTACTCCGGCCTTTCCGCCCGCGGCATGAATGGCATCGGCAAGCGATTTGAGTCCAGGTATGTACTTGTCGTCATGTATGGCCAGAAACTTGATGGGGTTTGATGGACCATGAACGCCGCACACTTCGGTGAAATTCAGGCCGCATCCGCCCAAAACTCTTGCCACATGGTAATCAATCAGCTTCTGGGTGACATACCCTTCTTCCGTTGCCATTTTTGTTCCCATGGCAGGAAATACAACACGGTTTTTTAGCTCCAATCCCCTGATCCGGATAGGACTGAAAAGGTGATCAAATGCCATAAAGGCCCCCCCCTCTGTTCCTGTTTTGTTATTTTTTTATCTATCTTTATTATAATTGATCTAAATGTTTTAAGCAATATGTTTAAAACATATTGTTTGAAATAGGGCCATAAAAAACGGCAATTTCAATCAACCTACGGAAATCGCCATTTCGCCAACCTTTATTTATGGGATTTCAGCCTTTCAATGATGTAAGCAATGTACTTTATTCGCGCTTCTTTGCTGTTGATAATGTCATCCTTGAAATGGGTTATCTCCATGTTCATGATGGGGTAGATGATAGAAGAGAGAAATACCATGTTCCCGTATTGGATGTCGGTCTCATCCGTATTCAATACTCTTGCCAGCGTATCGTAGAGTTTTCTGTTCAGATTCTCCGTGATGTCGACGATTCTTGCATCCATTTCATCAGAATTTTTATTCCTTAATGCCTCCCTCAGGATGATAAGCACACCAGGGTATTTGATGGTATACTCCATGATTTCGTTGGCAACAATTATGACTTTTTCTTCATCACTGTATGATTCGTCATCCAATGCGGCATAGGCGGCAATGGTGTTATTGATATAAAACTCTTTTACATACTGCATCATTTCTTTCTTGGTTCGAAAATAGTAGTTTATGGCGCTTACATTGACATCAGCCTCTTTTGCAATAGCTCTCACAGGGATATCGAAAGAGGAGTTTTTTCCGATTAAGTATAGCGCTTTATCCAGAATTTTTTCCTGTATGCTTGTCAGTTTCCGCATCCCAATCGCTCCTGCATAAATTGTTCAGGATTATATTATACCAGAGAAGAACAGATGCATACATGAAAAACAAGATAAGGCAGACCCGAATTGTGAAACATGGATGAGGCCTGGATGGATAATTAAAAAAATATTAAAAATTCCGGCTTTTAATACTCCGTTCATATTTTAGCTCTATAATATTAAGTATCTTAATAGCCCTTTTTATAAATTGTGTATAAAGATAAGGAGCGCGCAATGGACAAAAATACAAAGGACAGCTTTGGAAGCCTGTTTTCAGATGCATCAGATTCCCAGATTTATGGTCTATCAACTGAGCTCACGACCATGGACGACGCGATCATCAGCACAATGTGGGATCAGTCCAAGGAGATCCTGGACTTCATGATTGAGTTCAAGGAACTCATGATGATGTACAAATGTGCCATCAAGGAAGTCAAGACGAAGTTTGAAGTCCTGGACACGGAGTTCAGAATCCGGTATCAGAGAAATCCCATCAACTTCATTCAAACGCGCTTGAAATGTACAGCAAGCATCATTGAGAAGATGAGGAGGAAAAATATACCCTTCTCCCTCGAGAATATCGAGAAATATATCAATGATGTGGCCGGAGTCCGGGTAATTTGCTCGTATGTGGATGACATATACAGCATCGCAAAAGCGCTGATAAAGCAGGATGATGTCAGGCTCATTGAGAAAAAGGACTATATAGCACACCCGAAGCCCAATGGATATCGCAGCCTGCACCTGATCATCAGCGTACCCGTCTATTTTGCCGAACAAAGGAAAGACATGAAAGTGGAAGTGCAAATCAGGACTATCGCCATGGATTCCTGGGCAAGCCTGGAGCACCAGTTGCGATATAAGCGGGAGATGGCAAACAGTGAAGAAATCGCCGGGCAATTGAAGGAATGCGCGGACCTTATTGCGGAAATCGATTCCCGGATGCTTCATATCAGGAAGAGGATTGAAGCAAACAGCAGTGAACCGACGGAAGAAGAGATATTGCTAAAGAAGCTCAGCAAGATTGATTTGCCCATCGAATAGATGCTAAACGGACAAGAGGATAGCTACCACCGGTCGGATAAAAGGTGTCAAAGGGAAAATACGTGAAGGAATGGTCCGGTTGCCAGTATCTTTTTTTGTGCGTACACCTTAAATAAGCTGTAAAAAAAACACAGGTGTCAAAGCGTCATCCGAATAAAAAAGCAGGATCAGCATTACGATCCTGCTTTATGTTTCGTTCAGCGGCGCCTTTTTATGAAAAATGAGGAAATCCTTTATTTGATTCCCCGTATTTCCTTGTATGCGTTAATCTCCGATATCGTTTCGCCTTCGAGATGAGGATTGAGGACAACCAGGTAGAAACTTTTCCGCTTTTTACTGTCCGTTATATCCAATTGCAGCCTGTTGCCTTCGGCATCGACGATATCGCCGCAGTCTGACAGGTCAACGATAATTTCTCTCTTTTTCCCATTAAGCCAGTATGAGCTGTTCAGGATAACCGTTGCCTCCGTTTTGTCACTGTTCATTTTCACCAAATCGTCTATCGTCAATTTGGAACCCGGCTCATACCGCAGGGAACCAAGCAAAAATCCCCAGCCGAAGTCTCCTGAATAATACCATTGAAGGAGAATGGCCAATTTTTGATCAAAGACCTTTTTGACGCTGGCTTCGTTCATAGGTTTATTGAATTTGATCACGATTGTGTCAGTGCTATTTCCGGCTGTAACGGAGACCACCTTGGGGATGGCAGGCTTCCGACCGAAATCTGCCGAACCGTCGTATGCTTCTTCAACGACATACCCCTTTGTAGTGTCGATCACAATCGTCTGGGATTCATTATCACAGGTCACCGAGAAATTGAAGAGGCTGCCCAGGTCATTTAACCTAAAGTAATTGATGCCCCTTATGCAATAGGCGGTCAGCGGTTCCTCTTTCCCGTCAACGTATATTTTGGTCACGGTTTTTTCAACCTGTGCGATGCCGGTGCCGCTTCCTGGCTTCAATTCCCCGCCCACAACGGTATAAGGCTTGCCTGACTTCAGTTCGACAGTTCCTGCCAGGCTGTTCCAGGACACATCAAACTGTTTCTCCGTACCGTTAAGGGCAAATGCGATGTCCCGAAGTTTGAAATAGATGTAGCCGTTTACGCAATATGCATCAAAAGCAACCTGCTTCCCGTTGACCAAAATATTCGGGTTGCTTGGGGTGGCGATGATTGCCGAATCGGCCGAAACCGGCATAGTAAAAAAGCAGGACAAAATCATTACCAGTGACATAAACCATGCAATGGAACTGACAGTTTTTTGCACTTCAAACCCTCCGTTTTTCTGCCGCTTGATGCAGCCGAACTTTCTGAAGTAATATACAATGAATTTAACGACTAGTCAAGTTTTGGAAATGCAAACAGGTATAAGCCGTGTTTGCGGTAAGTGGGATGTCCGTTTTTCTGATTTGATTCTGTTGATCTGATATAGCTTTTTGCGGAACTGTAATTAAGCATTTTACATCCTTATGTCATGGCAATCATCATGTGTCAGGGAGGCATGGGCTGAGGCATGTTTCGGCAAGCCTTTGATGATGCAGATGCCGGAAACCATGCGTTACCCGGTCGGAGACGGTTATTTTGTTGTCCGATGATTCTGCCCGATGGTGTTCGCATCGATCTCACCATTGAGTTCAGAAAATATGTGGACAAAGGGGAACCCGTGGTCATTCTTCTCGACAAGGATAATGGCAGAGGCTTCTTACCTCCCAGCGATGACAAGCATTGGCATATCAAACCGCCGTCGCCGCTTTTCTATTATTCCTGCTGCAATAATTTCTGGTGGTGCCTGAACAACGTGGAAAAAGGTGTTGCACGTGACGAGCTGCCCTATGCCATGCACATGCCGAATGTGGTGGTCCGGTCTGAATTACACGATATGATGAACTGGTACATCGGCACACTGTACGGGTTCAATCTCTCCACGGGCAAGGAAGGCAAATACTTTCCGGCATAGACGCCAATCTGGATTCATCGAACAAAAGCAGCCACGCAAACCTGTATCATCTGCCAGGCAACGCAAAATAACTGCGGATATCCATGAGCTGCGGCCTTGGTCATGATACAAGTTATGGGTGACTGTTCGTCTGTTTTAAATTATCACCTTGCGGGGCCACAACAAGTGTTTTGATTTTTTCAGACAGGACCTGGGCAAGTATCTCATTGATGATTGTGGGATTAACGGGCTTGCTTAAGATTCTTAGCGGTTGTGCAGCCACTAGTTCGTATGGGTTGTCCATCGAAGTGATAAAAACAATGTTGCAGGAAGATTTGGTTTTAGTAAGCTCCATCTGCCGGATCCTTTTTGCGGTTTCCAGTCCGGTGAGCTTTTTCATGTAATAATCGAGAAAAAGCAGGTCAAAGCTGACGTCCTCCCGCGTGATGATGTCAATGAGCTCTTCTCCGCTGCCGAATCGCCAAATGTTGAACAGGATATTGTTCTGCTCGCCGTATTGCCGGATGATTGCTTCAATAAGATCGCAATAGATAGGGAAATCATCACAAATACCAATATTCAGCATTTCGACACCTCATAGGAAATTTTATAACCATAAAGGTACTTTATCATTTTACCTTACATAAAATCTAAATGCAAGTGTATTATTACCTTTATGGTTGGTTAAGCTAATCCATCATTATTGCTAAAGTAATAGCAGGTGATGATGGATGAATATCGACTACAAGGCTCTCGGTGAAAGGATCGCAAAACGCCGTAAAGTGCTCAACATGACACAGGATGATGTCGCGGAGGCTACCGGCCTCAGCAATAACTATATATCCAATATAGAAAACAATCATTCCATCCCCAGCATCGATACCCTGCTCAAAATCTGCGAAGCTATCGATACAACGCCGAATTACCTGCTGCTGGGGATTACTTCGCACACGGACGCGGAAGAGGATCTGCGGAATCAAATCATCGAAAGGCTTAAACTGTGCGATCAGAAAAAGCTCAAACTGATTGAGCGGTTTATCTCCTGGGTTATTGATGAAGATATCTGAGCTAATAGTAACTCCATTTCGGTGGCCAAAACCCGTCAGAATGGAGTTTTTCTAATTAAACAAGGTTCCGGGGCCTCTGCCTGAATTCCAGGACCCATAAGGCGCCAAACGGTGATTATGCCTGCCTTGCAGGGATGTGTTTTGATGAGAAAAAGCCGGGAAATGTGGATTAAAGGGTGGTAATGGTAGTAGCATGAGATCCTGAAGGATGGTGATGGTTTTGAATGGGGAAGTGCTGTGGAATAAGGTTATTTCCGGGCTAACCGGTGCAGGAGAGGAACTCCAAACATCAACCGGCCTTTGGTTCAGGGCTCTTGCCAAGGATGGGAAACTGTATGTTCAAAGGGCCTGTCAAAAGTTCACCGCGCGCTGAAACCCAATGGTTTGTTTATCCTTGATGTCTTCACCGAGCGCACGCGCGACGGCAAAAGCGACCAAACCTTCTGGTCCTGGACGCAAACGGCGGTTTCTGGAGCGAAAAGCCCCACTTAAGCCTGGAAGCGGAATATTATTACCATGAGCATGTGGCTAAAGTAAAGAAGGCCGTCGTTGTTACAGAAAACACGATAGACGAATACCTGATTTGGGACACGGTGTTCAATAAGCAAACCCTGCTTGATGAAGTGGCGCCGTCCGGGCTCAAACTGCACGGCATCTATGACGATGTCTGCGGCAGCCCCTATACGGGTGATGCGGATACCTTATGCCTTGTCCTGAGAAAATGACGATGGGCATATCAACAGGGCTGCCGTCTTGGCAGCCCTGTCATGTATTGCAGGTTCAGGCTTTTACAGCCGCTTTCCTGCGCTGAGCCAGTTTGACCAGTTCCACGATGGGAATGACCAGGATGGCCAGCGCAAGGGCGGTCATGTACTCTGTGAAGCTGATTGCGGTAAAGCCAAACACATCCCGCAGGAACGGCACATAGATGACGACCGCAGTCAGGATGAGAGAGAGGACCATCGAACCAAAGAGGTAGAAATTATGGGACCTGACACGGAAGATGGAGCCGTACTGGGAGCGCATGTTGTAGGAATGGAATATCTCCGCCATCGACATGGTGAGGAAGGCCATGGTCATGCCGTCGTCGCTGTTCACGATCCGCCATGCCCCGTTCTCGATCCGCTCGCCGATGAAGTAAGCGGCCAGGGTGAGCAGGGAAACCATAATACCCTGATAGAAGACGCCAAATCCGACGCCGCCTGCGAAAATGCCTTCACTGGGGTCGCGCGGGTTGCGCTTCATGATATCGGCCTCTCCCTTTTCCAAGCCAAGGGCAAGGGCAGGGAACGAGTCGGTGATCAGGTTGATGAAAAGGATGTGCGCAGGCTTGAGTATGGTAAAGCCAAGTAAGGTGGCCAGGAATATGCTGATGACCTCCGACAGGTTGGAAGAAAGCAGGAACTGGATGGATTTGCGTATGTTGTCGTAGATGCGGCGGCCTTCTTCCACCGCGGAGACAATGGTGGCAAAGTTGTCATCGGCAAGTATCATGTCGGCCACGTTTTTGGTCACGTCAGTGCCGGTTATGCCCATGCCGATGCCGATATCGGCATTCTTGATGGAAGGTGCGTCGTTCACACCGTCACCGGTCATGGCTGTGACGTAACCGCGGCTGCGCCACGCATTGACTATCCTGGTCTTGTGTTCGGGCTTGACCCGGGCATAGACACCGTAGCGCTCAACGTTTTTGATAAAATCCTCATCGCTGATCGCATCGAGCATGGCCCCGGTCATAACCTGCGAGCGGTCGGTAATGATGCCAAGCTGTATCGCAATAGCCGCTGCGGTGTCCTTATGATCGCCGGTGATCATGATGGGACGGATTCCGGCGGCCCGGCATTGCTCGATGGCCGCAGGCACTTCCTCGCGCACAGGATCAATCATGCCCACAAGACCCAGGAAGACAAGATTGCTTTCATCCTCGGGGGTGAGCGCGGCGGGTTGCGTGTCCCAATCGCGGCAGCCGGCGGCAAGGACGCGCAGAGCCTTGTCGGCCAGACGTTTGTTTTCGCTTAGGAAAAATTGCCGCTTATCCTCGGTCATGGGAAGAACCTTTCCGTTTTCTAGATAACCCGTACATTTCGCTATCACCACATCCGGGGCGCCGGTGGTGTGCTGGATGTATCCGCCCTCAGGCTTTTGATGCAGGGTGGTCATCAGCTTACGTCCCGAGTCAAAAGGGATCTCGCCAACACGGGGGTATTTCCTTGTCAGATCGTTTTTGGGCAGGCCGAGCTTATTCGCATAATTCACAACAGCGGCCTGTGTCGGGTCACCTTCGGCCTGACCTTCGTCGTTAAGCTCCGCGTCGGAGCAAAGTGCCAGCGATGTGGCCAGGAGTTTTTCATCGTCGCATGAGGATTCAACGACGGTCATCCTGTTCTGGGTCAGGGTTCCCGTCTTGTCGGTGCAGATGATCTGGGTGCAGCCGAGCGTTTCAACAGCGGTCAGCTTGCGGATGATAGCGTTTCGCCTGGACATTTTTGTCACGCCGATGGAGAGCACGATGGTGACGACGGCTACAAGTCCCTCTGGAATTGCGGCGACAGCAAGGCTCACCGCCAGCATGAAGGAACCGAGCAGCGTGTCTAGAAGGTCTGCACTGGGAACCGGGGAGGAGAGGAAGTGGCGCAGAATACTGACACCGAACATGACGACGCAGATGCTGAGCACAAGCGCTGTCAGGATGCGGCTGAGCTGAGCCAGTTTCTTCTGGAGCGGTGTCTCGCCCTCCTGAGCGGTGGTGATGGCATGTGCTATCTTACCCATTTCGGTATTCATGCCCGTTGCGGTGACCACCATCGTGCCGCGACCATACACCACTGCGCTTCCCATGTAGACCATGTTAATCCGGTCGCCAAGTGGAATGTCGCCTTCCCTGCCATCAAGAGCGGCTTCCGTTTTGTCCACCGGCACAGATTCGCCGGTCAGCGCCGCCTCTTCCACCTTCAGGCTGACGCAGCTGATAAGGCGACCGTCGGCCGGCACGGCATCGCCGGCTTCAAGAACCACGATGTCGCCCACAACGAGTTCTTCACTCCTGATGTGGACGATACGGCCGTCGCGCAACACCTTCGAGGTGGCGGCCGCCATCTCCTTGAGGGCTTCAATTGCGGCCTCCGCTTTGCTTTCCTGGATGACACCCAGGGCCGTGTTGAGCACGACGACGAAAAGAATAATGAACACATCGGACAGGGACTCGCCGGATAAAAAGGCGGTAATGCCCGAAATCACGGCTGCGGCGATCAGGACGAGCACCATGGGATCGGATATCTGGGCAAGAATCCGACCAAATAGGGTGGTCTTTTTCCCCTCCTCCAGCCGGTTGGGGCCGTTTTGGTCGAGCCTTTGCGCGGCTTCGGCGGAAGTCAGCCCGCCTTCAGAACTGCCGGTTGCCTTGATCACTTCGGCCGTCGACATCAAATAGTGTTTCAAAACGGACTCTCCTTTCTTTAGTGACATTTTACCGGTAAGCAGGGTTAAAAAAAGAGACCTTGCGCGTTACCGCGCATAAGTCTCGTTCTCTTCCCGTTCAGATTTTACGGTGCACTCCGGGCCAGACGGCCTGATGGCCGCCACGATGTTGACTCGGAGAGCGCCGAAGGCGCGAACTACTCCCCTATGCAAGGTAAATGCTAGCATACACGCCCGGGTTTGTCAATTGACAACGCAGAGATGTTGTAAGAAAATAGCCTACGGACGCAAATGCCATCAACCCGGCCGATGGGATGGGGCGAACACAAAATGTGGTTCCTGCGGTGAAACATGTGGTATCATAAATGCGAGGAGGATTGCGTATGAAAAAGCTGAAAATTGCAGATGGCATATACATGCTTACGATGAATGTCAAAGACATTCTTTTTGAGGGAATCTGGGAGATTGCCAACGGTGTGACCCTCAATTCCTATATTGTCCAGGGAGAAAAGACGGCCATTATCGACGGTGTCATCGGCTGGGACGGCATACCTGAGTCCCTTTACGAAAACCTGAAGGAAATAGGCGTTGATCCGAAAAACATCGATTATCTCATCGTCAATCACATGGAACCGGATCATTCCGGCTGGATCTCAAACTTCCGCAAGCTCAGGGATGACTTTACCATCGTATGCACGGACAAAGCCGCAAAGATGGTCGCTTCCTTCTATGGAGAAGACAAGATCAGGGTTGTGAAGGAAGGAGATACCTTAGACCTGGGAAAGGGCAAGGTCTTGAGCTTCCATCCTGTACCCAACGTTCATTGGCCCGACACCATGTATACCTATGAAAAAGGTACAAAGACCCTCTTCTCATGCGATATGTTCGGGGCATTTGGCATGATGGGGGATCATTGTTTTGATGACGAACTGACCCCTGATGAGATTGCATTCTTTGAAACTGAGGGAATCAGGTATTATTCCAATGTCATGGCAACATTCACGCCCAGTGTGAAAAAAGCCATCGAAAAAGCCAAAACACTGGAAATCAAAACAATAGCCCCTGGTCATGGTCCGGTTTACAGAAAGAATCCCCGGAAGATCATGGACGATTATTCCCGATTTGCCCAGTATGCCGAAGGGGCCGGAAAGAATGAAGTCGCCATTTTGTGGGGTTCCATGTATGGGATGACGGAAAAGGCGGTTGCACATGCAGAAAGCATCCTGAAGCGGGAAAGTGTCAATTACAGCAAGCTGAAGATGCCGCTGGAAAGCGAGAGCGAAATGGTTGCAACGGTATTGCGCTCCGCGGGCATCATCGTTGCAGCGCCTACTTATGAATATAAGCTTTTCCCACCGGTGGCGACAGCCTTGAACGAGGTTGGCAGAAAGAAGATCACCGGGAAGACGGCCTTCAGGTTCGGTTCCTACGGATGGTCCGGCGGTGCGGAGAAGGAACTGGCCGAAATCATGGAGAGAAACAAGATGAACTGGGATTTCATTGAGTCCGTAGAGTTTGAAGGGGCGCCCAGGGAAGAAGACCTCAAGAAGGTGGAAGCCGGCGTCATGGCGCTTATCGAAAAGATGAGGAAGAAAGTTGTGGAGTAGTTGACTCCATGCCTAAGACCATTACACATAGATATTGCCATGATTTTAACCGCCAATCGGGAAGCGTATCTTCCCGATTGGCGGTTTTTTTGCCTGTATGTAACCTTTCAGCTTATCATTCGCGCTGCCACGTCCCGTGCGGGTTGCATGAAGGCTTTGTCCTGTTTGAAATACCCCTGTAACATAATGGTGGTATAATAATCCATGGGGTTTTGATTGGCAGGATTGGGCAAAGGTGTGTAGGGAGACTTAAGATATAAACCGCCACAAGTTAAAAATTGCGGTCCTGATCTTCCTTAAACATCATGTTGGCAGCCGTTTGACGGCAGGGGTTTTAGGAGATATCAGAGCACACATATTTAAACGGTCGTTCCGGTATGAAGGAGGTTAAGATATGGATAAGTGCCTGTTATCGGTGGATTGGGACTATTTCATCTATACGCGACATTATTGGGGTTCTTACATAGAGAGCAACAGAAGCCTGGTTGATCTCTGGTATAAGCGATATATCCAGGCAAAAGCCAGGGGAGAAGATATCCGGAAAGCATTTCAGCTTTCCGAAGAAGTGGGTGGATTCTGGCCCAAAGTTAAGGAGCACTTTGTTTTTACAGACAATATCAAGACTATCGTTTCAGATTCCCATGTTCTTTCCTATCAAATAGCGGTGGAAAACAACTGCAAGTCGGTGTACCTGTTTGATGCCCATGCCGACCTCGGCTACGGCGGACTCTCATCGCTTAACTTTGAAATCAATTGTTCCAACTGGCTCGGCAAACTCCTGAAGGATAAGCGTATCCAGGAAGCGCATATTTTCTACAGTCCGTATACAACCGAAAAACCGGAGCATTTTAAGCCGATGAACAGCATGTATAACATCAGGTACCGCAGATTCAGTGAGTTGGATGGCCATTGCGCTGAAGTATCGGCCATCCATATCTGCCGATCCGGCGCCTGGACGCCTCCGTGGCTGGATAAAAGGTTTTATCAGTTTGTCGATGCTTTGAGGCTGCCCTATGAAACCGTGAACTGCCCGGAAAGGAAATGGGATACGGACCACATCAGCCTGTCGGATCAGATCATTTACCTGATGGCATGATCACAGGCAAAAAACTGCCGCTAAACCTTTGGGGTTCAGCGGCAGAGGTTTCTATTCGAAGCTTTATTAGAAAGCCCGCTTATTAATTTTCAAAACTTATTTATTCATGCTTAAACTTATCAATCAGCTCCATAAGCCCATGTGCAAGCTGCGACAGTTGTTCGGCCGAGGAAGCCAATTCCTCCATGCACGCGGTCTGCTCCTCCGTGGTAGCCGAAACTTCTTCTGTCGCTGCGGCATTTTCTTCGGCAATTGCCGAAAGGTTCTCCATTACGCCAATAATTTCATCTTTCTTGCAGATCATCTTTTCGCCTGCATGATCCAGTTTTTCCGCGCTGTCATTGATGCTTTGTATAGCTTGGGCCAGGGCTTCAAAGATTTTTTCAGTCTGATCCACTGATTGTGCCTGCGAAACGATCATTTCATTAACCGTTTCCATTATCCTTACTGTTTTTTCCGACTGTTCCTGGAGGTTATTAATCAATTCGGTTATTTCCTTGGTAAATTTAGAGGACTGTTCTGCGAGTTTTCCTGTTTCATTTGCAACCACTGCAAAGCCTTTTCCTGCTTCTCCGGCCCTGGCGGCTTCAATGGTGGCATTCAGCGCCAAAAGATTGGTTTGTTCGGCAATCGATGAAATGGTTTCTGTAACGACACCTATTCTTGATACATTGCCGCTGTAGTCGAGGATGGCTTTGTGTATTGCCTCTATTGCCTCGATGCTTTGTTTTGTGTTGTGTGTAAGAGCCTTAACAATTTCAGAACCTTTATCCTTAAGCTCTTCCGCTTTCTCTGCTTCAGAATGCAAAATGGCAGATGAATTCAGCACAAATCAATATTTTGAGCCAGTTCATTAATTCTTGTTACGCCGCTTTCAGTGTCTTTCGCCTGTGCTGATGTGCTTTCGGCTATTTGTGCTATGGTCTTGGCAATCTCTTCTGATGCGTGGGCGGACTGCTGGGAATTTGTGATCCAATCCGTTGATGTGCCGGCCAACCGCCTTGCAGAATCCGATATACTTGAAATCATATCGTTCAGGTTCTTAATCATTTTGTCAATACTGCCGTAGAGAACGGCAATTTCGTCTTTCCCTTTGGAGTATTTTTGCAGGGCTTTTTGTTCATCTGCTGTTAAAATCAGATCATTTTCAGAGATCCTTTTTGAAATGTCGGAAACGTATTTAATCCTTAACACTAATAACCGTATGACAAAATAAGTTATGCAGGCGCCAATCAGCAGGATAATGGCCATAAATATGACGATATTGACTGTAAGCCTGTTTACGGAAGCCAGCACTTCGCTTTCAGCCTGCTGGCATACAATATACCAGCTGGTTCCGGGAATTTGCTTGTATGATGCATAGACTGCGGTATTTGTAAGGTTGTCATAATACAATTTTACTTTTTCTCCGTCAATGCCGTTAAGTGCGCTTGCCACGATTTCATTGTCGCTTATATTTTTAAGGGAAGTCTCAAGAAAATACTCATCATTCGGGTGAGCCACAAGATTGCCGTTTTTGTCAACGATATAGGTCACGCCTGTCTCTCCAAATTTCAGTTCTTTTGTCATTTCGCTAAGTTTATCGAGGGTCAGGGCACCTATATAAATACCTGCAATATTGTTGAAGTCACCAAAAATAGGAGTGGAAATCGCAATGACCGGTTTTCCTATCGAAGCACTGACGTAAGCCTCGCTGACGAAAGTAGCCTTAGTGTTTACAGCGCCCTGATACCAGTCTCTGGTCGAAAAACCCTGGGTAAAAGCATCTTCAGATATCTTCAGCTGCACCTCGTACGGTTCCAGCACAACGTTTTGGGCGCGATCGGGAGTAAAGGTTTCAAGATATGCGAAGTCGCTGTACTGATTCAATATCTGTTTGAAATATTTCCTCTGTGCCAATCCCTGTGTGTCAGACAGCCCCCTGTATTCTTTCTTTAATAAGCCCAAATTCGCTCGTATCTCTAACTTGTTCGGAATTGCCAGTAAAGGTGATCACATTTTTGTAGAATTCTATATAATCCTGTACAGTGATGGTAAAGCTCTCAATCAAAAGTTCCTGTTGCTCAATCAGTTTGCTTTTTATGGCCCTGTTTGAGCCAATAATGCAAAAAAGGCCAATGAAAACACCGGTAAAAAACAGCATTGCCATAACACCAGCTACGTACTTTGTTTTCAAACTGACTTTCATAAAATTGCCCCTTTCATAGCGTAAGTTATGATTTGAACATGGTTTTATCATACAATAGAATGGTTTTTTGCTTCTACATATTTCGATTATTTTCGACAAATTTCGACTATATATAACAAAAAGGGACGGCTGAAAGTTTGAAAATTGAGGATTGAACAGGAAGACCAAATTGTGCAAGGAAAAACATGATGTATATGATGCAATTGAAAATATATCGTTTATTGAATGAAGACATTGCAAGTTCATTTTTTTGATATTATATTGATTACATTTATATATCGGTAATACTCCGTGACCTGCCAGTCTGAAATTGTATTATCAAAGCTGCTTGCTTTCAGTATACCATGCTATCAGTTTCCTGAAATGGAGAAAACTTCAGCGGCAGTTTCATGAAAACATAAACACGGGAGTATATCCGTAAAAGAATATGAGAAGAAGGGGAGTGTCATAAACGATGGTATTTGGATGTTACCCTAAATGCACCACCTGTCAGAAAGCCAAAAAGTGGCTGGAGGCAAACGGCATAGCCTTTGAGGAAAGACATATAAAAGAGGACAACCCGACCGTCGAGGAATTAAAGGAATGGCATAAAAAGAGCGGGTTACCGCTCAAGAAGTTTTTCAAAACCAGCGGCGTCCAATATAAGGAACTGAAGCTTAAGGACAGACTTTCTGAAATGAGCGAGGAAGAACAGTACAGCCTGCTGGCTTCAGACGGTATGCTTGTGAAGCGGCCAATTCTTATTGGTGACGATTTTGTGCTGGTAGGTTTTAATGAAACGGAATGGAAAGCCGCGCTTTACGGAACTTGACATTATAGGTCATAGATAGTATTGTATAAGAAAAATTGCGGGGGAACTCGAAAGAGTTGAGAAGGTAAAACCTAACCCTTTGAACCTGTCAGTTAACACTGGTGTAGGGAAGCAATTTTTTATCAGGATAATACTTCATGATAAACAGGCGCTTTCTCCACCAGGGGAAGGCGTTTTTTTTGCCTGAAGCGGGATAAAGGAGGAGAAAATGCTTTGCATAAATGATCCAGAAAGCGCGACATTGGCATTGATGCGGCAATATATCCGAAAGGAGTTGATGCATGATGACCAAAAAGGAGATACAGAATCAAATCATTCAGGCCGTGGAAACTGTCAGGAGGACAAACCCGATGGCAGGTTCGATCACCAACATGGTAACCATTAATTTGGTCGCCAACGCACAGCTTGCCGTCGGGGGTTCCGCCGCCATGGTCTATCTGCCCGAAGAGGGCGAATTTCTGGCAAAAGCCGGAGACGCCACCTACATAAACGTGGGCACCCTTCTGCCGATCCATGAGGAGGCATTGCCCCATACCGCAAAAGTCTTGCATGAGGCTAAAAAGCCCTGGGTGCTCGATCCGGTGGCGGTAGGCATCGGATCCCTTAGGACTAGGATTTTGAAGCAGTTTAAGGCATACAAACCTTCAGTCATCAGGGCAAACGCTTCAGAAATCCTGGCATTGGCAGGCCTTTGGGAACTGGAAGGTGGTACGGAAACATCCCGCGTCCGCGGTGTGGATTCGACGGATTCAGTGAATGCGGCACGAGCTGCTGCAATCGCCCTGGCAAGATGGACCGGCGGGGCCGTCGCCGTATCGGGTGAAACGGATTTGGTAACGGACGGCAATGTGGTGGCTTACTCCTACGGCGGCTCACACCTGATGGGGAAGATCACCGGAGCGGGCTGTTCGCTTGGGGGCGTCATCGCCGTCTATGCAACGGTTGCTTCCCCTTTTATCGCAGCGCTTACGGGTACCGCCGTTTATAATTTGGCGGGAGCCCGTGCGGAAAAGAAGGCAACCAGTCCCGGAAGCTTCCAGGTCCAGTTTCTCGACGAACTGTATCAGGCAACTGCTGAGGACATCGCCAACAACCCATTTGATCTGGAGACGGCCTGAAAGCCTACGCTTTTTTATCCAGGGGTACAGCCTTCTTTTCGTAATGCTTGTACAAAGCATGGAATTTTCCGCTGTACCCCTTGGACCAGGGCTTTCTCTTGCCGCAGAAATGCAAAATGACGGTGTTTTCCATGACAAAGTCCATATCACAGGTATTGTTTGTGGTGATTTTATAGTAGTTGTGGAATCTGGGGTCATAGTTGTAGAGCTTCTCGTCCAGGCATTTGATTTGCCTGGCAAAAAGCGTATTGATGATATCCTGGTCCGGCAGGATGAGCTTTGCACGGTTTTTTTCAATAAAGGCGTAGATAGCCTCTTCGTCCACAACCTTTCTCTGCAGAGCCAGGTTCATCAACAGGACACCGGAATTGTAGTATGCATTGATTTTGTACGGATACAGGCGGATGCGGTTGATCTCCTTAACCGCTATGACATTGTGATAGGCTGCGGCGTAAAGGTATCCTTCAATATCGGTTTCGTATAGCCCGCGGATGGGGTTGATGACCAGGATATCCGGATCCAGGTACAGGATGCGATCCAGCTCTTCGGGTAAGAACTTGAAAGCCAGCAGCCTGTAATACATTTCTTTTGGATAATGCAAAACAACGGGAGCATTTTGAAAATAGCTGTTGTCTATTTTTATCACAAACAGCTTATGCCCATAACTTTCGATGTAGTGGTTTAAGTCGTCTATCTCATCATCCGTGATGCTGGAGTGCATCAGATAGATATCAAAATCTTCGCCAGGATTGTTGATGAACAAGGAAACCAGCATAACTTTCAACGGCTTTATGTATTTGGAATCCAAAGTCACCAATAGATTCATTTGCATTTATCACCCTCGTCCCGATTATGTATTATAACCTGCCAACAGAAGCCCTACAATCCTGTTATCATATGCATCATAACTTTACCAAATGATTCTTTGGTTTTACTGACCGGTTTATTCATCTTCACATAAATACTTCTGCATCCTTTCAGCATCCTTCAGTAACATCATATAAGTCTTGTAGATATCGGTATTCTCATATTTTACCTCATTAAGATTTCGATTCAAATCCAATATTTGACCATAGTAATATGAAATCAGGATGGGCGAATGAGATGCAATAATAAATTGTGATCCCTGTTTCACCAGCTTATCAATCATGCATAACAGCGTCAACTGTTCAACCGAATGCTTTTGACATATAGATCATTCATGATAACCACCTGACTTTCAGCAATATTTTAGCATAATCCCTCTGAACCCCCAATAATCCTGTGATAACCGTCAGGCGGTATTGAGTTGGCGTATAATTGGAATTATGCGGCTTGTTTCTGAAGAGGAGCGAAGGTCCGCATCAGATCACTTGCGGTATTGGCTTGATACCGTTTATAATGAACGGTAATTGCTGGATATCGGAGGATGGTAATCTTGTACACAGTTTTGCTCCAGTTTTTTGGTCACATCCAGTATACTCCTGCTTCCAGGCCAATTTTGGATGAAGATATTTCGCTGCTGGTGGATACGCCGGAAGACATAGCGGTTGCCCTCAACAACGCGGATATCAGGAAAGTAGACTATATTGCATACAGCCACTGGGATCCGGATCATACGCTGGGCATGCGGATCATGGAGCAGCTTCGGCTGGAATGGTTTGACCATTACGAAGGCATTAAACCGCAAAACCCTGTCAGGGTGCTGGCACGTCCGGATGTGATGTCAGACATCGGCCAGATCTGCAGCAAATACGGTCCCTTGCTGGATTATTACGAATACATGGGTTTGATAACACGCACCGTTGTTGAATCCTGCATTGAGATAGGGGGGATTCGGATCACGTTTGTCCCTGTGACGAAGGGTAAGGCCGTTACGGTGTTTGTCTTCGAGTCAAACGGCAATAAGCTCGTTTATGCGCCGTGTGACTGCAAGCCTTTTCCTGATGACGATATCCTAAAAAACGCGGACATGCTGATCATCGGCAATACCTATATCGGTAATTCCCACAAGAATGACAGGGTGATCACCGATGACCATCCCCTGCACAAGGATCTTTACAGCATGGACGACGTATTGGAAATCATCGCGTCGAAGGGCGTTAAAAATACGATTGTGACGCATATTGAGGAGGACTGGGGGCAAATCCTATTCGGACTACTTGGAACTGGAGAAGCGGTATACGAACATCCAATTTGCCTATGATGGCATGGCTATTGAGGTGTAAAGCGTTTACACCTCTTTTTTCATGAATTTATCCAGAGCCTCCAAGGCGATGCGGTCATGCTTTCCTTTGAACATGTGCTCGGCGCCTTCGATCTCCAGGTATTCGCACTGTTTGTAAACTTTCCGGGCCTGCCTGGAGTAGGAGACGTCCACAATTTTGTCGTTCGTCCCGTGTATCAGAAGAACCGGCCCCTCGTATCCGCGGATCTCGTCATAGATATTCATATTGATAACGGCTTTGGCATACACGGCGCCCAATTTCATAGGAAAGCGGCTGATCACCGGAGGAATGTTTTCCGGGTCAAACCTGGCAAACAGCATCCTGCCGCGACGGGCGTCGTCTGGGATGCAGAAGGCCGGATAGAGCAAGATCAGGCGTTCAATTTCATTATTCAGCCTGGCTGCCGTCAGGGCGCAGACAAGGCCGCCCTGGCTGCAGCCCATCAGGGCAATATGGCTGTGGTCCACATCAGCCCTCAGCTTCACATGGTTTATGACGGCCTTCAGATCTTCCACTTCGGTCAGAACCGACATTTCGGATGTCTCGCCATCGCTTCTGGACTTTAATCCGCCGCCGCAGAAATCGAAGGTGAAGGCCGCCCAGCCAAGACGGGCAAGGAACTCCGCATAATGCCTGACTGTGCGCTGGTTGGCCATAAACCCGTGGCAGATGATGACGGCAGGCAAACGGCCTGATTCCCTGCGGAAAACATAGCCGCGTATGGTTAAGCTGTCGCGCCGGCAGGAGAAAGGCTGGCCTGTTACACGAAGCGCTTTGTGCCGTTTATTCATAGATCTATCATCCTTCGTAGATCCATAGATTCTGTCATAACCCTCAGCAATATTATATAGCGGCAAATGTCAAAGTCCAGCACAACCGTCGGGCCGGGAACCCCGCGAATCAAATGAAACCATAAACGGCCGAAGCGGATATTTGGCACGACGCTATCATATGAATAGATTTTTGGCCAAGAATGCGAAGACTTTATCGCATTGTGTAAAAAAGCCCTACTTGCTTACAAGCCTTCAGCCAACGTTAATTTACGATTGCTTTATTATATATTTGCCATTATACTCGGGCGGTTCTTTAAATAGTTTTTTTCGGAATACAATCATAGCGATTCCGACAACAACCAGTACTAACGACACTGCTTGTGAAATTCTGAGACCCGGGAATAAATAAAGGCTATCGGTACGCAGCCCTTCAATCCAAAATCGGCCTGATCCATATCCGATGAAGTAAACGGCTAAAAGCTGACCGTTAAATCCTTTTCTTATGCGAAAATATACCAAAAAAGCAAACACGCATAGATTCCACATGCTTTCGTAGAAAAATGTAGCCTGATGCCATTCTCCCAACCGCTCGATGAAAACAGCGTAGGGGAAGAACTGGAGATTCGGGTTTGTAACCAGATTCCCGAATGCCTCCTGATTTACAAAATTTCCCCAACGTCCGATTGCCTGCCCCAGAATTAAGCTGGGTACAACCATATCAATAAGCCGCCAAAGCGGAAATTTACTGAGTTTGCAGAATATAACTGCAGCAAGGAATCCACCTATAACACCACCATATATAGCAAGTCCGCCTTCCCATATAGCAACCATCTTCATAAAGTTTCCCCTGTACTGTTCCCACTCAAATATGACATAGTATAGTCTTGCGCAGATGATTGCGAGAGGGAGTGCCAAAATAAAAAAATCAAAGATAATATCGCTCTTCAGGTTCTGCCGTTTTGCTTCACGACATGCAATCAAAATGCCTAATAAAATACCGAACCCTATAATAACGCCATACCAGGCAATATTTAGCCCACTAATACCAAAAAGGTTTTCTACAAGATATCTATTTATCATAAAGCACCTCAAGTTAACTCGCTGATTTGATTAAGTTTTCCTTAATCTTAGCACGAATACATGGCTTAAAGCCAGGTTTTATTTATTTATTTCACATAAGCGAGTTTAAACACTATCTTATTGAGATTCGGCAGCATCGTCTTGACTGAGGTGAGTCTTATCGCATTCATTGTCTTTACGAATCAGAAGTTTTGCTGTCCCTGTCGGTATAGGGGTGTGCGCTATTTTTATCGGCTTGGGTATGTATGTGGCCCGCCTGGGGCTGTTTTTTCCCAATTCACTGCTGACCATGGGCATGGGGTGCTCAGCCAGACAGGCCTTTCCACCGGAGAAAACCTTGTGTTCTGGCTATGAACATATTGTATATCGGTGTTATCAATGCAGGCGCCATCTGGCGAATGCGTAAACACGATATGGCAGATTGACATGAGAACTTTCTTGCTGGAAAAATGCTTTGGAACCTGTCATAATGAAATGGACCGGGATGAAAGACGCGGCGCTGGGGGGGGTCACGACATAAATCAGGAACAGGCCTTCCCTGCCGCGATATGAGGGGGCTGAGTTTATGATTTCCAGGAACGGCATACGCATCATCTATGGCGATAATCCAAAGCAAATGATCAAAGATCTGCTTGAAGCCATAAAGCCGGAAGAAGAGATCGAAAAAGGCGCGCTTATTGGTATAAAACCTAATCTCGTCGTTTCAAAGCCTGCAAGTTCGGGCGCCACGACCTCACCTGAAATCGTGGCCGGACTCATTGAATATCTGCAGTCAAAAGACCGTCGCAACATCGTCATCATGGAAGGCTCCTGGGTGGGTGGCAGGACATCGGAGGCCTTCAAAGTGTGCGGCTATGAGGATTTGTCAGAGAAGTACCATGTTCCCCTCATCGATCTCCAGAAGGACAGGTACAGGGAACATGCCATAGATGGCATGAGGATAAACGTATGCGAGCAAGTCTTGAAGGTTGATTACCTGATCAACATTCCGGTCCTCAAGGGCCACTGCCAGACCAACATCACCTGTGCCCTGAAGAATATGAAAGGCTGCATACCCGATTCCGAAAAGAGGAGGTTTCACACCATGGGCCTGCACAAGCCTATCGCCTGCCTGAACAAACTTGTCAGACAGGACCTCGTCATCGTTGACGGCATGAACGGCGATCTCAACTTTGAGGAAGGCGGCAATCCGGTCCAGATGAACCGGATCATCGCGGGAAAGGATCCTGTGCTGATAGACGCTTATGCGGCACAATTGATGGGCTTTGGCATTGAAGAAGTGCCCTACATCGGCATGGCAGAGCGGATGGGCGTGGGCAGCGCTGATCTGGCGCATGCGGATATTGTTGAATTGAATAAGGATAATGGCTCCAGAAAACTGACACCTTCAAGAAGGGTCCGGCAGCTATCGGAGCATATTATCGAGGACAGCGCCTGCTCGGCCTGTTACGGAAGCCTGATTTATGCCCTGGAAAGGCTGGATGAAAAAGGACTGCTGAAAAAGCTGAAAGAAAAACTATACATTGGGCAGAACTTTAAAAACAAGAAGTTTGATGGAATAGGCGTCGGCGCATGCACCGTAGGATTTGACAAATGTATCAGGGGCTGTCCACCAAAGGCAAGGGAAATCGTTGAATACCTGGAAGGACTCGTCCAATAATTCTTCCAGGAAAATGGTTGTTCTGCGGCCAGGCGGAAACCAGCGATGTTGAAGTGTGCAGATTCATATAATTAATGGAAATACTTGTGTATCATGGGTGAGCGATTAATCCTAGTCATTGACATATAATACAGACGGGGTATAGTATAACGTGTTATTGAAATGTGCCGAGGGCTATTGAAAGGGAAATGGGAGTCAGACAAATAAAGGCTTTCAGACAGAATCCGGAGACCCTGCGCCATTCGGTAACAATCCGGTATAAAGGAGATATGACCTTGAGCAGAACATGCGATCAAAGCTGTAGCAGTTGCCAGGAAAACTGTGCAAAAAGAAAGAATGCTGATTTCATCGAGAAACCCCATACGATGAGCAATATAAAAAAAGTCATCGGTATTGTCAGCGGCAAGGGTGGCGTGGGCAAGTCGCTTGTAACCGCCATGCTTGCTGTGACCATGAAAAGAATGGGTTACCATACCGCTATTCTCGACGCGGATATTACCGGCCCGTCCATCCCAAAGGCTTTTGGTATCAGGGGAAAAGCGACAGGCAATGAATTTGGTATTTTCCCTGTCAGATCCAAGACCGGTATTGATATCATGTCCATCAATCTGCTTTTGGAGAAAGACACCGATCCTGTTGTCTGGAGAGGGCCCATGATCGGCAGCGTGGTGAAGCAGTTCTGGACGGACGTCATTTGGACCGATGTGGACTTCCTGTTCATTGATATGCCGCCCGGTACCGGTGATGTTCCGCTTACGGTATTCCAGTCCATCGCCGTCGATGGGATTATTGTTGTGACCTCGCCTCAGGAACTGGTATCCATGATCGTATCAAAGGCGGTTAAGATGGCGGAAATGATGAATATCCCCATTATCGGCCTGGTGGAGAACATGTCCTATTTTAAGTGCCCTGATTGCGGTAAAGAGCACAAGATCTTCGGAGACAGCCATATTGACGAAATTGCCGCAGAGCATAAGCTGAAGGTGCTTGCCAAGATCCCCATCAATCCCAAGATATCTGCTGCCTGTGATAAGGGAATGATCGAGCTGTTTGACGGTGATTGGCTGGAACCAGTGGCAAAAATACTGGAGGATAGAATCGGAGAAGGCAATACCAGTCGCTGACGACAGGATAAGCCATGGGGACGGTTCCTGTGGCAGGAAGCGATTGACCAACTCAGAATCTAATTTGAGCGTTATACTGAACAAGGCAGGGCGGTTCACCCGTTCCCTGCCTTGTCTGCATATATTCAAAGCCAGAGGGTATATGCATGGGGTTCTTCCAGGGGCTTTTTATGCCTGCCTGCGGCGTGATTATTGCATTTTCCGCGCGGGTAGGGTTAAATAACTTGTGAAAGCGCTCTGGGCCGTAATGCTTCAGGCGAATCATCGCGTTGTGAACTGCTATACCGGAAAAATTGAGGATGCAGGATTTTTACAAGGTTTATGACCTGATGGAAATCAGCTTTACAAGTGACGAATGCAGATGATAACAGAAAGCCCTGGCAGATGATCCTGCCTGTTCGGCCTATGTGCTGTATGGTGGTTTTTATAAAGGCCAAAGCGCCTGAAATACGCCGGAAAAGCATGGTTCCCGTGCTGATGCTGACGGCAAAAGGCGATGAAATTGATAAGGTAACGGGTCTGCGGCTTGGCGCTGACGATTACCTGACAAAACCCTTTAGCATCAACGAACTGACGGCGCGAATGGAATCCCTGATAAGGCGATACACAAGATACAATCAGCCAATCGTTTCCGATGTTCCTCACTTCAAAAATATGGTGATCAATAAAGAAACGCGCACAGTCTGCATTAACGGCGAACCGGTTGAACTTACCGGCAAGGAATTTGATTTGCTGATGTTTCTGGCTTCCAATAAGCTTCCAATAAGGGGCGTGTGTTTTCGAAGAAGCAAATCTATACGCAGGTCTGGGGAATACGCCTTTGACGACAATAATATCATGTCATTTATCAGCAAGCTGAGAAAGAAAATTGAGCCGGATCCGGAACATCCCTTTTATATCCTGACCGTTTATGGCGTCGGTTACCGCTTTAATAGGTAGGCGTAGCGCATGAATGGGATACTGTTATTTTCTACCGTCCTTTTGTGCATCTGCGTGATATGCCTTGCGGCAAGGCTTAACCGAGTCAGCGGACAGCTTGCTGTTATTGAAGAAGCGTTGGCGGATACTAAAAATGGAAACCTTAACCGCCGCATTCTCGCAGGTGAAAACGATCTGACAAAATCCATCTGCAATGCAATCAATGAGATCACAACCTATTATCAGGCGCAGCTTATCAGGCAGAAGCAAGCCGAACAAGCATACAAACGCCTCATGACGAGCCTTTCCCATGATGTCAAAACACCTTTAACCTCATTGGTCGGATACCTGGAAGCCATCCAGAACAAGATGGTGACAGCTGAGGAAAAGGATGAATACATTGATGTGGCCCTGGATAAGACCCATCACCTGAAGAATTTTGTGGAGTCCCTGTTCGATTGGGTCAAACTGGATGCGAAGGAACAGGTCTTTCAGTTTGAAGTCTGCGATCTGAATGAAGTAACCCGCCATGTTCTGACGGATTGGATACCCATATTGGAAGATAAACACTTTGACTATAAAATCGATATACCCGAAGCGGAATGCAGCGTCCGTTTGGATCGTAACGCCTACACGCGCATCCTCAACAACCTGCTCCAGAATGTGATTGTGCATAGCGGAGGAAATGAGGTATCCATTCGCACGTCGGATGATGGAAAGAAAGTGCGTATCACCGTTGCGGACAATGGTAAAGGAATTCATGAAAAGGATTTACCCCATATTTTTGAACGCCTGTACCAGGGGGATGAGTCCCGCAGGAGCGCCGGAAACGGCCTTGGCCTGTCCATCGTTCGGGAGCTTGTCAGCGCGCATGGTGGTTCGATTTGCGCTGAATGTCCTCCGCAAGGAGGAAAAACATTGACCATAACGCTTCCCAAAGCCCTGTAACGAGAATGGAGTTATGGCGGCCGGGGCGAGGAAAGATGGGGATACCTTTTTTGCGCTTAATACGATAAAATGGTGTGGCGGATCCTTTGGCTCGTCCGTCAAGTAATATACAAATTGTCTGAGGAGATTGATATGAAACGAACAGGGAAAGTGCTTTGTATGCTGCTCATTCTGTCCTTCCTGCTTCCGGTTATGGCCTCGGCTGAGAGCAGGCCATTTGCAGATGTGCCTGAGAACCATTTTGCATATGAGGCTATTTGCAGGATGAAGGAATTGAATATTACCGGCGGTGTGGGCAATAACCGCTTCGGCATGGGTCAGACCGTTACCCGCGGTGAGTTTATCACGTTTCTCATCAAACTTACAGGATGGGAGCAGGTAAGACCGGTCCAGGGGAGCTTCAAGGATAACACCGATCCGAATCGTTTCTACTATGGCCCCATAGAAACAGCCCTTCAGCATGGGGTTATACTCAAGGATTCCGATTTCTTCAGGGTGGATGACCCCATCACCCGCGAGGAAATGGCCGTCATGATTGTCAGAGCGTTGGGATATGACGCGCTTGCCAGGCAGCTTTCCTACCTGAACAGTTTCAGCGATGTGAGCACCAATAAAGGCTACATGACGATTGCCAAGGATTTCGGCATCATGTCCGGCACAGGCGGGCAAACCTTCAGCCCTGACAAAACCGCAACCCGGGAAGAGGCGGCTTATATGCTCATGAAGATGTATGACAAACTTCATGCAGACATTCGGGAATTGCACGGCTTTTATGCCATCAGCTCCTATAGTCAGGTGAACCTGTTGTCCTCGCTGGACTCGGTCAGTTTCGGCTGGAGCCGCTTGGAATATGATCCCGCAAGCGGAAAGGTCATCCTCAATACATCACGCCAAAATGACAACGAGTACGGGTTTCCACAGGGCTTCTCCGAAGTGTTGGACAGAGCCAATGAAATTGGGTTGTCCACTCAGCTCATGGTTGCCGTTAAGAATGAGACGGTCGCCGATCCCGCCACGGGAGCAAAAGTGCCCTTAACAGAATACATCCTCCGGCCCGGGATCAGGTCTTCGGTGATACGAAACATCGCTGAGCAGGTCAATGCAGACTCCAAAGATGGCTATCCTTTGAGCTTCGACGGCGTTGTCATAGATATTGAAGGACTCCGTGCCGACGCGAAGGAAGCCTTCAATGCATTCCTTAAAGAACTGAGGCAGGAACTGGATAAAACCGGCAAGCTGCTCTATGTTGCCGTTCAGCCGGCAAGGCGTCCAGGCCAGGCCTATTATGACGGATATGACTTTAAAACCATCGGAGAGATTGCCGACAAGGTGATACTGATGGCGCACGATTATTACGCCAGGCAGCTCACTGATGAGGAGATGGCAGCAGGCTACACCACGACGCCGCTTACGCCTATTGATGAGGTCTATTACGCCCTGAAGGCTGCCACCGACAAGGCCACAGGCGTTCAGGACCCCGGCAAGATCATGCTCCAGATATCTTTCGATGCGGTGCAATGGAAGAAGAAAGACGGCGCGGTTGTTAACCGGACACCTCTGAATGTCTCTTATGAAACGCTCCATAAAAGGCTGCTTATGGATGGCGTCAGCATTCAATACTCGGACTTCAGCCAGAACCCCTATGCCAGCTATACGGACCTCCAGGACGGTACCGAAAACATCATCTGGTATGAGGATGCCAGAAGTGTAAAAGCCAAGCTGAAGCTGGCCGCCATGTTCGGAATCGGGGGCATTTCCTTATGGAGACTGGGTAATATCCCTGATTACCCTGATGTCAATCAGGAACTGTTTTTGAATGTATGGGACAGCATACTCCAGTTCGCCGGAAGGCCTTCAAACTGATCTTTCGAATAAAGCCATCTCGCCCTGCGACGACCGCGGGGCTTTTTTCATAAAACAAGAAACAAGCAAGAAACCGGCAAGGTTTTGGCAAGGTTTCCGTGCTATATTGAAAGACGAAAAGGAGAAAAGCCATGTATGCCATTCGGTGGTGCTGTATGTTGGCCTGTTTGCCGTTGCGCTTTCCGTGGAATAAGTGCTTCACATCGCTTCGCTGGATCTTAAAACGGTATTGAACTGCGCAAAAACCTATCTCCTGCAAGGAGTCGGTATTTTCCTTGCCGTATCCCCTCTTATAGCCCTTGTGTCCAAACTGAAAAGAGGCTACTGGCTTGCCCTCATATTTGCTGAAATCTATTCATTCCTGGGACTGTTTCTAGGGAACGGTGCCCTGCGCTATATTTACCCGATTACAGCAGCATTTTGCATATCGGGCTACTACAAAACAACGCCTCATAATGAGGCTTTTCTTTATCTCGCTAAAGTGATATAATGGAAAAATAAATTGAAAAAAGACAATGTGAATGAAGACGGAGGAACAGAACATGAAAAGGTTATTGACGTTGCTTCTGGCATTATCCTTGATGCTTACATTTGCGGCCTGCGGCAAAAAGGCTGAAAGCGATTTGGCCTACGTGAAGGCAAACGGCAAACTGATCATTGGCTACACAGAATATGCGCCCATGAACTACACGGATGAAAACGGCAATTTCACAGGATTCGATACCGAACTGGCCATCCTGGTCTGTGAGAAGCTCGGTGTGAAACCTGAATTCGTTAAGATCGACTGGAATACCAAGGAAGTCGAATTGAATGCCAAGTCAATTGACTGCGTCTGGAACGGTTTGACCATCACTCCCGAGCGTAAGGAAACCATGGAAATCACCAAGCCTTATGTGAAGAATGCCCAGGTGGTCCTGATGAAAAAAGGCGTGTCCTATGACGGGACGGCATCCCTGATCGGGAAAACCGTTGTGGCTGAACAGGGTTCCGCCGGTGAGGAAGTCATTCAGAATGATGATAACCTGAAGCAGGCAAACTATGTACCCAAGAGCCTGCAGACAGAGTGCCTGGTGGAGTTGAAAGCGGGAACCGCCGATGCGGCTGTGCTGGATATGACCCTTGCCAACACCATGACCGGGGAGGGGACCGATTATGCGGATATTGAAATCGTGGATTATCTGGCCGTTGAGGACTATGGGGTAGCCTTCCGCAAGGGTTCCGATATTTGCGCGGAAGTGAACAGGATTTTTGATGAGCTTAAAGCGGACGGCACCATGGCGAAACTGGCCGATAAGTACGGCCTTGAACTGGCTGACTAAACCTATGCCATAATACATAGACGACGGAACAGGGACAGAGGGCTCCATCTCTGTCCCATCACTTGTTATTTGAGGTTAGACGGATATGAATAATGTTTCTGTGATTATTGGTCGGTTGTCTGAAAGTTTTCTGCTCAATTGCAGGCTTTTTGCGTTAACCCTTTTATTTTCACTGCCTTTGGGGCTTGTGATCGCTTTCGGATCCATGAGCCGTTTCCGCCCCATCAAGTGGCTGGTACGAACCTTCGTCTGGATAATCCGGGGAACGCCGCTCATGCTGCAGCTTCTCATCATCTATTTCGGTCCGGGACTCATGCACATGGCTTTTTCGTGGCCAAGCGGGACTTCCGGACGTTTTGTGGCCGCAACCGCAGCCTTTATCATCAACTACGCCTGTTACTTTTCGGAAATTTACCGCGGCGGCATTGAGAGCATACCGAAAGGCCAGTATGAAGCGGGCCAGGTCCTGGGTATGACCAAGAGCCAGATCTTCTTCAACGTCATATTGCTTCAGGTCGTCAAACGCATCATCCCTCCGGTGGGCAATGAGGTAATCACGCTGGTGAAGGATACGGCCCTTGCCCGAATCATTGCAAACCAGGAGATCATCATGACAGCGGGAGAATACACCAGCAAAGGACTGATTTGGCCTCTCTTTGCCACGGGTATTTATTTCCTTGTCTTTGTAGGGGCACTGACACTGCTGATAGGCTGGTTGGAAAAGAAACTGAGCTATTTCCGTACATAAGGGGAGGAATTCCATTGCCAATCCTGGAAGTCAGAGACATTGAGAAAAACTTCGGAACTCTCCAGGTTCTGAAAAAGATCGATTTTTCCCTGGAAAAAGGTGAGACGCTTGCGATTATAGGCTCTTCCGGAAGCGGGAAGACCACGCTGCTGCGTTGCCTCAATTTCCTGGAGCGGCCTGACAGGGGCAAAATCATTGTGAACGATGAGGTCATTTTTGACGCGACGGATCCGGGAACCCAGCGAGAAAGCGAATTGCGCAAAAAGCGCCTGCATTTCGGGCTGGTCTTTCAGAACTTCAACCTGTTCCCCCAGTACACAGTCCTGAAAAACGTGACCCTGGCGCTGGAGCTTCTTGCCAAAGAGCGCCCGGACTATAAGCAGAGGAAGAAAGCCATTTTGGAAGAGATCCGGGAGAAGGGCAGAAATCTGCTTGCCCAGGTTGGATTATCGGATAAGCTGGACTATTACCCTCACATGATCTCCGGCGGACAGCAGCAAAGGGTGGCTATTGCCCGCGCCTTGGCCCTGGAGCCGGATATTCTGTGCTTTGATGAGCCTACTTCGGCCCTGGACCCCGAGCTTACCGGGGAAGTGCTGAAGGTCATCCGGAATCTGGCGGAGCGCCACACGACGATGATCATCGTCACCCATGAGATGGATTTTGCCCGTGATGTGGCGGACCGCGTGATCTTCATGGACGGCGGTGTGATTGTTGAACAGGGTTCTCCCGAGGAAGTGTTCGGCAATCCCAGGGAAGAGCGGACAAAGCAGTTCCTTGCCAGATATACGGGGAATTGATGACCTCTTGACATTTGAGGCGAACAAAGCTATGATCGGTATTAGAGGAATTAACTAACTGGTTAATTAACTTGGGGGCGGAGGATTTGGAATCAGGTTCAGGGGTAGAAACAAGGGAAAGAATTATTAATGCGGCTATTGAGCTGTTTTCCCAGAAAGGTTATGACGCAACGCGGGTCAATGATATCGCCAGCGTCGCAAATGTCAACAAAGCCCTGATCTATTATTATTTTAAAAGCAAGCAGGACATCCTGGACTTCATGGTTCATTCCCTGCTCAACAATGCCGTATCCATTACCATGGATTTTATCCATACCAATATTGTGCAAATGATCAAAAAAGGCTGTCTGGACATCTTGCCCGATCGTCTGCATTTCGTCAATGAAGAAGCGAAGCAGGAATTTATACAAAACACCTGTAAATTCTATGAAAGAGTCGTGGATTATGCCCTTGAAAAACGGAGCATTATCCGTATCCTGATGCTGGAGTCGCTGAAAAACGGAAAACATCAGAATTCATTGTTTCAAATGATGGATTTCGTGGCTAACAATGAAAACAACCCGATTTTCAAGGCCATATCCAACGCGGACCAGGATTTTGCTTATTCGGAAGAGATGGTTCTGTTCAGATTTTTCTTTTCCATTATCCCTATCGTCAGTTTTGCAGCGTACTATGATGATTATAAGGAAGTAAGCGCGTTGAGCGATAAGGAACTTCGCGCATCTTTTCTGCGCGTATCAAAAATCATCATTGCTTCAATGGTTTCAGGAAGTGATATTCTGCTGAAAAGTAAATAGTATGGAACAATTAAAAATTTAACCCTATTTAACCGGACGGTTAGTTAAAAAACTTAACCAAATGGTAAGTTAAAAGCTCCGTCAGAGCTTAACGGCATAAAATATAACGATCTGATTATGGAGGGGTAACGATGAACATGATTCAGAAAGCGGCAACCAATATGTTGCTGAATTACATCGTGGACGATCCATTGGAAAAAATGCCGAAGATCATTGAACTCGCGGAGAAGCTGGACAGGGGAAATATCCACGCAACCCAGATCAAAGCGGTACGGGATGTTCTATCGGATGAAAACAATGTTTGGTACACGTTTGTAAAAAACCTGGTGCAGGAAGTGGACAAAAAGCTCATCAAAAAATTCGTGGAATGCTTTATCATCAACGCCAACTTTCAAGGGTACGCGCGTGGTCGGGAAATTGAGCAGAAATATGACTGCAACGTGCCATGGGCGATCCTGATGGATCCCACAAGCGCCTGCAACCTCTCCTGTACCGGATGCTGGGCTGCGCAGTACGGAAGCAAACACAACCTTTCCTACGAGACACTCGACTCAATCTGCCGGCAAGGCAAGGAACTGGGCATTTACTTCTACATATTCTCCGGCGGTGAACCGCTTGTGCGCAAGAAGGACATCATCCGGCTGTGTGAAGCGCACCAGGACTGTTACTTCTTTGCGTTCACCAATGGGACCCTTGTTGATGACGAACTGTGCGAAGACATGCTGCGTGTAGGCAATTTTGCGCTGGCGTTCTCCATTGAGGGGGACGAGGAAGCTACCGATATGAGGCGTGGGAAAGGAACCTATCGTAAGGTCATTGAAGCCATGGAACGCATGAAAGCCCACAGGCTTTTGTTTGGGTACTCCACCTGCTATCATCGCTACAACACCGAGAGTGTGGGGTCCGACGAGTTCGTGGATGATATGATTGCGCGTGGCTGCAGGTTCGCGTGGAATTTCACCTATATGCCTGTCGGAAAGGATGCGCGCCTGGATCTGATAGCTACTCCGGAGCAGCGTGCCTACATGTACAGGCGCATCAATGAAATCCGTGCGACAAAACCTATTTTTGCGATGGACTTCTGGAACGACGGCGAGTATGCCGACGGGTGCATCGCCGGCGGGAAACGCTATCTGCATATCAATGCGGCAGGTGATGTTGAGCCGTGTGCGTTCATCCATTATTCCAACGTGAACATTCACGATGTGTCGCTTCTGGATGCCCTTCGCTCGCCTCTGTTCATGGCCTACCGCAGAAGACAGCCATTTAACGACAACATGCTGCGTCCTTGTCCTTTGCTGGACAATCCCGAAATGCTCAAAGAGATGGTGAAGGAATCCGGCGCGAAATCAACGGATATGGAAGCCCCTGAAGATGTGGATGTGCTTTGTGCCAAAACGACTCCGGCTGCCAAAGCCTGGGCGGAAGTGGCTGATCGGCTCTGGGCGGAAAATCCGAAAAGCCGGAAGTCAGTCTGTGAAGCTGTCCACTAAATCTGAAATTCCGTAACAGCGAATCCTCAATGAAGTGTCGTTGCAACCATTTATTGATTTGAACGAACGCTGTATAATAGAAGCGGGTGACCATCACCCGCTTCTCGCGATTCCGGACACATAAGGTCGCGGAATGATGCACAATGGAAAACATGATGCAAATCAGCAGGAGGAAGAGAGATGCAGGAAGTTTACGAGTTTCTGAAAAAGTGCGGAACGTACTATCTGGCAACGGTAGACGGCGATCAGCCCCGGGTCAGACCATTCGGGACAGTGGACATTTTCGAGGGTAAGCTCTATATCCAGACGGGCAAGGTGAAGGATGTGTCCAAACAAATCCAGGCTAATCCCAAGGTGGAGCTCTGCGCCTGCATGGATGGAAAATGGCTCAGAGTATCCGGAAAGCTCGTCAGGGATGACCGGGTGGAGGCCAAAAAGCACATGCTTGACAACTATCCTGAGCTTAAGTCCATGTATTCCCCGGAAGATGACAACACGGAGGTGCTGTACTTCGAGGATGCCACAGCCACCTTCTACTCATTTACAGAAGCGCCGCGGGTGATTAAGTTCTGATGAGACGTGCTTGCGTCTGCCGATGAACGAGGCTGCCGCCATATGCCATTGGCAAGGTAAAGAAAAGTTTTACGAACAGGCTCATATGAGTTTTCGGGTTCCCGGCCGCCGGGCGACTGGTTGCCGAGGGAACCCGAAAACCCATAAACTTTTTTCAAGGGCCCATAACCATATGGCAGTGATGGGGTGAAGATTATTCCATAATATGTTGATTGTCAATGGAAAAAATGATATGATTCCGTATAAAAGAATTGTGAAAACACAATCAAGGTTATTCAGCCTATGATCCGGTTAGCAAAGCCTGCCACGGAATTTGGATTCCCAGATTTCCGGGCAAGAGGTCTAAATTGTCGTATGGCCAAAAAAAGGAGGCTCAAGGATATCTCGTGACACAGCCATATGATGAGGGCTGAAGGAAAAAAGCAGCTGTGACAGGGGGATGCAGTACAGATCATCGCGCCTGTAAACGGGGCAGATGATGCCTGCTAAAAAAACAGAATATAAACCATGAAAAAGGCAAACTTATTGAAAGATAAGGACGCAAAGCTACGAGTCTAAGGTGCAAAAGCACTATGATAGTCGGGCTGCCAGGTTTTATGTGCTATATTTGAATAGTTTTTATTCAAATAGAAAGCCATAGCAGAAAGTTTGCTATGGCTTTTTGTTGTTTTGAGCTGCCTGATGATTTGGCGATCATCCATGGTATGGCTTGGGAGGTAAATATGACAAAAGTATTGATAGTAGATGATGCGGCATTTATCCGGGCACAGCTTAAACAACTGCTGACGAGCAACGGTTTTGAGGTTATAGGCGAAGCTGAGAACGGATTGGTGGCTTTGGAGAAAATTAAAGAATTAAAACCGGATCTCGTTACGCTCGATATCACGATGCCAGAAATGAACGGTATTCAATGTATGGCGGAAATAAGCAAACTGGAGCATAAGCCGACCGTAATTATGGTCTCCGCTATGGGCCAGGAAGCTTTTGTACGGCAGGCGATAATGCATGGCGCAAAAGGTTTTATCGTTAAACCGTATAAGCCGGAAGCAGTCATCCAGCAATTGAATAAGTTTAAAAAATGAGCTTGGATGGCAAATACCAAGACGGCATAAGCAGAAGGCTTATATCTGTTTCCTGACAGCTTTGGGGCACACCATTGACGACAGTATAATCTGCATCTTGGGTTACTGCAATGCGACTTCATAGGGTAGGCATCATTATGTTAAATGCTTCAATTGAATACGGCCTGAGTGGATGAGCATGCACGATGGATCGGTCAAGATGAAATGCTTCCGATCTATTGTGCATTTTTTATTTTCTAACTTAAAAAATCAGGAGGTCGATTATCAATGGAAAAGAAGCTTGCAAAACCATCAAACAGCGGTATTGGACAGGGGATAACACAGGTATCGCCGATATCCGACGAGATGGAGAGAAAAAGGGAACTTGCCAGAAAGCAGGCCCAGGATAAGGTGAAAGCCAGAACGCTGGCAAAGCAGCAGCAATTGGCTGAAAGGATTGCGGCGGCAACGGAACAGCTTGCATCAGGTATTGAGGAAGCCAGCAGTGCCGCTGAAGAACTGGGTGCCACAATGGCGCAGATCGCCCGGGGTGCGAACGAAGCGTCTTCTGCGGCAGAAGAGTCAAGGGCTGCCATCAACCAAATTGAAAAGGCTTCCATTGTGGCCGAAAAGAATGCCAAGGAGTCCCTGGAAAGGATAAACCTTGTAAAAGAACTCATTGAGAATACTTCGAAAGATATTGAACTCATGATTAAAGGCATAAAGGAATCTGCCGAGTCCAACCTGGAGTCTGTGAAACTTGTGGGAGAACTGGAGAGGCAGTCCAACGAGATAGGAGAAATTGTCCAGGCTGTGGTAAGGATCGCTGACCAGACCAATCTGCTTGCTCTGAATGCAGCTATTGAAGCGGCCAGAGCGGGTGAGCATGGAAAGGGATTTGCCGTTGTGGCGGATGAGGTCAGAAACCTTGCCGAAACCTCGGAAAAGTCAGCCAGAAACATCAGGGAACTTGTCACCGAAATACAAAATAATGTGAAGATTGTTGTGGCAGATATCGAAAATGCCGGCAAGGCTACCAACGAAGAAGCGGAGAAAGCAATGAAAACAACCGAGGACCTTGTGCGGATCAATGAAGAAATTACCCTGGTGCAGGAAGGTGCCGCTGAAGTATACCAGAACGCAGTGGATGCGAAAAAGGGAGCGAGCGAATTCCTGTCAATTGCCGAACAGATCTCAGCGGCTGCAGAACAGCAAAGCAGCGCTGCGGAGGAAGTTGAGAAATCAATCCAGATGCAGAACAAGGCTTTCGTTGAGCTAAACGCAAGTGCTTCGGATCTGGCCCAGATGGCTGAGGACCTAAAGGTATCCACGGATGCGCAGAAGTCCTCGGAGTCCCTCGCAGCGGCTGCCGAAGAACTGTCTGCCAATGTGGAAGAGGCGAGCTCGACCGCAAATGAGATCATGAAAGCCATGCAGCAAATCTCCTCAGGCGCTCAGGCTCAGGCGGAGCTCACCGATAAAGCGGCGCAACTGGCTGAAAGACTGGTTGAGGCTGCAAGTCAGATGAATCAGAGAGCAGTCTTCTCGGCCGATAAGATAGAAGAGCTTCAGAAACTCCTGGCAGCAAATAAGATAGCGGTTGACAGCCTGATTACAGGCATATCGTCATCGGCGGAAGCCAGCATCGTTTCGGCCAGAAATATCAAGAACCTGGAGGAAACCACCAGGCGAATTGATAAAATTGTCGACGCTATCGTGAATGTCACCATTCAAACAAACATGCTTGCCGTAAACGGTTCCATTGAAGCGGCCAGAGCAGGCGAATTCGGCAGAGGCTTTTCGGTAGTTGCCAGCGATATCAGGGTGCTTGCCACGGAGTCGGCGGAAAATACGGATAAGATCAAGGACCTTGTAAGGGGCATCCAGAATCAGATTCAAAGGGTTGCATCCGATATTGATATCTCCAGCAAAACCTCCTTTGCAGAAGTGGAAAAGGCCAAAAAGACCACGCATAATCTCAATGTTATTGAAGAGAGCATGATTAAGATCCTTGCCGGCTCAAGGGAAATCCAGAAGGGTTCCGAGGAGTCATTGGCGAGAGTTGTCAAGAATTTTGTGTCTGATTAAAGTAACGTAACTGGAAAATTTGTTGTATTTCATAAATGTGAGCATTTATCATTGGTACCGCTTTTTTCCATTTTGTCCGCCTCAAGTTCTC
>Ga0134090_1000132_pt1 | contig 80412 bp, 67 predicted proteins | sample 1_4taG_FD_94453 | JGI IMG/M metagenome (GOLD analysis project Ga0134090, IMG submission 94453) | Switchgrass degrading microbial communities from high solid loading bioreactors in New Hampshire, USA - 1_4_20_6_A1 metaG | ecosystem: Engineered > Bioreactor > Semi-continuous > Anaerobic >...
CTGGAGCTCCAGGGCGATTTAAGGCATAAACACCGTTTTGCCGGTGTGACCGGTGAAGCGATACCTGTTGGCCAGAACCATTTCCATAGAATAAAGGTGAACACCACCTTTGATGTTGGGCACTTTCATGAAGTCATCCTGAAAACCGGATTGGGTATCACGGTCAATCCCGAAGCGCCGCCTGACGAACAGATGCACATCCATTTTGTGGAAGGTGAAACCACGGTGAACGGTGTTGTTCTCCACGACCATGACGTGCGGTTTGTGACGTTGGCTGCCCCCAACCCGCCGTCAATGCAGAACTAAGCTTTTTGCGCCAAGGTCTCCCGGATGAAAGGAGGCCTTTTGCTGTGCGTTTTTTTCTTCATCCAGTTGGCAGAGGGACATGTAACCAAGTAAGCCGTCTGGTGTATAATATACAGGAACAGGGGAAGGAGCGTGCAGTGAAATGGGCGGTAAAAGAAAAGCCTTAGTACTGGGGATGGCCAGGAGCGGCTATGAAGCCGCTAAATTTCTGGCCGATAAGGGATACCGTGTTGTGCTCAACGATGCAAAGGCAGACCAGAATCCGGATCAGGTGAAGGAGCTTGAGACGTTGGGCGTGGAAGTGGTCCTTGGGAGCCATCCTGAGCATTTGCTGGATGAATCCGTGTCTATCATGGTGAAGAACCCGGGCATTCCCAATACCCATCCTTATGTAGAGAAAGCCATAAGGCTCAATGTACCTGTCATTAATGAGATGGAGCTGGCTTACCGCTACTTCCCTAATGGAGTGACCATTATCGGGGTTACCGGCACCAACGGGAAGACCACGACCACCACGCTTATTTATAAGATGCTGAAAGCTGCCTCAAAGCCGGCCTGGCTTATGGGCAACATCGGTTTTCCCGTGTGTTCCTTCGTTTCACGGCTGAAGGAAGGCGATATCGCCGTCATGGAGGTATCGGATCACCAGTTATGCAATGTGGACAGGTTCAAGACACATATTTCGGTCATGACCAACCTGTATGAAGCCCATCTTGACTTCCATGGTTCCTATGAAGCGTACAAGGCTGTGAAGAAGCGGGTATTCAACCACCATACCGAAAAGGACATCGCCATCCTCAACCTGGACAACAAGGAAGTACTGGACCTCACCCGGGACATTCGATCCACAAAACGGTACTTCTCGTCGCATCCTGCAGATCAGCCGGGATGCTGTATTCTTGACGGGGTGATCTGTTACAACAAGGAAAGGATCATACCCATAAGCGATGTGAAGATCAAGGGAAGGCACAATTATGAAAACGCCATGGCGGCCATTGCCGCCGTCAAGGAGCTTGGGGTGGAGAACCGGCCGATTGTGGAAGTGCTCAAAACCTTCGGCGGTGTGGAACATCGCCTGGAATACGTCCGGACCATCAAACATGTTGATTTCTATAACGACTCCAAATCGACCAATATCACGTCTACACAGATTGCCCTTTCTTCCTTTGAGCGGCCCGTCATTCTGCTTCTGGGCGGCCTGGACAGGGGACACAGTTTTGAAGGACTGAAGGATTACTTGAAATGGGTCAAGCGCATCGTGGCCTTTGGCGAAACAAGGGAGCGTATCGGGAAATTCGCGTCGGAACAGGGGATTCCATGCACCATCGTTGAAGTGCTGGATGACGCGGTTACCGCGGCCTACAATGCGTCCAGCCCCGGCGATGTTGTTCTGCTCAGCCCGGCCTGCGCGTCCTGGGATCAGTATGAGAATTTTGAAATCCGCGGCAACCGGTTCAAGGACTGTGTTAATGCCCTGTGAGCGCCGCACTGTCATTGCGAGTACCGCATAAGCGATACGTGGCAATCTCTCGGGCCGGGAGCCCGTAAAGCCCGGCCACTGTGCTGCACGGCTGCAAAACATCTGCTGTTCGAGCGGGGGGCGGCTGAACTCGCTGCGCTCAAACAGCAGCCGCCCGGTTCCCGCTCTCACAGGAAGTTTTGGCGCCTTATCGCAATGCGGCCTTTACCTTTACGGACTCCCTGCTTGCAAAGCTGTCATTGCGAGTATCGCATAAGCGGTGCGTGGCAATCTCTGAGAACCCGACAGCGGCTGTATAAGCAACTGAGATTGCTTCGTCGGCGGTTGCCTCCTCGCAATGACATGCTACCAAGCAGATAAAAGGAGGGAGAGTATCTCCCTCCTTGGTATACCCATTACTGGGCGATATGATAAGCCTCTATATGGTTTACGTCAGAAACGGAGCAGCCGGTTGTATTTCTCCAGGAGGCTCGGGTCTTCCACCGGAACGCCTGACCGGAAGAAAAGCACCCGACCTGTTTCACTGGATGGATTCAGCAGGTTTTTTGACTTTAAAACATCATACAGGTGATTAACGGTGCCACGGTTCCCGTCAATGATGTCGATGCCATCCGGCAGGATCCGGGCCAGGGCATTGCGGAAAAACGGGAAATGGGTGCAGCCAAGGACAATGGTACCATAGCTGTTGATTTTATCCCACGGGAGAATCTCACGAAAATATTCCTCAACTTCAGGTCCGTCAAAGGTGAAGCGCTCCGCCAGTTCCACCAGTTTTGGCGCGGGAAGCCCGTCCACGATATGCTCCGGATCCACCCGGGTCACCAGGTCCCGGAACTTGACTTCACGCAAAGTCAGCGGCGTCGTGAGAACCAGAACCCTTTTGCCTCCGTTCAGGTTCCTGGCAACTGCCGGTTTCACCGCCGGTTCCATACCTATGATGGGAAAATCGTATGCTTTTCTCAAGTCTTCGACGGATGCGCTGGTGGCTGTGTTACACGCGATGACAAGCGCCTTGATCCCCTTGGACAGGAGAAATTCAACCGCTCTGAAGGCTAATTTTTTCACTTCATCCTTGGTTTTTGTGCCATAGGGCGTATTGTCAGAATCCGCATAATAGAGGTAGTTTTCATTGGGCATGAGGGCCAGCGCCTCGCGCAGCACGGATAGCCCGCCGATTCCGGAATCAAAGAACCCAATATTCATTGCCGCACCTCTTCATCTGTAATCGCCTGATTACGGAATTCCAGCCCTATCATTTTACCATATGCTACTGTCATCTCATACCATCCGCCGGTTATTTATTTCCCAACCTTTAAAAGCCCCTCCGCCGTACGGTCGGGCATGTGGAATACTTTATGGCATTTGAAAAAATCACGTTTATTCATTTAAAAAATGTCCCGGATTTATTACGCGCATTGTATTGTAATCATTATAAAAGTGGTATATACTATATACAACAGATTCCATGATCTGGGAGGTATAGGTTATGACCGAAGTAAACAAATTACATAGAGTGGACGAAACTAACAATCATAACAATAACATTGTAAGCGAACAAATCTGCTGTTCGCCCGAGTTTTCAGAAGGCTGCAAGGACCTGGAGTATGACCAGCCGGTGGAAATGCCGGACAGCAAATGATAAATTATCAGGGTTTTCCGACAGCCATTAAGCCAAGCACAAAACGAATAATGACCTTTCCGCGACCGGGCTTTGCAATCCGGCGCGAAATCGTGTTGTAGACAAGCTTTTCTCATTATTTTTCCGGAGGTGTTTTATCATGCCCGCTTTTCCGAATCCATTTCAAGGCAATATTCCAAGAAAACTAACCAAGGAAGAACTTATCCAGGCCATCAGGCTGGATATCGCCGGCGAACTGGAAGCCATTTTTCTCTACGATGCCCATGTTCAGGCAACCGATGACGAGGTGGCCAAAAAGATCATTGCGGACATCCGTGATGAGGAGAAGGCCCATGTGGGCGAACTGATGGCGCTGCTAAGGCTGCTGGATCCCAAGGAAGCAGAGTTGTTCGCATCCGGCGAAGAAGAGGTCCGTGAAATGCTTGCCGAACTGGGAATTAAAGAACCGCAGCTCAATACTCAGGATAATGGAGGCGCCACCGTTGGCAGCCTGATTGGGAAATAGGTAACCGCAAAGGAGGGTATGCATATGGATTTCTTGTCAAGAGAAGCATCCCCGCTTCCCGAGGCGTTATGGAAACAGATCGATGCCACGGTTGTCAGAGCGGCAACCAGGGTACTCATAGGCAGAAGGTTTTTAAAGCTTTTCGGTCCTCTTGGTATCGGAGTGGAGCATATTTCAGTGGATGACGCGGATAATGTGGAACAGGTTGCAGAGGACGGCCTTATCACGACCCGCGGCAGGAAGGTCCTGGAGATCCCCATGATCTATGACGACTTCCTCCTGTATGCCAGGGATCTGGAAGCCGCGGAGCGGTCGGGTTTCCCGGTGGATCTCTCTAAAGCCGCCGCTGCGGCCGAAGCTTGTGCCCTGAAAGAGGACAAGCTGATCTTTTTCGGGGACAGTCGGGTTGGATATGACGGATTGCTCACGGCTCCCGGCGCCAACAAGATTGAAAGGAAGGACTGGAGCACCGGCGAGAACGCTTTTACCGATATTGCCGCGGCAATTGAACTGCTCACGGAAAAAGGCATCTATGGTCCATACGCCCTTGCCCTGAGCCCGGACCTGTATATGCAGATGCAGAGGCTCCAGCCGGGGACCGGACTCCTCGAAATTGACAGGGTGAGCAAGCTTGTGGACGGGCATGTCTTCAAATCTCCGGTCCTGGGAAGGGGCAAGGCTGTTCTGGTGGCTTCCGACGAAAGAAATATGGATCTCGTGGTTGGACAGGATATGGCCGCGGCCTATCTGGAACAGACCGAACTCAACCACAGGCTGCGCGTGCTGGAGACCGTGCTGCTCCGCATCAAACGCAGCCAGGCCATCGTTGTGTTTGAATAAAACAGAGGCGGTTCGACCGCTTAACAGCCTGCGGGCTGGAATTAATGGGGAAAGGAGAGGTCATTATGTCTATTGCATTTTACCGCTGCGAAAAATGTGGGAATTTCGTTGCGCTGCTCAAAAAGGGAGGAGGAACCCTGGTCTGCTGTGATCAGGAAATGACCCGCCTTGAAGCCAATACGACAGACGCTTCAAAGGAAAAGCATGTTCCCGTTATTACGAAGGAGAATGGCAAGATCAAGGTGGCTGTCGGCTCCACCCTGCATCCCATGGTGCCTGAACATTACATTGAATGGATCGCCCTTGTTTCCGGCGACAGGCTGGAATTCAAGTACCTGAAGCCCGGCGAGGAACCCATAGCCGAATTTGACGGGGCTGAATCTGGTACGGTTTATGAGTACTGCAATATTCACGGCCTTTGGAAAGCGGACTTCTGATTCTCCGCTTTTTGGCCGGATTTTCGCGATATAGCAATAAATAATGGAAAATGGAGGGGTTATTATGGCAGTAAAAAATGCGATGACAAACGATTTTCTTCATTCGGCATATGGCGGCGAGAGCATGGCCCACATGCGTTACCTCATCTGGGGCAAAATGGCGGAAAAAGAAGGGTTCCCGAACATAGGCAGGCTCTTTGAAGCAATCGCCTATGCCGAACAGGTTCATGCCAGCAACCATTTCAAGGAAATTGGCGGCGAAACCGCCGATGCGACAGTGGTAGCCGGCGCCGTATTCGGAGTGGGCAAGACCGTTGACAACCTGCAGGGCGCCATCAACGGCGAGCTCCATGAGGTCAACCAGATGTATCCGGTTTATCTGAATGCCGCCGAGTTCCAGAAGGAAGAGGGGGCCAAACGTTCCTTCCACTTTGCGCTGGAAGCTGAGAAAATCCATGCCGAACTCTTCAAGCAGGCCCAGGATGCCGCTAAGGCCGGCAAGGATATGGAATTCCAGAAGGTATATATCTGTCCCGTTTGCGGTCATACCATTCTCAATGAGGCACCCGACAAATGCCCGGTTTGCGGAGCTAAGAAGGAAGCCTACAAAGCATTTTAAAAGTAACCGAACAGACAAAGCGCCCGGTTTAGCAAGCCGAGCGTTTATTGTCTGGTCGAATCGTCTCAAGGGATTAAAGATGTTTAACGTAAATTTCAGAGGGAAAAGTCAATGGTGGTTGTAAACTGGCTTTCGTCAAGCTTTTCCCTGCCCTCATCCGGATAGGCCAGGATGGTGATCACGGCTTTGTAATTTCCGGATGTCAGCCTGTTGCCATCCTTGTCGGTCATGTCCCATTCGTCCTGCCATTTCAGGGACTCGCCGGGATTGATGGTTTTGAGGATAAGGGCCATGGTGAAGAACTTGCCGTCCGAATACCGGTAGACTTCCTTTCCGCTTTCGTCTGTGATGGTGAGCTCAAACTGCTGTCCCGAAGAGAAGGTGATATCCCTGGGCTCGGTATAGTGGCTCATCAATTCAAAGTCAAACACCACCTTATCTTCTTTGAGCGCATATGTGCCCCTTGTTTCGAACCGCCCTGCCACAATGGGCTGGGGAGCCTGGATCGATGCCTTTTCAATGGCCTGGGCAGTCCGGCTGATCAAAGTGGCCAGCTCGCCGTAAGTGGTTTGAGCTTTGGGAGCAAAGATATCGTTGCCCCTGCCGCGGGCGATCTCCTGCGTGTAAGCCGCGTAGATGCCCTGAACATACTTTGCATCTACTTGATCCATGTCCGAATAGAAGACTATCTGGATAAAGACCATTTCGTCCAGGTTGTTGCCTGTCTGTTCAGCCCAGATCCGCGCGCATTCATACACAACGGCTTCCCTGAGTATTGAATCCGGCGCGCTGTCGTAGGCCTCGTCGATCACCAGCCGGACAAGGCCCTGGAAGTCCTCCACGGTGATAGGCTCGTCAAGGTTCTTGCCATGGAATATAGCATCAATATTGGACCTGGATGCCAAATCGTCCACGTAATCCTGGGCCCAGTGCCTTTTGATCGGCGAAATGATGAGATTATCCCCCGCATTTTGTGCGAAAACGGGAAATGCCAGGGACAGCAACAGAACAAAAACGATGGTCAGCGAAAGAAGTCCTTTTTTCATGATTTGCACCTACGGTGTGATTGTCTCTTCTGTTCTATTAGACGCGCCAGGATAATTATGGTTCACGGTTAAATTCAAAAGTTCAGGCGTAGAAGACACCGCGGTATTCCAGTGATGACATGAGAATGATATGTACAAGAGACGAAAAAAATAACCCTTGGCAGATATATCGAACATCGATAGATGTATATATAGATGTTCGATATAATGAGTTCGGGGGATGATCCTGTGGGAATTGACAAAAGCCTTCTGAGCGGCAGCACGGCTATGCTGATCCTGAGGCTGCTTGAGGATGGAGACATGTACGGTTACCAGATGATCGAGGAACTGGCGAAGCGTTCCGACAATACCTTTGCGCTGAAGGCCGGTACTCTCTATCCCCTGCTTCACGGCCTGGAACAGCAGGGGATGGTATCTTCCTATTATGACTCGGCCGGAAACGCCAAAATGCGGAAGTATTACAGCATCACCAGGAAGGGCAGAGGGCTTCTCGCTGACAAAAAGGCGGAGTGGCAGAAGTTTTCTTCTGCGGTCAACAAGGTGCTGAAGGAGGCTATCGCAGATGGAACGGCACTCTGAAACCAAGGCCTATCTCTCGGCCGTCCTGGAGCAGATTCGGTATAAAAAGGTTCATGATGAACTGTCGAAAGAGATTGAAGCCCATATCCTTGATCAGAAGGAAAACCGCCTGTCATTTCTGACAGGCGGTTTTTTCTGGTTGCGGAGGTGGGATTTGAACCACACGACCTTCGGGTTATGAGCCCGACGAGCTACCAGACTGCTCCACTCCGCGTCGTTATCATGTCGGTACCCAACCGACGCATTAAAGTATAGCACGTTCCTTTTTTAAATGCAAGACCCTTTGACCCGTCACCTGATATTGGAAGCACCTGTCCTAATTCTATATTTAAAAAAGGCTTCAACACGGCCTTTTGGGTGCAGGGAGGCCTTCGAATACGGTGCCTGGGGCTTCTTCCCCCGACGGGGATAAAAAACGGAAATACCGGGAAATAAACAGGAAACTCAAAAAAAGTACAAGCATATACTGGTTATGACGGCACCATCGGCAATTGAATCTTCTCGATCCGCATCCAGGCAGGGAGTCGGAAGGCTCATCGCTTCAGAGTGAATACTGCGGTGAAAGCACAGCTGTATGGCTGTTAAACCCTGCGTACAGGCAGACCGTACAGGCAAAAATGGCAATTTCCTTTTCAAAACGGACTTTCCTCTATGGGCAGACCCCTAAAATTGGTAATTGTTACCTTGTGTTGCTTCTGAAAGATATTATTGATATAATAAAAACCAATAAATAGAAGCGCTCTGCTAAAAAAATATATATACCCCCAAAGGGGATATGATTAACAGGCTGAATCTCTATTATAGAGTACGGAGGAACCAGTTTTTTTTGGGGGCTAATCCTCAAGGTAGGGTTCCCTATTTCCCGAGCCCGTCAGCTAACTCCGGAAGCCTTAAATAGGAGGACGCACGATGCATTTATGGCAAACTTCAAATAAGTATTTGGTGGTGACCATAGGCTTACTTTTTATCCTAACTGTCAGCGTATTTATTGTTACGGGGTTGCCAGAACAAACCCCGGCATCGACTTCTGATATATCCGCTCAGGCTTCTGCCTCAACACTTTCCGATATCCCGGATGTCTCATTTGATTATTCCCTTCCTTATCAGTATTTCACAGCCATTGACCAGCAATTGGAGTACCAGGCCAAATCCGAGGAAATTATAGCCCTTTATTCCTCACAATCCGGCCAAAATAATGCGATCCTTGCAGCCGGCGAAACGGAAGCCGAATCAGACGATGAACTCATGCTGACGGCTTCGGTGGCAAGGGGTATTGCCGGCGATTCCCGGGATGCCGGCAAAACCATGGCGGCGACGGAACAGGTCACAGGCTATAAGTATGTCAACGCGAACCAGCTCAATGTCAGAAGCGGTGTAGGCACCGATTATGACAAACTGACCACACTCAAGAGGGGCGACAAGGTCGGTCTGATACGGATGGAAGGGGAATGGGCAAAAATCCGGACACTATCCGGACTCACCGGTTATGTGGTGGCAAGGTATCTTGTGAACAGCGAAGCGGAGGTAGAACCCGAAAAACCCATCGCCTACTGGTATATCAACGCAAATCAGCTCAATGTGCGCAGCGGACCGGGCACCGAATATGAAAAGATCGAAACGCTCTCCCGCGGCGCAAAGATAGGTTATTTCGCCAGCGAGGGCGAATGGGCCAGGATCCTGACGCCATCCGGGAAAACCGGCTATATGTTGCTGAAGTACCTGGTGGAAAGCGAAAGTGAAGTGGATCGGGCCTCATCCATTCCAACAGCCGGCTCAAGCGCGGTAACACCGCTGGCGCAACAGATTGTGGATTACAGCATGAGCCTTCAGGGTGTGAAGTATGTATACGGCGGATACAGCACCAAAGGTTTTGACTGTTCCGGTTTTGTCAAGTATGTCTATGCCCATTTCGGCATCAATGTCCCAAGAAGCTCGGCCGATTACGCCGGCTTCGGCAAGAAAGTTTCAAGGGAAAACCTGAGGCCGTCGGATATCCTGCTCTTTGACACAGACGGGGGTAACTGGGACGTGAGCCACGTGGGGATTTATATTGGCAACGGCAAATTCATTCATGCCTCCACCACCAAGGGTAAAGTCGTTGTTGCTTCCCTGTCAGAATATCCTGCTCCCTACTACGGCGCAAGACGGGTTATTGATTGATATAACCATCGAGAAGACAAAAGGATGATCCGCGGGATCCGATCTCGCGATCATCTTTTTTTATACCTTAAAGCTTCAGCCTATGGCACCGGGCCTTGCCGCCCGTGTCAATTCAGGCAAGTTAATAAAAAATTAAAAAACAGTGAACCATTTTCATCCTCTTACGTCTTATTAATATAGGCTGGAAAATTATGCCCCGGGAATCCGACTTGGAAAGATTTGAGATCAACCTGTTTTATTTTAAGGATTTTGTTATATAATTAACTGAGACAACCTTGATGCCAGATTTTAGGCGCAAGTAGCGCCGGGAATGAACCATACCAAGGAGATACATAAATGTCTGCAATCATTACCCTGGATAATGTTTACCGTATCTTTCGCATGGGCCAGGAACGCATCTATGCCGTCAACGGCATCAGCCTGACCATCGAGGAAGGCGAAATTTGCTGCCTTCAGGGACCGTCCGGTTCCGGCAAATCGACGCTGCTCCACATGATGGCCGGGCTGGACAGGCCGACGAAGGGTTCCATCACCATCGGGAACACCCGAATCGACAAGCTCAGCGAAAATCAGCTGGCCCTGTTCAGGCAGAAGCATATCGGCTTCATCTTCCAGAGCTATTACCTGATTCCCACCCTCACCGCGCTGGAAAATGTGGCCCTGCCCCTTACCTTCTGCGGTGTGCCGCGTTCCAAACGGATCAAACGGGCGAAGGAACTTTTGGAGGCTGTCGGGCTGAAGGACAGGATGAAACACAAGCCCTCCGAGATGAGCGGCGGCCAGCAGCAGAGGGTCTCCATCGCACGGGCCTTTGTGAACAATCCCAAGGTGGTCTTCGCAGATGAGCCCACGGGCAACCTGGATACGGTAACCACCCATGAAATGATGCAGCTCATGACCTCCCTGGCCTACGAGAGGAAACAGACCCTGGTGATGGTTACCCACAACCCGGAATTGTCGGATTACTGCACACGCATTGTCAGGGTGCGTGACGGCAAGATAGAAAAGATTGAGAATGGAAGGGATAATGGTTATGAAACGGAAAATGCTTAAGAGAACCCTGCATTTTGCACTTGCTCTGCTCTTTGTTGTGACGGCCATGCTTGCCATGGTGCCAACCGATGTAGCCATGGCGGCAACGGTACATAAACTTGCTGCCTTTACGCTTGAGGCAGACTATAATAGCTACTTGTCGCCGGGTGAAACCTTTGATTTCACGTTAACACTTACCAATAAAGATAGAGAAGGCGAAGACAACCCGAAATTAACCATAACATCCATGTCCTTAAACAAGGGCGCTGTCATCTCTGTTGAGGATGATGATGATCGCTACAGTATCATTCCTGAAGAAAATGTTGTGGGGCCGGGTCAGCGTGTCAGGATACTGGATGCGTATCCTCTGCAGTTTGTTGGCAATCAAGGCAACAATAAATTTGCAATAACCATTTACTATGAGTTTGAGGATGGAAGAAGAGGAGACACAACCGTTGAATATACGATTAGTGTGGCAGATGACGAGTCCTATGAGGCCAATCCCTATAAACCCAGCCTGCAGGCTTCGGTGGCAGAAAATGCCTCGGTGACAGCCGGCCAGTATTCCGGCCTGAACATCACCCTGAAAAACATCAGCGGTGCAGCCACCGCCAAAAATATTACCTTCACGCCCGTGTATGAGACCGGTTCCCCCTTCATCCATGTTACGGTGAACGGCACGTCCATCAGGGAGATCAGGCCAAGGGGAGTGGATGTGATCAAATTATCCGTCAACACCGACAAGTTCATAAAACCCGGCTATTATCCCTTCAAATTTAAGCTGACCTTCACCAATGCCTGGGGAGAAGATTTCACCAGCGAGCATATCGTCTACATCAATGTTGTAAACAACAAGCAGGACGCCAGGCTCATCGTGCGCACATCCTCGGCCGACAATGTGACAGCCGAGGCCGGCAAGAGCTTTATCGTGCCGGTGTACGTGGTGAACGCAGGCAATTATTTGGCCAAGGACATCACAATAACTGTTAAAGGGCTGTCCCAGGACACCTTTATGCTGAGCTCCGGTTCAAGCCGCATCACCTTTGATCGGATCAACGGAGGAAGCAATCAGAAATTCACCCTCAACCTGTTGGCGGCAAAAGGCCTTAAAACCGCAAGCTATCCTTTGTCTTTCAAGGTGGAATACACCACCGAATCCGGGGAAAAGATCAGCGAGGACCAGGAGATCTGGATCCCTGTAACCGGCAGCGGGGATACGGTGAATGCCCTGGAGATCCTTAATGTTGGAACTTCCAAGGCCACGGTAACCCCATCCGATATCTTCGATGTCTCGGCCACCATAAAGAACACCGGGAACACCCAGATCGATCAGGTCAAGGTCTCCGCAGACGGGACCGACGCCCTCCTGCCGGTAACCCAGAACCTTTTCATCGTTTCCAAACTGGGGCCCAATGAGAGCAGAACACTGAACTTCAAGTTCCAGCCTTCTCCCGATGCGAAACGCGGGAGCGTGCCCATCGTCATCAAGGTGGAGGCCCCGGACGGCTCGGGAAATAACGCGACAATTTCCCAGGCGGTTTCGGTCTTCGTGGACGCGGATGGCGGTGAATCGGATCCCAACAAGAACGTTCCCAAGATCATTGTGGAGAGCTATACCTATGAACCCAGGCAGGTCAAGGCCGGGGAACAGTTCACCCTGTACATGACCTTCAGGAATACCCATGGGTCAAAGACCATCAGAAATATCAAGGGCAGCTTCAACGTGGAAGAGAAATCCAACGAGACAGGAAATGTCTTTACCCCTGTGAACTGCAGCAATACCTTCTACATTGATGAAATCAGGCCGAGGGATACATATGATTGGACCCTAAACCTGTACACCATACCGGATGCCCTATCCAAGACCTATACCGTCAACATCTCCTTTGAATACGAGGATGAACAGGGCAATCCCTATACGGCGCAGGAAATCATCGGTATTCCCGTGTATCAGCCATCCCGCTTTGAGGTATCCGAGATCTCAATGCCTTCCGAGGTATACATGGGAGACTCGGTCTACATCAATTTCAGCCTGTACAATATGGGCAAGACCGACCTGTATAATGTCAAGATGTCCGTTCAGGGCGATTTCGCCGCGGATCCCATGAGCACCTATTTCGGCAACTTCACGCCCGGTTATTCGGAATGGTGCGAGATCAATCTGATCCCCATGCAGCCTGGGATGGGTAAGGGTAAGATTGTGGTGGAATACGAAACTACCAGCGGCGAGCTGATGACCTATGAGAAGGAGTTTGCCCTGAATGTCCTTGAAGCGCCAAGCTTTGACCCCGGATTCCCTGTTGACGGCGGGTTCCCGATGGAGCCTGGCATGGAGGAAGGGGAAAGCGGCGGCTTTATCGGGAGCGTCTGGTTCTTTGTCATCATTGGCGTTGTCGTAGTCGGTGTGGTTGTGACCGTCATATTAGTCGTCAGGAAGCGCAGGAAGAACAAGGAGATTGAATTCTGATGAGATTTATTGATACACTCACGCTCAGCGTAAGGAACCTATGGCGGCGCAAGCTCAGAACCACCCTCACCATCATTGGCGTCATGATCGGTACCTGCGCCATTGTGGTGATGATTTCCCTGGGCCTGGCCATGAACAAAAATTTCATGGAACAGCTCAGCCAGATGGGAAACATCATGCAGATCCAGGTTTACAACTGGAATGCGGGCGGTATGACGCCTGACGGGAAAAAGATCGAGCCCCTGAACGATGCCAAGATTGCTGAATTCTCCAGGATGGAAGGCGTTGAGGGCGCTACGCCTATTATGGAGATCAACCTCAAAATGGTGGTGGGCAAGTATGTAGGCTGGGCCTATATCCTGGGAATCGATCCGGATGTTTTTGAAATGCTGGATATACCTATAAGCGTAGGTCGCGGGCTTACCAGCGAGGACACCGATCATATGGTGGTGGGGCAATATATCAGGTACAATCTTTACAATCCCAGATCCTCACGATGGGATCCGGCGCCCGAGGATCTCGACCTGATGGAGGAAAAGGTTACCCTGAGCTGGGACATGAATTACGGCGAAAAACCCTATCCGGGCATGCCTAAGACCACCAAGAAGGTGAAACCTGTTGCTGTCGAGGTCGTGGGCATGGTGGCTGAAAGCGGCGGTCAGTATGATTATTCCATTATCATGCCCTTGGAGACTGTTAAAAAGTACAAGAAGGAGCAGGATAAATTCAATCAGCAGCAGGAAAGCGGCGGAGGAATCACATTTGCCGTAAGCCGGAACGGCTCCAGGAGCTCCGGTGAAAACCAGGGATATAATCAGGCCATCGTCAAGGTTAAGGACATAGACAGCGTGAAGAAAGTGATGGACCAGATAAAGAACATGGGCTATGAGGTCTACAGCCCTATTCAGATCCTTGAACAGATGCAGCAGCAGTCGGCAGGTCTCAGACAGATACTGGGCGGCATCGGGATCACGGCCTTTATCATAGCGGCCATCGGTATCGCCAACACCATGTATATGTCCATCTATGAAAGAACCCGGGAAATCGGCATTATCAAGGTCATCGGTGCAAGGCTGAGGGATATCCGGCGCATCTTCCTGATGGAAGCTGGCTGGATCGGCATCTTCGGCGGTGTGTTCGGGATCGGGCTGAGCCTGCTGGCCTCCATGGCGCTGAACAAGTTCAAGATTAACCTCGGTGGCCAGATCATGTGGATGCCTGAGGCGGAGGGGATGATGTCCTCCTATATTCCTCCCTGGCTCATGCTGGCGGGAGCGGGGTTCTCCTTCCTGGCAAGCCTTCTGGCCGGGTTGCTTCCCGCAAGGCGTGCCATGAAGCTCAGCGTCATGAAAGCTTTACGCCAGGAATAACCGGAAAACGCGTTGAAGCGTCACGCGGAAGCGTGGCGCTTTTTTATACGGTTTTTTCGCTAACAAGCTTCAGGACGGGCATATGGATCTGGCATAAAAAGTATTCCTTTTTAGATTGCCATGTGGTATATTATACTGGTGGCTTGTGCCGCCAAACCAATCCGTCTTGAGAGGAGGCTGCGATATGGCAAGCAAGTTTATTTTTGCAGGATTCGGAATCAAACATGGAGTTGGCATTGTCGCAGCCGACAGGCCCATCTGAGCTGATCCTATCTGTCCCTACGGCAATTTCAAATCCATTTTTGATGGCTGAGTCATGCGATGGTTGATGTGATGGCTCTTTTTTCGCGTTTCTTCATGACCGGATGCACATGATAATCTATGTACACCATTTTAGCTGCTGATACCGCCCGAAAGGAGGCGCAACGTGAGAAAACTGAAGTTGCTTCGTGAGTATTTGCGCGGAAGCGGCATGACCTATCTTCTGTCCATGCTGTCCGTGCTCCTGATGACTGTTTTTTCGTCCATGGTGCCGCTGGTCATCGCCTTCACGGTGGATTACGTCATCGGCGACAAACCGGTTGAACTGCCTGCTGCCCTGGCATCCCGGATCGATGTGGCAAGTGGGATTAGCACCATCAGGAACAATCTGTGGATCATCCTGGCGGTGCTTGTTGTGATTACACTGCTTCAGGGCATCTTCATGTACCTGAAAGGAAAATGCTCGGCCGTTGCGGCCCAGGCATCTTCCAAGCGGATGCGGGAAAAACTGTACGGGCATTTGCAGCACCTGCCCTTTGATTATCATGTGAAGGTACAGACCGGGGATATCATCCAGCGGTGTACCTCCGACATAGAGACCATCCAGAACTTCATATCCACCCAGTCCATCGAGGCGCTCCAGATCATCCTGCAGGTCATCGTGGTGCTGGCCGTAATGATTGCCATGGACCTGAAGTATACCTTGATTTCCATCCTGCTGATACCCATTGTGTTTGTCATAACCGTCCGCTTCTTCATCAACATGATGAAGGTGTTTGTCAGGGCGGACGAAGCCGAAGGCCATATGACCGCAACCCTGCAGGAGAACCTGGCCGGCGTTCGGGTCGTAAAAGCCTTTGGCGCCCAGAATTTCGAGATGGAGAAGTTTGATGAGAAGAACAGGACCCACCGGGACCTGAACATGGATATCGTTCGGATCATGGCCAATTTCTATGGAGGAACCGACCTGATGTGCATGCTCCAGCATGCGCTGGTTATCGCGGTGGGCACCTATTGGGTGGTCAGGGGCCAGGTCACCATTGGCACGGTGGTCGCCTTTTCATCCTATGCGGGAATGCTGGTATGGCCCTTACGAAACCTTGGCCAGATGATGGGATTCATGGGCCAGGCCTTCGTTTCGCTGGGCAGGATCCAGGAGATCCTGGACAACAAGCCCGAAGATTACACCACGGGCGAGACACCTCCCGTTCAGGGGGAGATTGTCTTTGAGGATGTCCATTTTGAATATGAGAAGGGTAAGCCCGTTCTGGACGGCGTATCCTTCAGAATAGAGAAAGGCGAGACAGTGGCCATACTGGGCGCCACAGGCGCCGGAAAGAGCTCGCTGGTCCATCTGCTGCTTAGGCTGTACGATTACACGAAGGGCAGCATCCGCATCGACGGCGTGGAATTGAAACGCATCAGCCGGCAGTGGATCAGGAAGCACATCGGCATCGTCCTTCAGGAGCCGTTCCTGTTCTCAAAAAGCATCAGGGAGAACATCGGGATAGGCTGCGGCCAGGTGGATGAGGACAGAATCCTTGCCGCCGCCAGGACGGCCTGTGTGGACGAGGCCATTCAGGAATTCGGGATGGGCTACGACACCCTTGTGGGTGAGCGGGGCGTAACCCTGTCGGGAGGTCAAAGGCAAAGGATAGCCATCGCCAGAACCATCATCCGGGATGTGCCCATCCTCATCTTTGATGACTCCCTAAGCGCCGTGGATGCCGAGACCGATGCCAGAATACGAAGGGCGCTGAAGGAACGGCGGAAGAATACAACCACCATCATCATCTCCCACAGGATCACCACCCTTGCGGAGGCAGATAAGATCCTGGTGCTGGATAAGGGCCGGATCATCCAGTCAGGTACCCATGAGGAACTGATAAAGGTTGACGGGCCTTACAGAAGAATATGGGAAATCCAGAGCGCCCTGGGCATTGATGTGGAAGAAGCGACAGGCTGAAAGGTGTGAGATCGTGTATTTCGAGGAAGCCGAATATGGCAAACGGTTTGACATAAACGTTGTGAAAAAGCTGGCGATATTTGCGAAACCCTATAAGAAGACCATCATCATGCTGATGGTGCAGATGCTTTTCCTGGCGCTGGTGGATGCCCTGTTTCCCAAGCTGAGCGAGTATGCCATCGATCACTTTGCCGTTAAAAAGTCGCTGGAGGGATTCTGGGCCTTTTGCCTGGTGGCGGTGGGCCTGGTGGTGATCCAGGCGGCCAATGTATGGCTCATGATCCGGAATGCTGGAACGATTGAATACGGCATTCCGTATGACATGCGGAAAGGCGTCTTCAAGAAGTTGCAGGAACTGTCCATATCCTATTACGACAGGACGCCGGTGGGCTGGCTGGTGTCCAGGATGACCTCCGACATCAACCGGATCGGCATAACCCTGTCCTGGCACGTGGTGGACTTTTTCTGGTCCATCTTCCTGGTGATCATCATGACCGTGTTCATGCTCATCACCGATGTGGGCTATGCCCTGATGGTCCTTTGCGTGGTTCCGGCCCTGGTCATCATCAGCATGGTTTTTCAGAAAAAGATCCTGTTCAATTACAGGAAGGTGCGCAAATACAATTCCCAGATCACCGCGGCCTTCAATGAGGGCATTACGGGTGCGAAGACCATCAAGACACTGGGGATAGAGGATGACATGCTGGCAGAATTCGAAAAGACAACCCGGCAGATGCGGGATTTTTCGGTCCGGGCGGCAACTGTCTCATCCATCTACACCCCGCTGATAATCCTCCTGGGGAGCATCGCCACCGGGCTGGTGCTATGGAAGGGCGGTTTTGAGGTCAGCCGAAACATCACCAGCTATGGAACGCTTGTACTGTTCATATCCTATGCCGTCCAGTTCTTTGAGCCCGTCAAGTCCTTTGCCAGGGTCTTTACGGAGCTCCAGTACACCCAGGCGGCGGCCGAAAGGGTGGTCACGCTGCTCGAAACTGAAAATGAGATCGCGGACAGCAGGGAAGTGGTTGCCCGGTACGGCAATATGCTGGAATCCGACAAGTCGGAATGGCCAAAGTTCCATGGGCATATCGTTTTCCGGAATGTGACCTTCCGCTATAAAGATGGGGAGAATGTCCTGGAGAATTTCAACCTGGAGGTCAGGCCCGGTGAAAAGATCGCCCTGGTGGGTGAGACCGGTTCCGGCAAGACCACCATCGTCAACCTGGCGTGCCGCTTTTATGAGCCCACCGAGGGAAGCATCCTGATCGACGGCGTGGATTACCGGGAAAGACCGCTTTTGTGGCTGTACTCCAACATCGGCTATGTGCTGCAGGAGCCCTACCTGTTCAGCGGCACGGTGAAGGAAAACATCGCCTATGGCCGGAAAGAGACCACCATGGAGGACATCGTCCGGGCGGCGAAGATCGTCAACGCCCATGATTTTATCATGCGCCTGGAAAAGGGTTATGACACACAGGTGGGAGAACGGGGAAGCAGGCTTTCCACCGGCCAGAAGCAGCTCATTTCCTTTGCCCGCGCCATCCTGTCCGATCCGGGCATGTTCGTGCTGGATGAAGCGACCTCGTCGGTGGATACCGAAACCGAGCACCTGATCCAGGATGCGCTGAACCGGGCCCTGGAAGGGAGAACCAGCTTCATCATCGCCCACAGGCTGTCCACCATTCGGTCGGCAGACAGGATTCTGGTCATCGACAAGGGAAGGATTATCGAAGAAGGAACCCACAAGGAGCTGCTTAAGAAAAAAGGTTACTATTACAGGCTCTATACCAACCAGCTCATGGAAGAGCACCGGCAGGAGGCGTTTGAAAAGGCGGGTTCGCGATAAGACCAAAAGAATAAAGGCTCGGTGTGCATTAAACAAGCGGGCTGCGGAAAAATCCGCGACCCGCTTTTTCCAGCCCGTTAGGGCTTATTTCGCGCCTCCGCTTTCCTGGCGGCAAGATTCGCTTCGGCTTCCGCGTAGACCTGTTCAAAATCCGAATCTATGTCCGCCCGCGCACCCCCCCATAAGAGCGAGACCTTATAGGGCTTACCCAGGCTGTTGTTCAATTGTTCCAGCTTTTTGAGAAAACGATCTTCGATGGCGTGGATCACGTCGCCATGGATGTTCTTGATAAGCACCATGTAACGTTCGCAGCTTTCATGGGACAAGAAATCGTCCTCCCTGATGGAACCGGAAAGGATCTTGGTGACCTCGTTCATGATGCGTTCGCCCTCTTCAAAGCCGTAATTGGCATTGATCTCAAAGAAATTATCTATTTCAACCAGGAATAAATAGTACTCCCCGCTGTCTGCCTTCCGGTTCTGGAGCATGTTGTTGGCCAGGAACCGCAGCCTTTTCATCTTGTCCAGATTGTCACGCACGGTCAGCTCGTTCAGCTTGCGGTTGGTATTGATAAGCCTTTCAAGCATATCGGACAGCTTCATTTCCACCTGCCGCTTTTCATAGGAAAGGAAGGCGTTCTCCATATACTGCTGCACTTCAAGGCTAAGGTTGGCCATGGTGGCTGTCAGGTTCTCCGGAGCCGACATGACGACATATCCCAGCTGGTTTTTGCCGATATAGATTAACTTCACTAAGGTGATGGCGTCGAGAGTATCGCAGATGGTGCCGGGCAGGATCTGCGATACGTCGAAGGGGTTGGTATAGTGGATTCTCCGTCCTTCCGAAAAGCCATAGAGAAGCGTTCCCTTCAGGCTCTGCCTGGCAGAAGCATAGTCATCGAACCGTGTCGGCGTTAAGAAGCGGACAATATAGCAGGAACTTATGCCATACTCGGACAGGCATTCGCTGAGGTCGGAATAAAAGGCCGCTTCATCGAGGGACTGGAATCGCCCGTGGGTCCTGAGGGGATTGAATACGTGTCCGGGATGGTTGGTGATAGGTTGGCCCGATTCCTTGCATCCGCAGGAGTTCCGTACGATCAAACGGGGCTGGATGGTATGGACGGATCCGCCGGATATGTCCGGTTTCTGCTCGATCCGTTCAAAAAGCAGTTCAATGGCTTTGCGGCCCATTTCCGCAATAGGCTGGGAAACGGTCGTCAAGGTCTGGATCATACCCGTAGGATCTCCCACGTCGTCAAAGCCTGTTACCGCAACATCCCTGGGCACGCAGATCCCGTTCTCGTTCAGGCATTTTATGGCGCCTATGGCCGTGTCGTCATTGGTGCAGACCAGGGCGTCGATCTCTTTGGCTTTGATGTAGGGGATAAGCTTTTTGGTCAGATGGTACCCTTTGATGTCGCTGAAATCGCCCTCCAGGAGGAAATGGGTGGGAACTTCCAGCCCGTTCCGGTAAACGACCTTAAGAAATGCATCCCGCCGCAGCAGGGCTTCCGGGTTTTTCAGAGGGCCGCTGATATGGGCCAGCTTATGGTAACCATGGGATAACAGATGGGAAACAATTTGTTCAAATCCTGAAAAATTGTCGGTGGTGACCGACGGAATACCCTCAAGCTCTATGCCGAAAGAAACGGTTGGCATGCCGGTCTTGACGGCCAAATCCTGCATCAGCTCCACACCGGCCTTTGACGACAGCTGGCCGGACAAGACCAGCGCATCGATGCGCCCGTTGGATATCATGCGGTGCAAAACGTTGCAGTGGTAGTCTGCGACTGTGTTGTTTATCAGGCTATATCCTTCGAAGATGATCAGGGAACAGTTGCGAGGTTCCAACTCCCGCCAAAGGGACTTGCTCAAAGCCTGTCCATAATGGCCGTAGATGGAGCTTGTCAAGAAACCTATTCTCATAAGACCCCCCAAATTCCAAAAAAAGCGCTAACAATCCTATTTTATTATATAATACCACTTCTTTATTTTATAGAAAATGCCCGTCAAAGAATGAAACGCAGACCCAGTATTGGATGGATTAGACGGAAGGATATGCATGGAACGCAAAACACGCCCGTTTGGCGATGCAGTTTATATTGACGGCGTGAGTAATAAATCCTATAATCAAGTTGTAAAACTCAATATCTCTGTTAGGTGAGGCTCCTATACGGATACAGGCTGCTGCCCGGAAACGTCGAGAGACGCCAATGGGTAAACAAACATTGCCGGATTAAGGTTTTGTTTAATGCAGTTGGCTTTTTAGCCTACGCCGTATAGTGCCAAAACTCGATGAGGGGGAATGAGATCATGTTGGACAACAGTGATCAAAGTCCGCTCTCGCGGACTTTTGTTATGCGCCCGGTTCGCTGTTATGAGCGTATCAGGGTGCAGGCTTCATGAAAATGATGGCCATCATGAGGTGATTGCTTTCATAGGCTACAGGCATAATTCTGGTGAGGTGATTTTTATAGAAGGAAGGTGATTTCCATGATGGAAATCTTCAGGACATCGGAACACGGGCTGGAAACCCTCTCGATTGACGCTATTGAGAAGGGGTGCTGGATCAATCTGACCGAGCCCGACGAAGAAGAACTTGACAAATTGACCCAACTTATCGGTGCCGAACCGACATTCCTGCGGGACCCCCTCGATGTGGAAGAGAAGCCCCGTATTGATACCGAAGATGACCAGATACTCATCATCGTCGATATCCCCTATGTTTACGAGGATGATAAATCCATCAAGTTTGAAACGCTGCCAATGGGTTTGCTCCAGGTGAGGGACGACTACATCATCACCATATGCAGCAAGCAGGTTCCCGTCCTGGAGCGTTTCAGGAACGGGCAGATAAAGAATCTGTATACCTACAAGAAAACCCGCTTTATCTTTCAGGTCCTCTACCATGTGGCAAAAGACTTCCTGAAATACCTGAAGCATATCGACAAGAAAAGCGAATTCATTGAAAATTCTCTTTATAAATCCATGAGAAACAAGGAACTGTACAAGATGATGGAGCTCAGCAAGAGCCTGGTGTATTTCACCACGTCATTAAAGTCCAACGAGACCGTTTTGGAGAGGCTCCTTTCAGGCAAACTCATCAAGATGTACGAGGAAGACCAGGACTTGCTGGAGGATACCATCATTGAGAACAAGCAGGCCATTGAGATGGCCAACATCTACAGTTCCATCCTCAGCGGCATGATGGATGCCTTTGCGTCCATCATCTCCAACAACCAGAACATGGTTATGAAGTTCCTGGCGGCCATCACCATTGTGCTTTCTGTCCCCAATGTCATATTCAGCTTTTTCGGGCAGAACTTTGAATGGCCATTTGCGGGCAATCCGTTTATGTGGCTCTACGTTACCGTCGGTGCCATCGCCATAACTCTCTTCGTGGCATTTATCCTTTACAGGAGGGACATGTTCTGAAAGCCAATTCGGAAGGTATAGCCGGAAAGCCTTGGCGGGCCGTACTCGCCGGACGGTTTCCAGAAAGGAGATAAAAAGGAAATTATAGCTGACCGTTGATTTTTATCCGGGATTGTATTATTATAATCTATGCACGTCGTTACCGTGATGATTGTATGCGCCCATAGCTCAACTGGATAGAGCGTCTGGCTACGGACCAGAAGGTTGCGGGTTCAAGTCCTACTGGGCGCGCCAAAGACCCCTGAAAGAGTCAAGCTTTCAGGGGTTTATTCATAGTGCGTACCGTATGCGCCTGACCTTGACGATTCTGCAGCTGTTCTTCCTAGATATCCCCGTCGGGAAGTCCGGCTTTCCCCTCCGATCATAGGACCAAAGACCTGAACATTTCAGTTCATGCGGCGGATGATATGATTTCCCGGGCATGTTAAAATAAACACAAAGAATGGACAGGGCAATGTGCCGGTAAAGGATGTATTCGCATGGGCGAAGATGAGCGACTGCGCCCTTACCGATACTTCCGGAATGGCACAATGATTAGCGGCTGAACCTTTAAGGACAAAAAGAGACGAGATACGAAAGCCTAAAGCGCTTCGGATGAAACCGCCATCGGGCGAGAACAGCTCCGAAGATTCTGCAGAGTAAAACAAGCCAGCCGAGTATCCCGGAAAAATGCAGAATTTGAAGACACCAAAGATAAATCGGCTGAGACCTTGCCGTTGGAAATAGACTGGGAGTTGAAGGCGGCTGGCAAGTGCATTCATGAAATGCTAAAAGCCTGCTCCGTGAGGAGCAAGGATGCAGCAGGTTTCTATATAGGAAGCAGGCGACAGACCGGGTCTATACCTGAGAAGGATAGAGCCGGTTTGTCGTTTATTCCGGACTATTTGAAAAGATCGGCCTTAACTGCCTGAAAAGGGCATCTTGTGAGCGGCTGGTCCGAAGGGAGCGGAGAATCCCGAAAAAAAGAATGAATAATGGACAGACGTGAAGCCGGAAAACCAATGGAAAAAAATGAACCCGCAGGCAATCCCTTTCGTCCAATTGAACAGAACGAACACAACAACGAAAGGATGTGTTGATATGAAGCGTTTTTCGGCCCAATCATGCTGGAAGGGGTTCATAGCCGCTCTAGGGATCGTCCTTGTGCTGTTTCTCATATTTACCGCTTTTAGCCGGGTTCCGGACGATAATAGGTATACATACGGACAGAATGCCGCTCCGGTTCATTCGGGAAGCACCGGATCCTATTTTGTGAAAGCCGAATCTCAGGCCCAAAGAGTGCCGGAGCCCCCAGCCGTTGCCAAAGACTCGGGCTACGGGGGCATCGGGTATGAGCAGAATAATGTAAAACTAACCTTCAGCGAAGAATTGGCGGATGAGGCTCTGCCCATGGACCGCAAAATTATCAAGGAAGGCAGTGCCAATATTGAAACCAAGGATTTTGAACGATCCATGGCCGCCATTGACCAGATGATCGCCCAGTCAGGCGGGTTTGTCGAGCAGAAGAACGTGCGGGGCAGCAGCTACAACGCCGATGATCTCAGGCATGCCACCATCGTGTTCCGGGTTCCCGCCCAACAGTTTGAAACCATCATGGAAAACATGGGGTCCGTGGGCGTTGTGACCCAAAGCAGCACCAGCGGAACCGACATTACGGACCAGTACTTAGACTACGAAACAAGGCTCAGAAACCTCAAAGTCCAGGAAGATACCCTGCTGGACATCCTCTCCAGGGCGGATAAGCTTGAGGACGTCATCACGCTGGAATCCAGAATTTCTGAAGTCCGCTATGAGATCGAAAGCATAGAAAATCAGCTCAAAAATTATGACCGGCTGGTGCAATACAGCAGGATAACCGTTGAACTGGCGGAAGTGGTGGAGACAACCCCTGTGACACCCGTTGCCAGAACCCTGGGCGGCCGGATGGGTCACGCCTTCCAGGCGGCCATTGACGCGTTTGTGGCGGATATGGAAAACTTCGTGGTGTGGCTGGTGTACAACTGGATCCCGCTGGCGCTGGTGCTCGTTCTTGGGGTAGTTATCATCATTTTTGTAAAAAGGCGAAGAAAGAAAAGAAAACATACCGCAGCCGCTGAGATTGCATCGGAAAGCGCGGATAACAACGGATCACAGGATTCGCGATAAGCGGAAACAATAACATTGGTCAGTCCATGGCGGGCCTCCCGGAAAAATGTAGGGAGGCCTGTTTCAATTAGTGGGAATTGGGTATTTATTATTCCATCTTTGGGTGCTCAACGGCCAAATTTTATCTCATATAAACCAAGCGGACGGGCATGGCTCTGCTGCTCATCGACTTGGATGACTTCAAGCTGGTCAATGAAACCTATGGCCACCTGACAGGAGATAAAATCCTGATTGAAGTGGCGGAGCGGCTCAGGCAGCTCGTCAGGGACAACATGTTCCTTGCCCGTCTGGGTGGGGACGAATTCGCCATTCTCATGTGGAATTTCGTGTCGGAGCACAGCCTGGCCCATCTTGCGCAGAAGATTGAAGAGAAGGTTGACGGGTTTATTTGCATCAACGACGCGAATATCAGCCTTTCCACGAGTATTGGCATCGCCCGCTTTCCCCAGGATGCTCAGGGCTTTGACGGATTGTTCAAGAATGCGGAAATGGCCATGTACAAGGCCAAGGACAAAAAATGCAAGTGCCTGTTTTACCACCGGGATCTCAATGATGCCGTTGTGGAGCGCCTCAATCTGATTAACTGCCTGAAGGGTGCCCTGGAATCCAATGAGTTCACCATCCATTACCAGCCCCAATATGATATCCGCAGCAAAAGGATCGTGGCCCTTGAGGCGCTGCTTCGCTGGGAGAACAGGTATCTGGGCAGGGTTCCGCCTTCCCGGTTCATCCCTGTGGCCGAGGAAACCGGACTGATCATCCCCATAGGGGAATATGTGCTTAGATCCGCGCTGGCTTTTCTGAAAAAGCTCAGGGAAAAGGGATATGACCAGCTGATCATGTGCGTCAATATATCCATCATTCAGCTCATGCAGAAGGACTTCATCGGAAAAGTGCTGGATATCCTGGAGGAATACGGGATTCCCAGCCGCTTCCTGGAATTGGAGATAACTGAGTCAGTCATGCTGGAATCGGTGGCTTCGGCCCGGGAAAATATCCTGCTGCTGAGGGAGGCCGGTGTCAAGATCGCCCTCGATGATTTCGGAACGGGTTATTCGTCCCTGAATTATCTCATGCATCTGCCCATCAGTACATTAAAGATCGACAAGTCCTTTATCGACAATATCGGTCAGGCCAGGGGGAGCGACCTTTTGGTCAGCGCCATCATGTCCATAGGGCGCAAACTTGGGCTGACCACCGTAGCGGAGGGCGTGGAGCATCGGGAGCCAATGAACTACCTGATGCGGCGAAAGTGCGACAGAGTGCAGGGATTCTATATGAGTAAGCCGCTTCCCGAAGCCGGCGTGGAATCGCTCCTCGCAAACGAAAAGATGCCCGGGATGGCGTCAGGTGAATAAGTTTGTTGACATTACCGCGTTTATTATGATATATTAGTTTAGCCATACTGTAAGGATTATGACGGATAATATAGAGATAGAGAAGTGGAATGCGTGTATGCCTTAAGTTTACCGGAAAAGTCTTGGAAGGAGGCATTCATTAAAATGTCAGAAGCGAAAAAAGAAAAGAGCGCTAAGAAGAGCACAGGCGCGGAAACCCAGAAAACCGGCCGTGCCGTAAGAAGAGCAAGACGCAAGGTTTGTTCGTTCTGTGCTGACAAGGTTGAAACCATAGATTATAAGGACAGTGTGAAGCTGAGAAAATTCCTCTCTGAGAAGGGCAAGATTCTGCCCAGGAGAATATCCGGTACCTGCGCAAAGCATCAGAGACAGCTCACAACAGCCATCAAACGAGCCAGACACTTAGCGTTATTGCCCTATACAACCGATTAAAACGACAACAGCCTATAGATGATATCTATAGGCTGTATTTCAATGATCCCGTTATCGCTGCCTTACGGGCAAGACGATGCCAATAGCTTTGCCGGCGGCTCCGGGAAATTGGAATGCGCCATCCGGACAGTGCTATAATGATGTCCGGAAGAACGTTTCGTTGATGGAGTGACAGCGGCATGAGTTTTAATGGTATGGATATCAGCAGGAACAACAGGATCATTGAAAATCTCAAATGTGAGCTTCTTAATTCGGTCGCCCATCTGTACAGCAGGCTGGCCGACGATTATTGTGACAACATTAAGGAAACAGCCCTGGACACGCTCTCCAATGTGATCATTATCAGTTATCTGCTGTCCAGACGGTTGGGCCTGGATTATCCCATGCTTGAAAAAGACATATCGGCCAAAATACGCCTGGGTCTGATCCAGGAACACGAGACAGAAAAATACTTTGGCGATCTATCCGCGCTGTCCCATTTCAGAAAAAGGCAATCATCTGCCGGTAACGCATCCTGAGGACAAGCAGCGCTCGCGCGGCGGATGTTCGTCATTGAACGGAGGTTGCGGGGATGAAAGTGATTCTGAAACAGGATGTCAAGGCATTGGGAAAGAAGGACGCCGTTGTCGAAGTCAATGACGGCTACGCAAGAAACTACCTGATCCCTAAGGGACTTGCGGTTGAAGCCACCGCCGCTGCCCTCAATGAAGTGAAAATCAAGCAGGGAGCGCAGAAGCACCGCCAGGAAGTCGAGCTGGCCGAGGCACAGGCTCTGAAGAAGAAATTGTCCGAACTCACCGTTGTTATCCGGTCAAAGGCAGGAGCCAACGGAAAACTGTTTGGCTCCATCACCAGCAAGGATATCGTGGAGAAAATCCAGAAAGATTTCAATATCACACTGGACAAAAAGATGATCAACCTTCCCGACGCCGCCATCAAAACCCTGGGCTTGACCGAGGTGGAAGTCAGGCTGTACCAGGGGGTTGTTGCGAAGCTTAAAGTGAAGGTAGAGCCTGATGAGACGGTTTAGTTCATCCTTGAATTAGGGGGGAGATTGGCTCATGGATGCCGGGTATAACAGAATACCTCCTCACCATGTGGAGGCTGAGCAGTCCATCCTGGGCTCTATACTCATTGATCGCCATGCCCTGTCGGATGTCAGCGGTAGGCTGAAACCCGACGCGTTTTACCTGGAAAAGCACAGGGAGCTCTATGAAGTCATCCTGGAGCTCTATGAGGACAGCCAGCCCGTGGATATCGTCACCGTATCGGATGCGCTGGCCAAGCGGGGGACCCTCGAAAAGGTGGGAGATGTGGACTACATAGCCCAACTGGCCAACAGCGTACCCACCACAGCCAATGTCCTTCACTATGTTTCCATCGTCGAAGACAAAGCGCTGCTGAGAAAGCTGATTGATATATCCGGAAGGATTACCGATATGGGCTACCAGGGCTCCATGGAAGGCATGGAGGTACTGGCCGCTGCCGAAAAAGAGATTTTTGACTTGTCGCAGGGTCTGAGCCGGACAGGCCTGGAACCCATCAGTTCCATCCTGGACACGACATTTACCCAACTGGAAGAACTGTGCCGCAAAAAGGGCGAGCTCACCGGCGTTCCCAGCGGCTTTATTGATTTGGACCGGAAGACCACCGGTTTCCAGAAATCCGATCTGATCCTGATCGCAGCAAGACCGGCCATGGGAAAGACCTCCTTTGCACTCAACATCGCTGTTAACGCCGCGCTGAGACAGCATCCGGTGGCCATCTTCAGCCTTGAGATGTCACGGCAGCAGCTGGTCCAGCGCCTATTGTCCTGCGAAGCCATGGTGGAACTTGAAAAAATGCGGAGCGGTAAACTTGAAGCCGACGACTGGAAGAAGATCGGATTCGCGCTGGGACCTCTTTCCAAGGCGCCCATCTACATCGACGATAACGCCAGCACCAATGTGATGGAGATGATGTCGAAGCTGAGGCGGTTGAAGCTTGAAAGAGGGCTCGATTTGGTGGTCATTGACTATCTCCAGCTGATGGAGGGTAGGAAAAAGACCGAGAACAGGCAGCAGGAGATTTCCGAGATCTCCCGTAGCCTGAAGATCATGGCAAAGGAACTGAATGTGCCGGTAATAGCCCTGTCCCAGCTCAGCCGTGCCCCGGAAACGCGTACCGATCACCGTCCTATCCTGAGCGATCTGCGCGAATCCGGTGCCATAGAGCAGGATGCGGACATGGTCCTTTTTATTTACCGGGATGATTACTATAATGAAGACTCTGAGAAGCGGAACATTGTAGAGGTTATCATAGCCAAGCACAGGAATGGTTCCACAGGAACCGTGGAGTTGGCTTGGATCCCGCAGTTCACAAAGTTTGGAAACCGCATGCCCGATGGAGGCATGTACAAGAGCGCTCCAGGGGCAGGTAAGGCAAATGCAGGATAACTTGGTTTTGCAGCAGGTCAGAAAAGATATCCATGACCACGGACTTATCCGGCCCGGTTCTCATGTGGTGGCAGGCCTTTCCGGCGGGGCGGATTCGGTATGCCTTCTCTATGTTCTGAAGCAGTTGAGCCCGGAATTTGAACTTGCCATTACGGCTGTCCATGTCAACCATATGCTCAGGGGAGCCGAATCCGATGCGGATGAAGCTTTCGTGGTTGATCTTTGCCGAAAGTGGGATATTCCCATCAGGGTTTTCCACGCCGATATTGCTGAAATAAGCCGGACCAGCGGCATATCTGAAGAAGAAGCAGGCCGTGAAACCAGATACGGGTACTTCTACCAGGTGCTTCGGGAGACGTCCGCGGATGCCATCGCCGTTGGTCACCATTACGAGGACAATGCGGAAACCGTCATGCTGAATATCCTGCGCGGATGCGGCCTGGAAGGCCTTACCGGTATGGATTACAAGAGCGGTCCCGTCATCAGGCCGCTTCTAGGTCTGCGCAGAAGTCAAATTGAGGATTTTCTAAAGCGGGAAGGCATCCCATGGCGGACCGACAGCAGCAATTCTTCCTGTAAATATGTCCGGAACCGAGTTCGAAACCTGCTGTTCCCGGCTATAAGGGAGTATTTTGAGTGTGACCCTGTTCCCCTGCTTAACCGCATGTCGGCTCTGGCCAGGCGGGATGAGGCGTATCTGGCCGAGCTGGCCCGCAAGACTTTTCTGGATATGAACAGACCGCTAAACCCCGGCCTCAGCCTTGATGCAAAGGCCCTGTGTCGCCTGGACGTCGCCATTTCCAGCCGGGTGGTCCGGATGGCCTGGGAGCAGGCGACAGGGAGCCTGAAAGGGCTTGAAAGCATCCATGTGGATGATGTGCTCAGATTGTGCCGGCAGTCCATGACAGGCAAGCGGCTGTGCCTGCCGGGGGGATGGTCGGCTTTGCTTTCCTATGGGCGCCTGATTTTGGCTCCGGCGCGTGAAGCCCAAAAGACCCAATGGTCGTATCCTGTAAACGTGCCGGGAACCGTCCATGTGAAAGAAACCAACGGCATGCTGAAGGCCATGGTGCTTACCAGGGAACAATTCGTGAAAGAGTTCGGAGACAGGCCGAAAATAAAGGAAACATCAAATATCCAGGTGTTTGATTATTTAAAAATCAATTGTGGAATAAATATAAGGAACAGAAGGGACGGCGATCGCATCCGCCCCTTTAAGTCTCCGGGAGAGAAAAAACTGAAGAAGTTTTTTATTGATCAAAAAATCCCGGTAGAGAAACGGGATAACATACCGCTCGTGGCAGCCGGTTCGAGGATCCTGTGGGTGATTGGCATGAGAACCTCGGATGAGTGCAGGCCCGATGAGCGAACCCAATCCTATCTTGTCTTAACATGGCATGACTTAAACAGTGGAGGAGAAGAACAATGAGCAAACTGAAGGTACTCATCACGAGGGAAGAACTGGCAGCAAAGGTGAAAGAGCTTGGCCAAAGGATTTCAAAGGATTATGAGGGCAAAGAGCTTCTCCTGGTAGGAGTATTGAAGGGCGGCTTCATGTTCCTGGCCGATCTTGTCAGGGAAATTACCATTGATGTCAGCATAGACTTTATTTCATGCTCCAGTTACGGCAATTCCACCGTTTCATCGGGAATTGTCCGTATTCTGAAGGATATCGACTATGATATCACCGGAAAGCATGTACTTCTGGTGGAGGATCTGATCGATACAGGCCTCACGCTTACATACCTGAAGGACCTGTTCATGGCGAAGCATTGCGCCAGCGTGAAGATATGCACCATTCTGGACAAGCCGTCCAGGCGCAAGGTTGATTTGCAGGTGGATTATCAGGGAATAATAATCCCGGACAAGTTCGTGGTCGGTTACGGTCTGGATTATGCCGAAAAATACCGGAACCTGCCCGAAGTTTATGTGGTGGAGGAAATATAAGGTTGTTTTCTCACAGCCTATGTGATAAGATATTATAATGAGTTTTTGTACCTTTTGGGCTTCTGGCGTAAACATTCGGCTAGGATTAACGTAATAATAAAAGGCAGGCGAATGGCTGCATATGGATGAGTGTGGAGACAGGAGTTGGGTCTTCATAGGAGGTTGAAGTTTATTGAAGAATTTTCGAGGAATCAGTTTTTACATCATCATATTCGTCATAATGGCCCTGTTCCTTATGATGTATAGCAATATAAGCAATCCAACCGACATGAAATATTCGGACTTCAGGAAGGAACTGGATGCGGGCAATGTCAGCAGCGTACTGGTTCGCACCCTGAACGCCGATGTGGTCCTGAGCAGGCCTTCGGGGCTGTATGCTGCCGACTTCAGATATACCGTAAATTTCCTGTCGCAGGAATCCTTTATCGCCCTGCTTGACAAAGCATATGAGAAGGGCCTGCTGACCAACTATGATATCGAGAAAAAGGCTACCCCGCCATGGTGGCTTGAAATGTTGCCCATGATTGCCATGGTGGTACTTTTTGTTTTTTTCTGGATTTTCTTTGTTCAGCAAACCCAGGGCGGCGGCAACCGCGTCATGTCCTTTGGTAAGAGCAGGGCGCGCATGGCCAATGAAGACAGCAAGATGCGCGTCAGGTTCAGCGATGTGGCCGGCGCCGATGAAGAGAAAGCCGAACTGGAAGAGATTGTGGAATTCCTGAAGGAGCCTAAAAAATACGTGGAGTTGGGAGCGCGCATTCCCAAGGGTGTGCTCCTGGTGGGTCCTCCCGGAACGGGTAAAACCCTGCTTGCGAAAGCGGTCGCCGGTGAGGCCGGTACGCCTTTCTTCAGCATCAGCGGTTCGGACTTTGTGGAAATGTTCGTTGGTGTAGGCGCATCCCGTGTCCGTGACCTTTTTGAGCAGGCGAAGAAGAACGCGCCCTGTATCGTGTTCATCGATGAGATCGATGCTGTGGGTCGCCATCGCGGCGCCGGGCTCGGCGGAGGCCATGACGAGCGCGAGCAGACGCTTAACCAGCTGCTTGTTGAGATGGACGGTTTTGGCGTTAACGAAGGCGTCATCATCCTGGCCGCCACCAACAGGCCGGATATCCTGGATCCCGCCCTGATGCGCCCCGGTCGGTTTGACAGAAGGGTGGTTGTAAACTATCCTGACATCAAGGGACGCGAGGAGATCCTGAAAGTGCACTCCAGGAATAAGCCCCTTGGTCCCGATGTGGACTTGAAGGATATCGCAAAAACCACTCCCGGCTTTACCGGAGCCGATCTGGAGAACCTGCTCAATGAAGCGGCTCTTCTTGCGGCGAGGAAGAACAAAAAGGTCATTACCATGGAAGAGATCAAGGAGGCCAACTACAAGGTCATCATGGGGCCCGAAAAGAAGAGCCGTGTTATCAGCGACAAGGAAAAGAAGCTTACGGCTTACCACGAAGCAGGCCATGCCATTGCAGTGCGTCTTGTGTCCTCCACCATGAAGGTGGATCGGGTTACAATCATTCCTTCCGGCAGGGCAGGCGGTTTCACTTCCTACAAGCCTGAAGAAGATCAGCACTATACCACCAAGTCCCAGTTGATTGAACAGATCATGGTGAGCCTGGGCGGACGGGCCGCCGAGGAACTGGTGCTGGGCGAGATCAGCACAGGCGCCGCCAATGACCTGCAGAAGGCCAACCAGATTGCCCGTGACATGATCACCAAGTACGGCATGAGTGAAACCCTCACCAACCTGGTATTCGGCGATGAAAACGACGAGGTCTTCCTGGGCAAGAGCTACGGCCATATCAGGAATTACAGCGAAGAGATATCCGCCAAGATCGATGCCGAAGTCAAGGCGATCATTGACAATGCTTACAATAAAATTAAACAACTGCTTACAGAGAACAGGAACAAGCTTGAGGATGTGGCAAGGGCGCTGCTTGAGAAGGAGCGCATTGAAGCCGATGAGTTCGAGGAAATCTTCAAGAACGGCTACAATCCGCCGGTACCCGTATCGTAACACTGCTTTGCCGACAGCCCTCCCGAAGGCATTCCGGGAGGGTTTTTTGTGCCCTTATCCCATTCTCACAGGTTATTTCGGCGCCTTATCGCAATGCGGCCTTAACCATTACAGGCCCCCAGCCCAAGCGAGGTGTCATTGCGAGCGGAGCGGAAGCGCAGCGCGGCAATCTCTGCGAGCAAAGAGAAGCAATCTCGGTCGTTTCTCCCTCAATGGCAGCCGGGGGTACCCGCGCAATGGCAGATGCGGTATCATAAGGTATAGAGATGAATAGCCAATAAGGAGCAAAGGTATGGAACAGGTGTTCAGAGAATACTACCAGTCCCCCATCGGGCTTATGGAAATCCAGGCAAATGATAAGGCCATCACAGCAATACGGTTCTGCGAAGAACGGGGAGCGGAAAATCCCAACCCGGTTATCCGGGAGTGCATCACGCAGCTCGACGAATACTTTTCCGGAAAGAGAAAAGCCTTTCAATTGAACCTTGCCCCGCAGGGAACCGAGTTCAACCGGAAGGTCTGGGATGCGCTTTGCAGCATTCCCTATGGGGAAACCCGTTCCTATCAGCAAATAGCGTCTGCCGTAGGTAACGTGAAGGCCTGCAGGGCTGTGGGAAATGCCAACCGAAACAACCCCATACCGATCCTCATTCCCTGCCACCGCGTGATTGGCAAGGGCGGCACCCTCACCGGCTATAATGGCGGGATCTGGCGCAAGGAATGGCTTCTGAAGCACGAGGCGCGCAGATGATTTACGGTCTGGTGCCCGGTTCATTGATGCTCCTGCTCATTAGGGGATGCATAGGCTCTGCCAAGCATTGCGCCGGCTGCTGTAAACACCAGGATAGCAGCCAGGGACAGCAAAGCAAAACCTAGCAGGGTATTCTGAAGGCCGATCGCTTCAATCAGATAACCTCCCAGTACCGATCCCAGGATGCGTCCCAAAGCCATACACATGCCATGGATGGTCTGCCCCGTTGCCCTTAGTTCCATGGGGACTGTTCTATTGATATGAACTGCCAGGCTGAAGGCGAAAACGATGTATGTCAGGCCGTTGAGCAGCATGACGGGATACATGAGCACCGGACTTTTAATGAAAAAAAGCAGGACAAAGCGCGCTCCTATAATCCCCGTGGAAAGGGCGAGTGTTTTGTATATGCCCAGTTTTTTCTCGATTCGATCCGCATAGAGCAGAAAGGGCAGCTCGCTCATGCCCGAGATGAAATAAAGGATCCCCAGGACATCGCTTGTCCCGCCAATGAATGAAAAATAAAGGGGAAAGAAGTTCTGGTAAAAGGAAATACCCATGTGAGACACCATGGAAAAAGCCATCAGGAGGATGAGCCCCCTGTCTTTGAAGAGAACCGTGGCAGGAACTTTCCGGGCTTTGGACTGGTGACCTGCCACTTTCGGCAGTGACCAGGCCGAAAGAATGCTGAAGAAGGCCGTGATGGCGGTTATGTAGAAGAAAGAACGAATCTCTTTCTCCATGAAAAAGCCTGCGACGACCGAAACCACGGCATATCCCACCGTACCGGCCAGCCTGACGGGACCATATGGCTTCTGAATCCTGTCAAGCCCTTCCAGGATTATGGCCTCCGAAACGGCGATCAAGGCAGCCTGGAAGGAAGCCAGCAGGAAGCTGGCCAGGGCAACATGCATTAGGCTGTTATGCAATGGGAAGAGCAGTATGGCGACCATGGTCCCCGCATTGAGCAGGATGAGGAAAGTGTTTTTGTAAGGAGAACGATCCACCAGTATGCCGATAAACGGTTGGAGGATGATGGACATCAGCGGACCCAGAGCCAGAAAAATCCCAATCTGGCTTTCCCGGAAACCGGATTGGTCCAGGTAAACAGGCAGAAAACTGTATACGATGGGTACGCAAGACCACAGCAAAGCGCTTTGAGCCAGAAACACGAAAGTGGAGCGAGCCTCTTTTCCCATGCTACTCTCCTGGAAATTCGCAATTTGGTAAAACCCATTATATCCGTTCCGTTACTGCGCCGCAAGGCTTGACAGAAGCGCGGATGCCGTGTCCGGGGCATCGCCGGGCAGGGAAAAATGGTTTGTAAGAAAAAATCTCCTGTGATAAAATGAATAAAAATTACAGGTTCATTTTACCGGATCGCCTGGTTTGGTGAAAAACCTTGCGGGAAGGTTATATCAACTTATCGGCGCGGGTCCATGCCGCCATAGGAACTGAGGGCGGGGCAATGGAGAGTATTAAAGTATTACAAGGGATACGCCCTTCATACAACAGAAACCTCATCCTGTCACGGCTGGGATATAAGCGCGGTACCACCGGCCTGGACGAGGATTTTCGGAAGCTGTTGGATGACACGATACAAAGGGCGGTAAGCCTCTGCCCGCTGGTTCTGGCTTATCGCATGGTGGGTATTGAAGCGTGCGCGGAGAATTCCGTGAAATTGGAGGAAGGAACCGTGCTGTCCGGTAAAGGACTGTCCATGCTGCTTTCACAGTCGCAGCAGGCTGTCCTGATGGCTTCAACGGCGGGTCCTCGCATTATGGAAGAGATCAGGAACCTGATGGATAACGGCAGGACCAGCGAGGCGGTGATCCTGGATGCCGCCGCATCGGAAATCGCCGATGCCGGCTTGGATTTTTTAATGGATTACATAGGTACCTTTTTGAGAAGGCGTGGGAAAGCCCTCACCAGGCATCGCTTCAGTCCGGGATACGGTGACGTGGGCATCGAGCAGCAGGCCCATCTGGCAAGGCTCCTGGAGATTGACAGGCTGGTCGTCACCCTGACCGAGATGTATATGCTCATCCCGGAAAAGTCGGTGCTGGCTGTTGCAGGGATTATTGAAATAACAGGTTGAGAAAGATTGGAGAGCCATGACAAGACAGGAGTTCAGAGCCTTATTCAGTAACAGGGTTGTGATTCTTGACGGGGCCACCGGGACGCAGCTTATCAAAAGCGGTATGCCCGTGGAAACCTGTCCTGAAAAATGGGCTGCGGAGAATCCGGAAGCCCTGATAGCCGTTCAGAAGAATTACGTGGAATCCGGCACCCGGATTCTATACACCTTTACAATGGGTGGCAATGCCATCAAGCTGGCCGAATATGGCCTTAGGGATCAGACCAGGGAACTGAACAGGCGGCTTGCGGAGATAACAAAAGAAGCGGCTGCCGGTAAAGCCCTTGTGGCCGGCGACATCTCGTCTTGTGGCATGCTGCTTGAGCCTTACGGTGAAGTCGGCTTTGAGGAGTCGGTGGAGGGTTACAAGGAACAGGTCCGTGGCCTTCTGGAGGGTGGCGTGGATCTCTTTGTCATTGAAACCATGCTGGATATCCAGGAAACCCGTGCCGCCCTCATCGCCATCAGGGAGCTCTGCGATCTGCCCGTCATGGTGACCATGACCTTTGAGGACGGCATGAGGACCCTGATGGGTACCGATCCGGTTACCGCGCTGGTAACACTCCAGTCCCTGGGAGCGGATGCCGTAGGCTGCAACTGCTCCAGCGGTCCTGCCGAGATGGTGGATATTCTGAAGGCCATGAAGCCTTATGCCAGGGTACCGCTTATCGCGAAGCCCAACGCGGGAAAACCCAGGCTTGTGGACGGTAAGACCGTTTTCAATATGGATGTGGAAACCTTCTGTTCCTATGCCCCGCTGCTGATCGAGGCGGGGGCCAATGCCCTCGGCGGATGCTGCGGTACCGCGCCCGAATATATCCGGAAACTGTCCAGACTGGCGCAGAATTTTTCCCCGCAAAAACCCGCAAAACCCATTCTTGGCATGGTATCCTCCAACAGGCAGACCGTGTTTATCCACCAGGAACTCCCGCTGACTGTCATAGGGGAGCGCCTGAACCCGACCGGAAAGAAATTCCTACGGGAAGCCCTTGTCCAGAACAATATGGACAAGGTGGCCCAGTTGGCCCGGGAGCAGATGGAGGCAGGCGCAGCGCTTTTGGATGTGAATGCCGGTGTTCCGGGAATAGATGAGCCGAGGGTGTTGGTAAACATGGTCCGGGCTGTGCTGGATGCCGTCCCGCTTCCTCTGTGCCTTGACTCATCAAATCCGGAGGCTTTGGAGGCGGCTTTGCGCATTTATCCCGGCCGGGCTGTGATCAATTCCGTGTCCGGCGAGAAGGTCAAGATGGAAAAGATTCTGCCTCTGGCAGCCAAATACGGCGCCATGTTCATCCTGCTTCCCATCGACGACAACGGTGTTCCGGAAACCGCGGAAGAGCGTATCCGTATCATTGGGAAGGTTTATGAGGCCGCCAGAGTCTATGGCATGGAAAAGGAAGATATCCTGGTGGACGGTGTTGTTATGACCGTCGCCACCGGCGGCCAGGCGGCCGGTGAAACCCTGAAAGTCCTCAGATGGTGTACCGAAAACGGCTTCAACACGGTGGTGGGCCTTTCAAACGTATCCTTTGGCCTTCCGGCGAGGGAGAACATCAACGCGGCTTTCCTGGCTATGGCTGTGGCCAATGGCCTCAGTACGGCCATCCTGAATCCCAACAGCCAGCAGCTGATGGATATCAAGCGGGCCTCCGACGTGCTCCGGGCCAGGGATGTCGACGCCCAGGAGTATATCCGGCATTATTCCACCGTTGAAGCCAAAGGCGTTCAGGCTGCCCAGCCCGCCAAAGCCAAACCGTCGGTCTATGACGCGGTGCTGAAAGGCATGAGCGACGAAATAACGGACGCGGTCCTTACCGATCTGGACAAGGGAATATCACCACAGGACATCATTGACAACAGCCTGATTCCCGCCATCCAGAAAGTTGGGACGCTGTATGAGGAGAAGAAATACTTCCTGCCCCAGCTCATAAAAGGTGCCGAGGCCATGCAAAAAGCCATGGAGGTTCTTGGCCCGTATCTGGAAAGGGACGCTGTGGCCGGCATCGGGAAGAAGGGCAGGATTGTGATTGCCACGGTTAAGGGAGATATCCATGATATCGGCAAAAACATTGTGGCGCTTCTTTTACGTAACTACGGCTTTGAAGTGCTTGACCTGGGCAAGGATGTCCCTGCCGACCGTATAATTCAGGCGGCGAAGGATAATAATGCAGATATAATCGCACTCTCAGCCCTGATGACCACCACTATGGTTGAAATGCCGAAGGTGGCCCGCATGGCTTCCGAGGCTGGGCTCGAAGCCAGAATTATGGTAGGGGGAGCCGTCCTGGATGAGGAGTATGCCGCCAGCTTCGGCGCATATTACTCAAAGGATGCCTATTCCGCTGTGAAGTTGGCCGAATCCCTCGTGCAGGACACCGAAAGCAATAGACAAAAGTGACGCCTTTCGGCAGGCAGCTCCGGGATCCGCTTAATAAGAGGATTTATTTGACCGATAAAAATTAGTGCGCATAAATAAAGAATTATTGGGGGTAATGACATGGAAGGAATACTGAGGCTTGGCTTTTTTACGATGGCAGAAAAGATAACCGCAGCGCTCAAGGGACCCTTTCCGTTTATTGTAACCGGGGCTGTAATCGCCGCTATCTGGATTTATTTCCTTTTTCTGATTCCCAGGAAAACAAGGCGCTATGACAGCTTTGCAGAATATTTAAACGATGTGCTGAATTTCAAGGTGATGCTGACCGGTATTGTGGCCAAGATCCTTTACATTGCCTTTGCCATTGTCGTGTTCATTGTGGGCATTGTGGCCATATTTGTAGCCAACTTCTTTGTCGGGCTCATCGGCATGCTCATCCTTGAACTTGTCCTCAGGATATTTTTCGAACTCATCATGGTGTTCTTCTCCATCCAGGAAAACCTGGTGATCTTTAACGACCGGATTGACGGACGGATCAAGGACGACGATTAAGATCGTCAGTCCGTCATAAACATTTATCATAACCACTCCGGGAGGCCATCCCATGATTCTAAGGCTGATAAGAAGATTGCTGGATGCCTTTTTTGTGGTCTTCTTTGGTGTGACTTGCCTGCTAATGGCATTCAGAGTGCCAACAGTCATTTTTATCGCATATGTTGCCCTGAGCCTGGTGTTGGTATACAAGGTGAAGGGAAAAGGCTTTGTTGTCCTTTTGGTTTTTGGCTCTTTCCTGATCCGACTTGCTTATATTTGCATCGTCGACACACCCCTCGAATCCGACTTCCAGCTGCTTTATGAGGCAGCCGTTCTTTTTTCAAAAGGGGATTACAGTTTCAGCCGGCTTGTTTATTTTAAGGATTGGGCCTACCAGACGGGCTTTGTCATTTATGAGGGAATCATTGTGAAGCTATTCGGGCCGTCCGGAGGCATCATGGCCCTGAAGATCCTCAACTGCTTCTGGAATACGGGAATCACGCTGCTCATTTACCTCATTGCCCGGAACTTTTTCAAGGAACGCTCTTCACGCCTGGCCTCGGTTCTCTACATGGGTTTCGTCTTTCCGGTCACCTTTGTATCGGTATTGTCAAACCAGCATATTTCCGCCTTTTTTATCCTGCTGGGTCTGTATTTTTTTGTGGATCGGAAGCTTACCAGGATGAAATCTGTGCCCAGGGGTGTTCTTGCCGGGCTTTTTATAGCCCTTGGCAACATCATGAGGCCTGATGCGTTGCTGGTTATGGTTTCCCTTGCCGCCTATTTTTTCATCGTGGTTTTGCGTGCCGGCAACAGGCGGCAGAGGCTGGAACGGCTCATGCAATGCCTGGCTGTGTTCCTGGTTTATCTGGCGATTAACGGACTAGCCTCCCAGGCCATTATCAGAAGCGGCGTCAATGACGCGGGGTTAAGCAACAATAACTTCTTGTGGAAGTTTGTTGTCGGGCTCAATTATGAGCACAGAGGAGGTTATAACGAGGATGATTACGGCCTCATATATGGGAGCGGATTGTCGGAAGAAAAGAGAGATGAACTGGAAAAACAGATGATCCTCGAGAGGCTCGGCATGGGCCCATTGAAGCTTGCCAGCTTGTTTATGCAGAAAATCCAGTTTTTCTGGTGCGACAATGCGCTGGACTGGAGCTACGGGCACATTCTGCGGGCCAACAAGGTGTTTTATTTGCTGGGAAGCCCGGTCAAGTTCAGCGATATCGATGCGGTGCTAAAGGATTTGAACGAACTATTCATCTATACGGCCATGCTCCTCAGCCTCATAGGCGTCTTTGCGCGACGAAGGGAGGAGAAGGACGAAAGGCTGGCCATTCCTGTGGCGCTTCTTCTGATATCCTTCGTGGTATATCTGCTGATTGAGGTGCAGCCCAGGTATGCCTATCTGCAGCAACCCTTCCTGTTCATCTTAAGCGGGCTTGGGCTGGACTTTCTTTCCGACAGACTGGATGTTTCCGTCCTCAAAATGGCCTGGGAAAAGCTGAGAGGAAAGACCAAACAGGAATCGGTTGACTTTATAGGAAGAAAAAATGATAGAATTACCCACCACAAAAGTATGGACAACTAAATCAGCTTGTGCTACAATAAATATCGCTGCACCGCGAGGCATGCGGGTGTAGTTCAATGGTAGAACATCAGCTTCCCAAGCTGACAGCGAGGGTTCGATTCCCTTCACCCGCTCCAGTTTCATAACATGCCCTCATAGCTCAGTAGGCAGAGCGCATCCATGGTAAGGATGAGGTCACCAGTTCGATCCTGGTTGAGGGCTCCAAAAGCAATAGGGAGTAATCGTGAGATTACTCCCTATTGCTTTTGCAACTTCTCAGTTTCCCATCATAATCTTACCAAGCTACGTATATACTATGTATATACATTTTCTGAATAAGGTGATATAATGGAAGCAAAGGAAGGTAAGCAAATGAAGGGGGATGGATATATGGCAGTAGTTGTCGCTCAAAAATGGGGCAACAGCCTTGGGATACGCATACCAAAGGAAGCTGCGGAAAAAATAGGCATCAGTTTTGGATCCGAGCTCGAGATGTATGTTGCCGAGAACGGGGAATCAATCACACTTAAGCCCAGAAGCCCGCAAAAGAAATATACGCTTGAGGAGCTTTTGTCCCAGATTACGCCTGAGAACCGGCATGATGAAATCGATTTTGGAACAGAGGGACGTGAACTGATTTGACGAATAATAATATACCGGACAGAGGCGCCTTTATTGTCCTGGACTTTAATCCGCAGTCTGGCCATGAACAGGCCGGGAGAAGGAACGCAATCGTTTTATCACCCAGGGCTTTCAACCAACTGACGGGTTTTATGGTCGTCTGCCCTATCACGAACCAAAAGAAAGGATATCCGTTCGAGGTGGGACTGCCGGACGGAGGAATATCGCTTGGTAATACCAGGGACCCGATAACAGGAGTAATCCTGACCGACCAAGTAAAATCGTTGGACTGGAGGGCTCGTAATGTTAGGGTCTTAAAGCATTACGACACAAGAGATCCCCAAATCAGGGAGATAGACGCAATAGTACAGGAATGTCTTGCTAAAATAGCGACATTCCTGACGTAGAGCAATTTGCTGAAATACTACCCTGCCGATAAGGCTATCTTAAGTGTGTGGATCCTACATAGGAGATCCTTTTTTGATTCTCGACGTCGTTAAATCTCTCGTTTCTGCAAACAGTCTACCGGTACTCATAAAACGGCGGACTGGTAAAATTTGTATTGCTCATGACACCATCCCTTTCATATCTAGTTCAGGCTTTAGAAAAAATGTTCGAACCTGTACCGGATAAAGAAGTCATGGAACAGTATCCTTCATACAGAAAGTCCATTCATAGACCCGACTTCCTGCTTATAAAAGCAAGAAAAAATGAGCAGAAAACTCCTGCAAACCAGGATTCGTTGACAATGCCGTTTACAGGATGTTATCATGATTTTGACAAAAAAGGGACATACCGTTTCATTATCTTTTCAGTCACATCTGCTCGCATCATCATGTTTATGATGCTCGAAGCGAAGGGAAGATGCAGGATGTTCAAGGTCTTTCTTGTCGAAGATGAGAATGTTGTCCGCGAGGGCATGCGCAAGAATATCCAATGGGAACAGTATGGATTTCAATATACCGGCGACGCTTCCGACGGAGAGCTTGCCCTGCCTATGATCCGGGAAATTCAGCCTGATCTTCTCATAACAGATATCAAGATGCCTTTTATGGATGGATTGACCTTAATCAAACTGGTGCGTGATGAGCTCCCGAAGACAAAAATCGTCATCATCAGCGGATACGATGATTTTACCTATGCGCAGCAAGCTATTCGCATGGGAGTGGAACAATACCTGCTAAAGCCTATTATAAAGGACAAACTTGTGGAGATACTGGTTGAACTGTATCAGAAAATGAAGGAGGAACGACAGCAGCAGGAATACATAGAACATTTCCGGCGGGAAGCCCAGGAGTATGAAAACTTTTCACGCAGAAGATTCTTTGAGAGAATGGTTACCGGCACTTTAAGCGAATCGGAGATCATTGATACCGCCGAGTCCATGAACATCGATATCTGTGCCCCGTTCTATAACATCGTTCTTTTCTCGCTAAGCAGCACAGAATATGACGGCAGCACGCCGGAAAGCTATACCGAGGATCTCGCCGCAGTGCAGGACGAAGTTACAAAACTCTTCATCGGTAGACCCGAGCTGATCCTTTTCAGATGGAACATAACGACATATGCTATTCTGGTAAAAGGCTCCCGGGATGATATAGAGTCAAACACGATCGATTGCATAAAAGCTATACGGGATCGTTGCACCGCGGCAGGAAACGATGTGGGCTGGTATATCGCAAGGGGGACGCCTGTGTCAAGGCTCAGCGCCCTTCCTTCCTGCTTTGCCGAAGCAAGCCGTATTTTGGCTTACCGCTATATATGCCCTGAGGAACATATCCTGACTGAAGCGAGCGTACAGAACCTGAGGAAGAAAAACGACATTCAGGCAGGCACATGCGGCAAGGAGTTTGATCTTGAACATATCAGGAAGTTTTTGAGCAGCGGAACGGAACAGGAGATCGATGACTTTATCGAACAGGTGCTGCAAAATGTGGGGGATAGAGTTGTTTCAACCGCTTTGCTTTGCAGGTACATAGCCATGACGGTTTATTTTGCCGCGATAAAATACCTGGACCTGATAGGATGCAGTGTCGACGCCATATGGTCTTCGGATTTCTGGCCAAATGACAGCATATCCACTGCCGAGGATGTACGAAAGTATGCACGCCAGGTCATTAAACGTGCAATCGAACTTCGCGACCGTGAAAGCACCAGGCAGCAGCATGTTTTATTGAAGCAGGCGATGGATTTTATCAACGAAAACTATTCGGATCCGTCCATATCACTTGACAAGGTCGCGAAAAACGTCAACATCAGCCCCAACTATCTGTCGGCCGTTTTCAGCCAGGAAGTAGGGCAGACATTGACGGAATATATCACATCAAGGCGTATCAATGAAGCGAAGAATCTGCTCCGCAATACCGACATGAGGCTGAGCGAAATCGCGTTTGCAGTAGGATACAAGGATCCGCATTACTTCAGCTTTGTGTTCAAGAAAGTCTCGGGCTGCACGCCCAGCGAATATCGGAGAGGGACAGGCAGTGAGCATTGATTGCAGGCGTAAAGAAAAAAAGATAAAGATGCAGAGCAGGCTTTGGCATATGAGCCTGTTGGTATCCCTGCCGCTGATGACGGTCATCCTAGTGCTTGCATCTGTTGGGATACTGTATATTTTTCGATACAATGCAATCCTGAACAATGTCACCATGGCTTCGGAATTCAACCAGAACTTCAAGGATGACGTCGATCTGAAAATGTATTATTACGTGATCGACAGCCAGTACTCGGAAGGTTTGCCTCTTGAGGAAGTTAAGTCCGCAAAGGAGATTGCGCAGAAGCTGTACGACACGACAACGAAAAAGGAAAGCATCCGAGCCATTTCCAGCGTGCTCAGCCTTTGCAACAACCTTGAGGAAAAGATGCAGCAGATTGCAGAAACAAAAGAGTACGACTCGCGTGTGGACCAACTGGAGAAAAATATCTACATATTGACCGACCTTATACAGAGATTCATGTACACCTATCTGTATTACGAAGCGGCACATCTGAACAGCCTGCAGTCCGGCATGGTCAGGAACATGATCGTTCTGATGGGCGTAGTCGTTTTCCTTGCGCTGGTGCTGCTGTTTTTCCTGCTGAAGAGCTCGAAAAGGCTTAGCCGTAAGATCGTCGATCCCATAGATAAGATCTGTGAACGCCTCGAAGCGATAGGCAAGGGCAATTTGCTAGTCAAAGAACCCATCCAGGCCGATGTTGAGGAAATACAGATCCTCTCGGACGGTATAGAAAACATGGTAGGCCGCCTGATATGGCAGATCCAGAAGAGCACCGAGCAGGAAAAACAGCGCAGGCAAGCTGAACTGGCGCTGCTGCAGTCCCAGATCAATCCGCATTTTCTGTATAATACGCTCGACACTATCGTATGGCTCATCGAGTCCGGTGAAATTAACGGAGCCGTAAAGATTGTTGCAAGCCTCTCCAACTATTTCCGCTTTTCATTGAGCCGGGGTAAAAATGTCATCACCCTCGAAGAGGAAGAACAGCATGTCCGAAGTTATCTCGAAATCCAACAGATGCGTTACAGCGATATACTGGATTATGAAATTGACATCCCGGAGCATCTGAAACAGTACATTATTCCAAAACTGACCCTTCAGCCTCTGGTGGAAAACGCGCTGTATCACGGCATAAAGAACAGGCGTAGAAAAGGAGTCATCCGCCTTACCGGCAGGGAGGAGAATGGGCATATCATCCTCGAAGTGATGGACGACGGGCGCGGCATGTCCGAAGAACGGCTGAAAGAGGTCAGGGCTTCTCTTGGCGACATCGGCAAGGGCGAGGGCTTTGGTTTGAGGACGGTACATCAGAGGATACAGATACTGTTTGGTGCAGAATACGGACTGACGATCGAAAGCGAACTGGATGTCGGGACAAAGGTCATCGTAACCATACCCATGAAGACGAGCGACAAGGAGATGGCTATATGAGAAGACTTCTTGCTGTGATATTGTGCCTGGCAACAGTGTTTCTCTGTGGGTGTTCAGGAGAAGATACCCACTCTTTGCCGGGATCTGCCGAGGATAACCTGATAGTGGTGGGCTTTTCACAGGTGGGAGCCGAATCGGAGTGGCGCGTAACCAATACAGAGAACATCAAATCGGTTTTGTCAGAAGAAAACGGATATATGCTTTTCTTCGATGACGCCAGGCAGGAACAGGAAAATCAGATCCGCGCCATCAGAATGTTCATACAGCAGGACGTCGACTATATCGTGTTTTCCCCAAAAGTCGAGACAGGATGGACCGCCATTTTGCTGGAAGCGAAAGAAGCAGGTATTCCGGTCATCGTGATTGACAGGTACATCGAACAGCAGGATGAATACCTGTATACGGCTTATGTCGGGTCCGATTTCTACAAGGAGGGCGAAATTGCGGTCAAATGGCTGGAGGACTTTTTGGAAGAGCAGGGTAGAACGGATGAACCGATACGGATAGTCCACATACAGGGCACGATTGGGTCCACCCCGCAGTTAGGCAGAACTATCCCGCTTGAAAGAGCGGTAAGGAAGCATTCAAACTGGGAGATCGCAGCGCAGGAATGCGGCGATTTTACCAAGGCCAAGGCATACGAAGTCATGAGTTCGATCCTGAAAAATACAACCGATATAGACGTGGTATACTGTGAAAACGACGGAGAGGCGCTAGGAGCCATATCCGCGTTGGAAGAAGCGGGTTTGAAATGCAACCCTGAAGACGGTGTTATCGTCATCTCGTTTGATGCGACAAGGCGTGGCCTTGAGTACACGCTTGCCGGCAAAATAGCGTTGAATGTGGAATGCAATCCACTGCAGGGTCCATACGTAGACGAAGTTATTAAGAAGCTGGAGCGAGGAGAACCCATAGATAGGATAAACTACGTTGATGAAACTTACTTCGATTACCGAACCATAACCCGGGAAATAATAGACAGCAGGGAATACTGACACGGATGTTAGTTATTTTACTGTAAAAGTTAGAAATATTATGATTACATGGTGACAATAAATGGTATGCAATACAATACAAGGGATCCGGCAAATCAATTTTTAGATTTTTAAATGAGTTAGTTGAAAATTTTACGCATTTTGCACAAAGAACTTGTATATTATTCCCCTGAAATTATATGATTTTAACACAACGAATAATAATGAAAGGGGAATAAAAAGATGGGAATCAAGAGAATCCTTGCATTGATTCTGGCAGCAGCGTTGGCGTTAAGTCTGGCAGCATGCGGCTCTTCCCAAACGTCCAAGAAAGATGACGGCTTGATCAAAGTCGGCATCGTTAACAACCCGCCTTCCGAGTCCGGATACCGTGCTGCAAACGTGGCAGACTTTGAGAAAGTTTTCAGTGAAGCAAACGGATATAAGGTTTCAACCTTCTACAGCCTCAAGAATGACGAGCAGCTGAACGCAGCTCAACAGTTCATCACCGACGGCGTGGACTACCTCCTGATATCTGCAGCAGCGACCGACGGTTGGACCAATGTTCTTGAGAACGCCAAGAAAGCCGGCGTTAAAGTATTCCTCTTCGACCGTATGATGAACGTTGACCAAAGCCTGTTTGAGGCCGCCGTTATCTCCAACATGGAAGCTCAGGGCAGGATGGCCGTACAGTGGCTGTTGGATCAGAAGCTTCCTGAATACAATGTCGTACATATCCAGGGAGCCATGGGCAGCGACGCTCAGATCGGCCGTACAAAGCCTCTTGACGAGCAGTTCGCAAATGGCACCATGAAAAAAGTTGTCCAGCAGACTGCTACCTGGGACGAGGCAACAGCCAAGCAGATCGTGGAATCGGTTATCAACTCTGGTGAGAAATTCAATGTCATCTATGCTGAAAACGACGGTATGGCAAAAGGCGCAGTCGCAGCCCTCGATGAAGCTGGTATCACCCATGGTAAAAACGGGGATGTCGTCATCATAGGCTTTGACTTCAACAAGTGGGCCCTCAGGGAAGTGCTTGCCGGCAACTGGAACCTCGACGTCCAGTGCAGCCCGTTCCAGGCTCAGAAGATTCATGAGATGATCCAGACCCTTGAAAAAGGTGGGCAACTTACAGAAAAGATCGTTATCAACGAAGAAAGATACTTCGATTGCAATACCATTACTCAGGAAGACATAGACAAATACGGCATCGGCGAATGAAAACGGACGCGCGTGAGTCGAACCATAAATGTTTTTTAAGGTTTTAAGCGGTGTAAAGTATGCGGATCTTTCCGCATACTTGCACCGCTATATTGAGAAAACTTAAGCAGTTAAGGATGGTAGCCTTATGCAGAACGACGTTATTTTATCAATGAGGAACATAAGTAAGTCGTTCCCGGGCGTTCGCGCTTTGCAGAATGTCGACTTTACCCTCAGAAAAGGCGAGATCCATGCCCTAATGGGTGAAAACGGAGCGGGTAAGTCGACCTTGATCAAGGTTTTAACCGGAGTACATCCGAAAGATTCAGGGCAGGTGTTCCTGAATATAGACGGCAGTCTCAGGGAGATCAATGTAAAGTCGCCTCATGAAGCCCAGAATCTGGGTATCAGCACGGTTTACCAGGAAATAACCCTTTGCCCCAACCTTACTGTCGCAGAGAACATGTTCATCGGGCGGGGCAGCTACCATACGGTAAACTGGCGTAAAATGAAAAAAAGAGCAACGGAGATACTTGAGAAGCTGAACATCCCTGCGAGGGCCACCCAGCAGCTTGATACCTGTTCGATCGCCGTGCAGCAAATGGTTGCCATTGCACGTGCAGTCGATATGGACTGTAAAGTGCTTATTCTGGACGAGCCGACCTCCTCCCTCGACGAACAGGAGGTCGAGAAACTGTTCTCGTTGATGCGGGATCTTAAATCACGCGGTGTTGGCATAATCTTTATCACTCACTTCCTTGAACAGGTGTACGAGATATGCGACAGGATAACGGTACTCAGGAACGGCGAACTGGTGGGAGAATACGAAATAAAGGATCTGCCGCGTGTGCAGCTCATTTCCAAGATGATGGGCAAAGACCTTGAAGATGTTTCAACCCTGAAAAAAAGTAAGCCAATGGACGAGGAAACGAATGAACCACCCGTTTATGAGGCAGTTGGTTTATCGAGTATAAACTGTTCCAACGCTTTTGACTTTAAGATCAGAAAGGGAGAAGTCAACGGCTTTACCGGGCTTCTTGGTTCCGGACGCAGCGAAAGCGTGCGCGCTATTTTTGCCGCAGACAGGGTAACCGGCGGGAAAGTCAGGATAAACGGAAAGGAAGTTAAAATCAAAAAGCCTAAGGACGCCATGAAACATGGCATCGGATACCTGCCCGAAGACAGGAAGCGGGACGGTATCGTCGAGGACCTGTCCGTCCGGGAGAATATCATACTGGCCCTGCAGGTAATGAAAGGCTTTTTCAGGCCGTTTTCAAGGGCCGAGGCAGAAGCTTTTGCCGACAAGTACATAAAACTGTTAGGCATAAAAACCGCCTCCATGGATACGCCCATCAAGTCACTGTCGGGAGGCAATCAGCAGAAAGCCATACTGGCACGCTGGCTGCTGACAAATCCTCAGTACCTGATCCTGGACGAACCGACCCGCGGCATAGATGTAGGTACGAAAGTCGAAATACAGAAACTTGTGCTTAAACTGGCCGAGGAAGGTGTCAGCATCACGTTCATTTCATCCGAAATTGAAGAGATGCTTCGTACCTGTTCACGGCTGATAGTGATGCGTGATCGCAAGATTGTGGGCGAGCTTACGGGCGAAGAAATGACCCAGGACAACATCATGCATACCATAGCGGGGGAGGCGGTATAATGGGCAGTTTTATTAGGAAAATAACGCGATCTCAGTTGGCGATACCGTTGTTTGCGCTTTTTCTGCTTGTCATTTTCAACCTGATCAGGGATCCGGCGTTTTTCTCCATAGAAATTGCCACTAACAACGACGGGAACGCCGTACTTTCAGGAAACCTGATCAGTATCCTGAACGGTGCATCTGCCATTGCTATCTTGTCCATCGGCATGACATTGATAACATCATCCTGTAAGGGGCAGGATATAAGCGTCGCGGCCGTGGCGGCCATAGCAGGCAGCGTTTTTGTAAGCGTGCTCCGCTCGAACGAAATCACGATACCTGTGATTCTTCTCGCATTTTTGTTCAGCTGTGTCGTTTCAGTTCTTTTCAGCCTGTTCAACGGGGTGCTGGTCGCCGTATTCAAAATCCAGCCCATGATCGCGACACTTATATTGTTTTCAGCGGGACGCTCGATCGCCTACTGGATAAACGGCGGTGCGACGCCGACCGTCTCAAGCCCCCTGCTGGCCAGTATTGGAGGTTTTATTCCCGGGATACCGATACCCACCCCCATCATAATCATGGTTATATTCCTTATCTTGATCGCGCTTCTTTTAAGATTTACCAATCTGGGGTTATATACGCAGGTGGTCGGAATCAATGAGGGGACCGCCCACTTGAATGGGATCAGCCCTGTTTGGATCAAGCTCATAGCGTTTATCATATCCGGATTCTGCGTCGCTACAGCGGGCTGTATCACCGTATGCAGGATAGGGCTTATCAACCATGAAACCCTGCTGCTGGATGCGGAAATGGATGTCATCCTGGCGGTGGCAATCGGCGGAAATGCCCTGAGCGGCGGAAAATTCAATCTCTACGGTTCAGTTATCGGAGCTTACATCATTCAGGCTTTAACCGTTACGCTTTATGCGATGAAGGTCCCATCGGCGGCGGTAAAAGCCTATAAAGCGGTTGTCATCATACTGATAGTGGTCTTCAGTTCTCCTGTCGTTAAGGATTTTGTCGTCAGGATGTACAAAAAAATGTTTAAAAAACAGACTGAAAAGGAAGTTCAGGCTAAAGCTGCCTGATGGAATGGCACAACCGGTTCATTCAGGTGATTCCTGTTTGGATTTTGGAAAAATCAACAGAGTAATGGGGAATAAGCTATGAAAAACGGCAAGGATTTATTCATTGGAAAGCCAGAAAGGAAACCGAGGGAGCCTATCTCCAACACCAACCTTCTGATGACCATAACGATCTGTACCTTCATTGGCATGTACATGATCGCCATGTTGGTCTGGGGCGGTGGGTTCCTGAACCCCCAGCAGTTCCTCGACCTGTTCAATAACAATGCGTTCCTGATCATCATTTCCTGCGGACTGACCATGGTTATGATATCAGGCGGTATAGATATTTCCGGCGGCGGTGTTACGGCTCTTGTAACCATGGCATGCGTTGTTTATCTTGAAGACCATGGCGGCACTGTTGCGGGTTCGATTTTATTGGCCCTGGGTATAGGCCTGTTCTTCGGCCTGCTTCACGGGATACTGGTGGCATACCTGGATATACAGCCATTCATCGTCACTTTGGCGGGAATGTTCTTTGCCAGGGGCATGGTAACCATAGTCAGCATTGCGCCCAGAACAGCAACTCATGCGGATTTCCTGAAACTTAAGCAAATGCGCATTACGATACCCGGATTGGGTTATTACGGGAAAACCGGGATCTTCATACCTGCCCAGATCGAACTGGGAGTAGTGATTGCATTGATCGTGGTGATAGCCGTAGCGATAACTCTTAAATGGACACGGTTCGGTCGCAACCTCTATGCGGTGGGCGGAAACAGCCACAGTGCGTTGACGCTCGGTATCAACGTAAAGCGTACAAAATTCTATGCTTATTTGCTGGCCGGGATATTGTCCGGAATAGCCGGCTATGTCTACCTGCTTCATACGGGCGCAGGGGATGCTGCCAACGCTACCCAGGCAGAAATGCAGGCGATCGCATCCAATATCATAGGCGGGACATTGTTGACCGGCGGAGTTGGTAATGTTATCGGAACGCTTTTTGGGATGCTGTCATTGAAGACCATCACGAATATCGTTATCGCATCGGGGCTTACCAAACCTTATTATCAAAGCATTACCACCGGGCTGATGCTATGCTTCTTCATTCTGCTGCAAAGCGTGATTCTGGCGGTACGGGAAAAAGGCGCAGTTGGATTCCTGCCGGAATGGCTGAGGCCAGGGAAAAAGGTCAATAGACAAAGCTGAATGTGCTTATGGTATAGTACCTGATCCGATATCAATAAACTGCATACGCAACCGCGCCGCAGGAAGTCACAATATGCAACCGCAGTTGATCGGGACATGGAAGCAGCCAGGCGCATCATTGTATCAGGAGAACCACGCCGGGGAAGACAGTTAAAACTTATATAGGGGGTACGACCATGATAGATCTTAAAAAATACGAATTCTGGTTTGTTACCGGAAGCCAGCATCTTTACGGTCCGCAAACGCTTTTGCAGGTGGAGGAAAACGCAAAAAGGATTGCAAGATCATTGGACGAAAATGCTTCAATTCCTGGCAGAATCGTTTTCAAAGCCGTGGCTACAACGCCTGATGAAATAAGAAAGGTGATTCAGGAAGCAAATGTGGATCCAGCTTGTGCCGGTATCATCACATGGATGCATACCTTTTCGCCTGCAAAAATGTGGATAACGGGTCTTTCAATGCTCCAGAAACCTTTGCTGCATTTGCATACCCAGTTCAACCGCGATATCCCCTGGGACAGTATTGATATGGACTTTATGAACCTGAACCAGGCAGCCCACGGCGACCGTGAGTACGGGTTTATCGGTGCGCGGATGAGAATTTCCCGCAAGGTGGTTGCGGGGCACTGGGAAGATCCTGAAGTCTCACGCAGGATTGCTGTCTGGATGCGTGCGGCTGTCGGCTATGTTGAAGGCAAAAACCTCAAGATCGCCCGTTTTGGCGACAATATGCGGGAAGTAGCAGTGACCGAAGGCGACAAGGTGGAGGCCCAGATCAAGTTCGGGTGGTCGATCAATGGCTACGGTGTCGGCGACCTTGTCAGTGTGCTGAACGATGTGACCGACCAGAGCGCCAACGCGCTTCTTAAGGAATATGAGGAAAAATATGAGATTGCTCCTGAGGGTCTTTCCGAAGGTCCGGTAAGGGATGCCATCAGGTACCAGGCCAAGTTGGAAATTGCGATCAGGACCTTCCTGGAGGAAGGCGGATTTGGCGCCTTTACGACCACGTTTGAAAACCTTCACGGTTTGAAACAGCTGCCCGGCCTAGCCGTTCAAAGGCTTATGGAAGCAGGTTACGGTTTCGGCGCGGAAGGCGACTGGAAAACTGCCGGCCTTGTCAGGATCATGAAGCTGATGGCCTCCGGGCTTGATGGCGGCACATCATTCATGGAAGATTACACATATCACTTCGAACCCGGCAACTGCATGATTCTTGGCGCTCATATGCTGGAAGTGTGTCCTTCTGTTGCCGCCTCGCGGCCCAGAATAGAGGTGCATCCGCTCAGTATAGGAGGTAAAGCGGATCCTGCACGGATGGTATTCAACGGAAAAGCAGGAAACGCCATAGCCGCGTCCCTGATTGACCTGGGAGACCGTTTCCGCCTGCTTGTCAACGATGTTGTCGCCGTGAATGTGGAAAAGGATCTGCCCAAGCTGCCTGTTGCCCGGGTACTCTGGAAGCCGCTGCCGTCGCTGCATGATGCCGCGGAGGCATGGATCCTGGCGGGCGGAGCGCACCATACTTCGTTCTCATATGCCCTGACTGCGGAGAACATGCTGGATTGGGCCGAAATGGCAAATATCGAGTGTGTGCTTATCAATAAAGACACCAATATATTGGCGTTTAAGAACAACCTGATGCTGAATGATATCATCTGGCGTTTTCGTTAAGGTCTGAGAATTCAGTGAAGACGTGTAAACTTGAACTGCCGTATACCTTATGGCACGTACAGTGGAGGGAGAGTCGGCTGCCCAATGAATGGGCAGCCTTCTTCCTGTTTCATTACCGTGCCGAACCCGGAGCCTGGCCCTTCCCCTTTTTACAGAACACATAAGGGGTAATAGCTGACGTACTTATAAAACAGGGAGTGATATTCAGAGTTGTCTTCCAATACGATTTGTTCTATATTCTAGATATCAGCTTAACATATGCTCAGATCAACTGCTGATAGATTAAAAAAACCATAATCCGGTGGGAATGGCGAGAGTCGTTGAAAGGAGCCTGCCAAAATGACTATTCGTGAAGTTAATCTGGACGATGCCGGGGCGTTATCTGAAATATACAAATATTACGTGGATAATACCTGTTATACATTTGAGTATATCGCGCCTTCTGCCAGGGAGTTTGCCGGGAGAATAGAAGAAGTCAAAGAAAAATTCCCTTTCTTTGTTTGCGAGGATAATGGTGAAATAATAGGCTACGCTTATGCACACAGGTTTAAGGAGCGTAAAGCATACCAGTGGGTATGTGAGACTTCCATTTACGTAAAACATGGCAGCACACGGAAAGGGGCAGGAAAGCTGCTGTATGAAAACCTTCTTCCTGCATTGAAAAAGCAGGGGTTTGTAAAGGCCATTGCCGTTCTTGGCTGTCCCAATGAAGGCAGTGAAGTATTCCACCGGAAAATGGGTTTTACTCTTGCATCAACGTTACACAATATTGGATTTAAGCATGGCGCGTGGCATGATATCAAATACTACGTTCTTGAGCTCAACCCATATCGTGATAATATGCCGGAACCGCTTGAATACCACCAAATAAGGCAGAACACCATTTAACCGATTCCACGTGATCTGCCGCCATCTGCCGGTTATGTCCCTGCAGCGGCACGCTGACCAGAAACACCACAGTGGATGACAATGAGATGGATGTGACGGGAGCGGCGAAGGTTAAGCAAAGACAAGGGGACAGCCAATGATGAAGGCCGTCCCCTGCAAATTTATGAGCTATAAATACTCATGTCACGTGTTTCCAACAGTAACGGAGAATCATTATTTCACGGTTTATCTCAGGAATGTCGCTATTCAAACCTCATTCAAATATACTTATAATGACCCTCTGGCTTTAAATCGGGCAGATCCAGGCCCAGCTCCAGAACCAGGTGGTTCCTGATATCATAGCAAAGATCGCATTTTCCGGCATATTCATTCTTGGGCATATAACCATATTCTTTTTCAGCCAGTTCAAACAAACCTTTTATACCGACAGATTCCACACTGTTGAATAGGCGGTATCTATCCGGATCGGCCCCGTTCTCCAGTTCCTTGAGTGGAATCGAAAATCCCGGACAGGACTGGGGAATAAAGTTGCCGTACAAGTCCACATGAAAATGATATATGCCTGAAAGCAGCCGGCAGGGCTTTGATTCTTTAAGTATCTGATCAACAGGCTGTTTCTTCATAAAAGGCCTGTATGTCATAAAGGCCCGACCCTTCAGGTTAAGTCCATACCTGCCCATCAGCCTTACGGGATAATCCTGTCCATAAAGCCGTATGTACTCTTCCAGGGAATGGGTTTTTTGATCATCCAGCGCGTCGATTTCATCCCAAAATTCCATTTGCCAGGGGAATACATTCATTTTCACGTCCGAACAGGCCTGGATTAAACCCTTGACTTTCCAAAAAGGTATATACTCGTTATGGTACGGATCCATAGATATAAGCAGGGTATTGATACCATGATCCTTAAGTTCCTTCAGGACGGCTTTCGCCGATGCCGCATCCTTATACCAGGATGCGTTGGTCTCAATATACTCAATGCCAATACTGTTTCTATGAGCAGCCTCAACAACACTCATAATTTTATCAGGTTGTAAAAGCGGTTCACCACCTCCGATGTGAATGGCATCACAACCTAACCGTTTCAGCACGGCAAATATCTCATCAGCCAAAGATGGCGTCATATAATCGTTTGGCCACTTTGGGGAACTGGAATAACAGCAATGCTTGCACTTCGACGAGCATTTATAATTTGTGATGATGCCACCGGATACCAGGTATTGAATCTTTAGCAAGGTAAAACCTCCCGATTGATCGTTCTGCATAACAGCGTCAGCATGCTTATCCATATTAGATTTTAACTGATTGTTGTTCCGACACGCCATATCCATTTTCATACTATCCATTTTGTGGAGGGCTCTTATGAAGCTATGCTCAGGTATGTGTTGCAGCAAGCAAAACAGGGAACGGACAGAGTTCCGTTCCCTGTTCTCAGGCATGCGCCCGGCATGGGCGCAATCTAACGGGTGAAAAGCCCCGAGCACGCTCCGGCAGATTACATTTTCACGGCGCCTGTTGTGAGACCTGACACAAAATACTTCTGCAGTAAAAGGTAAATGATAATTACAGGAACCATGGAAAGACAGGTCATTGCGAAGACATATCCCCAGTCGGTCCTGTTGTGTGCCTGGAAGAACTGCGTTATCGCCACGGGCAGCGTTCTTTTTGCGTCGACTTTGAGTATGGTCTGCGACCATCCCAACTCCTCGAACGGAAAAAGAAAATTGAAAACACTGACAGCCGCCAGCGAAGGTGAGGCCATAGGAATGATCACCCTGAAAAAAACTGTCAGGATCGAGCCGCCATCCATATAGATAGCTTCGTCAAGCTCTTTAGGTATACCGTCAATAAAACCTTTTATAAGGAAAGTGGAAAACGGTATTGTCCATGTGGTATAGAACAGGATTACTCCCCAAAGGTTGTTTATAAGCTTGAATGCCACTGCAAGCTCATACTGCGGAATCAGCATGGCCAGCCCAGGTATCAGCATTATCGTTATAATCGTTCCAAACAGAAGGTTCTTTCCCGGAAATGAGTGCCTCGAAATGCAATAAGCCAGCATTGATGACAGCAGTGCAGATAAAAAGGTTGACACTCCTGCCACGATCAGCGTGTTTTTCAGGTACATAAAGAAGTTCTGCCTGACCAGAACATAAGCATAGTTTTCAAAAGTTATCTCAGAAAGTGCCGGGAAGATTCTGGGCGGGTATGTAAATGTCTGGCTATTGGGTCTGAGCGATGACGTCACCATATATATCATCGGAAGTACCATAATAACCAATCCGGCAATTAGTATGATATACCTGTAATTGAAGCGTCTCACACTTTTCATAATTTACCTCCACGGCTTTCAGGCTTGATTACCCTGAAAAGTATAACGGCGATAACAGAAACGATGAGTGAGATAATAACGGACAGTGCGGCTGAATATCCCATTTTTCCTACGGTCCCAAAAGTCTGGAAATACATCCATGTCAGCACCACTTCTGTCTGGTGTGCAGGATTTCCGCCGGTGATCACATTTATCGGCGTAAAAGTATTGAAAGCTCCTATGAACAGCATGACAAGGGCGAAAAGTATAGTGCCTTTTATGTTCGGCAGAGTAATATAAAAGAATTTTTGTACTGAATTTGCACCGTCGATTGATGCGGCCTCGAAAAGCTCAACAGGCACTGCATGCAGGGCCGCAAGAAAAACGACCATGTTCCATCCGATCCCTTTCCATATTCCGAGTATCGTTGTGGCGGTAAGAGCAGGCCATCGGGTGCTAAGCCAGCCAACCGGCTTATCACTGATATGCAGCACCTCGGTAATGATGTAATTCAGCAACCCCTGATTGCTGAAAATATATCTGAACAGCAACGCGACAACAACCCATGAAGTTATGACGGGCAGATAGTACAGCAGCCTGAACGTCAGGCTGAACTTCTTTATACCGTATATCAGAAGGGCGGTGAGAAGTCCCAGGGCTATCTGCATCGGCACCGTGATCAGGGCATAATACAATGTGTTGACCAATGCTGTCCGGGCGATCGGATCGGTGAAAACGTCGACGTAATTCTTCAATCCGACGAACCGTGATGTTTGTGAATAGCCTATTTTCCAGTCAAAGAAACTCATAACCGCCATTTTTATTATTGGGTAAAAAGTAAACAGTACCAGAACTGCCAAGCCCGGAATCAGGAGCAGGAGAAGGTGCAAATTGTTTTTAATGGCATAATTGCTTTTATGATGAGCATTTCTGTTGTCCGTATTATCCATTTGTGTCCTCCTTCTGTAACCGGATAAGGATGAGCCGTTTTGTCAACGGCCCATCCTGTCCGGTGCCCGATCAATCCGAGGCCAACAGGTTGTCTATTTCTGCTGCTGCTTCGTCAAGCGCTTTTTGCACATCTTTTTGTCCGGTTATTGCTTCTGCCACTTTTGTTGCTATAATATTTTCTATATCGCTCCATTTTGGAGTTACAGGGCGGGAGCGGGCTGTTTTCAGAGCTTCCTCAAATATTGGCAGCAGGGGCAGAGCTTCCAATGCTTCAGGATCGGACATGGCTTCCTTGTTCACAGGCATTTGTCCGACTTTGGCCATTGCAACCTGTGCCTTCTTGTCTACCATGAACTTGATGAACTTCCAGGCAGCTTCCCTGTGTTGCTCATCCGAAGTTTTGAACATCATAAAGTCCTCTCCGCCAAGAACTCCGATGGAGCCAGCCGGGCCTGGGGGCATCTGGACGGCTCCTATGTCTATGTTTGCAGCCTGTGCTAATGTATGGCGCCATGGACCGTCGATCTCCATCGCATACACGCCTGCTGCCCATCCGTCTGTGTCTCCCAGAGCCCCCGGATCAAGCGTCGGTCCGGACAATGCCTTCTTTTTATACAGGTCGGCCAGCTTCTGCACTACGGCGACAGAAACGGGACCATTGATGTAACCGGTCGCGGTACTGTTGTCAGGCGCCATAACATCGCCGCCGTAGCTCCAAATGTACTGTCCGATGTTCCATACTCCTGTCCATGCTTCGACAAACCCTATGGTTTTGGAGTTCGAAAGTTTTTCCGCGCAGTCCCACATCTCATCAAGGGTCTTTGGTATACTCAATCCCGCATCGGCAAACATTTTCTTATTGTAGAAAAGTATTTTCGTGTTGGTGTTTGCCGCAATCCCGTAGAATTTATCTCCCATTTTCGCCGTACTGTTCGGTGCTTCCATGATTTTGGAAGCCACATCGTTGTAATCGGGCAGGGAACTCATCTCAAATAGTATGTCCAGGCTCTGGAACTGGGGAACAAAACCAATATCGCCGCGCAGGACATCAGGAAGCTCACCGGTCGAGGCACCGGCAAAGACATTGCTTCTCAGTGCGGACCATTCCAGATACAAGTGGTTGACTTTAATATCCGGATTTTCCCTTTCAAATTCTGCTATAAGTTGTTCCAACACGTCGATTTGGCCCGCGCCAGCATCATAGTTATGCCAAAATTCGATTTCAATCGGTTTTTTACTGCTGGCATTGCCTTCATCATTTGTTTCTGCAGTCTCAGTTGGCGGTTTATCTGTTGCTGAAGGAAGCGAGCTTTGTCCGCCGCAACCTGTCATGGAAAACAGGAGCGAAAGCAGAAGCAATGCCGCTAAGAATCTTGAAAAGAGCCTCATAATGATTATCCTCCTTTTTTTATTATTTCAAAGTGATACGCCGGCAGTATCATTTTGATCTTGGAGCAATAGTCGTAAATATCAGAATTGAGAAATGTTTCCCCATCAGAAATTTCTTCAGGCATGTATGCTTTTCCGTCCAGAAGGCTGATAAAGCGCGACTTCTCCGAAATGCTTTCGAAACATGGGATGGTCAGAGCCTTCTCTTCAGCGGAATTATTCAGGATAATATATGTGTTGTCGCCGTTTATGCTTCTTGCAAAACCGTAGGTGCCTTCATCACAATGTATTCCTCGATACTCCCCATACCTCAACGGAAGGTCCGATTTTCTTAATGCCGTCATCTTCCTGTAGAATGCAAGGAGATCCTGGTTGATGTTTTCCCAGTCAAAGGCTCTCCTACAGTCAGGATCATTGTCTCCTTCCATTCCTGCTTCATCTCCGTAATAGATGGCCGGCATCCCGGGAAAAGTCATTTGAAACGCGATAGCCAGCTTCATTCTATTAAGATTTCCATTGCACAGGCTCAGGAATCTCGGTGTATCGTGGCTCCCCAAAAGGTTATACAGGACATGCAGCGAATCGGCAGTATATAAATGCAGCATCCTCTCTATTAGGTTATCGAATTCGAGGGAATGGATCGCTCCTGTCGCAAAGTAATCAACAACAGCGTCACGGAAAAGATAGTTCATAACGGAATCTACCTGATCACCCCTGAGCATGTCGCTGCCGTTCTTCCATGTCTCGGCTATCAGCAGTGCATCCTTCTTTACGCTTTTTATTGCTCTTCTGAATTCCTGCCAAAAAGTAAAATCGACCTCATCGGCAACATCGAGCCGCCATCCGTCTATATCCGCTTCTTTGATCCAGTATGTACCCACCTCGATAAAATACTTCCTTACATCCGGATTGCTAAACCGCAGTTTAGGCATCCATTTGTAGTAACCGACACATTCATAATTCGGCGGATCTGTCCTGACAGGAAAGCTTTCAATGTAAAACCAGTCCCTGTATTTTGATTTCTCCCCGTTCTGGATGACATCCTGGAAGGGAGGAAAGAAATACCCTGAATGATTGAACACGCCGTCCAGTATGACCCTGATGTTCCTTGCATGGCATTCTCTTACCAGCTTTCTCAGATCATCCATGTCCCCGAACGATGGATCCACTGAAAAATAGTCTTCGGTATCATACTTGTGGTTGGACGGTGATTTGAAAATAGGCGTAAGGTAGATAACATCGACGTTCAGGGAACTGATATGATCCAGCCTGGATATGATGCCTTTCAGATCCCCTCCGAAAAAATTCTCCCTGCTTGGGGTACTGTCCCATGATACAACGCCGGGAGGATCATTTCCTTTGTCCTTGTTGAAGAATCTATCCGGGAAGATCTGGTATAAAATCGAGCCTCTGGCCCATTCAGGCACTTTCAATACATCCAGTTCATTTGTGTAAAGATACTCAAAGAAGTACCTGGGCTCGACAGACGATAATCCGTTCCTTCCAAGATACCAGGTCTTCCCGTTGCCGCTGATTATGAAATAGTATTTTATATACCTGGCTGTTTCTTCAAATGAAAGCTCACCCGAGAAATATATCCAGTCGTTGTCTCTGCCTGTACATACAAGGTTACTTTGCTTCCTGACCGAGTCATTGAATCTGTTCCAATACACTATCGTGCACGACCGGATGTTTTCCCGTGAACATCTTATTCTTATCCGCAGCCTTCTTCTGTCAACAGGATATATATATTCTCTTGTGCTTTCATGTATCGCGATAATCGGCATCATATGCTGTTTTCTTTCCTGCAATAGAATTTGACTTATTTTTTCCTGCATGTCGATTCCCTCATCTTTATGCATGTCGATATCAGGCTTTGCTGCTGTCTGGCTTCAGGGTTGTCGATGATCTTGAACAGGATATTGGCGGTCTGGACTCCCAGCTGAAAAACATCGATATCCACTGTTGTCAGGGTGGGTTCGACAAGATCGGCGATAGGCATATTGTCAAAACTCAGTATCCCAACATCATTCGGAATATTGAGTCCGGCTTCGTGGATAGCTTTCATGGCGCCCAAGCACAGGATATTGTCGCTGCAAATGATTGCATCAGGCGGCTCCGGTAAACTGAGAAGTTGCTTCATTGAACGGTAGCCGTTATCTTTTGTGGAAGGCCCCTCGCAAACGTATTCAGGTCTGTATGCCAATCCGTTTTGCTCGAGTGCCGCTTGATATCCGCCGAGCCTTCTTTTGTTGAAGATTTTGACCTGTTCGCCGCCGATATATGCCACCCTGCGGTACCCCTGGGACAGCATGTGTTCAAGAGCCTGCATGCCGCCCTGATAGTTGTTGATATCCACCCAGTCAATGGGCTCTTTGATCCCCTCAGGCTCGCCTATCGTGACAAATGGGAATTTTATCTTTTTCAACTCTTTTACCAGTTGATTGCTCATTAAGGATGAAGGCAAAATGACACCTTGCGTCCTTTTGCCGTAGATAAGCCACTTCAGAAGTTCATTTTGCTTCAAGGAGCTTTCAAGGTTTGCTATGATCATGCACAATCCTCTGCTGTACACAACCGTCTCGATACCATGCATCACTTCATAGAAGAAGGGATTTCCAAATGATTTCACATCATTGATGTTGATAAGTAGTGCTACCGTAAAAGCTTGTTGGTTCGACAAACCTCGCGCCATGCTGTTTGGGACATAATTCAGTTCTTTCATCACCTTCAGCACTTTTTGCCTGGTTTCTTCCGAAATAGCCGGATTGCCGTTGATAATGCGTGAGACAGTTGCTTTGGATACGCCTGCTGCTTTAGCGATATCATTTATACTAGCCAAGAATCCATCCCCCTTATAATTTATGAAACCAGTTTCATGAGGTTTATATTGTAAAACCAATCGGGTGGACAACAATGTCATAAGTCAAAAATAGCTGGATATTAGTATATAAGCTAATCGGGGCAATCAGAGTAATGTGCTGCGTAGATTGGATCATTTTCATAGTTTGATCTTAATTCCATTGATTAATGAAACCGGTTACATAAATCATTTTATTTTATTATTCCGGGAAAGTCAAGGGGATATTATTGATATAGAACTTGGACAAAACGGCGATTTACACCGTCAAAAACAGGGAGCGGATGACTTTCCGCTCCCTGTTCTCAGGATATGCTTTAGAATTTCACAGCTCCTTCGATGACACCTTTTATAATATACTTCTGACATACCAGATAGAAGATAACAATAGGCACGATCGCCAATACCAGCATGGCCATCATGGCTTTTCGTAATCAGCGGCTATCTTGTCATAAACTGCCGCAATCTCCGGTTTGAAATTTAAAAGTAGATTTCCATTGTGTCGGACGATGTTGCACAGGCTGCCATGGAAAATGCCAGAGTAGCGATTAAGACAAAAGCCAATATCTTTTTTATTACTCTTCCTCCTTGATTATTTGTGACAGACTATAAATATTCTTATAGCTTACTGTACTTTCAAAAATGGAGCATCATGCAATCTACTTTTGTGTTTAAGTGCAAACGCTTGCATTAATATATTAGCATGATTTTCCATACTGGTCAAGGAGGATTTTATTGTTTTTTTGAGCAAAGTGGCATATTAATCCATCAGGCACAAGTAAGTTGTTATGTAACATATATAAAAACGAAAAGGTTTGTACCATTGTGGTTATTTGCAGGGAAAAAGGATGAGCGCCCTTCCTTTGTCAAGGGCGCTCAGGATTATGTGGGGGGAGTATTCTGGTATAATGCAGGATACGTTCGAAACGAGATCATTTTCGGGATGGTCTTATAGTATGCGCCTGTTTGATTCAGCTATGGGCATGATGATAGTCGGTTCCCGGGGCTAACCGCACACGTTGGTCAAAGAGCAGAATATCCAGCGGATCGCCCTGTTCAAGGCGTATGGTCGTCCCGGATTTATCCACGGTTATTTTGATAATCCGTCCCCTGAATACCAGACGGAAGGAGTACTCTTCCCATTGTTCCGGGATAAACGGCGCAAGATACAGCTCGCCTTTCTTAATCCGCATACCGCCAAAACCGTGTACTATGCTCATCCAGGTACCGGCCATAGATGTGATATGAAGGCCGTCATCGGTATCGTTATTGTAATTGTCCAGATCCAGCCTTGATGTTCGCAGATAAAATGCATAGGCCTTTTCCCTGAGCCCGATCTCCGCCGCCAGAATCGCGTGGATACAGGGCGACAATGAGGACTCATGCACCGTCAGCGGTTCATAAAAATCGAAGTTCCTTTTCTTCTCTTCAAGCGAATATTCCTCATTGAGAAACCATAACCCCTGGAGGACGTCCGCCTGTTTGATGTAACAGGACCTCAGTATCCTGTCCCATGACCAGTTCTGGTTGAGGGGGAGATCCGACGGATTCAGTTCCGATACGGGAACAATCTCCTTGTCCAGGAAGCCGTCCTGCTGCAGGAATATGCCTCTTTCCTTGTCCTCGGGAAGATACATGTTCATGCTGACCTTCCTGAATGTTTCCACTTCCTCCGCGGTCACGCCGAGACGCCTTATGGCCTCCTCATAAAGCCTGTTTGCGTTTTCCCGCATCTCTTCCAGAGTATCGACGGTATACTGAAGGCTCCATTTCACCATCCGGTTTGTGTACCAGTTGTTGTTGACATTGTTCTCATATTCATTGGGCCCCGTGACGCCCAGAATCATATACACCTTTTTGCCGGGATGGTAGGTTACCCTCGAAACCCAGTACCTGGAGGTCTCCACCAGGACATCGATGCCCTTTTCATAGAGATAGGATTTGTCGCCGGTATATTCGGAATAAACCTTGATGGCGTTGGTAATGGCACAATTGCGGTGGATCTCTTCAAAAGTGATCTCCCATTCGTTATGGCATTCTTCGCCGTTCATGGTCACCATGGGATACAGGGCGCCCCGGGTTCCCAGCTTTCTGGCATTTTCCTTCGCTTTTTCAAGATGGTTATAGCGGTATTCAAGCAGGCTTCTTGCAATTTGGGGCTCCCTCGTACCCAGGTAGAAATAAAGGCAGAACGCTTCGGTATCCCAATAGGTGCTTCCGCCGTATTTCTCGCCGGTAAACCCTTTGGGCCCGATATTAAGCCTGGGATCGTCACCCGAATAGGTGCAGTTCAGCTGGTAGATGTTGAACCTGATGCCCTGCTGGGCTCTGACATCGCCTTTGATGGTGATGTCGCCCATGCTCCAGATATTGTCCCATTTGGCCCTGTGGGCATCAAAGAGACTCCGGTAACCGGTTTCCTTGGCTTTCAATGCCTTTTCCTGTGCAATGTCTACCAGCTTATCCGTATCATAATACCTGTCGCTGATGACCGAAACATATTTGATGAATGTCACGGTTCCGTTTTTCCCGATTCTTGTCCTGATCCTGTTCCCGACAAATTCTCCGCCGTTATCGCTTACGGGTTCGTTTTCCAGGACATCTGTCCCGGAAAGCTCCCAGGTAAAGGCGGCTGTCACGTTAAAATGGGTTTTTAACGTTCTGGAAGTGATGTAGGATAAGGAACCGTCGGTGCCGCTGGCCACATATTCCCAGAATTTTTCGTTATAGTTGGCGTCCTCGTTCCTTACGTCGCCGTTCAGGAAAGGTGTTAGAACCACCTCAGCCTCGCCCGACAGGCTGGTTATGGCATATTTGATGGCGGCAAGGTCACCGTCCGCATAGCTCAAGAAGCGCTCGGCGTTTACTTCAAATTCCGAACCGTCTTTTCCGATGAGGGTAAAGCTTCTTCTCAGTATGCTTTCCTTCATGTCCAGCTCGCGCCTGTAATCCTTATAACGGCATTTTGCCAAATCCACATTCTCGCCGTTTATGGCAACCTTGATGCCGATAAAGTCAACGGCATTCAGCACCTTTGCAAAATACTCAGGATAACCGATTTTCCACCATCCGACACGTGTCTTGTCAGGATAATACACGCCGGCAATGTAGGTTCCTTTCAGGGAATCGCCGGAATAATCTTCCTCGTGGTTTCCCCTAAGTCCCATCCTGCCGTTTCCGGTAGACATGATGCTTTCAAAGAAACGATTTTCTTCTGCTGAAAAGCCCACCTGGATTATCTTCCAACTGTCCGAGATCAGTTTGCACATAGGGAACCTCCATTGGTACTTTGTTGTAATCAATAAAAGGGTTCGACTTCCACGATGTTTGTTGGGACAATATAATGGGTGGGTAGATTTTTTCTGCCCTCAATCTTGCCGATCAGGAGCTTGGCGGCATAAAAACCCAGTTTGTTCGCGTTGACATCGACAGAGGTAAAGCTTTCGTTCTGATACAGGCTTATCGGCGTGTTGTTAAAGCCGGTTACCGCAATATTGGAGATATTCTTTTTCCGCATCGCCTTCAATACCCCGAGGGCCTGCATATCATCGCTGGTGACAATAGCCGTTGGAAGATAGGCGCCTTTTTCACCGGCAGCAATGATCCTGAGCATGCATTCGCTGCCGAATTCTTCGGAAAAACTCCCGTCCAGGAAGGTCAAGTCCTTGTCTATGGCGTATCCGTGCACGGTCATGGCTTTCTTGAATCCTTCAAACCTGTCTCGTGACACGTTATGATCCTGAGGGCCTCCCAGGAAAGCGATCCGCTGGTGACCTTTCATTATCAGATCATTGGTGACCTGATAGGTCGCCTGAAAGTTGTCATTGTCCACCCAAAGCACACCCTCGGTCTGGTCGGGCCGCCCGATGACGGAGAACGGGAAATCGTTCTTTGTCAGGAAATCGATGCATTTGTCGTTTGTCCTTGAGGTGAACAGGATGATACCATCGACACACCTGCTGTTGACATAACGAAAGGCAATGTCCAGATCACCGGCTTCGCTTTTGTTATAGGCAAACATGACATTATAGCCGTTTTCCTGCGCATACTGGCTGACACCCGTCATCGCCTGGATAAAGAATGGATTTCTTATCAGGGTTTCCGCTTCGGTGTTGAGAATGAGGCCAATTGTCTTTGAAGATTTGTTTGCCAGGCTCCGGGCAATCGCGTTGGGATGGTAGTTAAGCTCCTCAATGACTTTTCTGACACGCCGTTTCGTTTCTTCGCTGATTCTCGGGTTGTCCGAAATGACCCGCGAGACTGTTGAAGTGGAAACGCCGGCGGCTTTTGCAACATCATTTATCGTAATCTTCATTTGGAATCACTCATTCCCACAATTATTAGTGTGAAAACGCTTGCACTAATATTATATCTTAGGCAATCTTTTGGTGTCAATAACAACGGATCCCATTTGGATCGCCTGGGAGATGGAGATCTCGATGCGCCTTGCTTTCTCATTGGCGATGCTCTTGGTGACGCGTATTTCTTCATCGAGCTTTACGGCCCTCATGTTGCCGACGACATAGCTTAATAGGATGATGTTTCCGACGAGAACCACCGATACAATCAGGGTGATAATCCTTACGACCAGCCGCTCACTGAAAAAACTGAAAATCGAAGCCAGGACGCTTTTCTTCTGTTTCTCCGGTGCGGTTTTGCCCATGTTTCTGAAAAGGAATTTTCTGTTCAAGATCTTAACCATCTCAATTCCTCCTTAACATGATACGCGGCTGAGGGCAATCGGTTGCACAAGCCTCCATATCAAATATACAAAATTCTTTTTGTTTTTACAACCTTTTTGTGTATTTTTGTCATATTGTGTCCCTTGTTTTTCTATTGTATTTCCTCACAGTTCCTCATAAAATAAAAATAGGTTCTTGCCCGAACCTATTTTTTGCACATTTTTATGCAAGCGGTTGACATTGCGAATATACTTGTTTTGGAGGTTAGACCATTGCCAATCAAAGCTGCAATTTTTGATCTTGACGGCGTGATCGTCGATACGGCCAAGTACCATTACATGGCATGGCGGAGGCTGGCCGAGGAGCTTGGCTTTGTCTTTACTGAAAAGGATAACGAGAGGCTCAAGGGCGTGTCCCGCATGCGTTCCCTCGAGATCCTGCTGGAAGTAGGCGGGCTCTCGGGCAGGTTCACCGCGGAAGAAATGGCTGCCATGGCTGCCCGGAAAAACGAATGGTATGTCCAATACATCTCAAGGATGGATGAAAGCGAGATCCTGGACGGTGCCGTTGAATGCCTTGCCGGCTTCAGGGATCTGGGGGTTAAAACCGTGCTGGGATCCGCCAGCAAGAATGCTATGCTGATTCTCAACAACCTCCGGCTCGTTCCCTATTTCGACGTGATCATCGACGGCACCAGGGTCACGAAGGCCAAACCGGATCCGGAAGTCTTCCTGCTGGGAGCAAAAGAGGCGGGAGTGAAGCCGGAAGAAAGCGTTGTCTTTGAAGATGCGCAGGCGGGCATCGATGCCGCCAAAAGCGCGGGAATGAAAGCGGTGGCCATAGGAAGGCCCGACGAGCTTCATGGTTATGACATGATATTCAGGGGGCTATACGAAGTGAAGCCCCGGGAAATCTTAGAACAGGATTAAACCAGACAAGGGGATAGCTGAATAAAATAGCTGTCTCCTGTGTATTTACGGACTGTATTGGCTGTTCCGAGCCTTTACACCTTTAGTATGCCGCGGAAGCCCCTAGAACTATGATAGGATTCGGTGCCGTTATGGTAGATGAAGACATACCCGTAACGTAATCGCCGAAGATGGTGTGCGTCCGGATATCAGAAAGGTGGTGGCCCGAAATTGCTTTTGGACATTTCTGCCTCCTCCTTGAAGAGGCGCATGACCGAATCTTTATCCGTCTCCCCGTTCACATAGCCTTCCATGGCATCAAGCCAGAGGTTGAAGGTGGACATACCGTCATGTTTTCCCAGGGGCTGTTTCAACATGTTATAGATGACGGGATTGACATCCTGCCCGCCCAAGGCATCACGTCGGCTTTCAGCATTTTTCAGGACCGTTCCGGAGAGCACCGATGTTTTGAAACCGAGCAAATCGCCCGTTGCAAGACCGTATTGGGCCCCTTCTTCCGAACAGTCGAGTGTGATCCACTCGATCAAAGGTCCCAGGATGTCTTTGTTGGGCGATGCCTTGTTGACCATAATCCCCGGATAAGCGGCTATCCATGTGGGGAAGGGCGGCATGCATACAGCCCAGTCGCCGGGGGTTTCCCTTATGGCATGTTCGAAATAGTCAGGGAGAACAACGGCCCCAAATACCCTGCTGTCCGGACCTTCCGTATTGTTGTACCACGCATCGCTCCAACCATCCGAGTTGAGGATATAGCCCTGTTCGAACATATACCTGGAAACATCCATAAATTCCTTCCAAAGGGGATTGACTTCGTTTGGATCCGCATCCCGGGTGGGAGATGCGCTGGTGTCGATCATCCACGCAAGATGTTTATAGCCGGGCGCGATATAATATCCGTGCTTCTTCAGGGTTTTGGCCGCTTCAAGGAATTTATCCCAGCTTTGCGTTCCGCCCCAGATGATTTCGTTGATTCTGTCAGGATCGTCCGTTCCCAAAACCTCCCTGGCGATAGATCTACGGTACATAAATAAGCTTGTTCCTGCAAGATAAGGGAGAGCCACTACTTCACCGTTTGCATTGCGCCCGACGGCATACTCCGGAATTTCGGCCTTTTTCAGCGCGGATTCCACGTCGATGCCCAGCTCCCTGTAGGTGCAGGCATACTCGGAATATTCCCCACGAAGATAATATGGAGCATACTGGTCGGGGATAAGATAGATATCAACAGCGCCGTCACCGCTTTGCAGCGACTGGTTGATCATGGTCAGGACTTCTGTGGGGTTATAGTAGGTGGAAGAATCGATAGTCTTGATTTTACAAAGGTAGCCTCAATGCTTTTGGGCATAGGCATTCACAAGCCGGTAGAGCGTTGTGTCCGGTTCTACTGCATAAATGTTGATTTCCAGATTGGTGTTGGGGGATGGATCTGATTCGGATGAACCGGCGGCATCCGGTTTTTGTGTTCCTTCAGGCGTTGCAGTAATGATCGCTTCATTTGCTACCTGTCCGTCAGAGGAAGGAGCGCGATCCTGGCTTGCCCAAAGTAATACAACGGCAACAGCGACGAGGGTTATAACCAGAACGGATACCACTATGGTTTTTACGTGCCGCTTCATCGGTCAAACACCCCTGAGTCATATACTAATCAAATTATACCAATTCATATGATAATATGGAATACATGCACGAAATAGCAATACATCGGTGTTATGCCGGCGCGGTATATCCCCCGAATCCCGTGGGGTCCGGGTTTTACCATAGGGTCAGGCTTCAACTGTTAAGAAAAAGATGGGATGATGCTTAGGCTTTGTTGCTGCCATTGTTCCTATTGCCCTTTTCGTTCCCGGTATTTTACTCATTTTCAGTCCGGGCATTCTCGCGATTATCAGCCAAAAGCCGCAGAATGACTTCTTCAATGAAGATGAAGAAAACGGTTCTTGTCTTTTCGTAAGGCTTAAAGTCCTGTGGCTGAGGATATCTGGAGAGCCAGAATATTTTGTCATATCCCTTTTGGATTTGGGGATTGTATTCTTCCATCACCAGAAGTACATCACAGCCTTTTTCTTTCGCGGTTCTGTTTAAGTCATCAAAGGATCTGAATTTCCCCGTTACGGAAAAAATGACAAGCAGGCTTGTGTCATCCATCAGTCTTTCAACAGATACTTCATCGGGAACTGCAATGACAACTTTATTGGTCACTATCCTTAACTTGTACTCAAAGTAACTCGCGCATATGAAAGATGGACCATATCCAAACAGAATAATCTTTTCATGAGTTCGCAGCATAGCAATGAACTCGTCCACTATCGAAATGTCAAAATCATCAATGAATCTCTTCAAACGTTCCAGTTCGGCCGAAACTTCGATTCGGGGCTGCTCCCTGTTATACAGAAAATCGACGTATTGCTTAAAATTTCTGAAGCCCAGCTTTTTGACAAACTTGGATATTTTGGATATGGAGCACCCGCACAATTCGGAAGCCTCATTGATGGATAAACCATCTGATGTTTTTGCATGCTCCGTCAGTTTTTCATGAATGCTTTTTTCCAAAGGATTCAAACGATCAAAATTGATATTAATCATAATCGATAGCTCTCCGTTATGCGTTCTGCTCCGTTCGGATTTTTCAATCCTAATGGCTGATTATGATTATAGCATGCGCTTCATGTTGTCGCAAAAGGAAAGGTTTATGATCAGAATAATGTTTTGTATATCATGATCCATGTTCAAGCAATAATAGAATATATACCTATTTATAGTTGATAATAGGTAAAATGTGAGGAAAATTTTCCGTATTAATAGGTTTCAAGATAAAATAATAAGAAATTTTCCACAAAAATTATTGACTTGGCCATAAATGCGGTTGTACAATTTAGATATCAGATGACATAAAAGGAGGGTCATTCTTTTGGATAATCAATCATTGCTAGCCGGCTTGAAATCCATCATCTCCGAGGAACAGATCAATACCGATCCGGATGAGCTGTATGATGCATCCGCGGACCGCTACAAAAAGTATGCGAAAGCCAAGAAAGCTCTGGATGTACCGCTGCCCACCGCAATTGTTTATCCCAAATCCACTGAGGAAGTGCGAAAGATTTTGGTGTTCTGCAATGAAAACCGTATCAATGTCATTCCGCGGAGCGGGAAAACCGCCACGGAAGGCGGCCTTGAGAACTGGAAGGAACTGACGGTTGTCATAGATGCCAAATATCTTGATAAAATTCTCAGGATCGATACATACAATATGGAAGCAACCGTCCAGGCAGGCGTTCCCTTGCAGATGCTTGAAGATGAAGCGAGAAAGCTGGGCTGTACCACCGGTCATTCACCGCAATCCAAACCCATCGCGAAACTTGGCGGTTTGGTGGCTACAAGAAGCATTGGACAGTTCTCAACGTTATACGGCGGCATTGAAGATATGGTTGTCGGTCTCGAATGCGTATTTCCCGACGGTCACGTCGCAAGAATCAAAAATGTGCCCCGCCGCTCAGCCGGCCCGGATATCCGGCATATCGCCATCGGAAACGAAGGAACGCTCTGTTATATCACCGAAGTCACTGTTAAACTTTTCAGATACTTCCCCGAAAACAACAGGTTCTATGGGTACCTCATCAAGGACCTTGATACCGGTATCGAGATACTCAGAGAGGTTATCGTCAACGGTTATCGCCCGTCTTTCGCGAGGGTCTATTCTGAAGATGATGCAAGGCAGCATTTCTATCACTTCCACAAGGGAAAATGCGTATTGATTTTCATGGCGGAAGGAAACAGGCATATTGTCCAGGCCACCTGCGCAGGGATTGAGGAGGCTGTCGAAAAATACAAAGACGGTATCATCGAACAGGTTGACAGCCAGCTGATATCGGACTGGTATGACCACCTGAACTGGACCCAGAAGGATATCGATGACGAGATCCAGGGCATGATAGAAAATGACAGGCACGACGGTTTCACGACGGAAATATCGGCCAACTGGGAAACAATCCCCAAGATTTACCACAATGTCATCAACCGAATCAGGAACGAGTTCCCCAGAGCAGATGATTTGACTTTGCTCGGCGCACATTCATCCCACAGCTACATCAATGGAACAAACCTGTACTTCGTTTATAACTACAATATTAACTGCGCTCCGGAAGACGAATTGATCATCTATCACCACCCGCTGCATTCCATCATCGTAGAAGAAACTCTGAAACTCGGCGGTTCCATGTGCCATCACCACGGCATCGGTAAATATCGTACGGAATGGACCAAGGAAGAACACGGCTCTGCATATTACATGCTTGAAAAATTGAAAGAAGCCTTTGATCCCAATGGCATTATGAATTTCGGAACCCTTTATCCCCAGGAAGAAGGTATGAAATATATCCGATAATCAAATCCCCCCGGTCCTTTTTCGTTCATCAATTTATAAAATATCAAAAATGGAGGGTGCAGGTGTATGAACAGCAAGCTCAAAAGGTATTTCCAATTCTTGCTGATCGTTCTGGCAGCAGGGGCAATTTATCCGATCATGTATCTGAAAACCAATTATCAGGAAACACTTCTGGAAGTCTTCAACATTTCGCTCCAACAGCTCAACACCATCTATTCCTTCCTTGGGATCGTATGGGTCATAGGCTACTTCCCCAGCGGCCTGCTGAGCGACAGGTTTTCTGCCAAAAGGCTTCTGTCCATTTCTCTGTTCGGCACGGCTGCGGGTGGGCTGTGGTTTGCCCAGGTGCCCAGCTATACGAATGTGGTGATTATCTACTGCATCTGGGGAGTATTCTCGGTATTTACCTTCTGGAGCGCACACATGAAGATGGTGAAGCTCCTGGCAAGCCAGGAAGAGGAAGGCCGTTTCTTCGGGATTCTTGACGGGGGACGTGGCGTTGTGGAAGCTGTTCTGGCAAGCATTGCCCTGATGATTTTCTCCGGCATTATGGGCAACAGTACGGATATTGCGGACAAGCGCTCCGCCATGGTGGCCATTATCTACATGTACTCGATCGTGCTGATCGTTATCGGCATACTCGTGACCATTTTCGTTGCGGATGACAGAAAACTGATAACCTCCGGGAAGCAGGTGGCCAGACAAAGTGGCATTAAGCTGGCCGATCTGGGACAAGTATTCAGGAACAAATTTACCTACCTGATGGGAGGCATTATTTTCCTGTCCTATTCCGTGTATTGGACTGTCTATTACGTTGGCGGATTCCTGCAGACCAACATAGGCGTTGATCCTGTGACAGTAGCGACGATTACGGTTATTGTGCTCTGGATGAGGCCTGTTGGCGGTATCGGCGGAGGATTTCTGGCAGATAAGTTTGGAAGAGCACGGATCGTGATGAGTGTTCTGCTTGGTGCGGCTGCATGCCTCATCCTGATGTCCGTGCTGCCCCCGGACATGGGTCCAGCATTGTTCTATGTCCTGGTTGTCATTGCGGGAATATTCCTCTATGCCATCCGCGGAACTTACTGGTCACTTCTGGGGGATTGCAAAATCGACAATGCGATACTGGGTTCGGCCATAGGCTTTATCTCGCTGGTTGGATATTTGCCGGATATCGTACTTGGCCCCTTCAACAGTCTGATGTTTAATCTCTTTGGACCCAACGGCGGATATAACGCTTACTTCATCGCAAGTGCCATTTTCGGCATAATAGGCGCGGCGCTGGTAATCGCATTCATGAGGATGACGAAAAAGGAAAGTGCATTAAATGAAAATCGTGTGCCTGATAAAGTTTGTTCCTGATTTGGACAATTTCACATACGACTACGAAAGAAACGTATTGGTCAGAGAGAATGCAAAGCTTGTCCTGAATCCTGACGATGCCTGCGCTTTGGCTTTTGCCCTGGACCTGAAGGCCAAGAGGCCGGAAACCGTGGTGGAAATTGTGGCCATGGCACCTGGAAGCGTGTTGCCGCTGGTCGAGGATCTGCTCAGGCGCAAGGCGGATCGGGCAACCATCATCTCGGATCGGTTGTTCGCAGGTAGCGATACCTATGCCACAAGCAAGATTATCGCCAGTTATCTGAAGAAGACCGGCTACGATCTCATCCTCACCGGGACCCGATCTGTTGATGGGGATACCTCCCATGTCCCTTCGCAGATAGCCGAGCTTCTGGATCTGGAGCAGCTGTCCCATATCGTGAAGATCCATGAAGTCAGCCCTGATGGCGATACCGCTATCGTGGATGCGGATACGGAAAGATGTTTGGAGAGATATGAGATTGAGCTTCCGTGTATTCTGAGCCTGAGCAGTGAAAGCAAATACAAATTGCCCTATGTGAGGTACAGGGATTTGAAGCTGGATGTAAGGGACAGGATAACGGTTTTGGACAATGAAGCGCTTGGCGTGCCTGAAAGCGAAACGGGCCTTAAGGGGTCGATGACAAGGGTAAAAAGGACTTTCACGGCTGCTCCGGTGCAGGAAAAAAAGAGAATCGTTGTTGGGACTGATGAAAAGGGAATTGAAACCGTCTACCAGTTTCTGAAATACAAAGGGTTTGTTTGATATGAAGAAAAGCCTTGTTTATCTGGACAAAGAGGATATCAAAAGCTCGATTGAACTGCTTGAAGCTGTGAACCGGATTTATCCGGACGGTGGCTATGAAACCTATGCCTTTTGTGTGAACGGTTTGTCCGACGCTGCCATGGGCAAATTTGACTATGTGATTTGTGTTGAACATGAAGGTATACGGGAGCATGACGTAAGAAACCTGACCAATTGCCTGGAAGAAGCGCACCGGGCTTACCATTTCGACAGTATTCTGATACCTGCCACTTACAGGGGAAGAATGCTTGCACCGAGAGTGGCCATGCGCCTTGGCGTTGGACTGGTAGCCGATGTTACCGATGTATCCTGCAAGCACGGGGAGGTTGAACTGATAAGGCCGGCCTTTAGCGGTAAGCTGTTTGCAGCCGTGGTCACCAATCGAAAAAAACCGATGATGATGAGTGTCCGGCCCAATGTATTCACCTATACGCCCGGAGCCGTCAAAGATACCGAGATCATATCCTTTCGGCCTGACAATGTTCAGCCTGCCCGGCTGAGACTTACGGAGAGAATCGAAGCAGAAAAGGCACAGGACATCAGGGAAAGCAAAATTCTGATTTCCGGAGGAGGTGGTACCGCGGCGCATTTCGATATGCTTTATTCGCTTGCAGAAGCCTTGGGTGGAATGGTTTCTGCGAGCAGACGAATCGTTGACAGTGGTATTGCGCCTCGCTCTATCCAGGTGGGGCTTTCGGGGAAAACCGTCAGTCCGAAATTATACATCGCTTTGGGGATTTACGGGTCTGTGCAGCATATGGAAGGCTTAAAGAACGTGGAAAGCATTATCTCTGTCAACACCAACAGAAACGCGCCCATCTGCAGCGTGTCCGACATCGTTGTGGAAGGCGATTCACAAGAATTTATCAAAAAAATGGTTCAAAAAATCAATGATGAGAAAATTAAGCATAGGGGGGCTGAAGCATGAATATTACCGATTTCAGCATGGATTTCTTCTCATTAAAGGGAAAGAACGCAATCGTCACAGGAGGCAATACGGGTCTGGGCCAGGCATTTTCCCTGGCGTTGGCAAAGGCAGGAGCCAATATTTTCATGCCGAGCATCATGCCCGATGATCCGGAGTTCAACAGCCTGCTTGAAGCCGAGGGTGTTAAGGCGGTTTATATGGAGGCCGACCTGACGAAACCCGGAATACCCAAAAAGATTGTTGAAAAGTGTGTCGAAACCCTTGGTTCAGTAGATATCCTGGTTAACTGCGCCGGCATATGCATTTGCAAACCGGTTCTGGAATTCGACAGGGAAGCCTGGGATCCCATGATAGCCATCAACCTTACGGCTGCTTACGAGATGACTTATGAAGCGGCTAAGTTCATGATTCCTCAGCGGAGCGGAAAGATCATCAATATCTGTTCATTGTTCTCTTTCCTCGGAGGACAGTGGTCGCCGGCCTATGCCGCTTCCAAACACGGTCTTGCAGGGCTGACAAAAGCATACTGCGACGAACTGGCCCAGTACAATATCCAGGTAAACGGCATCGCGCCCGGATACTTTAAGACCAAAGTTGCGGAAGCATCCATGAAAGACCCCGAAAGAAGCAAATGGATTGTCGACCACACACCTACCGGCAGATGGGGAGATGTTGCCGACCTGATGGGGGCTGTCGTTTTCCTGGCCAGCAGGGCGTCCCAGTTTGTAAACGGGCATATCCTGACGGTGGATGGCGGCTTCCTCACAAGGTAATCGTTAATCATGCCGTAGCTGCCTAGCTGCGTTGTGCTGTTATAACTGCGGGGCTTGCGGAAAAAACTGTATTTCGCAAGTCCCCGCAAAAATCATTCAGGGGGGTTCAAAATGGGAGATAAATATCTCATAGGCGTGGACAGCGGCTCCCAGAGCACAAAGGTTGTCATGTTCAACCAAAAGGGAGATATCGTTCTTCGCGCAACTGAAAAGCTTAGGGAAATGATATCCAGAAAACCGGGATATATCGAGCATCCCGACGATGATTTGTGGGACAGCCTCAAAGCCGCCTGCAAAAAACTGATGAGCCAGTTCAAAGGGGATCCGAAGGATATCATGGGCGTCGGCCTATGCTCCATTCGCTGCTGCAGGGTCTTCATGAAAAAAGACGGCACCCTGGCCGAGCCGGTCATGAGTTGGATGGATGTCCGCGCTTACGAGAAGTTCAAGGATGATAATCCCGAAGTAAGCTATACCTGTCCGACGTCCGGCTACCTGACCCACCGGCTGACGGGCGAATTCAGGGATACGGCGGCAAATGCTTTCCAATGGCAATTCCCCATAGATATGGATACCTGGGACTGGTCGGAGGATGAAGAATACTTTTCGAGCTTCAACATACCCAGAGAGAAACTGCTGAAACTTCAAATGCCGGGAACCATCCTGGGATATGTCACCAAAGAAGCCGCAGAGGAGACCGGCTTGCCTGCCGGCATACCTGTGGTGGCGACAGCCAATGACAAGGCGGTGGAGGCGCTGGGTTCGGGCCTCATCACACCCGACACGGGCTTCGTTTCACTGGGTACCTACATTGCATCCATGGTCTGCGGCAGCAAGAACGATCCTTCACCCACAAACTATTGGACCAATCTTTCATGCATCCCGCATCGTTACCTGTATGAGAGCAACGGCATCAGGCGCGGTATGTGGCATATTTCCTGGTATAAGAACATTATCGGGGAAGAATATGCCAAAAAGGCGCAAAGTGAGGGCTGTTCGGTTGAGGAGTACCTGGAAAGGGAAGCGGTCCATGTGCCTGCCGGCTCCGACGGCCTTCTGACGATACCCGACTGGCTGGCACCGGCTGACCAGCTGTACAGAAAGGGCGTTATGATAGGTTTTGATGAACGCCACACCCGTGGCCACATCTACCGCTCCATTCTGGAAGGGATTGCCCTGACGCTGAAGAACCATTATGAAGCCATGATAAACGAGCTGGGTATCAGACCTGAAAAAGTTATTATCGCCGGAGGCGGATCAAACAGCGATCTGTTTATGCAGATTTTTGCGGATGTCTTTAATGTAACAACCGTCAGAAATGAGATGAATGGTGCTGCGGCTCTTGGAGCGGCCATTTGCGTTGCAGTTGCCACGGGAATTTATCAGGGATTTGACGAAGCAGTAAGGCAGATGGTGAGGCCCAGGGATATGTTTATGCCAAATGAAAAGAACGTCGAAGTCTATGCCAGAATAAACGAGGGAGTTTACCGCGATTTGCCGCACCTGCTGGAGCCCACTCTGAAGACCATTTACAAGGCTGTAAATGGATAAGCCTGTATTGTGACGAAAGGGCGAAAAGGGGGATCTTCATGAAAAAAATCAGACCGGTTGCTTTCTGGGCTCCGGTGATACTGTTTTTAGGCGCGTGTGTCTATAATTTTGCGGACCAGGAAGGCTTTGTAAACATGGTCAATAAGGCCAACTCATGGCTGATTAATAATTTGGCGTGGGCTTTCTGCCTGGGTGTCCTCTTTATGCTGGGAGTTGTCATCTTCCTTATGCTTTCCAAGTTCGGCGATGTTCGCATAGGGGGCAGGGATGCTGCTCCCATGTTTGATAATGTCCGATATTTCTCCATTGTCCTGACAAGCATCATCGCAATCGGCATACTTTTCTGGGCGACTTCCGAGCCGCTTTACCATATGACGGCACCTCCCGAATCCCTGGGTATTGAGCCAAACAGTCCTGAATCGGCCGTTTTTGCCATGTCCACCCTGTTTATCCACTGGGGCTTTCTGCCCCTTGCCATCTATGCCATTCCAACCGTCATGTTCGCCTTTGCTTTTTACAACATGAGAAAGCCCTATTCTCTGGGTTCCACGCTGACGCCCATCTTTGGCGACAAGGTATTGGGGAAATGGTCGCAGGGCATCGATGCGGTATGCATGTATTCGCTGATTGCAGGAATGGCGGCTTCCCTAGGAACAGGTATTCTCTCCATAGCCGGCGGGCTTAAGTATTTAACGCGTATTCAGGCAAACGCATTTGTCTTGGCCATGGTGGACATCGCCATTGTTGCGACTTTCGTGATTTCATCCATAACCGGGCTGTTTAAAGGCATCAAGAAGCTTTCGGAAATCAATTTCGGGGTCTTTATCTTTTTGGCAGTCCTAGTCTTTACTTTCGGCCCAACGGCTTTCATGCTCAACCTGGGAACGGAGGCCTTTGCCAACCATTTGCAGACCTTTTTCCAGAAAGCGGCTTTCACGGGCGCCGCTGCCAACGATCCATGGGCCGGATGGTGGACCATTTTCTATTGGTGCAACTGGCTGGCCTGGGCTCCCATATCGGGTATTTTCCTTGGCAGAATTTCATACGGGCAGACGGTCAGAAAAATGTTGTTGGTGGTGTTTATCCTGCCGGCCCTTTTCGATATTCTCTGGATGATTATTTTCGGAGGAGCGGCCATCAAAATGGAAATGGACGGCTTCAAGCTATCGGAACTGCTGGCGGCAGGCCCGGAATACAGCGTTTACGCATTGCTTGAAAAATATCCGCTTGCGCAAATTACGATTCCTGTATTCGTATTCTGCATGTTCCTTTCCTATGTTACAGGTTCCGATGCCTATACGACGACCCTTGGCGGCATGAGCTCGACCGGTATCTCACCCACGTCTCCCGAACCTTCCGCGAAACTGAAGATCTTTTGGGGCGCAATTATTGGTATCGTCAGTTGGATGATGATCACTTCATCGGGCATCGATGGAGTCAAGATTCTCTCAAACCTTGGCGGCGGTCCGGCCCTCATTCTGGAGCTACTCATCTGTATCGCCCTGCTGAAGGTTGCCCTGAACCCCAAAAAGTATGATACATATAAGAATGATTACACGGAAGACGGAACGCCTATCAAGTCTGTCACCAAAAAAGCCGTCATGTCGGAAGAAGCCGTACTGGAAGCGATCATGAAAGAAAGAAATGAATCCTGAGATTTAGCGGCGGCCATATAAGCCTGAGATTACAGCCGGTGACGAACGTCATCGGCTGTTTGTTGGTTGCTTGAGCATTGGTTCCGGACCACGAAGACGTCAGGAACAAAAACCGCCGGCTGTGAAGATACCGGCGGATGGTTGAACTGCGTAACCTGACAAGAAACATGCCATCAGCCTGCAACTTACCACATCACATCAATCACATGTTCCGCAGGTGATATGTCGGTGATGTTGTTTCCCGCAAGTTCAACTCCCTGAGATTTTCCAGGTTTTTCAGAACGCTGATATCGCTGATTTTGCTCCGGCTGATCTTTTCCGTCTGCGCCTGCATCAACAGGTTTATGAGCCACATAAAATCCTTATGGTATAATTATGGGAAATAAGCGATTTCCCGGGAGCTGTTAAGGAGGCGTTATTCTTTGAAGATCCAGAGCCTGAGCGTCGTTGTGCCCAACAAGAAATGCATCAACAACTGCCGCTTCTGTGTCAGCCGCATGCATGAAAGCCCCTACAAAAACATGATGGACGAGAACCTTCCGTTCTTTGATCTTTATCAGAGGGATTACATAAAAAGGCTGGAGTTTGCGCGGGATAACGGCTGCAATACGGTCATGCTGACCGGCAACTCGGAACCGCAGCAAAACCGCAGCTTCCTGCAAGCTTTCGGGACCATGAACAACAACCTGTCCAAGCCGTTCCGGTGGATTGAGATGCAGACCACCGGCGTCCTGCTGGACGAATCCTACCTGCGTTTTTTGAGGAATCATGTGGGGGTCAGCACCATCAGCATTTCCCTTTCGGCCTTTGACGACGACATCAACGCCGAGTACAACGGCACGCTGCCGCATCTGAAAGTGAATCTGCGCAAGCTGTGTGCCCTCATCAAGAAATATGATTTCAATCTCCGACTGTCCATCAACATGACGGACTACTTTACCGGGCGATCCCCCGAAGAAATCCTTACCTATGCCCGCCAGGAGCTTTTGGCCGATCAGGTGACCTTCAGGGTGCTGTATACCAGCACCGACGATGTCAATGCCCAGACCCCTCAGGACAAATGGATCCTGGAGCACGGCGCCTCTCCGGAAACCCTTGATGCCATAAAAAAGTATGTAACCGAAAAAGGAAGGGCACTTGAGATATTGGAGTTCGGGGCTGTGAAGTATTCCGTGATGGGCATGTCCACGGTGATTGACGACGACTGCATGAGCACCGTTCCCAAGGAATCCTTGAAGTACGTGATCCTGCAGCCCAACTGTAAATTGTATTCCAAGTGGGACGACCCGGCGTCGCTGATCTTCTAGCGTCCATGTCGAATCTGCTATAATTATTACATCAAGCATAGTCAGCCATCCTGGAGAGGTGCACACATGATAACCGGAGAAATCAAGAACAAGATCGACAAAATATGGACGGATATTTGGGCAGGGGGAATTACTAACCCGTTAACAGTGATAGAGCAGCTTACCTATCTCATGTTCATACGTTCTCTTGATGAAAAGGAGTTGGAGAAAGAACAGTTTGAGGCGCTTACAGGAGAGAAACAGCCCAAAATCTTCCCGCAGGATGAAGAGGGGCAATCCATGCGCTGGAGCCGGTTTAAGACCATGGATCCCCGGAAGATGTATGATATCGTCAGCAATAAGGTATTCCCGTTTATTAAATCGCTTAACGGAAACAGTGAGTCGGCCTTTTCCAGATACATGCAGGATGCTATGTTCCTGATACCAACGCCGCAGGTTCTTCAAAAAATAGTAACTGGTTTAGATGAACTCTATGAATACGATATAAAAAACAGGGACATGCAGGGCGACGTTTATGAGTATATGCTGAGTAAACTGTCCACAGCGGGTCAGAACGGCCAGTTCAGAACGCCTAAGCACATACGGGACATGATGGTACGCCTCGTCGAACCCACGCCCGATGACAAGATATGCGACCCGGCTTGCGGTACTGCGGGATTCCTCGTTTCTTCGGCTGAATATATCCGGGAAAAATATGAGGCCGTGATGACCAATGAGCAGTGGGAACACTTTGCAGGCGATATGTTCACAGGTTTTGATACAGACAGGACCATGCTGCGTATATCTGCAATGAACCTGATGCTTCATTCGGTTACCCAGCCGCATATTACTTATGTGGACAGCGTTTCCAAGCAAAACATGATTTCATCAAAATATGATGTGATCCTTGCCAATCCGCCCTTTACAGGAACCGTTGATGCAGAAAGTATCAATGATGACCTGAAAGCCGTATGCAACACGAAAAAGACGGAACTTCTGTTTGTTGCCCTCTTTCTTCGGATGCTCCGGAAAGGGGGGCGCTGCGCCTGTATTGTCCCAGACGGTGTATTGTTTGGTTCTACAAAAGCCCATAAAGCTTTGCGTAAAGAGCTGGTTGAGAACCATCACCTGCGTGCGGTTATCTCCATGCCCAGCGGGGTTTTTAAACCCTATGCCGGTGTGAGTACCGCTGTTTTGGTGTTTACCAAGACCGGTTCGGGCGGTACCGACAAGGTCTGGTTCTATGACATGAAAGCGGACGGCTATTCTCTTGATGACAAACGTTCACCAATTGAGGATAATGACATTCCCGATATTCTTGCACGTTTCCATAACCCTCAGGGAGAGAAAGAACGCAAGCGTACCGATCAGAGCTTCTTTGTTGATAAATCTGAGATTGTAGCCAATGATTATGATTTGTCCATCAACCGGTACAAAGAGGTGGTGTATGAGAAGGTTCAATATGACCCGCCTGTGGTAATTATGGATCGCCTGGACAAACTGAGCCTCGAGATTGCGGAAAAGATGAAGGAGTTAAGGGGGCTTATAGGTGAGTAAATATCCATTAATAAAGTTAGGCGAAGTTGCAACTATAGTTTCAGGCTCAACCCCAAAAACTAATGTGAGTGAGTATTGGGATGGAGA